>Ga0111539_10007622_pt1 | contig 13831 bp, 9 predicted proteins | sample RhiMethybrSRZTD1_FD_79667 | JGI IMG/M metagenome (GOLD analysis project Ga0111539, IMG submission 79667) | Populus rhizosphere microbial communities from Tennessee, USA - Rhizosphere MetaG P. TD hybrid SRZTD1 (version 2) (version 2) | ecosystem: Host-associated > Plants > Roots > Rhizosphere >...
CGCGAGCGCGGTCTGCGCGACCGGGGTGAAGCGCGCTTCGTAAGCTCCGTCCTTGACGCGAACGTAGATCGCGTCCTCGGCGCCGAGCCGGACGCTCTCGGCGTCGAGCAGCTCTTCGCTGCCGTCCGAGAGCACGAGCAGCGGGCGATCGCCCTCCACCCGCAGCGCACGCACGAAAAACGGCGCGTCTTCGACCGTGAAGTAGGTCCAGTCGAAGCCGTTGCTGAGGATGAAGCGCCCGTCGTCGGGGTGGCGCCGGATCCAGCTATTGAAGGCCGACTGCATACCGGAGTGCGTCACGAGCTCACCGTCGTGCCAGAAACGCCCGGAGCGATCGAGCACGATCGTGCTTTCCCGCGAACGCCCCTCGGGCGCCGGAAATCGAAAAAAGTCGGGGTGATCGCCGGGCTTCATGGCCTCGAAGTTAAGGCGCTCGGAGCCCGCGGTCGAGGCGATCAGTGATCGCCCACCAGACCCACCTTCGCGCCGTAAGGCAGCTTGCCGAGCTTGGGATCGTTCAGCTCGAGGGCATAGTCGTTGGGAATCGAAACCGCGATCTGCCGGACGCCGGCGAAGAACGGGCGGCTCCCCTTCTCCTCCCTGAGCCGCAATGTCACGCCGTTCGCGGTCTCGTCCGCGAACTCGACGCGCACCTTGTAGAGCTCGGGCAGGGCCGAACCCTTGCGCTCGTACACGGTGAGCCAGTACTTGCCCTGGGCGTCCTTTTTGAACTCGAGCACGTCCGCGCGGAAAGTCGCGCGCGCCTTCTTCATGCACTCCGCGCGCGCGGCCGCGTCGTCGCCGGCTTCGGAGTCGCAGCTCCGCTCGGCAGCTTCGTGCGGCCCCGAGCTCGCATAGTCGACGACGAAGGCGAGGTTCGGCGCCACCAGGATCTCGCTCGGGCGGCGCGTCGGACCCGCCTCGCTCGCGGCCGGCGTTTCGGCCGCGGGCGCGCCCTCCGCGGCAGGCGCCGGCGCGGGCTCGCTCGGGGCCTCGGTTTTCGGTTCGGGCGCCGGCTCGGGCGCTGGCGCCGATTTCTGCGCAGCCGCGGGAGCGCTCGCACTCGCGCTCGCCGCCGGTTCGAGAGGCGCGTTCGGTGCGGACGCTGCGCCTCCACACGCGGACAACAGCAGCACACTGATCGCGAAATTTCTCATCGCTTCGTCATCCTGCCGCGCCCGCGAGAAACTCCGCGCGACCCTCTCCCCAGCTTCTGGCATGGCCGCCGCGCGGCCGCAAAGTAGCTTCGTGAAAGACATTCTCGCAGCGCGCTCGGGCACGGCGCTGGCGTGGGCATTGGCGGCGATGCTCGGCTACGCGGCGCTGCATCCCGAGCTCAACATCTTCGAAGGTTTCAGTCTGCCGCGGCTGGTGCTGACGCTCGCCTTCGTCGCGATCTGCGCCGTTTACTGGCTCTGGCTTCGCGACGCGGCACGCGCCGCGCGAACGGAATCGGCGAGCTTCGCACGCGCCGCGGCTCCCGCCTGGCCGGTGCTCGCGGCTGCGCTGGTCAGCCCGCCGATTTCGAGCGATCCCCTGCTCTACCTGCATTACGGGACGATGGCGCTCGAGGGTAAAAATCCTTACCTCTTCCCGTCGAGCGCGCTGACCAGCCCCTTCTCGAGCTCCGTGGTCTGGGATCAGACCTGCGCCTACGGACCGGTCGCGCTCGCGTCGTTCTCGCTGGCAGCGCGCTTGGCTAGCGCATTCTGGGGCGTCGCGGCGCTGAAGCTCTTGTGGCTGGGCGCGCATCTTTTTGGCGGTTACGCGTGTTTTCGACTGGCGAGCGAGCGGCGCACTTTGCTCACGCGGGCGTTTCTGTTCAATCCGATCTTGCTCCTCGCGTACTTGGTCGACGCGCACGTCGACGCGCTCGTGGCCGCGCTCTTGTTGTGGGGCTGCGTCGCCATGACGCGCGATCGCGGCCGTCTAGCGCTGATCGCTTTCGCGGCGGCGACGCTGACCAAAGGCTTCGCATTGCCCGCGCTGGGCTTTTGGTTCGCCTGGGCACTGTCGCGGCGGCGCTACGCGATCGCGCTGTCCGGGGTCTGGCTTCTGGCAGCGATCGTGGCGCTGCTCGCGCTGACGCTGTTTCCGACGCTTTCGGCCTGGCAGTCGCTGCTCAATCTGGTCCCGAACACCGGCCGCTCGATCCAGCACGTGCTGCTCTTGCTGGGTCCTAGCCTCGGCTTCGACGGGCCGCGCGCCGCCGCGCTCTATTCGTGGCTCGCGCGCGGCGCGTTCGTGGTGGCGGCCGCGACGCTCTGGCTGCGAGCGCTGCGCTCGCCCGATTACGGAGCCTCGCTTCTGGCCCGCGACTTCGCGCTCTTGTTTCTTTTGGCCTGCCTGTTCGTCGTGCCGTTCGTTCCCTGGTGGTACAGCGCGCTCGTGCTCGCGGCCACGCTCTGGAACCGAGCAGCGGCGTCGCTGCGATCGGTCGCGCTGGTCTACGGATTTTGCACGGCGATCACGCTCAGCGCAGGTTCGGGACTATCGCGCGCGGGGCTGATCGGCGCTCTGCTGGCGATCGTGCCGGCGAGCGCGCTGCTGCTCTTTTTCGCGTGGCGTAGCCGGGCCGAACGCGTTCCCGCCGCGTCGCTCTCCGACATGCGGGTGTCCGACAATCCGACCGGATGACGGGCGCGGCGCGCCTCACCACTCGATGGCTTTTTCGTCGCGGAAAAAGCCGCCGCTCGGTCCGCTCGGCGGCAAGGTCGCCGCCCAGACGATGCCGCGAGCACCCTGCTCCGGGCTACGCGCGGCACCTGGTCCTCCCATCCGCGTGCGCACCCAGCCCGGACACACCGCGTTCACTTTGATCTTCGTCCCCGCGAGCTCGCGCGCGAAAACGCGCGTGAAGGCGTTCAAGCCAACCTTGGAGACGCGGTAGGCGTTGCTGGGCCAGCCGGCGCGCGCGTGGTCGCCACGCCGAACCGATTCCACGAACTCCTTTGCGAGCGCGATCAGCATCTCACGCGTCAGCGCCGGATCGAGGAAGCGCGTACGTAGCTCCGAGCCAACGCCGGAAAGCTCGCCCAGACCGCTCGAGACCATGACGATGCTGGCGTCGTCGGCCAGGGTCGGCAAGAGCGCGTCGGTCAGGCGCATCGCGCCGAAAAAATTGGTTGCGAGCGTGGCCTCTACCACCTTGGCATCGAAACCGGGAAACGTCGCGCCGGCGTTGTTGACGAGGGCGCCGAGCTTGCCCCAGCGCGGCGCGCGAGCGACGAGAGCAGCAACGCTGTCGGGGTCGGTCACGTCCAGCGCGAAGGGCTCGACGTGGCGCCCCTTGCCCCCGATCTCGCGCGCGGCGTGCTCGGCGTCCTCGAGCTTTCGGCTCGTCAGAATCACGCGCTGGCCACGCTCGGCCAACTGACGGCTGGTCTCGAGGCCAAGGCCGCGGTTCGCCCCCGTGACCAAGGCTGCGCGTGACTCCGTCATTTTCGAGCCTCTAGCGCCGCCGAGCGCGTTGTCGAGAGGGCGCGTAAGCTGCGCTGGTGAAATCCGCGGCCGCAGTTGGCCTGATTCTGCTTTTCGGCTTGAACTGCAGCTGCGAAACGGCGACGGTAAAACGCGCAACACCCGTCAACTCGCCGGCACGAGCTTCGGCGGCGGCGCCCGCTCCGGGACCCGCGCTTCCCTCCTACGCGCTTCTGATCGGCGGCGCGGACCTCGACGGCGACGGCTTCTCCGATGCCCGCTGTTCCCGTTTTGTTTCCGCCCGGAATGAGCGCGAGCAGCGAATCGGGAGAGCCGAGATCGTTCGACGTGATCAGCGCGCCGAGCCGGCGAACCTCGCACTTGATCATTTTCGAGAACGACCCTTTCCAGACGGGCTTCGACGAGCTCCGGGTCGAACACGGCGGGCGCCGGCTGGCGCTGTTCAAGAGCTCGCATGCGACCGAGCAATGGGTGTACGGTGCTTCCGCGCGTCGCATCGGGGACTTCGACGGCGACGGTTGGGACGACGTGCTCGTCATCGGCTCGGCCGACATCGATGGCAGGCGGTTGTTGTCACTCGGCTATGGCAGCGAGCAGGGCCTCAGCAAGCGGAACTACGCGCGCCTCCCCGGGATCGAACGCATCCACAATGCGTACGGACCGCCCGCAACTACGGACCTTGAGGCGCGACCACGAAACCTTGACTCACCCACGCGCCGGGACCAGCCGCGTTGGCGGGTCGAAGCCACCAGGTCGCCGAACCAGTGGCGAGCGCCGTCGACGACTGGTAGACGCATGTCCCGCTGTCGCAGCCGGCATCGACCGAAGTAACGGTGCGGCGCTCGAATGTGTGCCCTGCGCCGTTCACCGAGAGCTCGTACTCGGAGGCATCGCTGACTGGGGTCCAGCGATAGCTTACTGTCGAAGTGGGCACGGTACCGATCGGGGAGAGCAAGGTCGGCACGCCCGGCGGCGCGAGCGACCCGACGCTGAACGAGCCGGGGGAGCTCCATGGTCCCGCACCGTTGGTGTTCCGCGCCAGCACCCACCACTTGTACACGCCGGGGCTCAAGACCGTACTCGGCGTTACCGAGCACGGTGAACCGCTCGTGCAGCCGGCTGCTTGCGCCGTGTAAAACTGCTGAAGCCGCGGCCCCGAGCGATCGTCGATCCAGAGGTAATAGTCGACCGCGTTGGCCACGGTATTCCACGAGAAGGTCGGAGTCGCGCCCGTCGTCGTGCCCAGCGGTGCGACCAGCATCGGGGCCGCGTCCGGAGCGGGCGGACTGCCGGCGAAGGTGAAGGTCGCTGCCTGACTCCAGGGTCCGATTCCGGTCGGGTCCTCGGCGCGCACCCACCACCGCCAGAGGCCCGGCGCGAGGGTGAGGTCGGCGGTGGCCCGGCATACGTCGCGGGGATCGCAGTTCGCACTCGACGGGAATCGGACCGACTCCGAGCTCCCCGTGACCAGGTTGCTCACCCAGAGCTTGTACATCGTGGACCTGGGAACGGCTGTCCACCTGAAGATCGGTTTGGGCGCGGTGATCGTGATGTTCTTGGGCTCGAGTGGCGTCGGCGCGAGGAGATGTTCGGTGGCGAAGACGGGCAGCGTGTTCGACCAGGGTCCCGCGCCGGCCGCATTCTGAGCTTGGACGCGCCAGCTGAACGTCGTGTTTCCCCCCGCCGGGAGCGGAATCGACCGATTCACCGCGCACTGGGTCCCGGCAGCCGCACAGCCGGCTTCTTCGGCTGTGACGCGCTGCCAGAAAACGTCGGGCATCCAGAGGTAGTAGTGCGTTGCTCCCGGAACGCGCGTGAACCGATACGTCGGGAAGTTGTTGGGAGGTCCGCTGTTAGGGCTGATCGCGTTCGGCGCGCTGGCCGGCGGCACGATGCCGTTCGGAGGGCCGAACACGTACGCGGCGCCGGTAGAGCGGTCGTTGTCCGATGCGCCGACTATCGCGCCGTCGCCGGTCAAGGCCACGGATTGACCGAAGTAGTGGGAAACCGTTCCTGGCAGCGCGTCGTTGACGCCGAGCTTCTGCAGCTCGGTCCATGCCGTTCCGCTACGCGAGAAAATGTAGGCGGCGCCGGCCATCGGCCCGTTGACGGGAGCGCCGATGATTGCCGCGTCGCCTGAGACCGCTACCGCATTGCCGAAGTTGACGTTCGGGCCGTCGCTTGGCGAAAGAGCCTGCTGCAGCGTCAGCGTCCCGTTCGCACTCGCGTACACTTGGGCGCGACCTTGTCCGGTGATGATCGCGGTGTCAGCGCTGAGCGCAACCGCTATCCCGAACGGGCGATCGGACGTCGAGTCTGCGCTCGTGAGTTTCTGGCCGACGCTCCAGGTCGTGCCCGTCCTGACCATGAGATAGGCCACGCCGCGCCGATCGCCGGGCGCCTCGGCATCCGATTGCGCGGAGCCGATCAGCGCCGCATCGCCCTCGATCGCGACCCGCGTGTAATTGTTGGCGGGCGTGAGCTTCTGCTGAAGCGCCCAGATCGATCCTACCCGCACGAAAACCTCGACCGCGCCCTTGCAACCCCGGAGCAACGTGTCGCCGGAGATTGCCGCGTCCATGCAGCCATCGGGATTGGCGAACTGCCGGCCGTTCGTGATTTCCTGCTGCAAGCTCCAGGTCGTTCCCGCCCGGACGAAAACGGAGGCCCAGGTCTGGTAGCCGTCGTCCGTGGCCGATCCAATCACGATCGTGTCGCCCGAAATCGCCACCGTCCACGCCCTCTCCTCCTCGCTCTTCAAGTGGAGCTGTTGCTGCTCCGACCAGGTCGAACCCGTTCGCACATAAACGTAGGCTTTCCCCACGTTGGTCGAGGCGATCACCGCGGTGTCGCCCGCGTACGCCACGCTGTAGCCGAACCAGCCCGACGGAAACTCGATCGTGCGGCGATCGACGACGAACAGCTTCGCTTGCTGCGCCAGCGGTGCGGTCAAAGACGCGCTCGTCTCGCCCGTCTCACTCGACGACGGGCTTCGCTCACTGCAAGCCGCGAGCGACAGGGTGAGCCCCAAAACCGAGACCGTCCGGGTGCAGTTTGAATGTGCCATCGCTCGAAGAGGCGGGCGCCACGAGGTCATGGCGTGCTGCGCGCGCTTCGATCACTCCTTCATTCCCGACCTCGGCCGAAAAAATCAGCGATCGAATCGACGATCTCCGACCATGCCGGCGCGTGCGGCTGCCTTCAGCGAGCCCCCTGGCTCTCTCATCCAACCACTTCGCAATTGAGCTCACTTGCTCGCCATTCGAGACGATTCGCATCGATCGATGTGCCTCGACTCGACGCATGAAGCGAATCTCGAAACTTGAACTCTGAGCTCACGAGCGACTCTCTGCACTGCGCTGAATCGGTATTGGATCGACGACACGCTTCGCTTGCAGATCAAAAGTTCTAGCGCGAATACATTGTGTTTCAGACACTTGATCGAGCGACAAAAGCGCGGTTTATGGATCTCGCTCCACCGCCAGAGGAGGCAATCTTGAAACGCGTGAGCTCGATCGACAAGAAGCGTTTGGCTTCGGTGTTTGGTGCCGTGGTCTGCACGCTCGCCGCGAGTTGCGGATCCGAAAACGGAAGCGACGGATCCGGCGGTGGCTACAACGGCTCGGGAGCGGCGGGTGGCTCCGGCGGCACTTTCGGCAACCCCGGCGGCGCGAGTGGAGCCAGCGGCGCAAGCGGGTTCGGTGGCTCGAACGGCTCCGGCGGCAGCTCTGCCGGAGTGAGCGGCGGTGGATCGGGCGGAAATGGCGGCATGGGCGGCGACGGCGGTATCGGCGGCGACGGCGGCATCGCGGGTGTCGGCGGCTCCGGCGGAACCAGCGGTGTCTCCGGAGTCGGCGGCAGCGGCACGGGCGGCACCGGGCACGGCACGAACGGCTGCCTCAAACCCGGAAGCGGCGACTACTCCAAGAAGGGGCCCTACGCGATAAAGCGTGAAACGGTCGACCTCGGCACCGGAATCGCTCCCAACCAGGTAACGACGACGTTCACGATTACTTACCCGGACCCGTTCGAGGCCAATTGCAAGCATCCGTTCGTGGCGTGGGGCAACGGAACCACCGTGACCGGCCCCGCCGTCTACGCGTTCTTCAACGAGAACGCCACGAGCTGGGGCATCGTGGTGATCGCCGCCGACGATTCCAACGTCGGCAGCGGCAACTACCACAAGAAAGGACTCGACTACTTGATCGCGGAAAACGCGAAGCAAGGCAGCAAGTACTACCAGAAGCTCAGCGACCGCGCGGGCGTGTCGGGGCACTCGCAAGGCGGGATGGGCGCCACCGTCGCTCAATCGCACCCGAGCGTGAAAGCCTACTTGCCGATCGGCATGTACGCGCGGCCGCAGGGCGCCATGCCTTTCCTCTGCCTAACGGGGACCATGGATATCCAGGGCGTGCCATCTGGCTGCAAGACCGCGACGCAGAACGCGACCGGTCCCGCCTTCACCGCGATCTGGGAAGGCGGCGATCACGTCACTACCGAGACGCTCGCCGGCTACATCGCCGGCAACAAGGGCTCGATCCAGATGATGCGGCTCTACGCGGCTTGGTTCCGCTGCTTTCTCGCCGACGACGGCGCAGCCTGCAAGCTGTTCGAGGGCGGCCCGGACAACTGCGGCATCTGCAAGGACGAGGGCTGGGCCGAGCTCGTGATGAAGAACCTCTGAGCCCCTTTTTTCCCCTCCCCTTGACGAAGCTTCATCCGTGAAGTATTCACATATGAAGCTTTCATGGGCGTCCGCAGTTACAAGGACGCGCCCGGCATTCGTGTCTTGAGGGCGCTCTTGCGCGCCGAGCGAGCGCTGCTCGGCTGCCACGCGTGGATCGAGGAGCAGCTTCCGTTACCGGAGTTCGACATGATCGCGACCCTGGGCAACACCCAGGGACTGCGCATGCACGAGCTCGCGCAGCGGATGATCACTTCGCCCGCCAACGTGACGCGCGTCGCACGAGCTCTCGAAGCGCGCGGCCTGGTGGAACGCGGGCGTTCGGCAGACTCGGGACGCGAGGTCATCTGCCGGCTCACCGCGAAAGGCGAACGGCTGTTCGCGGAGCTCTATCCCAAAGCGGCGCGCTACACGATCGCCGTCGTCGACGGGATTTTGTCGCGCGACGAACAAGCGACGCTCGAAAAACTGCTCGAGCGCCTGGCGGACGGCAGCGTAGAAAGGTTGCCCCGAGCATGAAGCTCTATCACTTCCACTCGAGCTCGACGTCGTTCCGCGTGCGCATGGCACTGCATCTCAAGGGGATCGGATTCGAGCATGCCCTGGTCACGATGCGATGGAGTGACGGCGACCACGACACGGAAGCTTTCAAGCGCCTCAACCCGCAGGGGAATTTGCCCGTGCTCGCCGAGGCAGAGCACTCTTTCGCCCAATCGCTCGCGATCTGCGAATACCTGGAGGAAACGCGGCCCGACCCGCCGCTCCTACCCAGGGCTCCGGCCGAGCGGGCACGCGTGCGATCGCTGTGCCTGCACATCGCGTGCGAAATTCAGTCCATGAACAACCTGCGCGTCGAACGCGTGCTGGCCAACGAGTTGGGCTTCGATCAGGAGGCCCTGCGCAACTGGCGCCGGCGCTGGATCGAGGTCGGCTTCCGGGCAATCGAAGCCATGCTCGGGCGCGACGCAGGGACGGCCAGGTTTTGCCACGGCGATAGCCCGACCTTCGCGGACTGCTTTCTGGTGCCCCAGGTCTACAACGCGCTCCGTCCCACGGTCGATCTCGACCTCGCGCGCTGGCCCACCATCTCGAGAATCTATCGGGAGTGCCTCGCGCTACCGGCGGTGGAGCGGGCACTCCCGAAGAATCAACCGGGCTACGTCGATCTCAAGGAGCACTGAGGCGTGCCTCAGAGCGCGAGCTCCGCGGCCTTGGTCGCGAGCTCGCGATCGGCGACCTTCACGCGGAAGTCCTTGCCGTCCCAGCTGATGTCGTGACGCACGAGCTTGAGCCCGTGATCGCGCGGCAGGCTGCGTAGCCGAGCCGCGAATTCTGCGCGTTGCGCGTCGGGCGTCGAGAGCAGCACGCTGGCCAGGCCGACCCCGGACGCGTCGGTGGCTTCACCGAGCGCGACTTCACGGCCGTCGACACGCGTTGCCAGCGCGACGTCGGCGTCGAGTTCCTCCCAGGTGAGCACGACCAGCGTGCTCGGTCCGCCGAACAACTGGAGCTCCTTGAGCTCGCGCTTCAGACCTTCGGGCGGGATCTTCGCGCCGGCGACCGCGGGGGGAGGACGCTCGATCAAGCGGCCGAGGCGCGCCGCGGACAGCAGCCGCGCCCAGCGCCGCGGATCGGACGGCCCCGGGTTGCCCTGCGCGCTCGCCACCTTGCGCTCGAGGCGCAGCGCCTCGTCGACGCGGCCGGTGCCGGCGGCGGCCGTCGCGAGCCTGAGCCAGCCGAGCGCGTCGGCCGGAGCCGCGTCGGTGATGGTGCGGTACTGGCGGTACGCCGGTTCGTACCAGCCGTGCCCCAGATAGATGTCACCGAGCAGGCGCCGCGACGGAATGCTGTCGGGATCGAACTCGACGATCTCGGAATAGGTGCGCACCGCCTCGGCGTCGAGCTTGGCGCGCGCCAGCACATCGCCCAGCTGCCGCGCGATGTGCGGCGTGACGAAGCCCTGATCGCGCAGCCGCGTTCCGAGCGCGAGCGCCTCTTCGCGATGATTGCCCGCGATCAGCGCACGCACCAGGCGAATGCCGCCGTTCGGGTCGTTGGGAGCGCGCGCAACGAACTCGCGCAGCCGTGTTAGGCGCTTCTCCGGGTCTTCGATGGCCTGCAGCTGGAGGTCGACGTCGTTCCAGTCCACGGCGCTGCCGAACAGCATGCGCTCGACGGAACTGATCGTCGCGACGTCCACGGCGCGGCGCAGGATCAGCTTGGCCAAGAACTTCTGCACCTCGGGCCGCGCCGAAAAAGCTCGCAGCACGGCCTCTACGCTCGCCGGGTCCGCGAGTCGGTGCTGCATCAGGTCGAGGAAGATGCGTTCGGCGTGCCAGTCGCTGATCTCGCACGCTCGGCGCGCCGACTCGTAGCGCTCGAGGAGCTCCGACTGTTGATTCGCCGTTTTCAGGCGTTTTCTCCAGACCAGAACGCGCTGCGCGAGCGGGCGCGCCGCCGTGTCGCTGCAGGTCGTCAGCGCGGGTGCGACCCAACCCGACTCCGGCTTTCCACCCGACGGCGTGCTTCCCTCGCTGCGCAGCTGCTTTTTGACCTCGCGGTCGCGATCGTCTTTCGTGCCGTCTTCGCCACCGCGACCCAGGGTCGGTTCCGCGGGCGGGCGCGCTGCGACCTCGCGACTCGGCATCCGCATCCTCGGTGCGCCTCCGGCCTTTGCGGCCATCTGCGGGCGCGCCGCCGTCGTCGGCTTGGGTTCCTCCACCTGCTTCAGCTGATCGGCGGGCTGATCCGCAACCGCTGCGGGCGGAGGGCTCGGCTCGGGAGTGCTGGCGGCTGACGCGTAGACCGTCGGGGCGGGCGCCGCGGGGGCAAGCTCGATGGGTGCCTCGGCTTTTGATTCGCTCGCTCCGTGCCTCCGCGGTTCTTCGTCTTCACCCTTCGACGACGGGGCCGCGCGCTGTTCCATGCTGCAGCCCATTGCCAGCTGTGCGCTCGGCCACGCGGCGGCGGTCAGGGTTTGCGCGAGCCGGCTCTCCATGTTCGGATCGAGCGCGGAGAGCTCGACGCCGCGCAGCGGCGAGTTTTTGCGTTGGATCCCCATCTGCGAGTACGCGGCCTCGCTTTCGAGCGCGAGGACACTGGTGAAGGGTGTCATCAGCCCGTAATCGACGCCGAGCGCGACGATGCGACCGCGTTCCGCGTCTGCCCCCTGTGCGCCGCCGAGCAGCCGCCGCACGTACTCGGCCGCCCACAACTTCGGCACGAAGGCTTGCGTGACGCTGGTGTCGTTGCGGACGTCGTAGGTTTTCTCGAAGGCTTCCCCTGCGAGCCGGCCGCGCACTTTGACTTTGGCGGGGATGTCGTGGTGGGTGCGAGCGAGGATCGCAACCTCGGTTCCCCGCGACAGCTTGCCGGTCGCGGTCGTGAACGGCTCGTCGAGCCCGGCCCCGAGGTCGATCTCGAGATCGGTGATCGTCGGCACCTTGACCGCCGCGGCCAGCTCGAGCGCGCGCGCGGTGGCCTGCTCGGGGTCGTCGATGCGGAAGCTCGAGCCGCCGCCGGCGCGCGCGAGCTCGGACAACAGAGCGTGATCGGCGTCCATGCCGACGGCGACCGTGAACAGCCGCGCTCGTGACGCGCTGAGCGCGCGGCGCAGGCGCTCGACCAGCTGCTCGCCGGTCATCTCGCCCGAGGTCGGAATCCCATCGCCGATGTAGACGACCGCGGCTTGCTCCCTGCCGTGCAGCCTGCCGAGCGCCACGTCGAAGAACGACGCGAGATCGGTGGCGCCACCGGCCGCGTGATCGGCCAGGGCCTCGAGCGCGCGGGCGATCTCCTTGTCCGAGGCGGGGACCAGATCCTTCGCGGGATGGAGCACTGTCGGACGCACGTCGAGCGAGACCAGCGCGAAGTTGTCGCCGTCGCTGAGGCCGCGCAGGATCGCTTCGGCCGCGGCGACCTTGAGCTGGCGCACGGCTTCGTCGCCGCCCGCCGAGGTGTCGACCACGACCACGACGTCGGCGCGCTGCTGCTTCACCGCGGACCAGTCGACGTCCGGCGTGTAGCGCGCGAGCACGTAGTCGGCGCTGTCGCCGCCGGGAGAAAAACGCGCGACCGTGAGCGGCTCGCGCTTGCCGGGGAGCGCGGCCTCGAGCTGGAACGGCGCGCGCGGCGTGTACCCCGAGCGCCGCATCGTGATGCGCTTGCCGTTTTCCTCGATCCGCGCGTCGGCGAGCGTCGCGATCTTCATCCGCGCACCCGCGTCGCCGAGGTTCACCGCCAGCGAGAACTCGCCGATCCGCACCGGTTCGCCGCTGCCCATCGGGTACAAGTACTCGAGCTTGTTGTCGACGATCGGCCGCATCTCGATGTAGCGCAGCACCACGCGGCGCGTGCCGCCTGCAGGGACCGGAAAGATCCGCGCGCGGTAGGTGCTGGCGTCGACCCACTCGAGAATCGCCGGCGCATGTCCGCTGGCTTTGGCGTTCGAATACTGGGCGGCGGCTTCCTTCTTCTCGATGAATTCGCCGCTCACGAGCACGCCGTCGGTCTCGACCGCGAAGCCGGTCACGGTCGCGCGCTCCGGCACCGTGAACCAGTACCAGCCTTCCACCGGGCGTTCGCCGGGGTTGAAAAAGCTCTGGTCGACTTCGGTTTCGCTCAGCCCCTCGCGCACCGTCGCGTGCACCGCCTGGCGCGCGATCTCGAGCCGCCGCGCCGGACTGCCCGCGGGCGCGCCTTCGTCGACACCGTAGATCGTGCCGCCGCCCGCTCCCGGTAGGCCACCACTCGCGGCGTCCGCCATGCCGCCGGTCCAGTCGTCCCAGAACGCGAGCGGCGTGACGCGCGGCGCTTCGGAGCCCTTCGCCGTCGCCTGCTCGCCGGCTTTCACTTCGACGCGCCCGCCCTTGGCGGTCAGGATCGCCATCCCGCGCGCCACGTACAGGATCGCGCCGTCCGGCTCGCGGCGCAGCGAGAGCCCGGTGTCGGCCGCCGACACGCTGATGTCCTGTACCAGGTGCGCGAACGGCTTGCGATCCGTGGGAGGTGCTTCGAGAAAGTACTCCCCCTGCTCGAGCGCCACCGATTCCGCGCCGAGGATCACCTTGCTGTCACCGCGCAGAAAAATACTGGAGCCGTCGGGCAAACGCACCAGCGCCCGCGCGCCCTTGTCGGTCTTCACCTTGGCGTCGGCGAGCAACGCGGTGCCGGACACCGCCCGCTGCTCTCCGCTGCCCTCGTCGACGAGCACCTCGCCGGAAGCGAGCTCGAGCCGCGCCTGGATCGGCGCCGATTTGGCCGGCGGCGTCTTGCGCGTGACGACGAAGCCGACCATCGCCGCGAACAGGCAGAGCAAGAGCAGGCCGATCGCGGCGCGTAACGGTTTGTTGGCTGTGCGTGAAACGTTCATGTCGCTCCTCCTCCGACTCGCCGTCGCGCTCGTCTCTTGGCTCACCCTAGAGCGAAGTCAGTCATTGTCTTCCGAAGCGGGGCGCTCGTCGACCCTCCACGAAGCCCGGCTTTTCCAGCATTCTCGTTGTCGGTTGGGGCCCCGGCCCCAACCGGAAGATCACAACGCGAGGTCAATCAGAACGCGAGGTCTACGGCTGACTTTTGGTTGGAGCGCACCTGCGTCTTGCCTTCGCGCGACTCGGCGGGACGCGGCGGAGCGCCGCCCGGCGCGCTCGCCGCCGGCGCTTCCGCGAAGCCGTCGTTGGCAGCGCCGAGCGCGGCTTCCTGGCGTTC
>Ga0111539_10007629_pt1 | contig 13825 bp, 12 predicted proteins | sample RhiMethybrSRZTD1_FD_79667 | JGI IMG/M metagenome (GOLD analysis project Ga0111539, IMG submission 79667) | Populus rhizosphere microbial communities from Tennessee, USA - Rhizosphere MetaG P. TD hybrid SRZTD1 (version 2) (version 2) | ecosystem: Host-associated > Plants > Roots > Rhizosphere >...
GAGGGGTTCACGGGCGCGAACGGCTGGCTGATCGAGGGGCACGCCGACCCGAACGACCACGGCGCGCAGGACTGGGCCGACGCGCAGGCGCTCTACGAGCTCATCGAGCATCAGCTCGTGCCGACCTTCTACGATCGCGATCCGTCCGGTGTCCCCCACCGGTGGGTACAGATCGTCAAGCAGTCGATTCGGACCGTGCTGCCGCAGTTCAGCAGCCGGCGGATGGTGAAGGAGTACGTGCAGAAGATGTATCTGCCCGCTCTCAGGCAGGAATCCCTGGCTCGGTGAACACAACCTCGCCGGCCCCCCCCGGCAATAACTCCCAACCTCCTTACGCCGGTCCAACCTCCACCTCCCAACGTCCTTGGGAGTTGGTTCGGGGCGAAGCGAGTTGGGAGTTGGGAGTTAGTCCCTGTCACCCTTTTTTCACAACTCCCCACGCTGACGTCCGCGGGCGTGTTTCCGTCTAAGCTTGCATGAACCACCAGACCGGGAGGATCGGCATGCGGCCTTCACGTGCGCTCTGCTCCACTGCTCTCGTCGTCATCGGCCTGCTGTTCTGGTCGGCGCGCGTTCCTGCCGCCGGCGTCCCCAAAGACGAAGCCGCGATTCGCCACGCGCTGAGCCGCCTGACCTTCGGCCCACGTCCCGACGATGTGGAGAAGGTTCGCCGAATGGGACTCTCAACCTGGCTCGATCGGCAACTGACCCCGTCGAAGATCGACGACCACGCGGCGGAATCGCGACTGCGGCCGTCGCCGACGCGCCCGGAGAGGTTCGATTCCATGATGGAGGCGCGCCGATACGGGCGCGAGTCGGTCGAGGTGCTCGCGGCCAACAAGATCACGCGAGCGGTCTACACCGAGCGGCAGCTCGAAGAGCTGCTGGTCGATTTCTGGTTCAATCACTTCAATGTGTTTGCCGGGAAGGGACGCACTGGTCTGTATGTCGCCGAGTACGAGCGCGACGCCATCCGCCCCCACGTGCTCGGCAAGTTCAGAGACCTGCTCGGCGCCACGGCGAAGAGTCCGGCAATGCTGTTCTATCTGGACAACTGGCTCAGCGCTGACCCCGAGGCCGCCGAACGGATCGGGAATCGGAGAGGACCGAACCAGCAGGCCGGCAACGCTCGCCGCCGTGGTCTCAACGAGAACTACGGCCGGGAGCTGCTCGAGCTGCACACGCTTGGCGTCGATGGCGGCTATACGCAGAAAGATGTGATCGAGGTCGCGCGCGCGTTCACGGGCTGGACGATTGCGCCGCCCGACGGCGGGCGCGGTCGTGCGGGTCGGGCAGGCGGGCGATTCCAGGCGGGGATCGTCGAGGACGGTGAATTCCGGTTCGTTCCTGCCCTCCACGATCGCGGCGACAAGATGGTGCTCGGTCAGCAGATACGCGCCGGGGGCATGGAAGAAGGCCAGCAGGTGCTCGACATCCTGGCGTTGCATCCGGCAACCGCGCGGCACATCGCTCGCGAGCTCGCGCAGCGATTCGTCAGCGATACGCCACCAGACGCCCTCGTCGCACGCGTGGCGAAGCGCTTCATGGATACTCGTGGAGATCTGCGCGAGGTGATGAAGACATTGATCACGTCGCCGGAATTCTTCGCCGCCGATGCGCGGAATGCGAAGGTGAAGACGCCGATCGAATTCGTCGCCAGCGCGTATCGCGCGACGGGTCGCGAGTTGTCGGAGCCGCGCCCGGTCCTGCGCGCGCTGCAGCAACTGGGCGAGATGCCATACATGTGTCAGCCGCCGACCGGCTACGACGACACCGCGGACACGTGGATCAACGCCGGCGCACTGGTCGCCCGGATGAACATCGCGCAACAGATCGCCGGGCCGCAACAAGCCGCGACGATCGGGGGGCCGGAGTTTCAGCGGAGATAGCCATGACTTCACGACGCATCTTCCTCAAGTCCGGCGCGATGACGATGCTCTCGCTTGGCTTCGCGCCATCGTTCCTCGCGCGTGCGGCGGCGGCCGCTCCGGCCCGCAAGCGGCTGCTCGTGGCAATCTTCCAGCGGGGCGCCGTCGACGGGCTGAACATGATCGTGCCGGTTGGCGAGGCCGACTATTACCGGCTGCGTCCGACGATTGGCGTGCCGCGTCCCGGCGCGGGCGGCGATGCGGCGATCGATCTCGACGGCTTCTTCGGGTTGCATCCGAAGATGACGGCGCTCAAGCCGCTCTGGGACAACCACTCGCTGGCGATCGTGCACGCATGTGGATCGCCCGACGCGACGCGCTCGCACTTCGACGCGCAGGACTACATGGAGACCGCCACTCCTGGCGTGAAGGCGACGCGCGACGGATGGCTCAATCGATACCTGCGCGCCTCCGGCGAGGCGACACCACTGCGCGGCGTCGCGATCGCGCGGCAGATGCCCAGAACGCTGCAAGGTCCCGCGCCCGCCCTGGCATTCCCGGCGGTCGACACCTTCACCGTTCGCGGCGGCGCCGCGGCGGAGCGCGATTTTCAGCAGGCGTTCGAGCACGCCTCCGATCCGCTGCTCACCGGCGGCGCGCGCGAGGCGTTCGAAGCGATGCGCGTCCTCCACTCCGCGACCAGCGGCGAGTATCGGCCGGGGTCCGGCGTCGACTATCCGCGTTCGCCGTTCGGCCGGGCGCTGCAGGAGATCGCGCGCATCGCCAAAGCCGACGTCGGTCTCGAGGTGGCGTTCGCTGAATCAGCCGGGTGGGATCATCACGTGAACGAAGGAAGCGTCGATGGTCAGCTCGCCGGCCGTCTCGACGATCTCTCACGCGGCATCGCCGCGCTCGCCGCCGACCTCGGCGATCGCATGGCCGACACGATCATCCTGACGATGTCGGAGTTCGGTCGCGCCGCGGCCGAAAACGGCAACGCCGGCACCGATCACGGTCACGGCAACGCGATGATGATCGTCGGCGGACCAGTGAAGGGCGGAGCGGTCTACGGCACGTGGCCAGGCCTTCGTCCCGAGCAGCGGTTCGAGGGACGCGACCTCGCGGTCACGACCGACTTCAGAGACGTCTTCAGCGAGATCGTAACGAAACATCTCGGGCTGGCGTCCGACTCGGCCTCGCGAGTGTTCCCGGGGTTCACGAGCGGAAACGCGTTGAACGTCATTCGCGCGTGAAGCGGCGGCGCGCCGTCTACGACCGATATAATGAGGTAAATGGCACCGCGGAAGTCGAACCTCACCAAGTCGAAGTGCGCGCTCTGCGGCGCGAAGGACGTGTCCGAGCCGCGCGGTGAGGAGCGATACTGCCGCGACTGCTGGGAAAAAAAGATCGCCGTCGAAGAAATCGTCGCGCGCGAGTTCGCGCTGAAGCGCTACATCCGCGCGCACAGCGCCGAGAAGTACCTCATCTATCACTCCACCATCAAGCGCCCGTGCGGGCAGATCATCGTCGTCGACGACGGCTACGACCTGTTCCTGACGATGGTTTGCTATCCGAACTTCGCATGGGACGATGCCGCCTATCATCTCGAAGGCGATCCCGAAGGGCGCACCTTCGCCGAGATTCTCGTCGACGTCGTCGCCACGGAAGTGATCGAGCCGTGGGGTGGCGGCAAATGGCATCTGGAGATCTTCCGGTCCGCGAACCCGGAGCCCGAGGACTGGAACGGTGAGATGTAAGCGCCTATAATTCGGCAGCTTCTGGAGGACTCACAATGAAGCGTCAGACATCTTCGCTGCTGGTGGTCACTGCAGTCGTGCTGCTGGCCACGACCGCGTTCGTGCAGCAGGCCAACGCGCAGAGCAAGGCCGCACCGCCGGCAGCTGCGGCGCAGCCATCCGCCGCTCCTGTTCGTCTGGCACCGCCGGTCCGCGGCGAGGCGGAACTGGGCTACACCAAGCCGGTGAGCAAGCGCTCGCCCGACGGGAAGTTCGTCGTGACCTCGATCAAGGTGAAGAACCTGTCGCAGGGATCGATCGCCGGATTGAAGGTCGATGAGTACTGGTACGACAAGGCGGGCGATCCGGTGACGGGCGACACGTTCCGTTATCGGAAGCCGCTGGCGCCGGGCGAGGTGATCGAAGTGACGCTGCGCACGCCGGTCAACCCGAAGATGGACCGCAACCAGTACAAGTTCGAGCACGCCAACGGCACGATCAAGACGAAGGCGCTGCCGAAGCTCTGAGGAATCGATCGGCCAGACGAGCGGCGAGTGGGATGCGCCAGGCTTCTCCGCTCGCCGCTTTCCATATCGCCACGACCCACAGCAGCATCCCCGCGATCCAGATCAGTCCGGCCGCCCAGATGAACGGCACGAACGCCGATGGCAGGTAGGAGAGCGATGCGCCGGCGAGCGCGCCGCATGCCGCGACAAGAAGGGCGATCAAACCGAACGCGGTGACGCACTGGGCCGCGTGAAAGCGGACGAACGCGTCGCGTCGCTCGATGAACCAGAACACCGCGCCGGTCACCCACCAGGCGGCGTAGGCCAGCGGCGCAGCCACGCGTGACGATAATCCCGTCGAGCTTTCCGCGTTCATCAGATCAAAGACGAACCTGAAGGTCCGCCTCTACGAGAGTACGTAGGCTACGAGAGTACGTAGGCGCCGGACCTTCAGGTCCGGCATCTGCAATTACCGAACCTGAATCTGAATATCGCGTGAGACCTGCGGGCGATCGCCCGCGAGCGCCTGGGCCGAGACGTGCACCACGTACAATCCTGGCGCGACCTCCAATAGCGGAATGCGCGCGGTGAAACCATATCCGCCGGACGCGCCTTGCAGCTCCGTGGATGAGCGCTGCTCCGACGTGTTGCGAATGACGCGACCGCCTTCAGCGCGCAGTTCGGTCTTGATCTCGATCATGTGCGCCGCGCCGCCGCGCTGGTTCTCGTACACCTCTCCGAACATGGTGATGGTGTCTCCGGTTGCGAACTCACGCGACGCCGTCGCCGGACCGGGCAGGAAGTCGCGCAGCGGATTCTTCGGCGCGATCGTCGTGACCTCCTGCGCCGCGAGCGATGTCAGCGCGATGCCGCTCATCGTGAACGGCGCCTTGGTGAAGTCCGGGACGTCGAGGTCGTAGATCACGCCTCCCGCCTTGCCATTCGCATTCCCCGCCGCGACGCGGAGCTGATACCGACCCGGCGGGAGGTTCGCCTGCGTGAGCACACGCAGGCCGCGCGACTTCACGCGCTCGTAGGTCTGCGGCTTCATCATCAGATTGACCGTCTGACGCTCGCCCGGATAGACCTTTCCGTTGGCATCGGTCGCAGTGCTGACGACCTCCACCTTCTCGAACCAGGTCCCGTCCTTCTCCGTGTAGTCGAACTTCGACGCGTCGATCTCGACCGCCATTGCCACCGCAGCATTCGGCGCGGCGCCCTTGAACGGCGCGGCAAAGACCTTCATCGGCACGCCCGGCGTCGGCAGCGGGCTGCCCATCGCCTCGTCGATCGCCACGTTCAGCGCTTTTGATGTCGACGGCTTCGGCTCGGACGCGCGACCTCGCGCGGCGAAGTAGCCGTTGCGCGCGCGCACCATCAGGCCGGGACGCTTCACGCGGACCTGCAGCTTTCGATACCGCCCATCGCGCCGCTCGTTCGTCGGATAGAAGCCGAGGACGTAATACGTGCTGTTCTCGCGGACGATCCGGTCGAACGCGCCGTTGAAATCGTTCTGGTTGACCGCGGCGAACCCGCCGGTGTTTTCCGAGAGGACGCGCAGGCTGTCCTGAGACAAGCGCAGCTCCGACAGCGACGAGACGAGCCCCACGCCCTGATCGTCGAACGTGCTGCTCGACTGGATCAGATCCTCACTGCCCGACACGAGACCTCGCGGATCGATCGTGTAGATGGCCACGTTGCCGCGCGTGGCCGCCGCGATCGCGTCCTGGGTGTCCTGCAGCACGGACGTCGCGGTCGAGCCCTGGACGCCCATCACCTGATTGATGTCGTAGTCCACACCCTCGCTGATGAAGAGCATCGCCTTGCGCCGCCCGCGCACGCCGGCCATGAACTCGGCGAGCCTCCGCACGCTCGACATCACCTGACGGGCGCGGAACGCGCGCTCGATCTCACTCGGGTCGGAGCCGGGCCCCACGCTGCCCGTGTCCGGGTTGGTGCGAACGTTCTCCAGACGCTCGAGCGTCGCCGACCTGAGCTTGCGCCCGCTGAACTTGTCGATCGCGGCGAGAAGGAGTCGCGGGTTGTTGGTGAAGTCCTGCGAGTCGGTCGAGCGCCCGCCCGTGTACACGACTGCGGCGAGATCATTGATGCCGAAGTTCTGCTCGATGAAACGACGCGCGGCCGCCTTGACGCGCGGCGCGCGTGTCGGATCGGTGTGTTGATCGTCGAGCACGATCAGATAGATCCGGCCCTCGCCACCCTCGTTGGTCTGCACGTCGGCTTCGACCGGCGCACTGGCAAACAGCGGCCGCTGCGCGCGTTCGACCGGCAGGTTGACGAGTGAGAACGTCGAGATCTTCTGCGGCTTCCCGTCTTCGAGCAGCTCGAAATCGTTGGCGGTCAGATCCGAGACGACGTTGCCCTGCGCGTCGGTGACCAACGCGTCGACCTCGACGTAATTCACCTCGACGCGGAACGTGACGGGCGGCTGACCCTGATTCGCCGGCGCCTGGTTCGACGGCGGCGCCGGTTGTTGTGCAATCAGGGCAGCCGCAGCGAGGGCTGAGAACAACGGCGCCAGGACAAGACGTTTCATACACCCTCGACTCACTGTCAATAATTCTTCACGGATCCGGCAGTCGTCCTCGTTAAATGACTCCCGACCCCATTTATACTCAAGACGTCATGGCGCTCGACGTGGCCGCTATTCAAACGGCGCTTCGAGCCGAACGTCTCGACGGTTGGCTGCTCTACGACTTTCACGGCTCCAACCCGATCGCGACCCGGCTCGCCGGCCTCGACGACGGCCGCCACATGACGACGCGCCGCTGGTATTACCTCATACCGGCCAACGGAACGCCACGCGGTCTCGTCCATGCGATTGAACGGCACAACCTCGACGACCTGCCCGGTGAGCGGATCGTGTACGCCGGGCGTCAGCAGTTGGACGCCGGGCTGGACAGTCTCCTTCAGGGAGTCAGACGCGTCGCGATGGAATACTCACCATTCTGTGCGATTCCGTATGTGTCGCGCGTCGATGCGGGGACGGCCGAGGCGGTTCGGGCGCGAGGCGTTGAAATCCTTTCGTCCGGAGACCTCGTCCAACAGTTTGAGGCCGCATGGAGTCCTGCCCAGCTCGACTCGCATCGGCAAGCCTCAGACGCACTGTATCGCATCAAAGATCGGGCATTTGCGGAGACGGCGTCCGTCCTCCGGCACGGCCAGTCGTGGACGGAATTCGACCTCCAGCAGCGGATGGTCAGGTGGTTTGCGGAGGAGGGGCTGGTCAGCGATTCGGCCCCGGTTGTGGCCATTGGCGGAAACGCTGGAAATCCGCACTATCTGCCGGACCGCGAGGGGTCGCGGGCAATCGTCGCCGACGAGGTACTGTTGCTGGACTTGTGGGGCAAACTGAATCACCCAGGCGCGGTCTTTGCTGACATCACCTGGGTAGGGATGACGGGTCGCCGCGTCCCGGCCGTCGTCGCGAGCGCCTTCAAGGCCGTCGCTGACGCCCGGGATGCCGCGGTCCGCACGGTGGAGGACGCCGTGGCCAAGGGTCGCGACCTTCGCGGTTGGGAAGTAGACCGAGCCGCCCGCACGGTGCTAATCGAGGCCGGTTACGGGGACCACGTCCTGCATCGTACCGGCCATAGCCTCGGCGAAAGCGTCCATGGTAATGGGGTGCACCTCGACGACTACGAAACGCACGACGAGCGGCGCATCCTGCCCGGGACGGGCTTTACGGTGGAGCCCGGGGTCTATTTCGATACCTTTGGCATCCGCAGCGAGATCAACGTATTTCGCGCCGAACATGCGGCGCTGGTGACGGGACCCCGACAGACGGAGATCGTGACGCTGGTTTGATTCCGTCCGGTTGAAGCCGGACACTACGTGAGGGTTTTTGGAGGAGCAATGTCCAACCGCAAAGCACTTTGGTTTTACGCGCTGTTGATCGCGGTCGCGTCGCTCGCTGTCGGCATGGTCATCGCCTCGCGACTCGACCTCTCGCCGGCCTCGTCGGCGCAGACGATAGCGGCGCCACCGGCCAACTCGGCACCGCTCAGCGGGCCGGTCGACGCGACGACGTTTCGCAACATCGCGAAGAACGTGACGCCCGCGGTCGTCAACATCCGCACCGAGTCGCGGCAGCGCGCGCAGGATCTGAACGACTTCTTCGGCGGCGGCAATGATCTGTTCGAGCAGTTCTTCGGCGGCGGGCAGGGTCAGGGCCAAGGTCAGGGTGGCGGCGGCAACCGGCAACAGCGGCGCCCGCGCGAGCAGGTCGTCCAGGCCGCAGGCACCGGTTTCATCATCGACAAGGCCGGCTTCATCCTGACGAACAACCACGTCGTCGAGGGCGCGAACAAGATCGAAGTCTCGCTCTACGGTGAGGACGAGGATCAGGAGTTTGCCGCCAAGGTCGTCGGTCGTGACCCGCTGAGTGACAGCGCGCTCATCGAGCTGACCGAGAAGCCGAACCACACGCTGCCCGAAGTCAAATTCGGCGACTCGTCGCAGATGCAGCCGGGCGACTGGGTCATGGCGATCGGCAACCCGTTCGGCCTGGCGCACACGGTCAGCGTCGGCGTCGTCAGCGCGACCGGCCGTTCGTTCCCGGTCGCCGAACAGCGCTTCGCACAGGTCATACAGACCGATGCGGCAATCAACCCGGGCAACTCGGGCGGTCCGCTCCTCAACGTCCGCGGTGAGGTCGTCGGCATCAACACGGCGATCTACACGGATGCGCGGCAGCAGGGGAACATCGGGATCGGCTTCGCGATGCCGATCAATCTCGTTCGCGAACTGCTGCCGCAGCTGCGCAGCGGCAAGATCACGCGCGGTCGCATTGGCGTGCAGGTGCAGCCGGTGCCGCGTGAAGCCGTCACAGAGCTGGGCCTCAAGTCGCGCGAAGGCGCGTTGGTGGCGAGCGTCTCCTCTGGCGGTGCCGCCGCCAAGGCCGGCATGGAGCCGGGCGACGTGATCGTGGCCTTCAACGGCAAGCCGGTGAAGAAGAACGACGACCTGGTACAGATGGTCATGGCGACCAGGCCGGGCACGTCGGTTCCGTTGCGCGTCATCCGCGAGGGCAAGGAAAAGACGCTCTCCGTGACGGTCGACGAGCTCGATCTCGAAGCGGAAGGCAACCAGGCTCAGACCGCGCGCGGACGCGATCGCGATAACGATCAGAGTCAGGAGTCGAGCGGCTTCGGGATCACGATTCAGAACATCACGCCGGACGTCGCGCGACGCCTGCGGCTCGACGATGGGACGCGCGGTGCCGTGATCGTGGACGTCGACCCGCAGAGTCCGGCCGCACGGGCGGGTCTGTCTGGCGGCGACGTCATCCTCCGCGTCAATGGCCAGACCGTCGGCAACGCCGCTGACGCGCAGCGTGAGCTCAGTCGAGTACCGTCGGGTCGCGCCGCACGCCTGCTCGTCCTGCGTGGCGGGCAGGAGCGGTTCGTGATCGTGACTAAGGAGTAAGCTCTGGGCTCTGGGCTTTAGGCTCTGGGCCTTCGACGAAGGGCTTTGGGATCCGCGGTTCCGGCCAAAAGCCGAGAGCCAAGAGCCCAAAGCCTTTTTTTTGTGTGTTGCCGACGCATGCTCGAACGCGAGATCAAACTGCTCTTCGACAGCCCCGAACAGGCGCGCGCCGCCGTGCTGAATACCGGCGCGGCCCCGCTTCGTGCGCGTCGCCTGCAGGAAGATTCTCTGTTCGACACCCCAGACGAGACCCTGCGGCAGCGGGGCTGCGCGCTGCGCGTGCGCAGCGAATCCGGCAAGAGCCTGCTCACCTTCAAAGGACCCGTGCAACAAGCCGTGATGAAGCTGCGCGAAGAACACGAGATGGTCGTGTCCGACGGTGATGCGCTGCGGCGGGTGTTTGGTGAGCTGGGCTTTCACCCGTGGTTCCGCTATCAGAAGTACCGCGAAGAGTTCGCCGCGCAGGACGCCACGATTGCGATCGATGAGACGCCGATTGGGACATTCGTCGAGATCGAAGGCGGCGAAGCCGCGATACATGCCTTGACGCACGCACTCGGGCGCAGCCCATCGGACTTCATCCTCGATTCATATCGCGCCCTGTTTCTGCAGCGGCGCGCTCGCTTCGGCATTTCGGGCGACGACATGGTGTTTGCCGGGGAATGACCCTTCGACACGCTCAGGGCAGGGCGCTTCGACAGGCTCAGGACAACGTCCCGGCGCTGGTTCTGACGGCCGGTCTGGCAACGCGCCTGCGCCCGTTATCCCTCGTGCGCGCGAAGGCGGCGCTGCCCGTCGCGGGCACACCCCTCGTGATTCGGATCCTCCAGTGGCTTCGCGACTGCGGGATCACTGACGCGGTCCTGAATCTCCATCATCTGCCTCACACGTTGGCCGGATGTGTCGGCGACGGCAGTTCGCTGGATATGCGGGTGCGATATTCGTGGGAAGTGCCGATCCTCGGGTCAGCGGGAGGCCCTCGGCGTGCCATTCCCCTGCTTCTGGCGCACGAATCCGGGCCGCGGCACACCTTCGTCATCGTGAACGGCGATACGCTGACGGACCTCGACGTGTCGGCGGTGATCGACGACCATCGCTCTTCCGGTGCCCTCGCCACGCTGGCCGTTGTGCCCCACACCGAACCCGACAAGTACGGCGGCGTGCTGGTCGCCGCCGACGGCGCAGTCACGGGGTTCGTCCCCGTCGGGTCGCATGAGCCGTCGTTTCATTTCTTTGGCGTGCAGGTGGTCGAGGCCGAGGCGTTCGCGCGTGTGCCCGAGAACATGCCGTTTGCCACGTTCGGTCGCCTGTATCCCGAGCTCATCGCCGAGCGTCGCGGATCCGTTCGAGCGTTCCGCTGTTCGAACACGTACCTCGACATCGGGACGCCGTCGGACTATCTGACGACGTCGCTTCACCTCGCCTCTCGCGAAGGCCACGCGACGCTCATCGGGGCACGGACCCGAATTGATGAATCGGCGAGCGTCGATCGCTCCATCCTGTGGGACGATGTGGTGATCGACGCTGACGTCATGCTGCGTGACTGCGTCGTCACGGACGGAGTAACCGTGCCGGCTGACACGTCGTGGCATGGGGTGAGCATTCGGAAGGCGACCGGCGAGCTTGCACCGGGTGAAAAGCAGATCGACGGGCTCGCCATCGCCCCGCTGTAGGACGACACATGCTTGCCGATCGCCGAGCCCCGGATGACGCGCGTGCGCGGATCGACCAGTACCTGTTGGAGACGGGTCTGGATGCAAAGGGCGCCAAGGTCGTGCCGCTCACCGGCGACGCCTCCGACCGCCGCTACTTCCGCATCCATCTGCGAGACGAACCGTCACAGGTCCTGGCGGTGCATCCTGGCGCGATCGAGTTCGACGCACTTCCCTTCGTCAACGTCTGCGAGCTATTGACGGCCATGCCCGCTCCGGTGCCGGCGATTCTGGGGCACTCCGACGCGCTCGGGCTCATCGCGCTGCAGGACCTCGGCGATGTGACGCTGCAGGCGCATCTTGGAGCCGCGTCACCCGCCGAACATCGCGCGCTGTATCGCCAGGCCGTCAGCCTGGTCGAGACACTTCAGCGTCGCGGGAGCGAGCTGGCCTCGTCGAAGTACGTCCCGTATCGCATCGCGTTCGATGTCGAGAAGCTGACCTGGGAACTGCAGTTCTTCACGAGACACTTCCTCGAGGCGTACCGCGGCGCCGCGCTGTCGCCGACCGGGCGTGACGCGCTCGCGCAGGAGTATGCCGCGATTGTCGAGGAGCTCGCGTCTGAACCGCGCGTGCTGTGTCACCGCGATTACCACAGTCGAAACCTCATGCTGAAGGACGGGACGCTGTACATCATCGACTTCCAGGATGCGCGGATGGGACCGGATACCTACGACCTCGCGTCGTTGCTGCGCGACTCGTACGTCGACTTCACGGAAGACGAGTTGGAAGAGCTGATCGCCTTCTTTCTCGCGATCAAGGGCAAGCGCGAGACGTCCGCCGAGTTCCGGCGGCGGTTCGATCTGATGGCGCTGCAGCGGAATCTCAAAGCGCTCGGCACCTTTGGCTTCCAGACGACATCGCGCGCGAATGGGGTGTACATCCAATACATGCCGCGCACCCTGAATTACGCTCGCGCCAATCTGGAGCGGTATCCGCGCTTCGGTCGGCTGCGTGAACTTCTGGCAGAGCATCTCGAAGAATTGCGATAATCCACGGTTGTCTTCCGACCGTCGTTTCGGCGTCTCCACTCACCTGTTCCACGAGCAGCGACTGACGCGCGAGCACCTCGTGCACGTCGCCGCGCACGGGTTCGAAGCGATCGAACTGTTCGCAACGCGCGCGCACTTCGACTATCACGACGCCGCTGCCATCGCTCAGCTCGCAGAATGGCTGTCGGACACTCGTCTGCAGCTCCACTCGGTGCACGCGCCGATCTTCGACGCGATGAAGAACGGCCAATGGGTCGGCTCGTACTCGAACGCGTCCGGTGACGAGCCACGACGGAAGGCTGCGCTGGCTGAAACGGAGGCGGCGCTCGAGATCGCGGTGCAGGTCCCGTTCGGTTTTCTCGTGCTGCACCTCGGAATGCCGACGGCCCAGCAGGTTCCGCCACGCGACAATCAGCCGGACGCCGCCCGGCGAAGCGTGGAAGACATCGTGGCGTTCGCAGCGAACGTCAACGTGAAGGTTGGGCTTGAAGTGATGCCGAACAAGCTCTCGAGTGCATCGGCACTCGTGCGGCTGATCGAGGAGGAGCTCGAGGGCATCGACGTTGGTATCTGCCTCGACTACGGACACGCAAACCTGATGGGCGATGTCGGCGAAGCAATCGAAACGCTCTCAGGTCACCTGTGGACGACGCACGTGCACGATAACGACGGCATGAGGGACGACCATCTGGTGCCGTATGCGGGGCGGATCGATTGGGACGCGGCGATGATGACCACGCAGAAGATCGGCTACGACGGCGTGCTGATGTTCGAGGTGCCTGGCGGCGCGGATCCGGTCGCGACCCTGCAACGGTGTGTGAAGGCGCGCGAGCGGCTGGAGAAGACCTTCGTAACGTTTTAGGCCGCCTCTTTGGGGTTTGGGTTTTGGGATTTGGGTTTTGGGATTTCTAGAACGCCGCGTTCCCTGGCGTCCGCGGAAATGGAATCACATCCCGGATGTTCCCCATTCCCGTCGCATAGATGATCGTGCGCTCGAGGCCGAGGCCAAATCCGGCGTGAGGGACCGTGCCGTAGCGGCGCAGGTCGCGGTACCATGCGTAATGCGCGGGATCGAGCTGCATTTCGGCGAGCCGGCGATCGAGATGCTCGAGTCGCTCCTCGCGCTGTGACCCGCCGATGATCTCGCCGATGCCAGGAGCCAACACGTCCATCGCCGCAACGGTCTTCCCGTCGTCGTTCATGCGCATGTAGAACGCCTTGATCTCCTTCGGGTAGTTCATCACGACGACAGGCGCCTTGACGTGCTCCTCGGTCAGCCAGCGCTCGTGCTCCGACTGCATGTCCATCCCCCAATGCACCGGGAATTCGAACTTCTTCCCGCTCTTCTCGAGCGCAGCGATGGCGTCGGTGTACGTCACTCGCGTGAACGCCGATGAGACGAACGCCTCCAGCCGAGCGATGCACTGCTTGTCGATGCGCTCGGCGAAGAACTTGAGATCATCGCCTCGTTCGTTCAGCAGCGCCGTGAAGATGAACTTGAAGAAGGATTCCGCCAGGTCGGCGTCGGCCGCGAGATAGGCAAACGCGATCTCGGGCTCCACC
>Ga0111539_10007630_pt1 | contig 13823 bp, 11 predicted proteins | sample RhiMethybrSRZTD1_FD_79667 | JGI IMG/M metagenome (GOLD analysis project Ga0111539, IMG submission 79667) | Populus rhizosphere microbial communities from Tennessee, USA - Rhizosphere MetaG P. TD hybrid SRZTD1 (version 2) (version 2) | ecosystem: Host-associated > Plants > Roots > Rhizosphere >...
ATCAAGGCCGAGGCCGAGAAGTACGCGAGGGTGATCAAGGCCTCGGGCGCCAAGGTGGACTGAGCCCCTGGCCGCCTAATTCCTGATTCCCAATTCCTGATTCCGATTCCTGATTCCGATTCCTGATTCCTAGCGCCGCTTCTTCCCGCCCGGCTCGGCCCAGCGCCCGAGCCACTTCTCGAACTCGCGATACCACAGGCGCGAGTTCTGCGGCTTGAGGATCCAGTGGTTCTCGTCGGGGTAGAACACCAGGCGCGTGGGCACGCCCTTCGCCTTGAGCGCGTTGTAGTACGCCAGCCCCTGCGTGTCGGGCACGCGATAGTCGAGCAGCCCGTGGATCACGAGCGTGGGCGTCTTCATCGCGGCCACGTTCGCGCGCGGGTTCTGCGCCTCGACCCGCTTCATGTCTTCCCAATAGTTCGCGCCCAGGGACTTGGGCGACCAGTACCAGACGTCGTCGGCGGTCATGGCCACCCAGTCGAAGCAGCCGGCGTGGCAGACGAAGGCCTTGTAGCGGGTGGTGTGCGCGTTCATCCACGCGACCATGTAGCCGCCGTAGCTGCCGCCCGAGGCGACCAGGCGGCCGGGATCGATGTAGCCCTGCTTCAGCATGAAGTCGGTGCCGGCCTCGACGTCGACGAGCTCGCGCTTGCCCATCTCGCCGGCGAGCGACTCGATGTACTTCTGCCCGAAGGACGACGAGCCGTGGTAGTTCACCGCCACCACCACGTAGCCCATCGCGGCGAAGGCGTGGTTGTTCCAGCGGAAGTGGAAGTTGTCGCCCCAGATCGAGTGCGGCCCGCCGTGGATGTTGTGCAGCAGCGGCCAGCGCTTCTTCGGATCGAAGTCGGGCGGGTAGACCACCCACATCTGCACCTTGTCGCCGCCGAAGCCCTTCACGTGGAATTCGCGCACCTCGCCCAGCTTCACGCGCTTCATGACGTCGTCGTTCAACCGGTCGATGCGGCGCGCCTCGCCGCCATCGCTCCAGTACACCTGGGGCGGCGTGCTCATGTCGTTGCGGATGAACGCGACCGACCCGCCGGCCGCATCGGGCTCGCTCACCATGCCGCCACGCGCGAACACCTCGGGCGCGGGCTTGCCGAGCGTCCAGCGGAAAAGGTGCTGCCGGGCCTGCTCCTCGGCCGCGAAGAGCACGCTCGCCGAATCCGCCGACCAGGCGAGCGGCGCGTGGATGGTGCCGTCCCAGCGCGAAGGCAGCACCTGGAGGCGGGCGCTGCGCCGGTCGATGAGCGACACGCGATACGGCGATCGGGGAGACTTCTTCAGGTCCGCCGTGAGCAGCGCGATGTGCCGGCCGTCGGGGGAGTAGCGCGGGTACTCGTGCGACAGCCGGGTGCCCGTAAGCGCCTTGAACCTGCCGCCCTTCACCTCGAGGGTCACGAGCTGCTGCTCGCGGTCGAAGCGCTTCTCGTCCTCGGGATCGAAGCCGAAGGCGATCTCGCGGCCGTCGGGGGAGATGTCGTAGTAGTTCGCGCAGGTGTCCGCGCCCACCAGCTCGTAGCGCGTCCCGGCGAAGAGATCGCGCATCCGCCCGGTCGCGACATCCACGGTGAAAAGGTGCGGCACGCGCCCGTCGGTGATCCAGTGGTCCCAGAACCGGTATGACGCGTGCTCCACCACATGCGCCTTGACCTTGGAGTCCCTGTGCTCGCGCCAGCGGCGCTCGAGCTTGCCCAGCCCGCGCGTTTCCGGCCACACGCGGGAGATGAAGGCGAGGCTGCGCGAGTCGGGAAACCACTTGATCCCGAAGGCGCCGGTGGGCATCGCCGTGAGCCGGCGCGCCTCGCCGCCGTCCGGGGCGATGAGATAGACCTGCGGCTCGTCGTCGCCTTCATCGGCCCCCACCGCGGGACGCTTGGCCACGAAGGCGATCCAGCGGCCGTCCGGGGACCATTTCGGCTCGCCGTCCTTCTCCCCCATCGTCGTGAGCCTGCGCGGCTCGCCGCCGAAGGCCGAAAGGAGCCAGAGGCTTGCGCGCGCCTGGTTCTCCTTCATGTCGTACGAGCTCACCGACACGCACGCCTGTGCGCCGTCGGGCGAGAGCGAGGGCTGCGCCGGGCGCTCGAGCTTCCACAGGTCTTCGACGGTGAGGCGCTTGCCCTTGGCCATGGATTTTCCGATGGGAAGAAAAGAAAAAACGCACCCGGAGGTGCGTCCGAAACGACGCGATTGTAGCAGCGCATTCCTTCCGATACCGCGCTAGTATCTTGGCAATGAAGGCATACGCCGCGATCCTTGCGCTCCTCTTCGCAGGCCTCTACCCGGCGATCGCCGCCGACCCGCAGGCGGTCGAGGTCAGGTTCGGCGACCTGTCGAAATTCAGCGACCTGCGCATGTCGATCCTCAGGACCGAGCGCGACAGCGCGAGCCTCGCCGAAGAGCTCGCGCGCCACCTCGAGCACGCGGCCACGCCGCGCCTGCCCCCGGGCGCGCGCCTCGCCGTCACGATCACCGATGTCGACATGGCGGGGGAGTACCCGCCGGTTTCCGGAAGCCTCTCCAACGACGTGCGCGTGATCAAGGACGTGTACCCGCCGCGCATCGACCTGGACTTCACGCTGGTGAGCGCCGACGGCAGCGTGCTGCGCCAGGGGCACCGCAAGCTGCGCGACGGGGGCTTCCTCCTGGGCGCGAACCCACTCACTCGCGACCGGCTGGTCCATGAGAAGGGGCTGCTCGACCTCTGGCTGAGGAGCGAGTTGGGCCCGCAGCGATAGCCGCCGCCGCCAGGGGAGTAAAATCCGGGCATGAAGACAGGTTGGCTGAAGCAACTCCTTCCCGCCGTCGCGCTTCTCCCGGCGCTGGCCGCCGCGCAACCGGCGATCGAGGTGCGCTTCACCGATCCCACCCGTTTCACCGACCTGCGCTTCACCACCTCCGACGACGCGCACGACGCCGCCGACCTGGCCGACGAGTTGCGCCGCTACCTCGAGCGCCGTGTTCCGGCCTATCTCCCCTCGGGCAAGCGCCTGGCCGTCATCATCACCGACGTCGACATGGCCGGAGAGCTGCGCCCCTCCGCCGGCTCCATCTACATGCTGCGGCGGGTGGTCCGCGGCATCTATCCCCCGCGCGTCGACCTCGAGTTCAGGCTCGTGGGCGCGGACGGCACCGTCGAGCGCGAGGGCCGGCGGGAATTGCGCAACAACGCCTACCTCTACGGGAAGTACGCCCACCAGAGGGCACCGCTCGTGCACGAGAAGGCGCTGCTCGAGCGCTGGCTCGCCGCCGAGTTCACCTCTCCCCGCTAGCATCGCGGCCCCAAAGCCGCCGGAGCACGCATGAAACCCAACGACATGAAGCCCACCTTCAAGTGGGATGACCCGATCCTCTTCGACGACCAGCTCACCGAGGAAGAGCGCATGGTGCGCGACAGCGCGCGCGCCTGGAGCCAGGAAAAGCTGATGCCGCGGGTGGTCGAGGCGCATCGGCACGAGAAGTTCGACCGCTCGGTGTTCAACGAGATGGGCAAGCTGGGCTTCCTCGGCTCGACCATCGAGGGCTACGGCTGCGCGGGCGTGAACCACGTGAGCTACGGCCTGATCGCGCGCGAGATCGAGCGCGTGGACTCGGGCTATCGGTCCGGCATGAGCGTGCAGTCCTCGCTCGTGATGCACCCGATCCACGCCTATGGAACCGAAGAGCAGAGGAAGAAGTGGCTGCCCGGGCTCGCCACCGGGGAGATCCTCGGCTGCTTCGGCCTCACCGAGCCCAACTACGGCTCGGATGCCGGCGGCATGATCACGCGCGCGAAGAAAGTGGACGGCGGCTACGTGCTCAACGGCGCCAAGATGTGGATCAGCAACTCGCCCTACGCCGACCTCTTCGTGATCTGGGCCAAGGACGACGCCAGCGAGATCCGCGGCTTCCTGCTCGAGAAGGGCATGAAGGGCCTCTCGGCGCCCAAGATCGAGGGCAAGTTCAGCCTGCGCACCTCGCCCACGGGCGAGGTCGTGATGGCCGACGTGTTCTGTCCGGAAGCGAACCTGCTGCCGAACGTGAAGGGCCTGAAGGGCCCGTTCGGCTGCCTCAACAAGGCACGCTACGGCATCGCCTGGGGCGCGATGGGCGCGGCCGAATTCTGCTGGCACGCGGCGCGCCAGTACACGCTCGACCGCAAGGCCTTCGGCAAGCCGCTCGCGCAGAACCAGCTCATCCAGTTGAAGCTCGCGGACATGATGACGGAGATCACGCTCGCGTTGCAGGCGGCGCTGCGCGTGGGCCGCCTGATGGACGAGGGACGCGCCACGCCCGAGATGGTGTCGCTCATCAAGCGCAACTCCACCGGCAAGGCGCTCGACATCGCGCGCAAGTCGCGCGACATGCACGGCGGCAACGGCGTGGCGGACGAGTTCCACGTGATCCGCCACGTGCTGAATCTCGAGGCCGTGAACACCTACGAGGGAACCCACGACATCCACGCGCTCATCCTGGGGCGCGCCCAGACGGGGCTCAACGCCTTCTAGCCTCGTCGCGGCGCTGGCCTGCGCCGTGATCCTCGCCGGGTTGAAGCCGGCCGGGTCGTCCACGTTGTTGCCCGGTGCGTCACCCCGGGTGATGCACCCTTCCTCATCCCCCCCGGCGGCGCTTTCGCGGCAAGGGTCCGCGGCCCGAACGCCGTCGCTCCACGACGAATACCTCCGCGCCACCGACCTGCGAGCGTTTGTCGAGATTCACCGCGGGCAGGTGCAAGACCCGGCGGTGGCCTTCTATGTCTCGCAGGCGCTGGAGGAATGCGCGATCACCCACGACACCGGCCCTCGCGACGGATTGCCCGTCGAGGAGCAACGCGCGGCGGCCGTGATCGCAGACCAATGCCGGGGCTTCGACGGCGAGGTCATCCACCCCGCTGCCATCCTCGAGCTGCTGCGCTATGCCGCGCAGTGGGGCGAGCCACGCGCGGAGGCGCGCCTGCTGCTGCTGCGCGACGCCGCCGCCGCGAAGGACGACGCCCTGCCCCACCTGCCCTGGATGCTGAACCTGCGCGAGCCTTCGATCATTCGTGACGTGGGTGCGTTCCTCTCTCGCGGCGAGGCGCAGTGGCGCTACGGCGGCGAGCAGGTTCCAACCGCCGTGGCCGCGATCGCGTGGGAGCTCGTTGCGTGCGACATGGACCCTTCGTGCACGCCGCGCAGCCGCTTCGCCCTTTCGCAATGCGCGTACCTGGGGCGCTGCTCGGATTGGCGCTACGAGGATGCCGTGGCGCTCTTCGAGCCTCCCGAACTCATGGGCGCCGCGCGCCGCCTGCGCGAAGGCATCCTGCGTGCCCTGCGCGATCGCGACTGGGAGTGGCTCGGGCTCGCGTGAGGGTCATTCGGCTCCGACCACCAGCGGTCACGGCAGCGCCTTCTGCGCAGGCGCGGGAGCCACGGCCAGCAGCGGCTCGGCCGCGCGCGCAAGCTTCTCGACCGCCCCCGAGCACACCACGCGGTGGCCGTTCACGTAGGCCTCGTGGTTGCGCTCGACCTCGGCCAGGTCGTAGACGTAGTTCACCATGATCCCGAACGACTGCTGCTCGCCCTTGGGGGAGCCGTCGGCGTGCGGGTTGATGCGCTCCAGGCGCGCGCCGTTGCCCAGGTGGAAGCGCGCCACCGGATCGACGGCGTGGCCTTCCGCCCATTCGCGCGTGAGATACCACGCCGCCAGCCCCTGCAGCGGCTCTCCGCTGGCCGGCACGCCGTCGCCCAGGCGCTGCTGCGCCCAGCGTCGCAGCCCGGGCACGGGCGAGAGCGTGGCGAAGAGCTTCAGGTTCGGCAGCTCGGCGTGCAGGTCCTCGGCGACCTGCTTGATGAGGAAGTTGCCGAATGAGATCCCCTTCAGTCCCGCCTGGCAGCTGGTGATCGAATAGAACACGGCGCAGCGCGCCTGGCGGGGATCGCCCACGGCGCCCTCGATGGCGAGGATGGGCGCCACCGCCGAAGGCAGCTCGTTCACGAACGCCACCTCGACGAAGATGAGCGGCTCGCCCGGCAGCGCCGGGTGGAAGAAGGCGAAGCAGCGGCGGTCGCGCTCGAGGCGGCGTTTCAGGTCCGGGAAGCCGCGGATCTCGTGCACCGCCTCGTACTCGATCAGCTTCTCCAGCACCGAGGCGGGCGTGCTCCAGTCGATGCGCTTCAACTCCAGGAAGCCGCGGTTGAACCACGAGCCCAGCAGGTGCGTGAGGTCGTGATCGACGGCCGCGAGCTCGGGATGCGCCTTCATGGCTTCGACGAGGTCGCGGCGCAGCTGCACGAGCGTGGCCGTGCCGCCCGGGGCCATGTTCATGCGGCGGAAGACCTCCTGGCGGGAGGGCTCGGCGACGCGCTGCAGCGCGGCGAGGTGCCTGGCGCTCGGATCGGCGTGGTAGGCGTGGGCCGCGGCGAGCACCGCATCCCGGTCCGGCGAGAAGCGGCGCGCAAGCAGGTCGAACAGGCGCAGCCGCCCGGCATCGTCCAGCCCGCGGTAGAGCGCCACCGCGCGGCGCGCCAGGGTGGCCCCCGTCGCCTCGCCCTTCTCCGAGATCAGGGTCTGCAGGAGGCGTCCCAGCCTGTCGGCGCGGCGCGACATGCGCGCGCTCGCCAGGGAGCCCACGAGCCGGTCGAGGATCCCTGTCATGCCCCCTTCACCAATCCGAGCTTCAGCTCCTCCTCCGCCACGCCGGCCTCCTTGTAGCCTTCGAACGCGGGAACGGCATCGGGGTTCTCGCCACCGAGGATGGCCGCCACGGCGGCGCCCGGCAACACCTGGATTTCGGCGCCGTACAGGGTCGCCACGCGGGACGCCGGTGCGGCCAGCGCCACGTAGACGCCGCCTCCTGCCTGGGTGAGGATCGTGAGGCCCACGTGTGAGCCCTTGAGGCGCAGCGCCACGAGCGGACGGCTCATGCCGGCGATGAACTCGGAGAGCACGATGCGTTCATCCTCGAGCCTGGGCGAGTGCGAGGCGCAGTCGAGGTACACCTCGACGCGCGCGGGCGGGTGCTCGGCGAGCTTCCAGGCGAGTTCCGCGAAACGCCAGGCCCGCGCCGCGCCCACGGGCTTGTGGCCCACGAGGCCGATGAAGGCCTCTTCATCTTCGCCGCGCTTGCCCTTGCCTGCCAGCAGCCCGCCGCCCTCGTGCGCCTCGTAGCCCCCGTCGTAGATGCGCTGGAGGTCCTGGCGCTGCACGGCTTCCAGCGGGGGCGATTGCTCCTTGGCAATGCGCGGCGCGAGCGCCCCATGGCGCGCGCGCGGGTCGGTCGCATCGGCAAACGTCTCGCGCAGCCACGCGCCCACGTCCATCGCGGGCTCCCAGACATAGTTGCCCGGTGAAGCCTTGGCGCGCGCGGAGGCGATGAGCGCCGCATCGGCCATCGCGCGGAACATCTCGTCCAGCGCATCCATGCCCGCGGCCGCGGCCAGGATCGCGGGCCCGGACATCGCGAGCTTGGTCTGCGGGCTGAACAGGCGTCGCGGGGCGAGGTGCGCGAGCATGCTCGAGCCGCCGAAGCAGTTGACCCCCAGGACCACCGCCAGGTGCGCGCCGCTCGACACGGCCTCGAGCCCCGCGCGGTAGACGGCGCGGAAACCGCCGAGGGCCTTCAGCCCCTCGGAGATCTTCGCGCCCGCCGAGTCGAGGTAAAGGATCGTGGGCGCCTTCTCGCGCGCGGCGATCTTGAAGAGCGCCGCGAGACGATCGGCCTCGGCGTGGCCGATCGAGCCGCTGGCAAAGCGGTTCTCGACCAGCGCCAGGCGCACGGGCTTGCCGTCGAGGGTGCCCTTGCCCCAGGAAAGGTTGCCCACGCGATCCTTGTGGGGCTCGAACGCGATGGCCTTCTTGAGCGCCTCGAGGAGCGCAGCGGGGTTGCTCAAATTGCCTCCGCAAGCAGGACGATCGGATGGACAGCGGACCGTCCGCTGCCGTGCGCGATTTGCTGCCGACAGCTGGTGCCCGCGGCAGCGATCGCCGCACCGGGCGACGCGCGCACGGCGGGCAGCAGGCTCAATTCGGCCATCTTCATGGACACATCGTAATGCTCGTGGCCGAAGGAGCCGGCCATGCCGCAGCACGACGACTCGATCGCTTCCACGCGAGCGCCCGGCAGCGTGCGCAGCAATGCGAGTGTCGCGTCGAAAGTGCCGAAGGCTTTTTGGTGACAGTGGCCATGGACGCGGACCTCGACCGGAACCTTCTTCCAGGGCGCCGCGATCCGTCCCGAGCCGATTTCGCCGGCGAGGTATTCGTCCACCAGCATCGCGCGCGCGAGCTTGCGCACACGCTCGTCGTCCGGCAGCAACGCCGCGTACTCGTCGCGAAAGGTGAGCAGGCACGAGGGCTCGAGGCCCACGATCGGAACATCCGCGTCGAGGTATGGCGCGAGCGCCGCCAGCGTGCGCCGCGCCTCGTCGCGCGCGGCCTCGACCATTCCATTGGTGAGGTAGGTCCGGCCGCAACACAACGGCCGTCCGCCGGACCATCCCTCGATGCGAATCGTGTGGCCAGTTGCCTCGAGCACGCGGCGAGCGGCGGTGAGGTTCCCGGGCTCGAACCAGTTGTTGAAGGTATCCGCCAGCAGCACGATGCGCCGGCCCTCGCCCCACCGATGCCCCGCGCCATGGGCCTCGGGCCCCTTGAGCCAGGGACCCTGGAAGCGCGGCAGGGGCCGGCGGCGATCGAAGCCCGTGAGCGACTCGAGCACGGCGCCCGCACCAGGGAGCGACGACAAGCCCTGCGCGAGGGCGGCCCAGCGCGCGTAGCGCGGCAGGTGCGCCACCATGCGGTCGCGCAGCGTGAACCCCTCGCGCCGCTTGTGTTCCGCCGTCACCTCGATCTTCATGCGCGCCATGTCGACGCCGGTGGGGCACTCGCGCCGGCAGCCCTTGCAGGAGACGCACAGCGCGAGCGCAGCGCGTACCGCGGGGCCGGCGTAGTCCTCACCCTCGATCTGTCCCGAGAGTGCGAGTCGCAGCGTGTTCGCCCGCCCGCGCGTGAGGTCGCGCTCGTTGCCGGTGGCGCGGTAGCTCGGGCACATGGTGCCAGGGTCGAACTTGCGGCAGTGCCCGTTGTTGTTGCACATCTCGATCGCGCCCGCGAAGCCGCCCCACTCGCTCCAGTCGAGCGCGGCGGGCTGCGCCTTCGCGCCGTAACCCGGCGCGTAGCGGAAGAGCGAGCGGTCGTCCTGCTTCGGCGGGTTCACGATCTTGCCGGGGTTCATCACGCCCTTGGGGTCGAACCACGACTTGATCTCCCCCAGCGCGGCCGTGAGGCGCGGGCCGAAGAACGGCGCGATCCACTCCGAGCGCACCAGGCCGTCGCCGTGCTCGCCCGAATACGCGCCCTTGTAGCGCCGCACCAGGTCGGCCGCCTCCTCCGCGATCGCACGCATCCGCACGGCCCCGTCGCCCTTCATGTTGAGGACCGGGCGCACGTGCAGGCACCCGACCGAGGCGTGGGCGTAGAACGTGCCTTCGGTCCCGTGCTTGCGGAAGACGTCCTTGAGATCCGACGTGTATTCCGCGAGGTGCTCGAGCGGCACCGCACAGTCCTCGATGAAGGACACCGGTTTCCCGTCGCCCTTCATCGACATCATGATGTTGAGCCCCGCCTTCCTCACGTTCCAGAGCGCGGCCTGGCGCGTGGCGGGCACCTCGTTCACGGCGTTCGGAAAGCCGAGGTCTCCCATCAGCTCAGCGAGGTTCCCGACGCCTGCCTGCTGGCTCCCGGCGTCCTCGCCCGCGAACTCGACCAGCAGGATCGCGTCGGGCTCGCCCTTCACGAACTCGCGCACGATCGGCGCGAAGGCCGGGTTGGAGAGCGCGAGGTCGAGCATCGTTCGATCGACGAGCTCCACCGCACAGGGCCCGAGCTTCACGATGTGCTGCGCGGCTTCCATTGCGTCGTAGAAGCGGGGGAAGTGCGCCACGCCCAGGGCCTTGTGCTTCGGCAACCGGGCGAGCCGGATGTGGATGCGCTCGAACCAGGCGAGCGTGCCCTCGCTGCCCACGAGCAGGCTCGCGAAATTGAAGTTCCGTGGCGCCAGGCGCGCGAGGTTGTAGCCGGCAACGTTGCGCAGGGTTTGCGGCGTGCGCGCGACGATCTCGTCGCGCTCACGCTCCCAGAGCGCCCGGGCACGCGCGGCCAGGTCGAGGATGCGCGGATGCTCCATGGCGCCCTCGGGGCCGAAGCGCCCCCGCGTCCCGCCGACCAGCCACGCATCGATCTTTTCCACGCGGTCGACCATGTTCCCGTACGCGAGCGAGCGCGAGCCGCACGAGTTGTTGCCCGTCATGCCGCCGATCGTGGCCTGCGCCGAGGTGGACACGTCCACCGGGAACCACAGGCCCAGGGACTTCAACTGCGCATTCAGCGTATCCAGCACGACTCCGGGGGCCACCACGGCGCGCAGATTCGCGGCATCGACCTCTTGCACCTGCGTGAGGTAGCGGCTGTCGTCGACCACGAGCGCCTCGCCCACCGTCTGGCCGCACTGCGAGGTGCCCGCGCCGCGGGGCAGCACCGCCACGCCCTCCTCGATCGCGACCTGCATCGCGGCGATCGCGGCCTCGGCGTTGCGCGGCACGACGACGCCCACGGGCGTCACCTGGTAGATGGAGGCATCGGTGGCGTAACGCCCGCGGCTCGCGGCATCGAACAGCACCTCGCCATCGACCTCGCGCGCGAGGCGGCGAGCCAATCGGCTGCCTTCGCCGCCACGCGCGAAGCGCACCGGCTGTGGGAGTTGCGCGGTCATGGGGGCTTTTACCGGGTCTGGCGACAAAACCGTGCGGGGCTGCGGCATTATGGCCATATTCGCTGTTGCCGAGGAGCACTCCATGCCCGCCGGACGCCATTTCCTGCAGATTCCCGGCCCGACCAACGTGCCCGATCGCGTGCTGCGCGCGATCGACCGTCCCACGATCGACCACCGAGGTCCCGAATTCCAGGTGCTCGCGAAGGACGTGCTCGAGGGCATGAAGCGCATCTTCAAGACGCGCCACCCGGTGGTGATCTATCCCGCGTCCGGCACCGGCGCCTGGGAAGCGGCGCTCGCCAACACGCTCTCGCCCGGCGACAAGGTGCTCATGTCGGAGACCGGCCACTTCGCGACGCTGTGGTTCAGGATGGCCACGAAGCTGGGACTCTCGATCGACATGATTCCCGGCGACTGGCGCCACGGCGCGGATTACGCGGAGATCGAGAAGCGTCTCAAGACCGACACCGGCCATGCGATCAAGGCCGTGTGCGTCGTGCACAACGAGACCTCCACCGGCGTGACCACGCGCATCCCGCTGGTGCGCCGTGCGATCGACAACGCGAAGCACCCGGCGCTGCTGTTGGTCGACACCATTTCCTCGCTCGCTTCCATCGACTATCGGCACGACGAATGGGGCGTGGACGTCACGGTGGGCGGCTCGCAGAAGGGCCTCATGCTGCCGCCGGGCCTGTCGTTCAACGCCACCTCGGACAAGGCGCTCGCGGCGAGCAAGCGGGCGTTGCTGCCGCGCTCCTTCTGGGACTGGGCCGAGATGATCCCGGCCAACGCGGACGGCTGGTTTCCCTACACGCCCTCGACCAACCTGCTCTACGGCCTGCACGAGGCGATCGCGATGCTCGAGGAGGAAGGCCTCGCGAACGTGTTCGCCCGCCACGATCGCCATGCCGAGGCCACCCGCCGCGCCGTGCGCGCGTGGGGGCTCGAGATCCTGTGCGCGGAACCGGAAGAGTACAGCTCCTCGCTCACCGCGATCCTCATGCCCCCCGGGCACGACGCCGACAAGTTGCGCCTCGCCATCCTCGAGCACTTCGACATGTCGCTCGGCATGGGCCTCACGAAACTGAAAGGTAAAGTTTTCCGCATCGGTCACCTCGGGGACTTCAACGACCTCACGCTCGCAGGTACCCTTGCCGGCGTGGAGATGGGCCTCGAGATCGCCGGCGTGCCGCACAAGAAGGGCGGCGTGCTGGCGGCGATGGAATACCTGGCCTCGGAGGCGCGCAAGAGAAGCGGCGTGCGCCGGGCCGCGTAGCGAACACAAGACCAGACCTAGGAGGAGTTCAGATGATCAAGTGCGCCATGGGGCGCGGCTTTGCCGCCGCCCTGGTTACCCTCGCCGCGTTCGCGGCTCAAGCGCAGGACTGGCCCCACAAGCCGGTGCGCGTCATCAACCCCTTCCCCGCCGGTGGCGGCGTCGACACGTTCGCGCGGCCGATCGCGGCCAAGCTCACCCAGGCGCTGGGACAGAGCTTCTACGTGGAGAACATGGGCGGGGCCGGCGGCACGGTGGGCGCGGCGGCCGCGGCCCGGCAGCCGCCCGACGGCTACACCATCTTCATGGGCGCGATCCACCACGCGATCGCCGAGTCGCTCTACACCAAGCTCACCTACGGCATCGAGAAGGACTTCGACCCGGTCACCATCGTGGCGGCGGTCCCGAACGTGATCGTCGTGCACCCGAAGCACGAGGGCATCAAGACCTACGCCGACCTGATGAAGTACCTCAAGGCGAATCCCGGCAAGCTCAACTTCGGCTCCGCGGGCAACGGCACCTCGCACCACCTCATCGGCGAGCTCTTCAAGATGCGTACCGGCACCGACATCGTCCACGTGCCGTACAAGGGAGCGGGTCCGATGATGTCCGACCTGCTGGCCGGCAACGTGGACATGGCGTTCGACGGCATGGGCACGTCGGCCAACCAGATCAAGGCCGGGAAATTGAAGCCCCTCGCGGTGACCAGCGGCACGCGCAACCCGGTGCTGCCGGACACGCCGACGTTGAAGGAGGTGGGCATCGCGGACTTCGAGGTCACCAGCTGGTACGCGATGTGGGTGCCGAAGGGCACGCCCAAGGAGATCACCGACAAGCTCTACGCCGAGGTCGTGAAGATCCTGCAGATGCCCGACATCAAGGCGCTGTGGGATTCGCAGGGCGCCACGGCACCGGCCACCCCGCCGGCCGAGTTCGCCAAGTACCAGCGAAGCGAGATCGAGCGTTGGGGCAAGGTCGTGCGCGACGCGAAGATCAGGATCGACAACTAAGCCTCCGCCACCATGCCCGACATCGATATCAAGCGCGCGCACGGGTTGGGCCTGAAGGCCGCGCGCGCGGCTGCCGACAAGATGGCCGAGCACCTCGGGCGCAAGTTCGGGCTGCGGGGCGACTGGAGCGGCAACGTCATGAACTTCGAGCGGCCCGGGGTGACCGGGTCGCTCGCGGTCGACGAGAAGGACCTGCGCCTCACGGTGAGCCTGGGCTTCCTGCTCAAGGCAATGCGCGGCTCGATCGAGGGCGCGGTGAACGAGGAGCTGGACAAGCTCTTCGCCGGCAAGCCCTCGCCCAAGGCGAAGGAAGAGTCGCCTAGACCGAAAAAGGCTGCGGCGCGCCCGAAAAAAGGCGGTTGAGGATCTCGGTCTCGCGGTCGTGGATGAGGGCGAGGAACTCCTCCGCGCCGCCCATCGCGCGAAACGCCTTGAAGCCGCCCTCGAGGAAGTCCTGCAGGTCGTGGAGCCCCGCCATGCGCGCGGGCGTGCGCATGAGCTTGAGCGTGCTGTGCACGAGCGGCTTCTTCACCAGCCAGTCCAGATCCCGCCCGACCGTCACCACGAGGTCGATCTGGCGCTCGCGCTCGGCGCGCGTGGACCCTGCGCGATAGGCGCGCGCATAGCTCTCATCGTCGATCGGGCCGGGGTCGAGCACGAGCGCCACGCGATGGTCGAGGCTCTCGGAGAGGGCCTCCAGCTCGACCGCGAGCGCGGCAGCTTCCACGCCCCTCGCAGGCATTGTCCGGACCATGACGGGCAGGATGCGCAGCATGGCGTCGTCGCGGCTGCTGAAGTCCTTCGG
>Ga0111539_10007634_pt1 | contig 13821 bp, 9 predicted proteins | sample RhiMethybrSRZTD1_FD_79667 | JGI IMG/M metagenome (GOLD analysis project Ga0111539, IMG submission 79667) | Populus rhizosphere microbial communities from Tennessee, USA - Rhizosphere MetaG P. TD hybrid SRZTD1 (version 2) (version 2) | ecosystem: Host-associated > Plants > Roots > Rhizosphere >...
AAGGCATAAAAAACGTTAACGAAGTGGTAGCGGGACTGAAGGTGGACGAGTGATACTCACCATGTCTCTGAAAGTTTCTAAAACGGAACCACCGGGGGATGACGCCTGAAGCTGGGGGCGGTCGTCGCAGATCATGTCGAAGTGACAAGATGCCTGGGTTTACGGAAGGGGACGGCCTTGCCCGTCGAAAGCTCATGCCTGGAAGCGTGCGTCGTTTGATTGGACAAAAGGAGTGGGCAGTGCTGAGGACCGTTAAGCATTGCTCTGCAGTAACTCGGTGGCTCTGGTTATCGTTGTCGCACCGGCGTGTACTGTTGACTGCGTTGGTCGCAGCCGGGCTGGCCGTCCGGGCCTGGAATCTGCAAGCGCCGTTCTTGTTTCGCGATGAGGCCGAATCAGCCATCAATGCTCTGACGATCCTTGAGCATGGGGTGCCAAGCGACAGTTACCTAGGGCTGCCGATCTACGAAAACATACTTATTCGCCCCTGGCCAGAGAGTCAGGAGTATGAGTTCCGTGATATCAGTTATTCGGATCGCGGAGTGGCGATCTACCACGGATGGTTGCCCTTATATACCGTTGCAGGATCGCTTGCCGCATTCGGCATCGTTCCCGATGAGAAAACACCAGACCTGCAGGTACGGTCGCGTTGGCGAGACGAGTTACACCGCCGTACGATCGCACCGAGAGTGCCTTCAGTAATCTTCGGCGGCGTATTCATTCTCGCAGCGTTCTTTGCCGGCGGCGTTTTGTATGGAAGAGACGCGGGGTGGATCGCCGCAGTGACAGCGGCGTTTGGCGAATCGGCCATTGGTGTTGCACGGCAAGCGCGATACCATTCGGCGGCGCTGGCGCTAACCACCCTATGCATCGCCCTGCTCTGGCTGATGTTGCGCGACGGCCGGTGGAGATATCACCTGCTCGCCGCCTTGCTGTTCACGCTCCTGTTTCACACCCATGTGCTCGCTTTCGTCGCGGCCTGCGCCGCGTGGCTGACGCTCCTGCCGTGGATTCTGAAGCGCCCGAACGCGGTTCGAAAATCAGTAGTATTCTGCGGGATCATCGGCGTGGGTGTCCTTCCCTGGATGGTTCTGACCGGTTTCATCGATGCAGTCGGTAACGGCATTCGCTGGCATGACGTCCCTTCGGCCGCGACGCTAATGAGTTTTCCAAGCGACTGGTTGTCCATTCTCGAAGGCCACCTACAAGTCGCCGCTCTGTTCGCAGTCGCGCCGTTTGCGGTGGGTGGGGCGATACTGTTTAGGGATGCTCTCAATCAGCGGATAGCTCGGCCGCTGATCGAAAGCGCTCCCGCAGTCCTGTTTCTCTGTGGCTGGCTGGCCATCGGGTTTCTGGCTTCGATACTGCTAATTCCGGCATCGAGCGCTTTCGGCTCGCGTGTGACACATGGCCTACAGGGGCCGGCACTGGTTCTTATGAGCATCCTTGCCGCCTCCGCCGCCCGCATGATCTTGCCGTCCTCAACCGGGAGTACCGAAGAAAGGCGCTCGACGGCGGTGGCCATCGTAGCCCTGCTGGTGATGCTTGTTACGAGCGGCCAGGCTATACGCAACACGATTACGCGATCGTTGTCGCCGGGTGATCCGCTGGTCGAAGTAATCGAATATCTCCAGCAGCAGAAGCTTACTCCGGATACGCGCATTTATGCACTTCCGTACTTTCAGTTACCGATGATGTACTACTCCGGTCTTCCAGTCCAAAATGTGGCGCCGGTTCGCCGCTCGTTTCTCGATAGCTATCCCGGTCGAGTCCTCATTCTGGAGACGGTACCCCGGGCACAATCCGTCGGCATGGACAGGGTACGATCGGCTGCGGAGGATGCCGGAGTAGAACTCTCGCGTGAGGAGCTGGAAGAGTGGCAGCGGCTTCTTTCTACCGGGCCAATGCGTGAAGATCTGGCGCGACGCGGGGCCGATCCTCACCCGCCGCTAGATGCCTTGCCGCACCACTTTAACGATCTTGCGGCCCGGATTAGGGAAGTAGCTGCACTAGCTGCGCGGCAGCTCAAGGCCGGTGTATCGGCAAATCCTGCGTGGCTCCGCGGGTACGAAGTCTCGTCCTGGGAGGATTTCTGGCCGAACTTCTTTTATAGATTTGTCGGCCCGAGCGGGCGAGCGGGAGCCAATCTGAACTATGCGGCACGTATTCAAGGTTCGCGAGCGGTGGTGCTGCGGTCGTCGTGGGTGGTCTTCGATTGCCCGCCCTTAGGTAAAGGGCTGAAAACTCCGGTGAGCAAACCCCGCGTGGGTTCTTGACTAGCCTCCTGGGGCTTTTAAGTTATGAATATCACATGGTCCGATTTGGACTCAACCATTTTTGCGTGTGCCACTAGCAGGTTGCTGAAAAGCACTGTTCGCCCTTCGAGTGCCTCAGGGGCGAACGGTGCGGAGACTTGAAATGAGTGGGCATTTTCCGTTCGTGCTGAGCCTGTCGAAGCACTCCGAACCATTTTTCAGCAACCTGCTAGCTATCACCTCGGTACTATCAGGGCGTCGCATTGCCATCGCAGCGCTTCTGCTCCTCGCATTGTTTGTGAGGCTACAGACACTGGACCAACGGCCGCTCTGGTATGACGAACTATACACCCAGCGGATAGCCAAGTATTCCGCCATCTCGGAGGTGTGGCGAGCTGCAGAAAGGGACGGGGCACAACATCCACCCCTGTACTATCTCCTCGCGCGGGGGGCGCTCTCATTCGGGGATGGGGCAGGCTGGCTTCGACTACCGTCGCTTATCTCGGGAGTGCTCGCGGTCTGGGGAGTGGTGCTACTGGGAGGGGCCCTGATCGGCTGGTGGGGAGGAATTGTTGCCGGCATGCTGCTCGCGTTCTCTGTCTACGCCATCGAGTACTCGCAGGAAGCGCGCTCGTATATGCTGCTTGTGTGTGAGGGTATTTACCTGCATTATTTTCTGCTGCGTTACTGCCGCAGCGGATTTTTTCGCCATCTGCTTCTTGGGGCGCTGATGTTTCTCGCCGCGCTCTATACGCACCATCTCGCGCTTTTTTTCCTACCGAGTATGGGCTGGCTCATTTGTAGAGCAGTCGTGTGCCGTGATCTCGAGGTGATAACTTCTCAGCGGGGAAGGTATCTGCGGAGCCGCAGGCGCATCGTTGAGATCGCGGCGACGTTCTTGGCGGTCCTGGCTCTTTACTACCCGCAACTTTCTAATACGCAGCTTTTTCTCTCTGGACAGTACCTGGTTCCCCAGCAGACGTTGGTGATCTCGCCGCAAACTCTCTCTGAGGTATCCGGTCGCTGGGGAAATTCCAGCTCCTGGAGTTGGCTCTACCTCTCCCTTTTGTTTCTTGGCATCGTCCCGATTATCCGGCAGGGAGGGGGATTCTTGGTCCTCTGGCTTGTTAGTCCGTTCCTTTGTTATTACTTGGTGCCGTTCTCAAAGTTTTTTGATATCCGCTTTCTCATGCCGGCCCTAGCTCCTTTCTACATACTCGTGGCTTCCGGTACTATTGCTCTGGCGCGAGTCGCCGATAAGGTCGCTTTGCGGGTCCGTGGCCGTACCTCCATTACTTCACTCGTGCCACCCCTCGTTCTGGTGATGTTACTTGTGGGGCTTTCTCTCTCTACCTACCGAGAGTTTATTCGGCTTAAAGTTCGGTGTAGCAACTTCGCGTTCGATCCGAAAATTATTTCCATCATGGATGGATTTTGCGCCAAGCATTTAATACTTAACTCCCTCAACCCTACGGACCGTTATCTGCTCAAAACCCAGGATAGTAAGCGGGGCCAATAGTCGTTGGAGCGGATAAAAAATTCGCGTTTTCACGAGCCCTCTCTGTTTCTTGTTAGTCGAGGATTGGACGGGAGCCTTCTTGCGCCGCTTCGATCGTAGAACAAATAACCACTGTCCGGCTCTGACGATCGAGGTTCACAGGGAGAGGAGCTTGAACAGGACAGCGAATGAAATGTATCAGAAAACCTGTACCGGAATTCAGTGGCGGCGTGCTTCCCTGCAGAGAGCCGTTCTTTGGGGCCTCGCCACCCTGGCGTTCCTTCTGGCGAGCTTCACATCGAACCATTACTGGGATGAATATTTTTATCTCTACTCTGTTCGTCACCACTCGCCTCTAGCGCTGCTGACGATGGAGAGCGTGTTGGCCGAGGGCCTGTTTCCCTACGGCTTCTTCACGGCCAAGTTCGGCTTCGTCACTTTTTTGTGGGCCTTGGTTTCTGTTACGGGTGATGGTCCACTCGCGCTTGCGGTGATCCGGTTGGTTTTCGCGGGCCTCACGGTCGGCCTTGCGGCAGCAAGCTATCAGGTCGTCCGTTGTCTCAACGACGAGAAAGAGGCGTCTGCCACGGCCCTGGTGCTACTCTTCCTGCCGGTTTCGCTATATCTGGGGTTCAAGACCCTCTCAGAAGTCCCTTCGCTACTGCTCGCCACAATCGCCAGCTGGCAGTTTCTCGCTAGTTTTCGAGCCGAATCATCCCGCGCCGTGCGTGCGCGACTGCTGCTGGCTGCCGTCGCGCTTGCCCTGGCCAGCCTGTTCCGATTCACGACAGGGATTTTTTTTGGCGGACTGGTCCTCGCCCTCTTAGCCGTCCCTGACGAGAGATTCCCCCGCCGCGCGGTGATCGCGCGCGCAGCCGCGATCGTCGGTTTGCATGTCGTGCTCGCCGGCCTCGTCTATGCTGCGTTCGTAGGGTTGCCAATCGACCGGTTCGAGGCGATGGTGGTGAGCGTGACCGAACGACAGCGAGGCCTTAACCTGAAAGTCTATGCGGTCGCTCTAACCTTGCAGCTCTTCGCGCTTCCCGTCGCGGTTGCACTGCTCGGGGGCTGGACGCGCTCCGTCAAATTAGTCGGGGTCTGGCTGGCAGCCTGCATGGTGCCTGTATTGGCAGCCTCGCACATCGAGCCCCGCTATTTCTACATGGGGCTCCTGCCGCTCGCCATGCTCGCCGCCGCTGGACTCCGCATCGCAAGCGCACGATTGCGCCTCGGAGAAGCCCAGGGATGGCTAATCCTGGGCGTCCTCCTAGTGGTTTTCAATCGCATCGGCTTCGTCCCGCTAATGCCTTATGAGATCAACGAAAAAGACTACGCGCGGCTAATGAGGATGACCGAGGAGCGGCAGCCGGGCGGTACCTACCTGATCCCCTGGCTGGCGGATTACTGCTATCTCGCCTTCACCTTCCCAGAACGGGTTCTGGTGTTGACCATGAGCCGGACGTCGGGAAAGGTGAGCGTCTTCGAGACGCCGGAGTTCCGACGGTGGGTTGGCACGGGACGCTACTCCGGCTCGCTGGAGGCGTTATTGGATATTCCGCAGCCTTGGATCTATGTTGGGTGGACGTACAATCCCACCATCCTAACTCTTAAAGAGCGTTTGCGCTGGTTGCGGATCGGATACCTTGAGGGGATAGAAAGCAGGGAGAGGTTGATGAATCATTTGGCGCAAAGCTGGATCTGGGGTCAGGACCACCTACGCCTGGGCGAGATTGCTGTAGCGGGGCGCTACTACGGTTTCCAAGTCGTCCGCTGAGGCGGAGACGGCACCCCCACGGCGCCAGAGCAAGGAAAGGGGCAAAATAGTTTCAGGACAAAATCGTTTTGCCCATGTCTGCGGGTAAGGCATTGGAACAGAAGTTGCGCACAGAAGTTGCCTTTGCAATTACTTACTTGAACTACGCCAGGTCGGCCAGTGATTTTGGGGCAAAACTGCCCGACACAGCCTGTGACCCACGAAGATGGGGAATTTTAGCCTCAGTGAGGCGCTTGCCAGGCCGCTAAATCTGTTGCCAGTCCCGGAACTCAACGGGGTGCGAAGTCTACCGGCGGGGAACAAAGCTGCACTTCGGCGGAAGGGAAAAGCACAGATTCGAACTTGCATAACTCAGGGGATGCAGGATGGCGGAAGCGCGCCCAGAGGAAAGCACCGCGGATTAACGACCAATTCTGCGGCGGCTCGGCTTCTTTAATCATTTAAAAAAGCAATCATGCCGTCACCACTCGGCCATTCATTAATGGGCTATATTATTTATCGAGCCACAACCAGAGCAAGCAGGGTGCATAATTGGAAGCTCATCGCTCTTTGCGTTTTTGCCGCCAACGCTCCTGATCTGGACTTTCTTCCGGGTTTATTTACTGGTGAGATCGGTCGTTATCATCATGGCCCGTCTCATAGTATCGCGTTTGCGGTTTTCTTTGGTATTCTCGCCGGAGCTTTGTTTTCAAGAAGGCTTTACGCGTTTGGACTGGGATTTAGCCTCTATCTATCTCATGTCTTGTTGGATTATTTTGTGCAGGATCCAAGTCCGCCTTTAGGAATACCGGTCTTCTGGCCCTTTAGTGGTGCCTACCATATGGCGCCCTTTGCGTTCTATCGTCCCTTTAATTATCCCGTCAGTTTTGCAGAACCGATGGTATCGACTCTCTTTAGCTTTCATAATTTTGTAACTATGATAACTGAAACCTTATTTTTGCTGCCCGTTTTAGTCTTTGTGTCCTGGTACAAGAGATCGGCTGGGGACTGGAACAATGCGCTGATCAGCTGGCGCAATCGTAGGTCAGCTCAAGAATAACGGATACGGTTTAATCCGTTATGATGACGCGTGAAGAACACCGTGACCGATAAGACCGCAGTGTCTATCATCATCCCTGTTTACAACGAGGAGGAAAGCATCCTACTCGTGTGGCAGAGTGTTCGTCGAGCCTGTGAGTCGCTCGGGAAACCCTACGAGGTGATTTTTGTAGATGACGGGAGCCGGGACAAGACTTTCGACATCCTCAAAAGGATATACCAAGAGGATGCCCGAGTGAAGATAATCCGCTTCAGAAAAAATTTCGGTCAGACTGCCGCGATGGCGGCCGGATTCGAACGCGCGAGCGGAGACGTTATTGTAAGCATGGATGGAGATCTGCAGAATGATCCGGATGATATTCCGGTTCTACTAGCCAAGATCGGAGAGGGTTTTGATGTGGTTTGCGGATGGAGGAAAAACCGCCGAGACAAGTTCTGGACACGACGCGTACCGTCAGTCGCGGCCAACTGGATCATAGGTCAGGTCACCGGCGTCAAGATCCATGATAACGGATGTTCTCTAAAAGCTTACCGAGCATCGGTAATTAAGAGTGTCGCTCTTTATGGAGAGATGCATCGGTTTATACCAGCAATGAGCACGCTGGCGGGTGCGAAAATCACAGAAATCATCGTCAACCATCATCCACGGCGTTTTGGCAAGAGTAAATACGGGATTGGCAGAGTTTGGCGCGTCGCTCTGGATATTATTACGGTGAAGCTTATTATCGGATCTGCGTCGCGCCCCGCGCTCTGGTTCGGACTCCCGAGTTTTCCGGTATTTGTGATGGGCTTTTTGGCTCTGATCGTCGCCGCGGTAATGTATTCCGAACCGCAGCCTTCAGAGTGGCTGGTGATGTCTACCGTAGCACTTCTGTTTTTCCTTCTTGGCGTGCATCTTCTTTCCATGGGAATTATCGGCGAGCTTTCGATGAAAACAGGGGATTATCTTCCAAACGAGGTCGTTCGTCCTACCATGACGACGCACTAGTTCGATCCATGCAAGCTGCGATACTGGTAAACGACCAAGTGGTTTCAGGATGGACGAAAGCTCAGGTTGAACAAGGGCCGAGGCTGTCTGTCGTGATCCCAATTTCCGAGCGTTACGATGACCTTCGGGAAATTTATCTCCAGCATGCACGTGAGATCTCATTAACCGGAGTTTCGCATGAGTTCGTCTTTGTGCTGGATGGTCCTGATCCTAGCGCCCTTAAAACGCTACGGGCGTTGAAAGAACAGTATCCGACGATCGTGGTGATTATTACATTGGGTCGTCGGTTCGGCGAAGCTACCGCGCTCTCCGCCGGGTTTGAGGTGGCCAAGGGAGCGACGATCGTTACCGCGCCCGCCTACTTCCAGGTCGAGCCGTCTCAAGTCCAGCAAATGCTAAAGGAATTCGAGGATCGGGGTCAAGATCTGGTGATCGCATGGCGCTATCCCCGCATCGATTCCGTATTTAATCGATTCCAATCTCGGGTTTTTCACCTTCTTATAAGGCTCCTGATTGGCACGAATTATCACGACGTCAGTTGTGGGCTTCGTGTTATGACACGGCAAGTTGCGCAGGAGATTCGACTATACGGTGATCTGCATCGGTTTTTACCGCTGTTGGCTCACCAGCGCGGGTTTAAGGTCGCTGAGGTTGCGGTACGGCAGAGTAAGAGTGATGCGAGACAACGGCTTTTTGGACCCGGCGTCTACCTAAGACGATTGCTGGACATCCTCACATTGTTCTTTCTTTACAAGTTTACAAGAAAACCATTGCGGTTTTTTGGCCTGGTCGGCTCCGTCGTGTTTCTCGCCGGGGCGATTCTCACCGCGTATTTGGGTATTGACCGGATTCTTGGCGTGCCGCTAGCAAGCCGTCCCTTGCTTATCTTGGGCGTGCTTTGGATGGTTTTCGGGGTCCAGCTCTTTTCCATCGGGCTACTCGGCGAAGTCATCATCTTTACCCACGCGCGGGACTTAAAGGAATACCACGCGGCGAAGATCGAGGATGCCTAAGGGACCTCCGGCACTCATATGGCATTAAAGCCGACCTCGGGCGATGGCAAGTGTGCTCTAGCGGCTATATAACAATCTGTGACTATTTCTATGCAGGATTTTAGTACCTCAATCCACCCCAAAGTCACTCCCGTTAAACTGGCGATGGTAGCAATTATCCCCTGCCTACTGTTAATCGGGTTTTGGCTCAGAATAAACAATCTCGGTTCGCTTAGCCTCATCGTTGACGAAGGACATCAAGCGCTGGCCGTCAATGGGATTCTGAAACACGGATATCCGTTGGTTCCTTCCGGCCTGGCCTATTTAACCATTCCGGTGTATCAGTACTTCCAGTATGTCGCGGCGTTGGTCTTTGGTCTGAACGAGTTTTCCTTAAGACTCCCGGGGGTCTTATTCAATCTGGCATCTATTCCGATGATCTATCTATTTGCGCGTTCTCTCTTTGATTCCAAAGTAGGTCTGTTATCAGCTTTCCTCATGACATTTTCGGTGTGGGAAATCGAAGTCTCTCGCTATGCCCGGGGCTATGCCGCATTCCAATTTTTTTACATTGTGAGCCTTTTCACATTTTACAAAGGCTTTATTAAGGGCGAGAGATTATACCAGTTCCTCGTTGTTCCTGTTTTTCTTCTTACGTTCGTGTTTCATCCCTTGGGGGCGACACTCATAATGGCTTTCTGCGTGCCTTTTTTTATCGATTCCTATGGACCTCTCAAAAAATGGTTAGTCCTTCTTTGCGCTGTCCTAACTGCTGGAGGCTTTTTCATTTGCGTACGGACTCTCCGTTTCCTGGACTCATTGTTCTACACCGCTCCGGCGTTACCCACGACCAACACGAAGTCCATTTCATTGGAAAGTATACGACGGGCGATTAAGGCAAACTTTCACACCCCTGAGTTGGGTTTATTAAAGCAGCTATATGCTCAGGATTATTGGCTTTTCCTCGCGCTGTGTGGTGCGCTCGTGGCGACCGTAGCGTTCCTCCTTTATGGGATGTACAAGGGTAAATCAGACCGGATGGAAACCCTGTTCGTGTTGCCCATCATCGCTTCTTGTTTTCTGTATCAATTTGGTGTGGCCTTGGTTCTCTTGTGTCTCTATGCGCTCCTTGTTTACCGCGGGATTGCATCCCTCAAGACCATGCCCTCAGTCGTTCTCTATGTGTCGGCAATCCTTACTTTCCTGTTTTGGTTCTCTTACGCGACTTGGTCTGCGGTGGAAGACTTTTCATCCTCGAAATATTTCTGGGATTATCCTAAGCTTTATGACTATTTTCTACAGTGGATGTTCGGGGGCTGGCCGAGGTTTACCCTGGTGACATGTGGTGGGCTTCTGCTAATGGGGCATCTGTTTTTTAAAGATCGGACTCGTGGGAACTATATATTCTCCGTTTTACTCTGTCTTCTGCTGCCAATTCTAGCGAGCTCTATTTATTGGCCCTATTATGTCCCACGGTATGCCTTTCATCTGTATCCTCTACTTATCGTTGTTTTCGCTTTTACGCTCTGCGCGCTGAGCGCGGCTGTTCAGAAAAAGTTAGTAACAACGTTAGGCAAAAGGTTGCAGCGACAGAGAATAGCTGGACCAATCGGCGAGGCTTGCGCGCTGGTTTTACTTGCGGTTTTCCTGTCGCAGGATGTTTACCCGTCGCAAGCCCTCGCCATAAGTAACCGAACGTACACAAGCACCAAAGACGCTATCAAGGCTGCGCAGAGCTGGGAAACTTTCCATCAGGATTACAAGACGCCTGGACTGTTCGTGAAAGCGCGTATGACTGATCGTGACATTGTCCTGGTGCTCGGAGCATCGCATGTGCCATCAATTTTTTATCATTACATAGGTAGAGTTGACTACGTTCTAATGATGCCGCACGAGATGCCGGGGAATGGCTTAACTTTTGCTGCGATGCCTACCGACGTGGGGCTTATTCATTACGCCACAGGATCCGTTGTCCTTAGGGATGGTCATGCGTTGGAGCGCCTGCTGACTAGTGTGCGGAGGGGCAGGGTGTGGATTCTCGCCGACTTCCAAACGGCTCCGCAGGATACGGTTCGTCGATTACGCCTAGAGCGTGTCTTTACAGGTCAGGACGGGCGAACCTCGGTTTATATGGTCGGTTCTCCGAGCGCTGCTCCTGAGACCCCTCGACGAGACGTGTCTTTCTCGCAATGAATACTGCCCTGCAATTTATAAGCGACATTGCTCCGTGCTTGTAAAGTGCACACTTGAGCATGCTAACCAATATTCCAAACAGCCATAATCCGGCGATCACGGAGCCAACCGTAGTCATCGAGCCGCGAAAGGGAGTCTTTCATTTAGACCTAAAGTCTATTTGGGCGTACCGTGAGCTGCTCTACTTTCTTGTTTGGCGCGATCTCAAGGTGCGCTACAAGCAGACTTCCATCGGCATCGGTTGGACGGTTCTCCAGCCTCTGATCGCGATGGTTATCTTTACGGTGATTTTTGGGCATTTTGCGAAAATCCCGTCAGACGGTGTGCCGTATCCCATCTTTGCTTTTTGTGGGCTCTTGCCGTGGACCTATTTCGCTACGGCCCTAAACCGCTGCATGGTGAGCGTCGTTGCCGACGCCCAGCTGGTCTCCAAGATTTTTTTCCCGCGACTCCTCTTGCCGATTGCCGGCACGATTTCTGGCGTTATCGATTTTTTTATTTCTTTAGGTTTATTTTTAGGACTGATGGTCTGGTATGGATTTGTCGTTACGTGGTGGCTGTTGACATTGCCTCTTTTCCTGATGCTTGCGTTGTTGACAGCATTAGCTGTAGGATTATGGGTTTCTGCGTTGAATGTCCGTTATAGAGACGTTACTTACACCATACCGTTTCTCATCCAGGTCTGGATGTTTGCTTCGCCAGTAATCTATCCGGTCAGCATGATCCCTGAAAAATATCGTTCGCTCTACAGCCTTAATCCGATGGCCGGGGTTATCGAAGGATTCCGTTGGGCCTTGCTGGGAAAGGCGAACCCAGATTTTTCGGTGATGGCCGTCAGCGTTGTTGTTGTCATAGGTGTACTCGCGGGCGGATTGGTTTTCTTTAGGAGGATGGAGCGAACTTTTGCAGACATCGTTTGAGGCAGGTAAAGGGTTCAGAGTTGAGAGGTGAGGGATGTTCGGATTTGAAAAACTGGACGTATGGCAGAAAGCTGTGGAATACGGTGACACGATTTATGAGATCACGAAGCCTTTCCCGGCCGAAGAGCTGTTCGGATTAACGAGTCAATTGCGCCGAGCCGCGGTTTCGGTATCTGCAAATATTGCCGAAGGTTCATCTCGTTCATCAAACATAGATTTCAAGCGGTTTATTGAGATCGCGTATGGATCGTTATTAGAAACGGTATCGGAGCTTCATATCGCCAGACGGCAAGGCTTCGCTAAAGCGGAAGATTGTCAAAAACTGTACGGCGAAGCGGAGCAGTTAGCCAAAATGTTGAGCGGCTTACGCCGAACAATCCAAAAGGATCCATCGCGTAACCTCTCAACTCTCAAACTCTCAACCCTAGATTCTCGACTGTCAACAAAATTAGTAGCTCCTAGACTCTGAACTCCCGAGTTCGACACTTCTTCAAACTCTCAACTCTAGACCCTCGACTCTCCACAAATACTAATCATGAGCAACGTCGCCGTTCGCGTTGAAAACCTCTCGAAGCAGTACAAGATCGGTACGCGCATCAACCGCCACGACACGCTGCGTGACCATTTGATGCACGGCATCAAATCTCTCTTCAGTCGCAACGGCCATGCTTCCACCGCCTCCGATCGGCTGTCCTCTCTTAATCAGCCGTCACTGATCAGCGGCAATGGTCGTTGTGACACAATCTGGGCCTTAAAGGACGTTTCCTTTGAAGTAAAGCATGGTGATGTCGTTGGCTTCATCGGGAAAAATGGAGCGGGGAAGAGTACACTTTTCAAAATCCTCTCGCGGATCACTGAACCTACAAGCGGGAACGTGAAGATTTACGGTCGAGTGGGAAGCCTTCTCGAGATAGGAACGGGCTTCCATCCAGAGCTCACAGGTAGAGAGAATGTCTACTTAAACGGTGCGGTTTTGGGATTGAAGAAATCCGATATCAATCGAAAGTTTGATGAAATTGTGGCCTTTGCCGAGGTCGAAAAATTTATCGATACCCCAGTCAAACGTTACTCGAGCGGCATGTATGTCAGGCTTGCGTTCGCAGTCGCGGCCCATCTGGAACCAGAGATACTCATCGTTGATGAGGTGCTTGCCGTGGGGGATGAGGCCTTTCAGCAGAAGTGTCTCGGCAAGATGAGCGACGTGTCGACGGAGGGACGCACGGTTTTATTTGTGAGTCATGATATTGCGTCAATACGTCGATTGTGCACTCGCGGCCTGGTACTCAATGAGGGTCATAATATCTGCTATGACTCCATTGAGCAGGCGATCGAGCAATATGATGAGCTTGTATTAGGGCGGAAAAAGCGAAAGTCGGCTCCATCGGCTCCCCATATTATCTATGAAGCAGTAAACGAGAACACTGGGGCAGAATTCGAAATTATGAAGCTTGAGATCTTGGACTCAGAAGGTAATCCCAAGGATCAAGTGCACACCTGGGACTCCTTCATCATGCGGATACATTACAAAACAGTTACGCATGTGAATCGGGGTGCCGCGGAAATACGAATCTCGTCACGAGACGGTACGCCGCTGTTGAATCTTTCTACGCAACCCGACTCGGCGATTCCGATGGCGATCGAGATCGGTAGCTATGTTGTCGATTGTTGTATTCAGAATGTTCCACTAGCCGCTGGGGAGTACGTTGTAAGTGGTGGGTTAACAATACCTAATGAAAAATGGTTATGGGAATTGGAAGCTTTAGGTTACCTGACGATTCACCCGCGTGATGTATTCAATTCCGCGATGCCTCCCACATCTTCGAGGGCGTTACTAGCTGTGTCTCATCGCTGGGTATTAGGGCGGAAAAAGCGAAAGTCGGCTCCATCGGCTCCCCATATTATTTATGAAGTAAAAGGGAACACTGGGGCAGAATTCGAAATTATGAAGCTTGAGATCTTGGACTCAGAAGGTAATCCAAAGGATCAAGTGTCTACCTGGGATTCCTTCATCATGCGGGTACATTACGAGGCATTTACCTGTGTGGATCGGGGTGCCGTAGAAATACGGATCGCTTCACGAGATAACACGCCGGTGTTGAATCTTTCTACGCAACCCGATTCGGCGATTCCGATGGTGATTGAGGTTGGTAGCCATGTTGTGGA
>Ga0111539_10007635_pt1 | contig 13821 bp, 9 predicted proteins | sample RhiMethybrSRZTD1_FD_79667 | JGI IMG/M metagenome (GOLD analysis project Ga0111539, IMG submission 79667) | Populus rhizosphere microbial communities from Tennessee, USA - Rhizosphere MetaG P. TD hybrid SRZTD1 (version 2) (version 2) | ecosystem: Host-associated > Plants > Roots > Rhizosphere >...
AACGGATATCACGTGTCGCGTATCCCTCACTCGATCGCCTGGCCGATATTTTCGGCCGCAATCGCCGTCTGCTGCATACCGGCCTCGCAAGCGCAAACGTATCCCGTCAAGCCTGTCCGCATCATCGTTCCGTTCCCGCCCGGCGGCGGAACCGACGTGATCGCGCGGCTCCTAGGGCAGAAGCTCGCGCAGGCGCTGGGTCAGCAGATCCTGGTGGACAACCGCCCGGGTGGCGGTGGAAGTATCGGAATCGAAGCCGGCATCCGCGCGGAGCCTGACGGCTACACGTTCGCGCTGGTCCCTCCGAGCTATGCGATCAATCCGAGCGTCTATCCGCTCAAGTTCGACCCGTTGGCCGACTACACGCCCGTCATCCTGGCGGCAAAAGGCTCCTTCGTCGTCATTTCGCATCCGTCCGTGCCGGCAAAAACCATGCGCGAGCTGACCGCCCTGGCGAAGGCCAGGCCGGGGCAGATCCTCTTCGGCACGGCCGGCCAGGGAGGCATCACGCACCTTGCGACGGAGCTGTACCTGGACATGGCCAGGGTGCAGATGACGCACGTTCCATACAAGGGCGGCGCACCCGCGATGATCGATCTAATTTCCGGCCAGATCCAGATCGTGTTCGCGCCGGCGCAGACCGGGCTGCCGCAGGCGCGGGCCGGGCGCGTGCGCGCACTCGCGGTGACTTCGGCGCAACGCCTCGCCGCCGAGCCGCAGATCCCCACGATCGCGGAATCCGGCGTCCCCGGCTACGAAGCCGTAAACTGGTTCGCCATCATCGGTCCGAAGGGCGTTCCGCGAGCCATCGTAGAGCGCATGAATCGCGAGATCGCCCGCGCGGTGCGCCTGCCCGACGTCGTGGAGCGGCTTTCCGCTGACGGCCTGGTTCCGATCGGCGGATCGCCCGAAGAGCTGCATGCGCAGATCAAGAAGGAAATCGCGCAATGGCGGGAGGTCGTGCTGCGGGCGAAGATCAAGGTCGAATAGTCTCCATCCCATCCGGTGGGAAAGGAGACGGGAAATTTCACGAATGAGATCGAAACCAGGACGGCGGCCATGCATCGGATAAGTCGCAGACGGGCATTGGGAGCAGCACTCGCCGGCGCAGCGGGCTCGATTCTCCCTTGCAGTGATCTCTTCGCCCAGAGCGGAAGCACGGCTCTGCTGCGCGCCCCCAGACACGCGCTCGTCGTCGGCAACAGCAGGTATCCCGGCGCGCCCCTCAACAATCCGCTCAACGACGCCAACGCTATGGCGGCAGCGCTCAAAGGCGTGGGCTTCGCTGTCACGCTTGGCACGGATCTGTCCCGTTCGGCCATGCAGGAGGCCATACGGGAATTCGGCGGGAGCCTCTCGAAGAACAAGGCGATCGGCCTCTTCTACTTTGCGGGCCACGGCGCGCAACTGGCCTGGCGCAACTACCTCCTCCCGGTCGATGCCGAGATTGCCGATGTAAACGAGCTGCGGGAGCGTGGAGTCGACCTCAACGGACTGATCGAAGGGATGCGCAAGGCCGGTAATCCCATGAACGTGGTCATCCTCGATGCCTGCCGCGACAATCCATTCGGCAGCACGACGCGGCTGGAACAGAAGGGACTGTCGCAACTCGATGCACCTCCTGGTACCCTGCTCGCCTATGCGACGGCGCCGGGCAACACGGCGATCGACGGAACGGGCGGAGAGCACGGGCTGTACACCGAGCACCTGTTGCGGGAAATCAAGGTACCCGAAGCAAGGATCGAGGACGTGTTCAAACGGGTGCGCCTGGGCGTCCGGCTCCGCTCCAAGGGCCTGCAGTTGCCGTGGGAAAGCACGTCGCTCGAAGACGACTTCTGGTTCATCCCGCCGAAGGAAGTGAAAAGGCTGGCGGAGGCGGAGGCGGAGCGGGAGTTCCAGCAGGAGCTCGCGCTGTGGGAGAAAATCAAGAGCGCGACCACGCCGGATCCATTTGAAGACTATCTCCGGCGGTATCCGCGCGGCAAGTTCGCCGAGCTCGTCCAATTGCGGCTCGACCAGACGCTCGCCAGGCAAGGCGAGAAGAAGATCGAGATCGTGTCCGCCCCCGAGAATCCATATACGAAAGGCAGCGCCAGGGCCAACACGGCCTACCGGGTCGGAGACAGCTACAGCTACCGCAACTTCGACCTGCTGACGAAGGTCGAGTCGGCACCCAGCACACGGACTGTCACGGAAATCACCGACACCGAAGTGATTTTCGGTGACACAGTCACGGATCTGCTCGGAAACCTGCTCAGGTCGAAGCGCGAGGTGTTCTCGACCACACCCCAACAGTTTTTCGTTACGGAGTACAGCGTGGGCACAAAATGGTCCACTCGCTACATCGGCACCGGCACAGAAGGACAGAAGCTGTCCTACCAATACGATTTCAAAGTGACGGCGCGAGAACGGAAGACGGTACCGGCCGGCGCCTTCGATGCATTCAAGGTGGAGGGAATCGGTTATTCCAGTTCCGGTTCCAAGCTGACCACCATCTACTGGATCGCGCCCGATCGCGTCAATCGACCCATCTCGGTCGAGCGTCTCAACAGAAACATCGCCAATCGCATCTATATCAGCGAAGGCAACGAGCTCGTCGCGTACCGCCAGGAACGCTAGGTCCCCAGTGCTCGTCAGTTCGGTGTGAGATTCGCGGCCTTCGCCACTTTCGTATACCGCTCGATCTCGCTCTTCAGGTAAGCACCGAATTCCTGCGGGGAGCTACCTACCGGTTCGGCGCCCTCGCGCGTGATGAAGTCGCGGATCTCCGGAGTCCTGATCGCGCTGACGATCTCCGAGTTGAGCTTCGTAATGATCGCCGCCGGCGTCCCCGCCGGTGCGAACATGCCGTACCAGTTGCCGGATACGAAACCGGGATAGATCGAGTCCAGCGTCGGCACGTCCGGGAAGAGCGGCGAGCGTTTTGGCGACGTGACGGCAATGGGGCGTGCGCGCTGCGATCGAAGCAGCGGCTGCGCCTGCACGACGCCCGTGAAGATCCAGTCCACCTCCCCGCTCATCAGCGCCGTCGCGCTTGCGACACCGCTCTTGTAGGGCACGTGCGCCACGTCGATGCCGGCAGCCTGCCGCAGCATTTCCAGCGCGATGTAGTTGACCGAGCCGGTGCCGCTCGATCCCGCGTTGAGTTTCCCGGACTTCTGCCGCGCAAGCGCGACGAGCTCCCTGACCGACTTTGCGGGAACGTTCGGGTGCACGAGAAGGAGCTGTGGGGCGGAGGCGATCTGTCCGACGGGCGCAAGATCCTTAAGCGTATCGAACGCCATCTTCTGGTAGACGGCCGTGGAGATGGCGAGCTGTGACGAGGTGACGAGGAGCGTGTAGCCGTCCGGAGCCGCTTTCGCAACCAGCTCCGCGCCTATCATGCCCGATGCGCCCGGGCGATTGTCCGCGAAAAAAGACTGACCCGTGGTCTCCGTAAGTCGCTTGCACATGAGGCGCCCCTGCAGGTCGGAGCCGCCGGCCGGGCCGGTCGGGATGATGACGCGCACCGTCTTCGCAGGGTAGGTCTGGGCCGGCGCGCCGGTCGCCAGACACGCGGCGACGACTACGGTGGCCGATACGCCCCGCCAGGATTGCAAGTCGAAGGAAGCCTTCATATGCGAGCTCACGCGATGCCGAGGAGCCCCGCCGCGTTCCGGTAGAAAATGAGATCGATCACGCGCTCCTTGAGCGGAAATTTCAGGAAAGTCTCGATCCCGTCCTTGAACGACATCAGGGGATAGGCGGTCGCGAACAGGAAGCGCTCCGCCATGAAGCCGTTCGCCGCGTTGACATAGTCCGCCGCACCGGGCATTCCGAAGATGTACATGTCGGGTGACAGGTAGATATTCGGGCGGCGGTAGCAGACGTGGATGATCTGCGCCGTCCAGGGCCAATTGCCGTGGCCCGAAATGATCTTCAGCTCCGGAAAATCACGCGCCACCCGGTCGATGTGCTCGGGCGAGGTGTACGAGCAGTCCGGACCCGCGTTGCCCCCGGCCATGAACAGCACCGGCACTTTCGCGTCTTCGCAGTACGCATAGATCGGGTACAGGCGCGCGTCGTCGAGATGCATCGGATGGGTGAGCAGCCCCGGTTCGATGACGACGCCCTTCATGCCTTCCTTCATGTCGAGCTCTATGCCGCGGGTCGCCGCACGCCGATTGACGGGATCGACGGACGTGAAGCCGACGAGCCGGCCCGGGTACTGACCCACCATGCTCTTCACGTCTTCGTTGGCTATCGTGCCGAGCACCGGCGATACGCGGCCGGGCACGACACCGACCTCGATGCCTGCTTCATCCATTTCCCGGAACATGAGGCCGATCGATTTCTGCCGCACGGATGGCGGGAGGCTCATGCCTATGCCCGCCGCCATGCGGGCCGTGCGCTCGAGATCCGCATACATGACCATGTCGAGAAAGCCCTTGAGCGGCGGCCGGAGGCGGAAGTCTATGACGCGCATGGGGTAAGTATGCATGATTGGACACGCTCGGGGGCCGCTGCGACTCGGTGTGCGCAGCAGGGTGCGGGAGCAGCGAGCGGCCCCGGAAAGTGGAAGCGTGTGCGACGCAGCGGCTCCGTGCCCCGTCCCGCACCACCGTTCCGGAGACCGAGGCCGGGGCACGCTGTGACTCGGTGTGCGCGGGCACACCCCGAAGGTCCGCGGCCTTGGCGTTGATGCTCCTTTTGGCTATAACCGCTGGTGGCCGTATCATGCGACTGAAGGACGACAAGCGATGCCCAAACCTCTCACGCAACGAAAAGAGCCGAACCCATCTTCCGCTGCCGGCCAGCGCTGGGGTTCCGACGTCATCGTCGACATGCTGCATCACTACGAGCTGCCGTACGCGGCGCTGAATCCCGGCGCGAGCTACCGCGGGCTGCACGATTCGATGGTCAACTACGGCGGCAACAGGCCGTACATGATGCTGTGCCAGCACGAGGAAACCGCGGTGCAGATCGCCCACGGCTACGCCAAGGCGAGCGGCAAGCCGATGGTCGCCATCCTGCACAACCTCGTCGGCCTGTTGCACGCCAACCTCGCCATCTACTACGCCTACGTCGACCGCGTGCCGATCTTCATCGTCGGCGCGACCGGCCCGATGGACGAGACCAGGCGCCGGCCCCGTATCGACTGGACGCACACGACCCTCGTCCAGGGCTCGGCGGTGCGCGATTACACCAAGTGGGACTACCAGCCGACGGTGGTCGACGGCGTCCCGGAGTCCTTTGCCCGCGCCTACGGGGTCATGATGAGCCAGCCGCAGGGGCCGGTGTACATGTGCTACGACGCCTGGCTGCAGGAGCAGCCGCTGGACCACGACGTGCCGTTGCCGCCGCGCGACTCGATGCCCGTTCCGGCGCAATTCACCGCCGATCCGTCCGCGCTGGCGCGCGCTGCGGACATGCTGGCTGAAGCAAAGCGGCCGGTGATCCTGGCTGAATTCGTCGGACGCGATCCCAGGGGGTTCGAGGCTCTGGTGGAGCTCGCCGAGACGCTCGGCGCGCCGGTCTACGACGTGGAGAGCCGCCTCAACTTTCCGAACTGCCATCCGCTGAACGTGAGCATGGTGAAAGATGTGTTCCGGGACGCCGACCTGATCCTGTGCCTGGACCTGCGCGACTGGGAGCGTGCGACGACCGAGCTCGTCAGCCAGACGCGCGAGCTCACCGCCATCGAGCCGCGCGACTGTGTCTGGATCGACATCGGCTTCGGCGACCTCGAGCTGTCGAGCTGGGCGATGGACTACCAGCGGCTGAAGCACGCGCAGCTGCGCATCCTCGCCGATACGACGCTCGCGATTCCGCAGCTGACCGCGCTCCTGCGCGGGAAGATATCCGCCAGCCCCGGGCTGGTGAAGAGCATCCAGGAGCGCACGCGCAGGACCCACGAGCGCCACAAGGAAACGCGCGCGAAGTGGGCGCAGCAGGCGCGCGAGGACTGGGACGCGACCCCGATACCCCTGCCGCGGCTGGCCCACGAGGTGTGGGAGGCGATCCGGGGCGAGGATTGGGTGCTCACCGCGGGGACGCTGGAAGATTGGGCGTTGAAGCTCTGGGATTTCGACCGGCCCTATCGCCATCCCGGCAAGTCGCTGGGCACGGCGACGCAGATCGGGATCTCGCTGGGAGTGGCGCTCGCCCACCGCGACGCCGGCCGGCTCGTGGTCGACCTGCAACCCGATGGCGATCTCATGTTCGACGCCGGCGCGCTATGGGTCGCCGTCAAGCACAAGATCCCGCTGCTGGTGGTGATGTACAACAACCGCGCCTACTACAACGACTGGGAGCACCAGATCCGCATGGCGCGCCAGCGCGGCACCCCGGTCGAGCGCGCCCACATCGGGATGGATCTCGAGGAGCCGTTTGTGGATTTCGCGGGGCTCGCCAGGTCGATGGGCTGGTACGCCGAGGGACCCATAGAGCACGGCAAGGACGTCGCGCCGGCGTTGAAGCGCGCCATCGCGCGCGTCAAGGCCGGCCAGCCGGCGCTGCTGGACACGATAACGCAGAGACGATGACGCTGCCCGGCGCGCGCTGAAGGGAGGAGTCATGATCGTCGACCTGGATTCGCACCTGCGGGAAGGCTATTTCCTGGACGAGGTCTACCGCCTCGAAGGAGCGCTCGCGCAGTTCACGCCGCAGCGCGCCGGCGCCGGGCGCGCGCACGCGACGCGCTTCCTCCACTCGCTCGAGCCCGGCGACCAGAACGCGAACGCCGCGTTCAGGCACCCCTACGTCTACGACCCGAAGAACGACCCGGAGCTCGCCGACCGCCAGAAGGGCGGTTACGACATGGAGCGCCGGCGCGCGGACGCGCGCAGGGAAGGCATAGACAAGCAGGTCCTCTTCCCGACCGGCATCAACATCGCCACGCTGAATACCGGAGAGCTCGGCGCGGCGCTCGCCCGCTGCTACAACGACTGGGTCGGGCGCCTCGTCCGGGGCCACGAGGACGTGTTCCTGCCGTGCGCGGCGGCCCCGGCCGGCTGCCCCGACAGAATGGCGGCGGAACTCACCCGGTGCGTGAAGGAGAAGGGCTTCAAGGCCGGCCATCTCGTGTCGTACTGCGGACCGCGCAACCTCGACGACCCGTCGTTCTACGACTACTACGCCACTGCGCAGGAGCTCGGCGTGCCGCTGTTCGCCCACCCGAACAGCGTCGGGGAGCTGACCAACCGCTTCGACAATTTCTTCAAACTGCACATCGCCGGGCGGCCCAACAACTGCACCACCGCGCTGATCGCGCTGGTGGCGGGCGGCGTCTTCGAGAAATTTCCCCGCCTGCGCGTCGCGTTCTTCGAATGCAGCACGGAATGGCTGCTCTACTGGATGCACCGCATGGACGACGACTGGGAATGGGCGAAACGCTACGCCGAGGAGACCGGCGGGGCCGCGCTCCGGATGGCGCCGTCCGAGTACATCAAGCGCAATTGCTATGTCACTTGCGAGGCCGACGAGCGCTACCTCGGCAACGCGGTGGCCGAGCTGGGCGCGGACCATATCAGCATGGCGACCGACTACCCGCATTTCGACTCGAGGTTCCCGGAGACGGTGGCGGGCATCGAAAGGCGCAGCGACCTCACCGCGCAGCAGAAGGAGATGATCCTCGGCGGCACCGCCGCGGGACTGCTCGCGCTGTGACCGACTCAAACTTCAAACGAGGCTAAGACACTCATGCGAACCATCGACGCCATCGCCGAAATACTCAAGAAGGAAGGCATCCACATCCTGCCCTCGTTTCCCACGACGCCGGTCATCGAGGCCGCCGCCGCGGCGGGCATCAAGCCCGTGATCTGCCGGCAGGAGCGCGTCGGTGTGGGAATCGCCGACGGGTGGACGCGTGTGAAGAACGGCACTCCGGCCGGTGCGTTCGCGATGCAGTACGGCCCTGGCGCGGAAAATGCGTTCGCCGGCGTCTCGACCGCGTTCTCCGACGCCGTCCCCATGCTCCTCCTGCCGCTGGGCCACCCGCTGGAGCGCGATCGCGTCTTTCCCAATTTCTCCTCCATCCGGACCTACGAATCGGTCACCAAGTTCGCAGAGCAGGTCAATCACCCGAAGCGGGTCGGCGACACGTTGCGCCGTGCGTTCACGCAGATGCGCTCGGGCAGGCCGGGGCCCGCGCTCGTGGAGGTACCCGTCGACGTCGGCAACGCGGAGGTCGATCCTGCGGTGGTGGAAAGCTATCGCCCCGTGAAAATCGCCAGGGCGCAGGCCAATCCGGAGGACGTCCTCTCCGCCGCCAAGGCGCTCCTCGCCGCCAAGCGACCCGTCATACAGGCGGGCCAGGGCGTGCTCTACGCGGACGCGACGAAGGAGCTGGTGGAGCTGGCCGAGCTGACGCAGATCCCGGTGTACTCCACGCTCGCGGGCAAGAGCGCGTTCCCCGAGCGCCACGCACTGGCGCTGGGCAGCGCCGAAGCGGCGATGAACGGCGCGGCGTTCCGCTTCCTCAAGGAAGCAGACCTCGTCTTCGCGATCGGCTCGTCGCTATCGAAGCACAACATGTGCGCCAACATCCCCGGCGGGAAAGTCATCATCCACAGCACCGCCGATTCCATCGACCTCAACAAATCGTACTACGCCGATCATCCGGTCCTGGGCGACGCGAAGCTGGTGCTGCGGCAATTCATCGACGCCTGCAAGGATCTGCTGAAGGGCAAGGCGCGCGACGGCAAGGCGGTGCAAGGGGAGATCTGGAGCCTGCGCGCCAGCTGGCTCGAAAAGTGGTCGCCGAAGACCTCGTCACGGGAGACGCCCATCAACCCGTATCGCGTGATCACCGAATTCAACGAGGTGGTGGATCCGGACACGGCAATCGTCACCCACGACTCGGGCAGCCCGCGCTATCAGATCTGTCCCACCTATCGCGCCGGCGGGCCGAGGTCCTACATAGGCTGGGGCAAATCGCACCAGCTGGGAACGGGCCTGGGTCTCATCATGGGCGCGAAACTGGCCGCGCCGGACAAGTTCTGCGTGAACTTCATGGGCGATGCCGCGTTCGGCATGACCGGCCTCGACTTCGAGACCGCCGTGCGCGCGGGCATTCCCATCCTGACCGTGGTCCTCAACAACAGCAGCATGGCCGTCGAGACGCGGCACATGAAGACCTCGCACGATCTCTTCAAGACGCGCGACCTGGGCGGCAATTACGCGGACATGGGAAAAGCCATGGGCGGATGGTCGGAGCGCGTCACCAACCCGGAAGACATCAAGGCTGCCATCGGTCGCGCGCGCAAGGCGACGGACAGTGGCCGGGCGGCGCTGCTGGAGTTCGTGACGGCGGAGGAGCACACGGTGTCTCACCTGCACGAACTGTGATCCCGGTGAAAAGAATGATGACACGGTGAGCGCGCCCGTCGAATACAGGATAGTCCAGGTCTCCGACATCCACCTGAGCGGGACCCACGATTACCATCGCGACAACTGGCAAAAAGTCGCGGCGTGGATCGCCCGCGAGCTGCCGGACCTCGTGGTGGTCAATGGCGACATCGTGCTGGAGGACCCGGACGCGGAGGCGGATCACGCATTCGCGCGCGATGCTCTTTCCCGGCTCCCGGTGCCGTGCCGCATCCTGCCCGGCAACCACGACATCGGCGACAACGTGCTGTTCGGGAAGATGGAGAAACGCGTCAACGACGAGCGGCGTGCGCGTTTCCTGCGCTGTTTCGGCGAGGAGCGCTGGGCGTTCGACGCCGGCGGCTGGCGCTTTCTGGGTCTCAATTCCCAGCTCTTCGGCAGCGGCGGTCAGCCGGCCGAGGCCGAGCAGTGGGACTGGCTCGAGAACGACCTGCGGGATCACGCGGGTGCGCCGATCGCGCTCTTCACGCACAAGCCGCTGTTCCTGGACCATCCTTCGGATGCCGATCCGGATGACCTGACCCTCCGCCAATCGTGTCTCGACCGCGCGAGCCGCACCCGGCTGCTCGCGCTCGCCCGGCGCCACGGCGTGCGGCTCATCTCCACCGGGCACAAGCACCAGACGCGCGCGTTCTCGCTCGACGGCATCTATCACATCTGGGCGCCGTCGACGGCCTGCGTCAATGGACGGCCCGATGCCCTGCACTGGGGAACGCGCGAAGTCGGGTTCATCGACTACCGCTTCACCCCCGCGGGCTTTTCCCATCGCGTAGTCGGAGCGGATTTCCTGTTCCGGCACGAGAACTACGTCCGCAAGCTCGGCGTCGAATCGCCGCTGTAGTAAGGGAGACGCGGCACATGAAGACATCGCACGATATCTTCAAGACGTGTGACCTGGGCGGTAACTACTCTGACATGGCAAAAGCCATGGGCGGATGGTCGGAGTGCGTCACCAACCCGGAAGACATCAAGGCCGCCATCGGTCGCGCGCGCAAGGCGACGGACAGTGGCCGGGCGGCGCTGCTGGAGTTCGTGACGGCGGAGGAGATACGGTCTCGCACTTGCACGAGCTTTGAGGACTGCGCCGGGCACAGTCCGCCGCGAATTCCGTCCGCACGCCCCCGGCGCAGTCCTTACATATAAGAATCGCGGGGAAATTGCAGAGCGGAACTGCGTAAGGGGTCGCAAGCGTGTCAGTCAGCGCGTGTATTCTTGCTGTGCGAGGTCGGCGGCGATCGCGTCGACCCTGATGCGCAGCAATGCAACGGTCCCCACCAGGTCCAGCGGATCGCGTGGGGCGGTCAGCTGAGCGAGTCGCTCGTCGTCGAGATGCGCGAAGAGCCGTTCGAAGACAGCGTAGTTCGCCGTGTCGAGCTCTATCCTCTCCGCCAAGCGTCGTGTGCTGGCGACGAGCTCATCGCGGGAGATCGCGGTAGCACCGCGGCCTGTCAGGCCGGACTCGTGCTGGATCTCGTTCCATTCGCTCTGGCCCTCCGCGGCCGCGCTCTCGAGCGCATCGACGATGCGCCGCAGGGTGCGCAGACCGTCGTGTGCGGTGCGCCGCTGCGCTGCGTGCTCCCGATCGTCGCCTTCGATGAACGCAGCCCACGCTCGGCCCCGCGCCTCCCTGACCGCGGACAGCGCCCGGTGCATCCGGAAGAGCAGCATCCCGAAGGCGCGCAGGCCCGGATAGCGCGAAGTCTCGAGCTCCGCGGGCACCCGCCACTCGGTCAGCGCTTCGCCATGGCGGCGGCGGCCGAACTCGGGAACCGGTGGGTCCATCGCGTCGACGCCGAAGAACGTGGCTATGATGAAGAATGTCCAGGCAATCGCCAACAAGACGATGGCGATGATCGTGCCTATTGGATACCCGCCAACGATCTGGACGACCGCGGCGCCGGCTACAAGAACGAACCCCATGCTCATAAAGGCGAGTGCCGCGTCGCGACTGGCAACCTTGTTCACGCTCACGCCGACGATGATTGCGAGCGAGCCGGCGGCGAATGGACCGTACGCGTTCCCGAATGCGTCGACGACGCTGAAGCGCGCGGTGTAATTGAACGTGCGCGATTGCGGCCCGACTTCGACGTAAAACGGAAGGGCGAGCCACTGCCAGTCCTGCATCGTCACCCAGGCGGCCGCGATCCTCGCGCCGGCGGTCGCGGAGATGCCCGTAACCTGGGGACTGGGAGAGAGCGAACGGTCGCTGCCGGTGCCGGTGACATCCGTCGGATGCTCCAGCGCATCGAGGGAAGTCAGGCTCATCGAGGCCGTGCCGAAATTGGTAAAGGAGCCGCGATAGCGATAGCTCATCTTCCAGAACGGAGGGGCTACGCCAGTGGTCAAAGGCGATCCGGGTGCGGCGCCGAACGTCCACCAGGCCGCGCCGACCGGCTCCGGGCGCACGACCAGGGCCACCGTCGCCCGGTACGGACCCGGGTTGAGCCCGCTGCCCTGGATTTCGAGCGTGAGCGTCTTCACGCCGACGATCCAGAAGGCGATCTCGATCGCGGCCGGAATCGAGACATCCGGAGCCGCGACCTGCGCGCCGACCGTCGAGCGCAATCCGATCGTTCGGCTGCCCGAGAAGATCGACGTCGCAGCGCCGCCGAAGAGGATCCGCACGGAAGCGGCGCCGATGTCGGCGCAATCGTTCTGGATGCTCCAATCGAGGCTCGGAACCTCGCCCGGCACGATCGAGCCGGCGCCGCCGACCGCGAGCGACACACGCGGCGGCGCGCCGACGCCGATCGGCCGGGTCACGATCGCCGAGAGCGTCGTCGCATCGCATTGCAGCGGCGAAGCAGAAAGCGGCGTGACGACCGCGCGCACCGTCAGGACGCCCGACCCGATCGCGGCGGCGGGCGGGGTGCGGAAGCGAAGCACCTGTAGCGAGGATCCCGTGAGCGGCGGCAACGGCACCTTCCGATGCTGCAGCACCACCGGCACGGGCCCCGTGCCGGGATCCTCGAGCGTGACGTCCAGCGTCGACGCCGGCGACGCGACGCAACCGCGGTTCGTGACCGTGACCTCCGCGACCAGCGTCTTGTCCGGACACAACGCGACCGGATCGAAAGTCACGATCCCGGACGAATCCTCGAGCCCGATGCGCATGGTCGTGACGAGCCAGGACGTGTAAGTCACCGGGGCGGAGAGAACATACGGGGGAGCGCTGTGGGCGTTGTTCGCGATCTGATGAAACACGTCCACGTCGGCCCGTATCCGCACGAGCGTTGCGGAACTGCACGGAATCGAGACGCGGACAGCGATCTCGGCGCGACTGCCCGGGCCGAGGTGCTGCACCTCGACGTCCTCCACGACCGTGACGAAGTCCGCGCGGAACGGCTGTTCGTTGGAGACGCCGCCGGCCTCGATCGCCACCGCGAACGGCGCCGGCGACGCGGGGTCGCTGCCCGCGTTCTCGATCGTGACGACGAGCGTGACCGGACACGGCGCCCGCAGGGGCGACGGGACTCGAACTGCGATGACACGTAGATCCGCAGCCATGGTTTGTGGACCAGCCTACACCGAAAACAGCTCGATGTGCGTGACGATCCGCTCCTTCACGATCTCGTCGATCAACGCGGTTGACGCTCCCGCAGTTGACGCTCCTTGTGCGCGCGGGATAGATTGCCCGCTCGCACCGGAAAACGCGTCCGGTATCGATATTTTTCGGGAAGGGGGCACGCTCATTTTCCTGGATATCCGGTTCAAAGCCGCGCTTGCGCTTTGCATAGTGGCAGACCTCGCTGTTGCGGCTGGACCGGCCGCGGCGCAGAACTATCCGACCAGGCCGATCCGGCTGATCCTCCCGTTTCCTCCCGGCGGGCCGGTCGACGGCATGGCGCGCGTGCTGGGACCGAAGTTGAGCGCCGCCTTCTCGCAGTCCGTCGTGCTCGACAACCGCCCCGGCGCGAGCGGCATGATCGGCATCGACACCGGGGTGAGAGCCCACCCCGACGGTTACACCATAACGATGGTGTCCAGCAGCTACGCCGCAAGCGCCGCGACCTCCCAGCTCTCGCACGACCCGCTCAAGGACACGACGCCGATCGTGCTGCTCGGCACGGCTCCCCAGCTGATGGTGGTCCACCCGTCGGTCCCCATCGCGGGTGCACGGGAGCTGATTGCGTACGCCAGGGCGAATCCCGGGAAGTTGAACTACGGCTCGTCCGGTACCGGCGGCAGTGTGCACCTGACCGTCGAGTATCTCACCCAGATGGCCGGCATCAGCATGACGCACGTGCCGTACAAGGGCCAGGGCCCCGCCTTGAACGACGTGGTCGGCGGCCAGATCCAGGTCCTCTCCGGCAGCCCGATGATCATCTACCCGCACGTGAAGTCGAGCCGGCTGCGCGCCATTGCGGTGACGAGCGCGAAGCGCTCCAATGCCATGCCCGAGATTCCGGCTTTCGCCGAAGTCGTGCCGGGCTTCGAATCGTTGAGCTGGCAGGC
>Ga0111539_10007638_pt1 | contig 13818 bp, 16 predicted proteins | sample RhiMethybrSRZTD1_FD_79667 | JGI IMG/M metagenome (GOLD analysis project Ga0111539, IMG submission 79667) | Populus rhizosphere microbial communities from Tennessee, USA - Rhizosphere MetaG P. TD hybrid SRZTD1 (version 2) (version 2) | ecosystem: Host-associated > Plants > Roots > Rhizosphere >...
ATCCTGACGCCTTCGGCGTGTAGAGGCTGGGGACTGGCTGGTCGCCGATGAGTGATTCCCAACGCGAGGTCGCCGCGAGCATCGGCGTGCCAGTGGCGCGCCGCCATATCTTCCTTTGCGCTGATCAGACCAATCCGAAGTGCTGCGACAAGGAGCGCGGCATAGCGGCCTGGGATTTCCTGAAGAAGCGGCTGAAGGAGCTCGGTCTCTCCGATCAGGGCGGGATCCTGCGGACGAAAGCCAACTGTCTTCGGATCTGCGAAGGCGGTCCGATCGCGCTCGTCTATCCGGAGGGGACCTGGTATCGCGAGTGCGACCCGCCGGCCCTCGAACGGATCATCCAGGAGCATCTGATCGGTGGGCGGGTCGTGGAGGATCTCGTCATCACGACGCATCCGCTTGGTACGTGACGCTCAGCGCACGTTCAACGTTCGTTCAAGATCGCCCGAATGATCCGCTCCTCCTCGAGGTCCCTACTTCACGACTCGTAATGTCACTTCGACCTTCACGACTTCGCCCGTGACCCGATCGGCCGCGGCGGTGAACTGACGCGTCTGTCCGTCACGCAGCACGAGATTGTTGGCGGCGGTCATCGAGCGAATAACCGGTAGCGTCGGTATGCCCTGGACACCTCCTGATTGCGTGTTCGGCGCAAGTGAGTTCTCCTCGATCGTGATCGAGACGTCGAATTGACCGTCGGGCAGGATGCCGGCGCGAGAGTCGATGTTCGTTCCCACATCCTGATACTGGACGGGCCCGCCGCCCGCAACGGGACCGACCGGTTTGCCGTTTTGATCGGTTGGAGGCGCGAACGTCGAAATCGGCACGCGGCCGCCCATCCGCAGGCGTGTCACCGGCCGCAACTGCGACGGCCCTTCCGTCGCGTTTACTGACAGGGAATACGGAGCGCTGCTCACCTTCTTGTCGCCCTTCTCACCCGTGTAGCGCGCAATCACCAGATCGATTTGCAGCGGCACGATGCGAGACGGTGGCGCCGGGGCGGCAGGAGGAGCAGCCTCTGCTCGTGGTGCCGGCTGCTCGGGCGGCTTGCCCGTGTCACTCGGCTTCTGCTGAGCGAGCACCGGCGCCGCGGCGATCGCCGCGATCACGAACGCCGCCAACAGCATGGATGTATAGGTCTTCACTGCTCTTCTCCTCCGAGCGCTGCGATCTGCGGCAGCGGCTCGATCACCAGTGGTGGAATGCTGATGTCCATCGGCTCCGCCGAGGCCTCCGGTGCGTTCGCCGTGGGGGCGAGCGCCCGCTGAAAACGCCCCTCCTGAACAGCCGTCACCAGCATCGCGAATGCGCGCTGCTCGTCGCGCGAGATCAGAACCTCTGAAGCACCTGACTCGCCTTCGTTCGTCGACGGCGAGCGTCCGCGACGTCCCGCCGTCGAAACACGACGGGTGGGCGCGGCGACGTTGGCAGAAGCGACCTCCGACGGTCGCGCAATCGCTTGCGGCGCCGGCGCAAGAGCGATGTCGCGGGCGTTCCGCGCGATCACCAGCTCCGGGTGTGCCGATTGCCACGACAGCGCGACCATCGCGACGACGACTGCCGCGACCGCCGCGGTCGCCAGCACCGGCCAGCGCAGGTGCCACCACGATGCCGGCGCCGGTTCGCTCGCGACGCGCGCGCGGATCTTCGCAACGAACTCGGGCGACGGATCGACCGCGAGCGCCGCTTCGATCTCGCGCTCCAGCGCCGCGTCAGTTACGCCTTCCGCTGGTTTTCGACCATCCATGACAGTGCATCCTTCAATTGCTGCCGCGCCAGGAACAGCCGCGACTTGACCGTTCCCTCGGGCAGTTCGAGCAGCGCGGCCACCTCTCGGATGTCGTGACCTTCGATGCCCGCGAGCACGACCACGACGCGCAGCTTTTCAGACAGGGCATCGATCGCGTTCCATAGCAAAGTCGACCGCTCGTGCGCGTCCGTTGAATCGATGGCCGTCGTCGGATTGACCGCGACAACGTCTTCGCGGGCGAGGCGTCGGCGATCGGACCGCTTGCGATCGAGCGCCAGGCGCCACGTCATGCGCACCAGCCAGGCCCGAAACCGGTCGCGATCGCGAAGCTGACGAAAGCTGCGATACGCCTTGGCAAACGCCTCCTGCGCGACGTCTTCCGCATCTTCGCGGTGTCGCAGGAGGCCGAACGCCACCCGAAACGCGAGCGTGGACGATTCCAACAGCCGCGCTTCGAACTCGTGTTCAAGGTCCTGATCGACGCTCACGGCGTCGTTCCAGGGGCTGATGGCGGGGCGAACGGGCTCGACGCGTCCATGCATCTCGCTTCACCAGGCAAGACGCCGCGGGGGCGGAATGGGTTCAGTCCGGGGGTGGTGGATGGTGGTTGGTGGATAGTGGTTGCGCGACCACCATCCACTATCCACTAACCCGCCATCCGAGTCATACGGACGAGAGCGTATGTCCGAGCTTATCCTTCTTCGTCTTGAGGTATTTCCGCGTGGATTCGGAAGCAGGGATCTCGAGAGGTACGGCCTCGGATACCGCAAGCCCGTACCCCTGCAGTCCGACAAACTTTCGAGGGTTATTGGTCAGCAGACGCATGGTCCGCACGCCCAGGTCGCTCAGGATCTGCGCGCCGATGCCGTAGTCGCGCTGGTCGGCCTTGAACCCGAGGCGCTCGTTCGCTTCCACCGTGTCGAGCCCCTGATCCTGCAGTTCGTACGCACGAATCTTGTTGGCGAGGCCGATGCCGCGTCCTTCCTGATTGAGATACAGCAGCACGCCGCGGCCTTCTTCCGCGATCCGTGCCATTGCCGTATCGAGCTGCGCGCCGCAGTCGCAGCGCGCGGAGTGGAACACGTCGCCGGTGAGACACTTTGAGTGCACGCGGACGAGCACGTCCTTGCCGTCCTCGATGTCGCCGCGCACGAGCGCGACGTGCGTCTCGTTGTCGAGCAGATTTTCGTAGGCGTAAATGCGGAACGCCCCGTTCTCGGTCGGTAATTCCGCCGTGGCCACCCGCCTCACGAGGCGTTCGGTTCGCATCCGGTACTTGATGAGATCCGCGATCGTGATCATCAGCAGACCATGCTTGCGGGCAAACTTCGTCAGCTCCGGCACGCGCGCCATCGTGCCGTCATCGTTCATGATCTCGCAGATGACACCGGCGGATTCGAGTCCCCCAATGCGGGCGAGATCGACGGCCGCTTCCGTGTGACCCGATCGGACGAGGACACCGCCGCTGCGCGCCCGCAACGGAAACACGTGCCCCGGCCGAACGAGATCGCGAGGCCTCGACTCCGGCGAGATCGCGACGTGGACGGTGTGTGCGCGATCGGCGGCGGAGATGCCGGTGCTGGTGCCATCCTTGGCGTCAATCGACACGCAGAACGCCGTGTCGCGGAGCGACGGATTGTCGCTGCGCTCGAGCGGGATCTCGAGCTGATTGAGGCGGTCGGGCATCATGGCCAGGCAGATCAACCCGCGGCCGTGCTTCGCCATGAAGTTGATCGCGTCGGCCGTCACCTTCGACGCGGCCATCGTCAGATCGCCTTCGTTCTCGCGGTCCTCGTCGTCGACGACGATCACCATGCTGCCGACCTTGATGGCGGCGATGGCTTCGTCGATCGTGGCGAACGGTCCACGCTTGCGGGCGCCCTTCGCGATGTGCATCTTCGGCGGCATAACGGATCCTTGAAGGAATCAGGTACCAGGAATCAGGATTCAGGGCTGTCGGGGAATCAGCGTGAAGGAGTCAGCCTGAATGTCCGATCGGCTGTTTCCTGGCCCAGCCCTGATTCCTGATACCCGAGTCCTGATGCCTACAGTGTTTCAGGCGCGCGCGTCTTCACGTGCCCCACAGTCTCCAGCGCACGAACGACGTACTTCCCTATCATGTCGCACTCGAGATTGACATGATCGCCGACTCGACGTGACGACACATTCGTGTGGTCCCAGGTGAATGGAATGATCATGACGTCGAACTGACCGTCCCGCAATCCAGCGATCGTCAGACTAATCCCATCGACCGCCACAGAACCCTTCGCCACCAGATAAGAAGCCAAATCGGAGGAAAATCCAATGGTCAGCCAGTGCGCATCGCCGTCGGGCCGCACGGCCTCGACCACTCCCCGTCCGTCGACGTGCCCCTGAACGAAGTGTCCGCCGAAGCGACTGTCGGCGCGCATCGGCCGTTCGAGATTGACGACGTGGTCACGTTGCAACGAGCCGAGCGTCGTGACTCGCGCGGTCTCCGGACCGACGTCCGCGTGGATCGCTTCTCCATCGATGTGTGTGACGGTGAGGCACACGCCGTTCACGGCAACGCTGTCTCCCAGCTGTAACGCCGGCGCAAGCGACGTCTCGATGCGCACAGTGAGACCGCCGGTATCGGTGCGAGTCAGGGAGGCGATTCGCCCGACCGACTCAATCAAGCCGGTGAACATATCCTTCGATCAGAACATCAGCTCCGAGCGGCTCGACTCGGCGGTCGTGCAGCGCCGCGGATGAAAACGGTCGGCCATCGAGGAACGGAACCCCGGTGGGCCCGAGCGGCGCCGGCGACACGTACATTTGAACGAAATCGACGACGCCTTCATCCCACGCCGCTGCATGAACGGCTGCTCCGCCTTCGAGCAGGAGGCTCTGAATTTCGAACGCGGCGAGCTCTCTCAGCGCTGGCGTCATCTCGCCCGGCGCCATCGGCAGCAGCGTGGCTCCGGCATCGCGCAGCCCGCGCGCCCGATCTGCCTCGGTGGTGACTGCATCGGACGACGTGACGATGATCACCGGCCCCGCATCGAGCGTGCGGAGCACACGCGCATCGATCGGCGTGCGCAAGCGGCGGTCGAACACGACACGCGTGAGTGGCCGCTCGCGAAACACTTCGCGGACGGTGAGCAGCGGGTTGTCGACGAGAACAGTCTCGGAGCCGACGGCAATCGCGTCGACCGTCGCGCGGACGTATTGCGCATGACGCAGCGCCGGGGCCGAGGTGATGGCGGTTCGCGTTCCCGGTGCCGCGGCGATGCGCCCATCGAGGCTCGTCGCCGCTTTCAGGATGACAAACGGTCGACCGTAGCGGACCGTCGTGAGAAATGGCTGGTTCAGCCGTGCAGCCGCCGCCCGGCCGGTACCCACGTCCACGCGGATTCCATGCTCGCGCAGTTTTTCGAAGCCACGGCCGTTGACCAGAGGAAACGGGTCTTCCATCGCCGCGACGACTCGTGCGATGCCGGCCGCGATGATCCGATCCACGCACGGACCGGTTCGCCCGATATGCGCGCACGGCTCGAGCGTGCAATACATCGTCGCGCCACGCGCCTGATCGCCGGCTTCCTCGAGCGCATGCACTTCGGCGTGCGGATCGCCAGCGCGTTCATGCGCCCCCTGCCCAAGAACAACGCCGGCGTCCGAAACGACGCACGCACCCACGACCGGATTGGGCGAGGTGCGTCCGAGGCCGCGTTGCGCGAGCTGCAGCGCACGTCGCATCCATCGGCTGTCCGCGTCGGCGCCGGTGTCGGGTTGCGCCACGGCCTGAGCGAACACCATCCCGCCTACCACTTCTCCTGGAACAGGGCGTCGACGTATTCCTGCGGTGAGAACGGTATCAAATCGTCGATCCCTTCACCTACGCCGACGTAGCGAATCGGCAGCTTGAGATCGTTCGCGATGGCGACCGCAACGCCGCCCTTGGCGGTGCCATCGAGCTTGGTCAGCACGATGCCAGTGACGCCCGCGACGTTGGTGAACTCGCGCGCCTGCTGCACACCGTTCTGACCGACCGTCGCGTCGAGGACCAGCAGCACTTCGTGCGGCGCGCCATCGGCCGCACGGGCGGCAACACGGCGGATCTTGTCGAGCTCGTTCATCAGGTTCACGCGATTGTGCAGCCGCCCGGCGGTATCGACGAGGATCGGATCGCGCCCGCGTGCCTTTCCTGATTGAATCGCGTCGAACACGACTGCTGCCGGATCGGATCCTTCCTTCGCGCGAACGATGTCCACGTCGGCACGCTTCGCCCAGATTTCCAATTGCTCGACGGCTGCGGCTCTGAACGTATCCGCGGCACAGACGAGCGGCTGCCGTCCCTCGTTCTTCAGCAGATTCGCGAGCTTCCCGACCGTGGTCGTCTTGCCGGTCCCGTTGACGCCGACGATGAGCGTCACGTGGGGATGATGACCGTTCCTCTTCGATTCCTCGACCGCGTCGAAGATCCCACGGATCTCGTCCTTGACCAGGTCGCGCAGGCTCTCGTTCCTCCGTGCGCGATTCCTGACCGCGGTCACGATTCGCTCAGTCGCGGCAATCCCCACGTCGGCAGAGATCAGGACTTCCTCCAGCGCCTCGATCGTGTCCACGTCGATCGGCCGGGCCCGATGTTCCGGCGTATCGGCCTGCTCAACGATCTCCTCGAAACGGCTGACGATCTGCTGCTTGGTCCGCGTCAGCCCTTGCTTTAATCGATCAAGAAATCCCAAGTGTCAAACCCCAAATCCACATCCCAAATCCCAATCACACATCACAGATCACGAATCACAAATGATCTAGCCGACCTCGGCACGCTGCGGCCGGAGCATCAGATCCTCGAGCGCGGTTCGCGCGTTCTTGCGACCAGCCAGCAGCTCGGCGACCTGCGCCGCAATCGGCAGTTCCACCTCATGACGCGTCGCGAGCGCGAGCGCTGCCTCCGTGGTGCGAACGCCCTCGGCCACCATCTTCATTCCGGCGAGCACGTCGTGCAGCGACCGACCACGCGCGAGCTCCATCCCGACGTGCAGGTTTCGGCTGAGCTGTCCCGTGCAGGTCAGAACGAGATCACCAAGACCACTCAATCCCGAGAGCGTCTCGCGCTGTCCGCCAAGCGCACAGGCAAGCCGGGAGATTTCAGCGAGTCCACGCGTAATGAGCCCGGCCACCGCGTTGTGGCCGAGACCGAGCCCCTGCGTCACGCCGGCGGCAATCGCGATCACGTTCTTCAGGGCGCCGCCGATCTCCACACCGATCACGTCGCACGTGCCGTACAGCCGAAAGTACGGCGCACGGAACTCTCGCTGCACCTGCTCGACCACGGCGTGATCGAGCGAGGCCACGGAGACCGCGGTCGGCAGCTGCCGTGCGAGCTCGGAGCCGAAGCTGGGCCCGGACAGCACCGCCACTTTCACGTCGCGCCCCAGTTCCTGCTCGGCGATCTCCGAGCCGCGAAACAGTGTGTGCTGCTCCAGGCCCTTCGTCGCGCTGACGACAATCGCCGAGCGGCGCACGAGCGGCGCCGCCCGTTGCAGGATGTCCCGCAGCCCGTGCGACGGCACCGCCGCCACGACGAGATCACTATCCTGCAGCGCGTCGGCGAGATCCGCCGTCACCCGCAGGCGATCCGGGAACGTCACGTCGGGCAGGTAGACCGCGTTGGCGCGACGTGTCTGCATGTCCGCGATGAGGGCCGCGTCTCGTCCCCAGAGTCGCGCCTCGTGTCCGACACGGGCCAGGTGCACGGCAAGCGCAGTGCCCCAGCCACCCGCGCCGAGAACGGCTACCTGTCGAATGGATGCCACCATGAATCGAAGTCGCGTTGCGGTCTCACACCCGCCGATCGAGAAGGGCCGCTCGCGCCAGCGCCACATACGTGGGCCCTTTCGGCGACAGGCGGCTCTCGAACAGTGTAATCGCGTCGATGGTGCTGTGGCCGAAGGCGTGTGTTTGCAGGCCATCGAGCAGCGCAGCGGCACGCAACCCGGCCGGATCGCGCACGCGCGCGAGCGTCAGATGCGGGCTGTAGGGTCGATCCTCAGGCGGGATGCCGATCGTCGAGAGTCGCGCCGTGAGCTCGCGCTCGAGCGCAAGCAATTGGTCGCGACCGTCTTCGAGACCGGCCCAGACGACACGTGGCGGGCCTTTCGGCGGGAACGCTCCGGTGCCCTCGACAGTCAGCGTGAATCGCGGTGTCTCGAATGTTGGGACGAGCACATCGTGCAGCGCGGCGAGTCTCCCCTCGTCGGCTGCACCAATGAACCGCACGGTCAGATGCATCCGGTCCGAGGTCACCCAGGTCAGGCGCGCACGGGGGGCGATCGCCTGCGCACGTCGCCGAAGCACATCGACGATGCGGCCTGCTTCGGTTCTGACGCTCTCGTCGAGCTCGACTGCTATGAAAAGGCGCAAGCCAACTCCAACTCCCAACCCCTTCCGCTTCGCCAACCCCCAATTTGCGAGTAGGCGTTGGAAGTTGGGCGTTGGTCAAGCGTAAGACGTTGGAAGTTGACTGGCTTATTCCAGGAGCATCCTTCGAACCATGTCGAGGGCCGCCTGCGATGCCTGAAACTTCACCTGCTCTCGCTCGCCCATGAACCGGAACACGCGCGACCGCGTGGCGCTCGACGTCACGGCCGCGATGGCGACCGTGCCAACCGGCTTCTCCGGTGCGCCTCCGCCGGGGCCCGCGATGCCGGTCACGCCGACGCCGACATCCACCCGTGCGCGCCCGCGGATGCCGTCCGCCATTGCCAGCGCCACCGGCTCGCTCACTGCGCCATGCTCGGCGATCAATTCAGCGGGCACGCCAAGCAGCTCGATCTTCGCGTCGTTGCTGTATGCGATGACCGAGCGCTCGACGTACCGGGAACTCCCGGGCACATCGGTCAGCCGCGAGGTCACGAGCCCGCCGGTGCACGACTCGGCAGCCGCGATGCGGAGCGACCGCGTCGCCAGCAGATCGCCGACGACCTGCTCCATCGTTCGCCCGTCGCTGCTGTAGGCGTCGGCACCAAGCACCGCCACGACATCATCAACAGCCGCGTCGAGCACGCGATCGGCAGCGTCACGGGAGTCCGCGGCCGTCGACAGATGAAGCTCGATGTGTCCCAGGGCCGCGAGAATGGTCGCCGCCACCGGCGTCGACTGCGCCGACCATTTGCGATACAGCGGCTGCAGTGTTTCGTCGGTCTGCGATTCGATGCGTCCCACGATGCGGATGATTCTGCGGACGATCGCATTGCCCGACGTCCGCGCCTGGAGGTCGCCTTCCACGAGCGCCGTCAGCATCGGCTTCAGCTCGCGCGGAGGACCGGGCAGCAGCAGGATCACGCGAGCCCCCTCGTCGATCCAGAGCCCTGGCGCACTGCCCCTGCTGTTTTCGATCACGCGCGCTCCGGCCGGCACCATCGCCTGACGCCTGTTTATCTCCGGCATCGGCATCGTGAAGCCGCGGCCCGCGAATCGCTCACGCATGCGCGCCGTGATCGCAACGTCTTCGGACAGCGGTCGATTCAGTACCGACGCGACGACCTCCCGCGTCACGTCATCGTCGGTCGGACCGAGACCACCGCTGAAGATCACCAGATCGACCTGTTCGAGCATCGCGCGAAAGACGTGCGCCAGTTCAGCGCGATCGTCACCGACCACCGCCTTCATCGTGACGCTGACGCCCAGCAGGTTCAGCTGCTCGGTGATGAACAGCGAGTTCGTATCGATACGCAGCGGCGTCAGCAACTCGCTTCCCACCGCGATAATCGCCGCCCGCGACACCGTCATACGAGCCAGCCTGCCGGCGCCAGCCAGATGAGCGCGCGCATGATCGCGTTGCCGTAGAGCGCCGCCATGCCGTCGTCGGCCATCACGCCAAGGCCGCCAGGGAGACGTTCCATTTGCGCCGAGGGCCACGGCTTCACGACATCGAGGACGCGGAACACGAGGAAACCGACGAGCGCTCCGACCACGTTGACCGGCAGCAGCGCGAGCGTGACGAGCATGCCGACGACTTCATCGAGAACCACCGGACCCGGATCGATGCCGCCGAAGTGATGCTCGGCCTCCGTGCCGCTCCAGATCCCGAGCGCGAACAGGACGACAATCGCTCCGAGCTCGACCGACGTTGAGCCGAAGTGACGTACGCCGTAGAAGACGGCAAGGCCCGCCGCTGAACCGAACGTCCCCGGCGCGATCGGCGCGTACCCGATGTACCCGAAGGTGGCAATGAACAGACCGAGTCGGCGCATGAAAAGAAACGGAGCGCCGTCAGGCCGTCACGACGCGCGTGTGCGCGAGGCGGTCGTGCAGCGCACGGCGTTCCGTCGTCAGCAGCGCAGGCAGGAACCCGATACCGAGTGTGAGCAGCGAGAGCACTCCCGCCAGCGATCGTCGCACCGCGTGCGCCGGATCGACCAGACGGTTCTGCTCGGAGACAACGCGGATGTGCGTGGCCATCTTGCCGATGGTCTGACCGCCCAGAGCCGTGAACGCGGAGAAGTAGGCGAACTTGACCAGCGCGAGGAACGCGAACAACGGAAGCGGGGACAGCAGTTGCCAGTCGCTCCACGTGAGCGAGACCAGACGCAGCGTGAAATAGATGACCGCGACGTCAATCCCGCCCAGAATCAGGTGATCGATGCACGCGGCAACAACCCGGCGAACGGCGCCGCTTGCCTCTCCCGACGCGCGAGGCGCTGTTCGCGCCACCGGCGGAGTCGCCTGAATCGCCGGCCGTGAAAGTGTTTCTTCCGACGGAAATTGCGTCACGTCTTCGCCGAAGCCGAGTGTCGGTGTGGCCGGCAGCTCCTTGACGACGCGTCGCGCGGCAGACTCCGGGGTACGCCGCACCGACAACGGAGGTCGTGGCGCGGCCGGCATCTTGATCAGCGGCTCGTCGTCATCCACGGACGAGCGCGAGAACAGCGGAAGCGCGGGTTCGCCCGCGCGAGGCGAACGCGCGGTCGGCAGGTCCGCCTCGGAGCGGCGTGGCCGGCTGAAAGGAACCGGCTGGCCCTGATCGTCCGCTGATCGAAGCGATCGATCGAGATGCTCCGGCCAGGCAACCGGTTCGGGAGAGCCGACATCGGCACGCCGGAGCGGCAGGTCAGGCTCCGTCGCCACGCCGGCCGGTACAACAGGGGCGGCGGCGATCAGGGAGAAATCGTAGCCGCAGTTACGGCACCGCTCCCCTGTGTCGAATCCGAGGTAGTCGCACTTCGGACATTTCATCGAGTGCCGCCTGTGTGTGGCGGAGCTTGTCGCGGATCAATGGTGATGGTCGCCAGAAGAGCTCGCTGCAGCTCGCCCCGAATGCGATCGGCTTCGGGTCGCAGCGGATCCGACGGATCGATCCGATCGAGGACACGCAACGCGTCGCGCGGCCTGCCGCTCGCCTGCAGCGATCGCGCCTGCGCCAGCACGGCATCGATCGACCGGACAACCGGCAGCGGCTCGGGGGCCGGCGCCTCGACGACCGTCGTATTCATCGGCAGTTCGGCCAGCCAGGACGCCAACGGACGTGTCAGGAGCAAAATCGTCGCGGCGATCGCCGCGCTCACGGCAACGGTCAGGATCCAGTTGGTGCGTCGCTTCTCCGGTCCAATCCGTGCGTGAACCGCCGACGCAGGATGCGCCGCCGGTACGGTGTCCAGGGCCGCGGCGGCAGCTTCGAGTCTCGTGAGCCGCTGAAGAAACGCGAGCGCGGTGTCGCTTGGATCGCCCTGTTCCACAGCACGTGACAGCAGATCGCGCGCCGCCGCGAGGTTGCCCGCGTTGTACGCCGCGACGCCGCCGTGCAGCAGTTCCTCCGATTCGCGCTGCCGCTCGGCAAGCGCGCTGCGCGCGCGCTCGATATAGGCGCGCGCCCGTCCATGACGGCGTTCGAGAAACGCGACGCGCGTCCAGATGTTGATCGCCTGTTCGTAACGGCCGCTGAAGTAGTGATCGAGCCCGGAGAGGAGGAGCTCTTCGATGCGAGCCTCACGCTCAGCGTCGCTCAAGGATCGGTCGCTGGCGTTCGGAGTGCGCACCGGCTCGGTCATTCAGAATGCAGCGATTATCGGGCAAAAGAAAGTGTGATACAAGCTGCGCATGCCGGTGATCGAGTGCGTGCCGAACGTCAGCGAAGGGCGCCGTGCTGACGTCGTGCAGGCGCTCGTCGACGCGGTCCGCAACGTTTCGGGCGTGCGTCTGCTGGACTACTCTTCTGACCCCTCACACAACCGGTCGGTACTGACGATGATCGGGGAGGCGGAGCCGCTGAAGAGCGCGATCCTCGCGTTGTTCGACGCAGCAACGGCGCGCATCGACCTGCGACGGCAATCCGGTGAGCATCCCCGCGTCGGCGCCGTCGACGTCGTGCCGTTCATCCCGATCGCGGACGTGACGATGGCCGAGTGCGTGGCGCTCGCACGCGAGACTGCGGCGGAGGTATCGCAACGATTCGATCTGCCGGTGTTCCTGTATGAGGAAGCCGCGACCACGCCCGAACGGCGCAACCTGGAACACATCCGTCGCGGGCAGTTCGAAGGATTGTCCGCCAAACTGGCGTTGCCGGAGTGGGCGCCTGATTTCGGTCCCGCGCGTCCGCACCCGAGCGCGGGCGCAAGCGTGATCGGCGCGCGGATGCCGCTCATTGCCTACAACATCAATCTCGCGACCGATCGCCTCGACGTCGCGAAGAAGGTCGCCACGGCGGTACGGCACAGCAGCGGCGGCTTCCGCTTCGTCAAAGCCATGGGCGTCTCCCTCGAGGATCGTGGCATCGTCCAGGTGTCGATGAACCTCACCAATTACGAGAAGACGCCGATCTTCCGCGTGTTCGAGGCCGTGAAGCGCGAGGCCGAAAGATATGGCGTATCGGTCCTCGACAGCGAGATCATCGGCCTTGTTCCGGCCGCCGCCTTGTTCGGATCGGCCGAGTATTACCTGCAGATTGCCGGGTTCAACCCGGAACAGGTTCTGGAAACACGCCTGCTGGATGGTGGGTAGTGGATGGTGGCTGGTGGGACAGTGGATGGTGGGAAAAACGGGGAGCCTGGAACAGGAACCAACTACCAGGACGAATCACCAACCACCAACCCGACCGCTATCCACGACCTACTACCTACTACCCACCGTCCACCACCCACCATCCACCATCCAGCGCCGTGTAACCTTCTCGCCCCCTGCCAGTATTCAGGGTCAGCACACCTGTGACAGATGAGGCCCTGATGTTCGCCGTTCGTGATGGGGACCTGAGCCAGCTCGGTCCCCTCTTCGAGCGGTATCACGTCCCGATCTTCGACTACTTGTGCCGGATGACCGGCAATCGCGCCGCCGCGGAGGACCTGGTCCAGGACGTCTTCATGCGCGTGCTCAAGTATCGAAGCACGTTCCGCGACGAGGGGCGATTCGAGACATGGCTGTTCCGGATCGCACGAAACGCCAGGGCCGACTATTTCCGGGGCCGCAGCGGCTTCGAGCAGGTGTCCGATGACGGCGTCGATGTGCCGTCCTCCGACATGAGCGCGGCGCGTCGACTCGAGCGCGACCGCGACGTCGCCCGGCTGCAGCGCGCGCTGCTGCTGCTGCGCGACGACCGACGTGAGCTCATCGTGCTTGCGCGGTATCGCGACATGACGCACGAGCAGATCGGCAACCTGCTCGGCATCGAGCCTGGTGCGGTGAAGGTGAGGCTGCATCGGGCGGTGAAGGACTTGCGGGACATCTTCCTGCAGTTGTCGGAGAGACCCTCATGGACGGTAACGACCGGAATCCGGACGACGTGAAGAAGTTGCCGGAAGCATTCGATCACGAGGAGCACGTCGAGATCTGGGAACTCCTCGGCGACATTCCCGGTGAACCACCGAATTCGGCAGCGATGCGGAGTCGATTCGATGCGGCGCTGGCGGAAGAAGTCGACGCGAGCGCGCCGCGTGCGCGTCGCGACGTTCATCGGCCGTGGCAATACATGGCGTCATGGGCGCTGGCGGCAGCCGCTGTCGCTGTGCTCGCCCTCGGCATCGTCATCGGCCGCGCGATGACCCAGGCGCCGCGGTCGGATCCATCGATCGCTGCACTGCGGCAGGAACTGCGTGAGACGCGGCAGATGGTGG
>Ga0111539_10007641_pt1 | contig 13817 bp, 12 predicted proteins | sample RhiMethybrSRZTD1_FD_79667 | JGI IMG/M metagenome (GOLD analysis project Ga0111539, IMG submission 79667) | Populus rhizosphere microbial communities from Tennessee, USA - Rhizosphere MetaG P. TD hybrid SRZTD1 (version 2) (version 2) | ecosystem: Host-associated > Plants > Roots > Rhizosphere >...
AGGTGGCGATGAAGGCGGCCACGATCCCGGACAGCGTCGAGCCGTCCGTGAGCAGATGTGCGCCGAGCGCCGACAGCAGCCCGAACGCCAGGTGGCTGATCCAGATGTAGGCGCCCCAGGTCCAGAACACCTGGCGCGTGAGGGGGCGGAGCCCGCGGCGCACCTCGTCGCGCCATCCCAGGACGCGCGGGATGGCGGCGCTGGCCGCCACCAGGACGATCTGCCCGGCGCCGGCCAGGCGCACGAGCGTCTCCAGCGTGGCCGCGGTGGGAAGGGGCATCGGCTTCGGGTGAGTGGCGCGACTATACAATGCGCGAAACCATGGCCGCCAACGAGCCGCCCGACGGGGGTTTGCCGGAGCGGCCGACGCTGGCCGAGCTGGGCACCGACCTCCTGGAGATGCCGGCGGGCTTCCGCGCCTTCACCCTCGGGCTGCCCTTCCTGGCCACCGCGCTCTTCTTCCTCCTGGCCGCGCGCGGCTGGTGGTGGCTGGCCGTGCCCGCGGTGGGCCTGCAGACCTTCTGCACCTACGCGTCGGTCTCGCACGACCTCGTGCACGGCACGCTGCGCCTGCCCGCGCGCGTGAACGACCTGTTGCTGGCGGTGGTGGAGCTGCTGGGCCTGCGCAGCGGCCACGCCTATCGGGCCACCCACCTCTTCCACCACCGGCGCTTCCCCGACCCGGAAGACCTGGAAGGCGCGCCCGCCCGCATGTCGCTCGCGCGGGTCGTGCTGGAAGGACCGGTGTACCTGCCGCGCCTGGCCGTGTGGGCCTGGCGGCAGTCGCGCCGCCACGAGCGCGCATGGATGGCGGCCGAGTGGGCCGCCATCGCCCTCTACCTGGCCGTGGCCGCGGCCCTCTGGCTGGGCGGGGGCACGCCCCTCCCCGCCCTCTACGCCGCGCTGGTCATCCCGGCCAGCTGGGCCTTCCCTCTCGTCTTCGTCTACCTCATGCACGACGCGGCGGCGCGGAGCGAGCTCTTCCAGACGCGGGCCTTCCGCGGCCGCATCGTGCCCGCGCTGATGCTGCACCACACCTACCACCTCGAGCACCACCTCTACCCCACCGTGCCCGCCCGCAACTGGCGCGCGCTGGGGCGCCGCCTCGACCCCCTGCTCGCCCGCGCGGGCGTCGTGCCGATCCGCTTGCCGTAAGATAGGATTTTCACGGGGGCGCCGCGGATCCCCCCGATCCGCAGGGCGCAAAGCCGGTTGAGACTTTCCAGCCGCGGGTGACGTCCAACCCCGGGGCGGAGCCATCCATGTCATCAGAAGCGCAGATCGACGTCAGCCGCTTGAACGAGACGGTCCGCGAGGAGTCGCTGCAGATCCAGGCCGCGGCGGCCGAGGTGCGGAAGGTCATCGTCGGCCAGAAGGCGCTCATCGACCGCATGATGGTGGCGCTGCTCTGCCGCGGCCACCTCCTGGTGGAGGGGGTGCCCGGCCTGGCCAAGACCCTGGCCGTCAAGACGCTGGGCCAGGTGCTGGGCCTCCACTTCTCCCGCATCCAGTTCACGCCCGACCTGCTCCCGGCCGACCTGGTGGGCACGCTCATCTTCCAGCAGAAGACGGGCGAGTTCGTGGCCCGCAAGGGCCCCGTGTTCGCCAACCTGCTGCTGGCCGACGAGATCAACCGCGCCCCGGCCAAGGTGCAGTCGGCGCTGCTGGAGGCCATGCAGGAGCGGCAGGTCACCCTGGGCGACGCCACCCACCCCCTGCCCGACCCCTTCCTGGTCTTCGCCACCCAGAACCCCATCGAACACGAGGGCACCTATCCCCTGCCCGAGGCCCAGGTGGACCGCTTCCTGCTCAAGGCCAAGGTGGAGTACCCCAAGAAGGAGGAGGAGCGGCAGATCCTCGACCGCATGATCTCGGGCGAGGTGCCGCCGGTGGCCCGCGTGCTGGAGGGCGACGCCGTGCGCGCCCTGAGCCAGCGCGTGCGCGAGATCTACCTCGACGACCGCATCCGCGACTACATCGTGGCCCTGGTCTCCAGCACCCGGCGCCCACGCGAGTCGGGGCTCTCCGACATGGCCCACGTCATCGCCTACGGCGCGTCGCCGCGGGCCACCCTGGCCCTCTCCGAGGCCTCGCGCGCGCTGGCCTTCCTGCGCGGCCGCGGCTACGTGGTGCCGGAGGACGTGAAGGAGATCGCGCACGACGTGCTGCGCCACCGCATCCTCCTCACCTACGAGGCGGAGGCGGAGAACGTGACCACGGAGAACGTGGTGGACCGCGTGCTGGAGCGGGTGGAGGTCCCCTAGGGAGGTGCTCGACCGGGAGACGCTGCAGAAGGTCCGCCGCATCCGCATCCGCACCCGCTCCATCCTGGAGGCGGGCATCGTGGGCTCCTACCACGCGGTGTTCAAGGGGCGCGGGATGGAGTTCGCCTCCGTGCGCGAATACGCGCCCGGCGACGACGTGCGCACCATAGACTGGAACGTCACCGCCCGCATGGACGCGCCCTACGTGAAGCAGTACGTGGAGGAGCGCGACCTCACGCTGCTGCTGCTGGTCGACGTGTCCGGCTCGCAGTCGTTCGGCTCCCGCTTCCTGCTCAAGCGCGACTACGCGGCCGAGCTGGCCGCCGTGCTGGCCTTCTCGGCCGTGGCCAACCAGGACCGCGTGGGCGCCGTCCTCTTCAGCGACCGGGTGGAGGCCTACATCGCCCCCCGCGGCGGCCACGACCACGCCCTGCGCATCGTGCGCGACCTGCTGGCCCTGGAGCCGGCCGGGCGCGGCACCCACCTGACCACCGCCCTGCGCTTCGCCCGCCGCGTGCTGCGGCGGCGCGGCATCGTGGCCGTCATCTCCGACTTCCAGGACACGGGCTACGAGCGGGCGCTGGGCATCCTGCGCGCCCGCCACGACGTGATCGCGCTGCAGCTCTGGGACCCGGGCGAGGCGGAGATCCCGGCCGCGGGCCTGGTGGCCCTGCGCGACCCGGAGACCGGTGAGCGCCGGGTGGTCGACACGTCCGATCCCGACGTGCGGCGCCGCCTGCGCGCGGCCACGCTCACGCAGGCGCAGGAGATCTTCCGCAAGGCCCAGGTGGACGCGCTGGCCCTCTCCACCGCCGAGTCCTACGAGCGGCCGCTGGCCGGCTTCTTCAAGGCGCGGGAGAAGCGGCGGTGAGGCGCGCCGCCCTGGCCCTGGCCGTACTGCTGGCCGCCGCCGCCGCCCGCGCCGGCGTGGCCCCCCAGGCGGCGGCGACGGCCTCGAAGACGGAGGTGGGCGTCGGCGAGACGTTCACCGTGGACGTGGCCGCCACCGGCCCCGCCGGCACCAGCTGGACCTTCCCCGCCGAGGCCGGCAACGACGACGTCGAGCTGCGCACGCCGCCCCGGCCCACCGGCGCCAGCCCGGAAGTGCTGCCGCCCGGCACGCACCGCTACCAGGCCGTGGCCTTCGCGCTGCGCGACGTGGAGGTGCCGGCCGTCACCGTGAAGTACCGGCTGCCCGACGGCAGCGCGGGCGAAACGGCCACGGCGCCGGTGAAGCTGCACATCCTCTCGATATTGCCCAAGGACCAGGGCCAGCAGCAGCTGGCCGACATCCGCGCGCCCCTGGCCCTCTCCGTCGGACTGGCCTTCTGGATCGCGCTCGGGATCCTCCTGCTGCTGCTGGCCGGCCTGGTGACGTGGCTGGTCCGCCGGCGGCGGCCGGCGCCCGCGCCCGCGCCGGCCGTGCCCGAGGTCTCCGCCGAGGAGCAGGCCCGCCGGGCCCTGGACGCGCTGGCCGCCTCCCCCCTGCTGGACGGCGGCGAGCTGCGCGCCTACTACATCGCCCTCACCGAGATCGCCAAGCGCTACCTCGAGCGGCGGCTGGAGGCACCCATCCTGGAGATGACGTCGTCGGAGACGGTGGCCTTCCTGCGCGCGCACCGCGACCTGAACGACCTGGCCTTCGCCGCCCGCGACCTGACGAACGCCGCCGACCAGGTGAAGTTCGCCCGTGGCCTGGCCGCCGCCGACGAGGGACGGCGCCACCTGGCCATGGTGCGCCAGCTGGTGGAGGCGGTGGAGCAGCGCCTGCGGCCCGCACCCGTGGAGAACGTCGCGTGATGAGCCTTCAGGGCTTCAGGTTCGCCGATCCGTGGTGGCTGCTGGCCGCGCTGGCCGGTCCGCTGCTCCTGTGGATCGCGTTCCTGCGCGAGCGGCGCGGGCGCAGCATCGCCTTCCCCGGCCTGGGCGCCGTGAAGGCGCTGCGCCGGGGCTGGCGCACGCGCCTGCGCCACGCCCCCGTGGCCCTGGCCGCGGCCGGCCTGGTGGCCGCCGCCGTGGCCCTGGCCCGCCCCCAGTGGGGCTCGGTGCGCGAGGACCAGACCACCAGCGGCGTCGACATCGTGGTCGCGCTCGACGTCTCCGGCTCGATGGCGGCCGAGGACTTCCAGCCCCGCAACCGTCTGGCCGTGGCCCGCGACGTGGTGGCCGACTTCGTGCGCAAGCGCGTCAGCGACCGGGTGGGCCTGGTGATCTTCGCCGGCCAGAGCCTCACCAAGTCGCCGCCCACTACCGACACCGCCGTGCTCCTGCGCCAGCTCGACGACGTGAAGCTGGGCGCGCTGCCCGACGGCACCGCCATCGGCTCCGGCCTGGCCACCGCCCTCACGCGCCTGCGCCACTCCAAGACGAAGAGCCGGGTGGTGGTGCTGGTCACCGACGGCGTCAACAACGCGGGCGAGATCGACCCCGCCACCGCCGCCGACCTGGCCAAGGCCATGGAGGTGCGCGTCTACACCATCGGCGTGGGCCGCGGCGGCCAGGTGCCCATGCCCATGCAGATGCGCGATCCCTTCAGCGGGCGCGTGATCACGCGCTCGGCCATGGTGGAGGTCGACATCGACGAGGCCCTGCTGCAGAAGATCGCCCTGCGCACCGGCGGCGAGTTCTTCCGCGCCACCGACGCCGGCTCGCTGAAGGCCATCTTCGACCGCATCGACCGCCTGGAGAAGTCGGAGATCCGCCTCAGCGCCTACCACCGCTACCGCGAGCTGTTCCCGCCCGTGCTCTCCAGCGCGGCCGGCCTCCTGGCCCTGGCCGGGCTGCTCTTCCTGGGCGGCCTGCGCGTGGCCCCGGTCTAGCCATGGTCTTCGCGCAGCCGTCCTGGCTCTGGGCGCTCCTGGTGGTGCCGCTGCTGGCGCTGGCCGAGGGCTGGGCCGTGCGCCGCGACCGCGCGCGCACCGCGCTGCTGGTGGCCCGCCCGCTCTGGCCCAAGGTGGTGCGCTCCCCCGGCGCCGGCTGGCGTTACCCGCGGCTGGGCCTGCTGATGCTGGCCGCGGCGGGCCTGGTGCTGGCCCTGGCCCGCCCGCAGTGGGGCATCGTGCGCGAGAAGATCGAGCGGGAGGGCGTGGACGTGGTGCTGCTGCTCGACACCTCCGGCTCCATGGCCACCGAAGACGTGCCGCCCAACCGGCTGCAGCTGGCCAAGACGGCGCTCCTGAACCTGGTGCAGCGCCTCGAGGGCGACCGCTTCGCGCTGGTGGCCTTCGAGGGCGACGCCTACCCGCTGGTGCCGCTGACGCTCGACGCCGACGCCATCGGGCTGTTCCTGGAGACGCTGGAGCCGGGCGCGGTGCCCACGCCGGGCACGTCGCTGGGGGCCGGCCTGGCCCGGGGCCTGGACGCCTTCGCGGACAAGACGCGCCAGAACAAGGTCATGGTGCTCGTCTCCGACGGCGAGGACCTCGAGGGCCAGGTGGACGAGGCCGTGGGCAGGGCGAAGGAGGCCGGCATCGTGGTGCACACGGTGGCGGTGGGCACGGAGGCCGGCCAGCCGGTGCCGGACTTCGACCGCGGCGGCGCGCGCAGCGGCTACAAGAAGGACGCCGCGGGAGAGGTGGTCGTGTCACGCGTGCACACCGACACCCTCGACGCCATCGCCCGCGGGACGGGCGGGCGCCTGTTCGTGCTCACCGCGGCCGACCTCAGCCTGGCCCCGCTGGCCTCGGCCCTGGAGGGGATCGAGCAGAAGACGCTGGCCCGCGAATATTCGTACCGCAAGAAGGAGCGCTTCCAGATCCCGCTCGGGGTGGCCCTGGGCGCGCTGGTGCTGGCCCTGCTGCTGCCGCTGCCCGAGCGGCGCCGCCTCTTCGACCGCATCGCGAAGGTGGCCGCGCTGCTGGCCCTCCTGGCCGGCGCCGCACCCGCCCAGGCCCAGTCGCGCGTCACCGACGAGGTCCTGCTGCGCCCCTCGCGGCTCACGTCGCAGGGACGCAAGCAGTACGCGGAGGGCAACGACCCCAAGGCGGTGGAGGCCTTCGAGAAGGCGGCGGCCTCGCGGCCCGGCGATCCCCGCACGCGCTTCAACCTGGCCGACGCGCTCTACAAGTCGGGCAAGCTGGACGAGGCCAGGGCCATCTACGAGCAGCTGGGCGCGGACGTGCGCTCGCCCCTGGCCGCGCCGTCGCGCTACAACCTGGGCAACACGCTCTACCAGAAGCAGGACTACGCGGGCGCGGTGCGCTCCTACCGCGACGCCCTGCGCCTCACGCCCGACGACCCCGACACCCGGCGCAACCTCGAGCTGGCCCTGCGCGCGCTGCAGCAACAACAGGAGCAGCAGAAGAAGGACCAGGACCAGCAGAAGGATGAGCAGGACCAGAAGCAGAAGCAGCAGGGCGAGCAGAAGCAGGAGCAGAAGCAGCAGCCGGGCCAGGGCCAGCAGCAGCCGCAGGGGGGCCAGGGCCAGAAGCAGGAGCGCCCGAAGACGGAGGAGGAGAAGGAGCGCGAGCGCTACGAGAAGGAGGCCGGCATGCCCCGGGAGCGGGCCATGCAGCTCCTGAACGCGCTGCAGCAGAACGAGAAGGACGCGCAGAAGAAGCTGCAGGCGGCCCGGCAGAAGGACGCGCCCAAGGGGAAGGACTGGTAGCGGTGGCCCCCCGCCTCCTCGCCTTCCTGGCCGCCGCCGCGCTGGCGGCGGCGCCGGCGCCCGCCCAGGACACCTCGGTGCGGGCGGAGGTCGACGCCAACCGCGTGGGCGTGGACGACAACGTGCAGCTCACCATCGTCATCGAGGGCAACGCGCAGCTCACCGGTCCCCTGGTGCCGCCGGCGCTGAAGAACCTGCGCCTGGTGAGCGGCCCCGACCAGTCGACCCAGGTGTCGATCAGCAACGGGGCCATGACGCAGACGGTGTCGCTCATCTACGTGCTGCAGCCGCTGGCCGCGGGCCGGGCCGAGATCGGTCCCGCGCGCGTGCGGCTGAGCAGCGGCGAGAAGACGACGGCGCCCCTGGCCCTGGAGGTGGTGCCGGGCAGCATCCGCCCCCCGCGCCAGCAGCGGCGCAGCATCCTCGAGGAGGCCTTCGGCGGCGACCCGTTCGGCTCGTCCACTGGCCGCGGCCGCCCGCGGGCCGAGCCCAAGGTGACGATGACCGCGGTGGCCAGCCGCAGCCGGGCCTACGTGGGCGAGCCCATCCTGATCACGTACTACATGTACACGCAGGCCTCGGTGGCCAGCGTGCAGCTCACCTCCGCCCCGCAGTTCCCGGGCTTCTGGACCGAAGACCCGGATCAGGCCAAGACCGCCCCCCAGGGCGAGCGCACCACCCAGGGCGGCGAGCCGTACATGCGCTTCGCGATCGGCCGCCGGCTGATCTTCCCCACCCGCGCCGGCACCCTCACCATCCCTCCGGCCGCGTTCCGCGTGTCGCTGGCCCGCCTGTCCGTGTTCGACGGCGGCGGCACCGTGGAGCGGTCGACGGCGACCCTGCAGATCACGGCCGACCCCGTCCCCACCACGCCCGACTTCTCGGGCGCGGTGGGCGAGTTCCAGGTCCGGGCCGCGCTCGACCGGTCCACGGTCGGGCTGGGCCAGGCGGCCACGCTGCGCTTCACGGTGGAGGGCAGCGGCAACCTCAAGTGGGTGGAGCGCGGCCCCCAGCTGGCCGTGCCCGGCGCCCGCGTCTACCCGCCGCAGGTGAAGAGCGACCTCAAGGTGGGCCTGGACGGGATCAAGGGCTCGAAGACGTGGGAGTTCGTGATCGTGCCCGAGACGAACGGCGCCCTCACCATTCCCGCCCTGCCCTTCAGCTACTTCGCGCCTTCCAGCGGCGTGGTGAAGCACATGGAGAGCCCGCCCCTGACCCTGCAGGTGGAGGGCCCGGGCGCGGCCGCGGCGCCGGGCGTCCCGGCGGCCCCGGCCCGCCCGGCCGCGCGTCCCGACGGCCTGGCCCTGCGCAGCGACCTCGACATCCCGCCGCGCCCGCTGCCCGAGCCGGGCACGCGGGCGCTCCTCATCGGCTTGGGCTTGGTGCTCCTGCTGCACGGCGTCGTGGCCGGCGGCTCGCTGTGGTCGCAGCGGCGGGCGGCGGTCCCGGGGCGCGCCGCGCCCCGCCAGAGCGTGCGCCGCGCGCTGGGCGACCTCGAGCAGGCCCGGAAGGGCGGCCTCAGCAAGGAGCAGGCGGCGGCCCTCATCGAGCGCACCCTGCACGGCGTGTTCGGGAACGTGGACGAGAACGGCGCCGGCCCGGTGAGCGAACGCGAGCGCGCCATCCGCGAGGTGCTGCAGCAGGTCCAGTTCATCCGCTACGCGCCCCAGCTCGGCGACTACTCCGAGCAGATCGGCAGCGTGGCCGCGCGGGCGGCCGAGGTGGTGCGCAAGTGGGCCTGAGCGCGCGCGGGCTGCGGGCCGCGGCCGGCGCGGCCGTCGTGCTCCTTTCCGCGGGAGCGCTGCAGGCCCAGGCGCCGGCCTCGCCCGGCCAGCGCTACCGCCAGGCCGGCGACCTGATCCGCACCGGGGACGCGCTCGGCGGCATCGCCATCTACCGGTCGCTGGCCGCCTCGGGCCTGGAGAGCGGCTCGCTCTACTGGAACTGGGCCCAGGCCGCCGCCGCCCGCGGCGAGGCCGGCGAGGCGCTCTGGGCCGTCCTGCGCGGCCGCGAGGTGGAGCCGGGCGACCGCTCGCTGCTGCGCGAGCTGGAGCGGCTGCGCGAAGCGGCCAACCTCGACCCGGCCGAGCTCGCTCCCGAGCCCATGGCCGCCCTGGCCCGCTTCGCCCGCCGCTTCCACCTCGGCTGGCTGGCCCTGGGCCTGGCCGTGCTGTCGCTGGCCGCGCACCTGGTCGGCCGCCTGCGGCCGGCGCTCACCTGGCCCGCCCGCGCGGCCTGGGCGGCGGCCGCGCTGGCCCTGCTGGCCGCCGCCGCTCCCCTGGCCGGGGCCACCGCGCGGCCCACGGGTGTGGTGGTCCGCCGCGGCGCGCCGCTCCTCGACGGCGCCTCGGCCACCGCCCACTCCATCGGTGCGCTGCGCCAGGGCGAGGTGGTGCCGCTCCTGGAGAGCGGCGCCGCCTACCTGCGCGTGGAGGACTCGTCCGGCGCCCGCGGCTGGGCCCACCGCGACGACGTCTGGCCCCTCAGTAATTGATGCTCAGCGCACCTCGGCCAAGGGCGGCCTTGATGCTGTCGCGCACGTCCGCGCGCGGGGACGAGGCCGCGCCGGCCTCGAGGGCCTGGCGGGCGGCCAGCCCGCCGATCACGGCCAGGGCCCGGGAGGCGCGGACCTGGTACTGGGCGTCGAGGTTCTTGAGTCCGTTGGCCACGAACTCCTCCCGGGTGGAGGCCGGCTTCGCGTAGGCGTGCCTCTCCGCGTACTTCTCCAGCTCGTCGTAGCGGGCGGAGAGCCCGCGCCGGTAGATCTCGCGCGTGGCCGGCGCCGCGCCCTTGAGCAGGGCGCTCCTCAGCAGGGGCACCACCAGCTGGCCGTGCTCCTTCACGGCCTCCAGCTGCTTCTCCTCGCACTCTTCACACTCGAACCAGTCGACCAGGGCCTGGCGGGCGGCCTCGGCCTGGGCGGGGGTCGTCTCGGCCGGCGCCAGCGGCGCCGCGGCGGCCACGCGGGCGGCCAGCGGGGACAGCGTCACGATCATTGCCAGCAACAGCTTGGGCATGCGCATGGTTCTATTCCTTCGCCGCTCAGTGCGGCAGCGAGTCGAGCGCCAGGTCCGGGCAGAGCGCGTCGGTGGTGAGCGGCGGGCAGCTGCGGGTGGGGGCCGTGCGGTCGCCGTTCACGTTGAGCATGGAGATGTCGGACACGTTCAGGCGGAAGGCCTGGCCGACGGTGAAGTTGCTGCGCGTGGCCGGCCCGCCGGCGAACATGATGTTGTCGTTGCCGAAGCCGGGCAGCCCGTTGACGTGCCCGCCCGAGGCCGAGGGACGCAGGCTGTAGGCGTGCCCGATCTCGTGGGGGAGCGACGCGATGTTGGCGATGGTGCCGATGAAGTTCACGTTGCGGTTGGCGCCGCAGTTGACGCCGGTGAAGGCGCCGTTGACGTAGTAGACGTTGATGGTGTCGGCGGTGTGGAACGGCGTCCCGGCCAGGGCGCCCGCCGTGTTGCAGTCGCCGGCGGTGCCGCCGATGGTGGCCACCGCGTTCGGGTCGCCGGACACGTCGTTGACGGTGACGTCGAACTGCACGCCCACGTTGTTCTGGTTGTAGAGCAGGTTCGCGTTGGCCGCGTCGTCGGTGGCGTTCGCGTTGGCGCCGGCCCGGGCCAGCCAGATGGTGAGCGGGGCCGTGATGACCGGCTTCAGGGCCACCTTGTGCACGTCGCCGATGGCGTTGGTCCACGTGGTCACGCCGGGCTGGAAGGACATGGCGTTGTCGTCCGAGAACACGCTCACCTCGGAGTTGCAGCTGCCGTTGAGCAGCGCGTTGCCGATGCCCACGCTGGTGGCCGTGCGGTGCAGCACGTCGTCCTGGCACCCGGCGGCCTTGCGGTAGTCGGCCAGGATCACCTCCTGGTCGCCGCCGATGTTGTTCGAGGTCTTGATCGTGTCCTCCACCGCCAGCTGCGGGCAGGGGAAGACCACGTAGTGGGTGCTGAAGCGGTTGATCACGAAGTCGCGCTTGAGCTGGACGATGTCCACGCCGCCGTCGGCGTCGTCCGCCTTGGCGTCCCTGTTCGCCCGCAGGGTGGTCGTGACCAGGGCCACCGGCGGCGTGTCGCCGTCCATGGGGGGGAACCCGCCGATGGTGCTGCGGCCGGGGCCCACCACGATGGCGCCCTCGGCCAGGCGGGCCGCGCCGCCCAGCCTCAGCCGGGCGAGGGCGGCCTGGCTCAGGCCCTCGAAGCGGAGGGTGGCGAACTCGGTGACCTTGTCGTCCACCAGGATCTGCCAGTCGATGGGTCCGGGACCGGGGCAGCCGGGGCAGCAGTCGATGACCTCGCAGCCCACGGGGACCGGCCATTCCCTGGTGAAGTCGGGGATTTCGACCACCTCGGGCCAACAGCCGCGCCCGAAGGTGGTCCAGTGTCCGGCCGCCGCGTGCGAGGCGAGGGCCAGCAGGAAAGCGGGTGCCAGGGCGGCAAGCCGCAGGTAACGCATGGAGCCTCCTTTGCGACCCGGGCCGCTCCCAGGAACGGTGAGCGCTCGGGTCTTGGAGGCAGTGGCCGAAGGACGGCGAAACGTGACGGCCGGGCGAAAAGGGCGGCGGCGGCGGCGCTACTCCCGGGCGCCGGCCGCGCGCAAGAGCTCGACCACCGCGTCGTGGTGGTTCCGCCGGGCCATCGAGAGCGGCGTGCGCCACTCGCCGCCCACCTCGCCCGCCCGCTGCTCCGACCACACACGGGCGTTCACGTTGGCGCCGCGCTCGATGAGCAGCCGCACGACCTCCTCCCGCCCGCCCTCGCAGGCGTGGATGAGCGGGTTCTCGTCGCCGGGCACGACGGTCTCGATCCCGGCCCCCCGGTCGAGGAGGAAGCGCACCACCTCGAGCTGGCCGGCGCCGGCGGCCATGATGAGCGCGTTGCCATCGCCGGCCACGCCGGCGTCGATGCGGGCGCCCTTGTCGAGCAGCAGGCGCACGGCCTCCAGGTGTCCCTCGCGGGCGGCATTGGTGAGGGCGTTGCCGTCGCCGCTCACCCCGCGGTCGACGCGCGCGCCGGCGGCGATGAGCACCTCCATGGCCTCCAGGTGCCCCTCGCGCGCGGCCGCGATCAGCGGGCTGCCGTCGCCCTGGATCACGGCGTCGGCCCGGGCGCCCCGCTCCAGCAGGCTGCGCAGCGCGGGCACGTCTCCCACCTCCGCCACCTTGAGCAGCGCCTCGTCGAGCGCGCCATGGCCGGAGCCCGCGAGGGCCGCCTCGTCGGCCGGGCCGGCCGCCCCGCTGACGCGCACCGGGGCCAGGGCCAGCACGCAGCACGCCGCGGCCACGCTGGCGGCCGCGGTGGCCAGGCGCGAGCGCGGTGCCCGCCGCAAGCCGGCGGCCAGGATGGAGTCGACGCGCTGGCCCAGGTTGCTGCGGGTGGCCATCGAAAGCGCGGGCACCGCACCCCGCCCGTGCAGGCGGCGGGCCAGCGACACGAGCTGCTCGGCGTAGGTCTCCGGCCGGCCCAGGCTGCGCACCACCGCGTCGTCGCACGCGCGCTCGGCCTCCAGCCGCAGGCGGCGCCACAGCACCCAGGAGAACGGATGCGGCCAGTAGAGGGCCAGGGCCAGGCGGGCCACGACGTGGGTGGCCCAGTCGCCCCGCGCCACGTGCTCCAGCTCGTGACGCAGCGCGCGGGCGAGCTCGTCTTCATCCCAGCCGGCCGTCTCGGCCGGCAGCAGGACCACGGGCTGCCCCCAGCCGAAGGTCACCGGCACCGCCAGCTCGCGGGTGACCGCCACCTCGATGCCGCCCGGCAGCCCTTGAGCGCGCGCGGCATCGTTGGCCAGCCGCGTGCCCGCGACCGAGACGTCGGCCCGCGCGCGCACGCCGTGCAGGCGGGCGATGCCGGCGGCCAGCGAGAGGGCCAGGAAGGCGGCGCCGGCCAGGTAGAGCCCGTAGAGCACGCTGGCCAGGGAGGGACCGGCCGCGCGCGGAAGGGCGGCCACGGGCGCCGGCCCGGCCGGGGCGGGGAGCGCGCCCGGCGCGGCGACGGGCGGCGCCGGCACGGTAGCGGCGGGGCGGGCCGGGACCGCGATCACCTGCTCCGGGACCAGCAGCGAGGCCAGCGGCAGGAGCAGGAGCACGCCGAACGTGGCCGCCGCCACCAGGTGGCGCAGGGCGGCCGAGGCGCGCCGCGTGGCGCGCAGGAGCAGCAGGCCGGCCAGCAGGGCCAGCGTGGCCTTCACGGCCAGGGCCGGCCAGTAGCTCCCGCCCACGGCCAGCAGCGCGTCCAGCAGGTGTGCGTTCATCGGCTTCGCTCCTTCTTCAGATCGTCGATGCGGCGGGCCATGGCCTCCAGCTCGTCGGGCGACCACTCCTCGGCCTCGAGCAGCGCGCTCACCGCCTCCCCACCCGAGCCGCCGAAGAAGACGCGCACCAGCCGCTGCACGGCGGAGCGGCGGGCGGCGCTGCGCGAGGCGGTGGGCACATAGACGTAGCGCAGCCCCTTCTCCTTGTGGCGGATGACGCCCTTGGCCTCCAGCTTGGCCAGCATGGCCCGCACGGCCGAGTAGCTGGGCGGGTCGGGCAGCTTCACGCGGATCTCCTCCGCGGAGGCGGCGTCGTCCAGCTCGTGGAGGACGTCCATGATCTGGCGCTCGCGACGGGTGAGGTGCGTCTGCCGGGATTGCATGCTACGCACATAACATAGTGCTACGTTTGTAGCATGTCAAGGCCCAACCCGGCCGACGCGGGCCGTCGGCGTTTTTTTCGCGGGGACGGCTAGTTGGCGGAGCGGGCGTTGTGCCCGAAGTAGAGGCTCATGGCGTGCTCCATGGCCAGCCGGTACTCGTCGGTGCCGGCGGTGACGGTGTGCCAGCGGTCGGTTCCCGCTTCACCCAGCACGTAGCAGCGCAGCGGCTCGCGCGCTCCCGGACGCGCGTTCCAGATCAGGACCTCGGCCTCGTCGCTCCAGAAGCTGCCCGCGTACTCGGCCAGCGCGGCCGCC
>Ga0111539_10007643_pt1 | contig 13813 bp, 11 predicted proteins | sample RhiMethybrSRZTD1_FD_79667 | JGI IMG/M metagenome (GOLD analysis project Ga0111539, IMG submission 79667) | Populus rhizosphere microbial communities from Tennessee, USA - Rhizosphere MetaG P. TD hybrid SRZTD1 (version 2) (version 2) | ecosystem: Host-associated > Plants > Roots > Rhizosphere >...
CGAAGAACATCATCATGATCGGGCCGACCGGCGTCGGAAAGACGGAGATCTCGCGCCGGCTCGCCAAGCTCTCGCAGGCGCCGTTCATCAAGGTCGAAGCGTCCAAATTCACGGAGGTCGGCTACGTGGGCCGCGACGTCGAGTCGATCGTCCGCGACCTGACGGAGCTGGCGATCAACATGGTGCGCGAGGAGGAGCGCGAGAAGGTCCGGACGCGCGCCCGCGAGCTCGCCGAGGAGCGTGTACTCGACCTGCTGCTGCCGCCGATGCGGGCCGATCGTCCCGGAATCTCTTCCGGCGCCGCGGAGCGCAACGACGATTCCGCGACGCGCGAGAAGCTCCGCCGCATGCTGCACGACGGGAAGCTCGCGGACCGCACCGTCGAGGTGGAGGTGACGAAGCCCGCCTCCTCGTTGATCGAGGTGATGACGCCGCAGGGCATGGAGGACATCGAGTCGAACCTGCGCGACATGCTGCAGAACATCCTGCCGCGGCGGAGCAAGAAGACGCGGCTGCCCGTCGGCGAGGCGCTGGATCTCCTCGCGCAGGAGGAGGCTGCGCGCCTGATCGACATGGAGGCGGCCACGCGCGAGGCGATCCGCCGCGTCGAGGAGTCGGGCATCGTCTTCATCGACGAGATCGACAAGATCGCCGGCCGCGAGGGCGTACACGGGCCCGACGTCTCGCGCGAGGGCGTGCAGCGCGACCTGCTCCCCATCGTCGAGGGCTCGACGGTGAACACCAAGCACGGCCCCGTGCGGACCGATCACGTGCTCTTCATCGCCTCGGGCGCGTTCCACATCGCCAAGCCGTCCGACCTCATCCCCGAGTTCCAGGGCCGCTTCCCGATCCGTGTCGAGCTCGAGCCGCTGACGCAGGCCGACTTCATCCGCATCCTGACGGAGCCGGAGAACGCCCTCACCCGTCAGTACTCGGCGCTCCTCGAGACCGAGCAGGTGCGGCTCGTCTTTCGCGACGACGCCATCGCCGAGATCGCGCGCATCGCCGCCGAGGTGAACGAGCGCACCGAGAACATCGGCGCGCGTCGCCTCCACACCGTGATCGAGCGGCTGCTCGACCAGGTGTCGTTCGACGCCCCCGAGATGCAGGGCCGCGAGGTGGTCATCGACGGCGGCTACGTGCGCGAGCGGCTCGACTCCGTGCTGCAGGATCAGGATCTGTCGCGGTACATCCTCTAGGCCGCCGTGCGGCCCCGAGAGATCGCGATCGGCATCGCGCTGGCGCTGACCGGCACGGTCGTCGCGCTCGGCCTCATCGAGGCGGGCATTCGCCTCTACCGCCGCGCATACCCACCCGCGAGCCAGCTGTTCCTCTGGACGCGGAACGCGGAGTACGGCTGGGGGCTGGAGCCCGGCAGCGAGCGGGTCTCGTACGACAACTACGGCGAGTTCCGCGTCGGGGTGCGCATCAACTCACGCGGCCTTCACGACGTGGAGCACGAGACGCGGAAAGAGCCCGGGACCTTTCGCATCCTTGTACTCGGGGACTCCTACGTGGAAGCGCTGCAGGTCGAGCTCGAGCAGACTTTCGGCCGCCTGCTGGAGCGCGATCTGCGCACGCGGCTCGGCCGACCCGTGGACGTCGTGAGCGCCGGCGTGTCGTCGTGGGGGACCGACAACGAGCTCCAGTACCTTCGACACGAAGGCTGGAAGTATCAGCCGGACCTGGTGCTGCTCGCGTTCACCTCCACGAACGACGTGCGCGAGAACTATGCGCCCTACAACCGCCTCGACCCATGGGCGAATCTGTCGAAGCCGTCGTTCGTGCTGGCGGACGTAGGGAGCCTCGAGATGCGGCCGGGTCCGGCGATCCCCTCGATTCCGTGGTGGCGGCAGCTGTACGTCTGGGGCTTCGTGTACACGCGGCTCGGCGGGAGGATCGTGCTGCCGAAGCGGGGCCAGAACACCGTGCTCCCGCCGCCGGATCCCCGCGCGCCGCGCGTCCCTCCCGACATGCTCGTGCACGCGCCGGAGTATCCCCCCGACGTCGCGGAAGCGTGGCGAGTCACCGAGGCGCTGATCCGGGCGCTCCGCGACGAGACAGCGGCGCACGGGGCGAAGCTCGCCGTCATGGTGCACGCGGGGCCGTGGGTGCACTACCTGGATCGCTGGCGGCTGATGTTCGCGGGCGCCGGGGCGCCGACCGCGCGCGCATGGCACCGGCGGAAGCCGCTCCGCCGGATCGACGAGTTCCTGGCACGCGAGCGCATCGATTTCGTCGACCTCTTCCCGGCCTTCGAGGCCGCGAAGAGAAACGAGCGCGTCTTCTTCCGCATCAACGTCCACTGGACACCCGCCGGGCACCGGGTCGCGGCCGAAACCGTCACCCAGTTCTTGCTCGACCGCCGGCTCGTGCAGTGAGAGGGGCTGCCGCGACGTCAGCCCTGTCCGCGCTCTAGCGGCACCCGTAGCACGACGCAGCTGATCGGCGGCACATCGACCCGCTCGCCGACGCCGTGATCCTCGCTGCACTGAACGTCGACGACCCGCGGCCGGCCGGGCACGTTGTACGCCTGGGGGGCCCCGCCGCCGACCTGCCATCGCACGCGAGGGCCCGCGACGCGTGCGCCGTCCACGGCCAGAGCCAACGACACGCCCGCCTCCGTCGGATTGACGATGCCGATGGTCAGCGCGCCACCGTCCGCCGTGAGCGCTGCCGCCACGTCCAGCGGCCCGAAGTCCTGCCGGAGCGCCAGCGGGATCTCCCCGAACTGCGCGCGGTAGAGCTGCAGCACCAGCCCCGTCGCCTCCATCTCCGCCGCCGTCCGCGACGTCTTGATGGCGCCGAGCACGTTCACCGTCTGCGCGTAGTGCGCCATGTGGATGACGTCGCTCTGGCGGAAGATCTCGTGCAGGCCGGCGGCAAGCCCGAGCGCGTCGGCGAGGTCGTAGACGCACCCGAGCTCGCCGTAGACGTAGTCGTGGTGCCAGTAGTTCCACTCGTCGAGCGCGACCGGGATGCGCCCGCCGCCGAGGTGCGGGAGGCGCGCCTGGAGCTGGCGGTGGCCCTCCGCCTTTCGGCGTATCAGGCTCCGGAGCCGGCCGACGTGCGCGATGACGCTGCTGAGCTCTTTCCGGTTCCACGCCCGGTGCGCGCCGTAGACGTGCTCGGAGATGAGGCTCATGTGGCCCGCGCACGCCTCGAGCATACCCTGCGACCACGGCACCACCTGCCCGGGATCGTGCTTCGTGTTCACGCGCTCGAGGTCCCCGACGGCCACCAGCTCCACGGCCGGATCCACCGCGCGCATCGCCGCGGCCACCTGGTTGTGCTTCTGGACGTAGTGGGCGAGCTGCATGAATCCGAGCTGCCAGGCGCCGGACATCTCGTTGCCGACGCCCCACCAGCGGACGGCGCCCTTGCAGTACCGCACCCACTCCGCCGCCGAGTGCGCGTCGCCGAAACCCGTGTTGACGACGATCATCGGCTCGGCGCCGAGCAGGCGACAGAGGCCGAGGAACTCGTCGGTGCCGAAGTCGTTGTGTTCGACCCCCGTCCACGCCGGGTTCTTCCGCGGCGGGCGGCGGTCGCGATCCCCGATGCCGTCGCGCCACTCGTAGCCGCTCACGAAGTTGCCGCCAGGCCAGCGATACATGGGTGCGTTCAGCTCACGGAGCACCGCGAGCGTGTCGCGCCGCATGCCGTCCACGTGGTCCGCCGGCATGAGCGACGGGGGACCGAGGCGCACGTCGCCGGAGACGGCCCGGAGCGCGAACGTCGCCGCGTCCGTCGTCGCGCCCGCAGTGAGCCGGAACGCCTGCCTCGCATAGTCGTCTCCGGCGAACGAGAGCCTCGTCGTCGCGCTCGCATCGGGCCCGTCACCCCAGGCGAGGCGTAGCTCGACGACCGCGGGGCCGGCGGCCCAGAGGTAACCTTCGTATTCTTTTCCCGCGACGACGCCGAGATCGCGTTGGCGGACGCCGCTGCCCGCGCGGAGGCGCGGCCCGTGCCGCCCGACGAAGGCGCCGTCCGCCGACATCGTCACGCCGTCGCCGACGATCTCCCAGGGCGACGCGCCGATCACCGGGTACGGCGTCTTCTCGAGGCCGCGATGCGGCCCGTACGCCGCCGTGATCGGGAAGAAGAACTTCCGGTCCTCGAGCATCTCGGCCCAGATGCCGCCGTAGATGCAGCGGCCGAGGTGCTCGATGAACTGCCCGTAGACGAAGGGACGGATCGGCGCCCCCGTTCGGGCGGTGTCGATCTCGACGCGCGCGGGGAGGCGGCGGGATGCGGAACGCGAAAGGAGGTCGCGGAGCCGGCGGGGAATTACCCGACTCGGCCGGCGGCGGCGCGGGCCGGCGCCTCGTTGAAGAGCGCGCCCCACCGCTCCAGGCGTCCGAACGTCTCCCGGAAGTACGGCCGATACGCCACGGGAATGAGGATGTCGTCGGCGATCCGGTTGAAGTTGTCGACCAGGTGCGAGTACAGCGCGAAGAACATCTCCGCGTACGTCCCCGCCTTGATCGCCGCCACGCCGGCGTCGATGAACGCGTAGAAGAAGGGAGACATCAGGTGGCCGAAGTGCTCCCCGTGCGTCTCGCGCACGAGGTTGCCCTCCTTGAGATGCACGACCGTGGGCTCACCGATGCCGATCACATCCTGGCCGCCGCGCTTGTGCACCAGGGCCTCGATCACGTAGCCGCCCCAGATGTCCTCGAAGCGCCAGAGCGGGTAGCCGGGGATGATCTCGCGATCCATCGGCATCTGATACGCGGCCGGCAGGAGGTCGCGCGTGAAGCCGAAGTTCATCGAGCAGAGCGCGAACTTCGTCGGCTGTGCCGGCGTGCCCACCGTGAGGAGGCGCTCGATCGGCCGCGCCTGCGGCTGCAGCTTCTGGTACGACGGCGAGACATACTTGTCGATCCCGTTGTAGTCGAGGACGTTGTTCCAGAGCCCCATCAGGCAGGCGAGACGGCCGCGTGCGGTGGCGCGCGTCTCGGGAGCCGGCCGCCGCAGGTAGTACGGGAAGCCGCGCGGGTAGAGCGTCTCGCCGTTGTCCCCGCTCACGCCCATGAACGAGATGGTGTTGTACCACCCGTCGAGCGTGACGTTCTGGAAGTCGGCGGTGGTGCCGACCGCGGAATACGCGGAGAGGAAATCCGGAGGCACGACGCAGTCGTCGTCGATCGTGATGATGAGGTCGTGATCGGTGTAGAGGTAGACGTAGTAGAAGGCGAAGTCGCGGCAGGCGGAGGTCTTGTGCGGGATCAGGTCGTAGCCCTTCCCCATGACCTCGCGCTGATCGGCGTAGGTGAACACCTTCATGCGGTCGCGGCTCGGCTTGATGTTGCCGTCCGAGTCGTCCACGACCAGGATGTCGACGTCCTCGGGAATGTTCGCGATGCGCTCGGCGATGATGTCGCGGATCGACGGGATGATGACGACGGGACGCCGCGGGCGGACGTCGGTGGACGTGGGCATCGTCTACGCTCCTATCTTTCGGGGCGGCCCGACGACGGGGTCGAGGGGCCGCGGGGGCGAGTCGTACGCGGAGCGCGCTCCCGATGTCAAGAAAATTCCCACTTTACGCCTCAGAACGCATGGCGTCCGTGGGCGGAGGGGACTAGTACTCCGGCGCGCGTCCTGCGTCAGTCCGTGACTTTGGAGACCGTGACCCCGTTCACGACGTAGAGCGCGCCGTTGCCGATGCTGGCGCCGTTCGTGAACTTGCGCGTGAAGCCCATGCGCCAGTTCACGACGCCGTGGCCGCTGCCGTCGCCGCCGGGCGTGAACGAGTAGAGCCCGTGACCGAACGTCACGTAAACGGTCCCATTCAGCCCGACGACCGCGTTGGTGTTAATGAAGCGACCCCGCTCGGCCATGATGTACGACCACTTCACGGTGAGATCGGGTTTGAGCGCGTAGAAGGTGGGCACCGAGCCAGACGCGCCGACGTACAGCGTGCCGTCGGCGCCGAGCGCGGGACAGGACTGGAAGAAGAGCCCGGTCGGGCTGAACTGATGCAGGATCTGACCCGACCCGTTCGGATCGGGATCGATGGCGAAGACGCCCTCGTACCCGGCGAAGTACAGCGTGCCGTCGGCGCCGATCACGACGGAGCGGTTGGCGATGGCGCCGCCGGGCCCGTGCGTGGTGACGTGCTTCCGCCAGTGCTCGACACCCGTCTCCGTGTCGACGGCCGACACGGAGCTCGCGCCGAGGCTCACGTAGAGCGTCTCCTCATCCTGGCTGAGCGCCGGCGAGAGGTTCGAGAGGAAGTCGTGCATCGGGTTGAGCCACTTCTGGGTGCCGTTGGGATTGATGCCGTAGAGGAAGCCGGCGCCCAGCGAGCCGGACGCCATGAAGATCACGCCGTCGGAGCGGATGGCCGGTGACACGCGGATGTCGCCGTCGGACGGGACGAAGAACTTCCAGTCGATGCTGCCGTCGCTGGAGTCGGCGGACCAGAGGTTGTTGCCGCGCTCGCCGATGTAGACGTGGCCGTCGTCGCTGAGCGTGGGCGTCGAGCGCGCCGCCTGGCCGGTGATGCCGCTGGTCATCTGCCAGAGGACGCTACCGTCGGCCGACGACAGGGCGGTGATCGGTCTCTTGCCGTCGCCGACGTAGACGATCCCGCCGTTGCCGATCGTGACCCCGGTCCGGCCGACCCTGCCCTGATACCCCCAGATGATCTGGGGATCGGGGCCGGCGGGGCCGTTGTAGATGTGGCTCCGACCGGTGTTCTGGGCGTCGTGCTGGAACTTGGGCCAGGGGGCGTCGGCGAGCTGCGCGAAGGCAGGAGCGCCGGCCAGGCCGACGGCGAGCAGGGAGCCCAGAACGGCACGCATAGGAAGGGAACGTATAGTAGGGGCGTTTCTTCCGCGTCAAGAAAAATCCGGACTATGGGGCATCGTGCCCCGCCCCGTCGTACGACCGTTCAGTCCCCGCGGGCGAAGCGGCTCGAGCGCACGACCTCGGCGACGTCGATCGAATACGCGCTGTACCACCGCTCGCGCCCGCGGCGCTGCGCCACGACGTGCTCCGCATCCTCGGCCCACGCGCGCAGCGTCTCGGCGGACTCCCAGCGGATGAGCGCGAGCCGCTCGCCGTCGTCCGCATGGAAGTGCTTGAACTCGAGGAAGCCCGGCATGGAGCGCGCGCGGGCCAGCATCGCATCCGCCGTCTCGGCGTAGTCCGCACCCGCTTCCGCCGCGAGCCGTGACCGGAACACGATCATCATCATGGCGTCCGCAGGTAGCCGCTTTCACCCAACGCGACGAGCCTGCCGTTCCGACGCTCGTGGGCCCGCTAGGCTTGTCGCCGACCTCTCCCCGATGTGCTGCGCGCGCCCGGCCTCGATCGGATCGTGCCGAACCTCGAGCGCGTCAAGACGCTGGCTGACGAGACTCCGCAGCGCCTCGGCGTCGACGCCCTCCCCGGGTAGCGTCGGATGGTCGAAGAAGACGTCGATCGTGCTGAAGGGCTGCGGTATCTGGAAGCGATCCCAGCTCCTGCGCAGGATCCATCGGCGACTGGGGAGCGCGACGGCCACCAGGATGGCGGCGTCGAGCGCGACGGCGAGCTGCCCGATCCCACGCCTCACGTGGTTGCGAGGCCCGCGCGGGCCGTCGACCGCCAGGTACACGGGCGCCCCGCCGCGGCCGTGTCGGACGAGCGCCGCGAGTGCCCCGGCGCCACCCTTGTCCTCTCCACCTCGCCCGGTCGACCCGCGAACCGGCACCACGCCGCGCACGCGCAGGCTCGGGATGAGGAGCTCGCCATCCGTCGACCGCGAGACCATCGCGCCCGTGCCGGACTCCGCGACCACGACCGACGCGATCTGATGGGCGTGGAGAAACGCGTAGGCATAGGAGACGCCGCTCGCCCGGAGCGCAGGCCGCGGATCGTCGTGATAACGGACGCGACAGGTGAAGCGGATCGCGAGGACCGCCGCGGCCGCCATCCACGCCAGGAGAAAGCGCAGCACCATCCCGAAGTCCACCGCCACGGCCGCCTGACTGCTCATCGACACATCCGATCAGATGCGCGCGCGCCCCGCAATCGCGTGCGGGAGAACCGCGCTGACGTCCGACGCTCGTCGAGCGCCGGTGGTTGTACGGCATGCCCCTGCGAGGCATAAACCGCTGATGGGGCCGGTGGAGAAAGCGGACGTCCTCCTCGAGGCGCTCCCCTACATCCGCAGCTTCGCGGGCAAGGTGCTGGTCATCAAGTACGGCGGCCACGCGATGGAGGATGCGGAGCTCAAGGACTCGTTCGCGCAGGACATCACGCTCCTCAAATACGTCGGCATGCATCCCGTCATCGTGCACGGCGGCGGGCCGCAGATCGACGCCGCGCTCAAGAAGTCCGGCATCGAGCCGCGCTTCGTCCGCGGGCTCCGGGTGACCGATGCCGCGACGATGGACGTCGTCGAGATGGTCCTCGTCGGCAAGATCAACAAGGAGATCGTCGCCCTCCTGAACCGCCACGGCGGCAACGCCGTCGGCCTCTCGGGCAAGGACGGCGAGCTCGTCGTGGCGCGCAAGCGGAAGGCGGAGAGCCTTGGCTTCGTCGGCGACGTCGTCGGCGTGAACGCGCGCGTCATCGAGGCGCTCCAGGGCTTCATCCCCGTGATCGCCCCCACCGCGGCCGATGCCGACGGCGTCACGTACAACATCAACGCCGACGTCGTCGCCGGGAAGGTGGCCGAGGCGCTGCGCGCCGAGAAACTCATCCTCCTCACCGACGTCGAGGGTGTGAAGAGCCGCGACGGCGCGCTCGTCGACACGCTACCGGCGGACGCGGCCCAGGACATGATCCGCGACGGCACCATCGACGGCGGCATGATCCCCAAGGTCGAGTGCTGCCTCGAGGCCCTCCGCGGCGGCGTCAGGCAGGCGCACATCATCGACGGTCGCGTGCGGCACGCGATCCTGCTCGAGGTCCTCACCAGCCGCGGCGTCGGCACGGAGCTCCTGCCGCGCACGGTCCGCCGCTCCCGCCGTCTCTCCGGCGTATGACCAACGCCGAGGTCATGGCGCGGAACGCCGCCCACGAGGTCGGCGTCTACGCGCGGCAGCCCGTGGCGCTCGTGCGCGGCCGCGGCGCCGAGGTGTGGGACGCCGACGGCAGGCGCTACGTCGACTTCTTCGCGGGGCTGTCGGTGAGCAACGTCGGGCACTGCCATCCCGCCGTCGTGGAAGCCGTCCGCGCGCAGACGGCGAGCCTCCTCCACACCTCGAACGTCTACCACTCGGTGCCCGCGAGCGAGCTCGCGGCCCTCCTCTGCCGGCACTCGTTCGCGGAGCGGGTGTTCCTCTGCAACAGCGGCGCCGAGGCCAACGAGGCCGCGATGAAGCTCGCACGCCGCTGGGGCTCGACCGAGGGCGGCGGCCGCTACGAGATCCTCGCCACCGTCGGCTCGTTCCACGGCCGTACCTTCGCGACGCTCACGGCGACGGGCCAGGAGAAGTACCACACGGGGTTCCTGCCGCTCCTTCCCGGCATCCGTCTCGTGCCGTACGACGACCTTCCCGCCATGGCCGAGGCCGTGCGCGACGAGACCGTCGCCATCATCGTCGAGCCGATCCAGGGCGAGGGCGGCGTCGTGACGCCGCGCCCCGACTACCTGCCCGGCCTGCGCGCGCTCGCCGATCGGCGGAAGCTGCTCCTCATCCTCGACGAGATCCAGACCGGGCTCGCGCGGACCGGCCGCCTCTTCGCGCACGAGCACACCGGCATCACGCCCGACATCATGACGCTCGCGAAGGCGCTCGGCGGCGGCCTACCGGTCGGCGCCATGTGCGCCACCGGGCGCGTGGCGGCGGCCTTCACGCCGGGGAGCCACGGCTCGACCTTCGGTGGGAACCCGGTCGCGTGCGCCGCCGCGGTCGCCGCCCTCGGGGTGCTCGCCGATCCGAAGCTCAACGCGCACGTGCGCGAGATCGGCGGCCACTTCCGGCGCCGGCTCGAGGACCTCGCCCGCCGCCACCCCATGATCACGCAGGTGCGCGGCGAGGGCCTCATGCTCGGCGCCGTGCTCGACCGGCCGGGCGCCGGCGTCGTCGAGCGCTGCCTCCGCGACGGACTCCTCATCAACTGCACCGCGGACCGCGTGCTCCGCTTCCTCCCGCCGCTGGTCATCGAGCGCCCGCTCGTGGACGAAGGGCTCGCGATCCTCGAGAAGGCGCTGGCAGCCGCATGAAGCGAGACGTCCTCCGCATCCGGGATCTCGGCCGCGACGAGGCGGACGCGATCCTCACGCTCGCGGGGCGCCTCAAGACGAAGCTCCGCGCGGGGCGGCCGCACCCGCTCCTCGCCGGCCGCACGCTCGCGATGATCTTCGAGAAGCCGAGCCTCCGGACGCGCGTCACGTTCGAGGTCGGCATGGGCCAGCTCGGCGGCTCGGCGATCCACCTCGCGCCGGGCGACATCAAGCTCGGCGAGCGCGAGTCCCCGGGCGACATCGCCCGGAACCTGGAACGCTGGGTCGACCTCGTCATGGCGCGCGTCTTCTCGCACAAGAGCGTCGTGGACCTGGCCGCCGCCGCCCGCGTGCCGGTCATCAACGGGCTCTCAGACCTGCACCATCCGTGTCAGGTGCTCTCGGACTGCTTCACGCTGCGCGAACGCCGCGGCCGGCTCGAGGGCCTCCGCGTGGCCTTCGTCGGCGACGGCAACAACATGGTCCACTCGTGGATGGACGCCGCCGCGCTCTTCGGCTTCGAGTTCGTGCTCGCCTGCCCGCCCGGCTTCGAGCCCGACAAGACGATCGCGGCCGAGGCGGGGCCCCGCGTCTCCGTGACGCACGACGCGCGCGGCGCCGTGCGGGCCGCGGACGTCGTCTACACCGACGTCTGGACCAGCATGGGACAGGAGGCCGAGGCCGAGGCACGCCGGAAGGCGTTCCGCCCTTACCAGGTGAACGAGCAGCTCGTCTCGGTGGCCGCGGCCGACGCGCTCGTCATGCACTGCCTCCCGGCGCATCGCGGCGAGGAGATCACCGACGGGGTGCTCGACGGCCCACAGTCGGTCGTGTTCGATCAGGCCGAGAACCGCCTTCACGTGCAGAAGGCGATCATGGTCTGGCTCCTCGGCGCCGAGTAGGCGCCGGCTACGCCGACGGCTCGACCTCGCCGACGACGGCCAGACGGCCTTCCGCGATCCGCGCCCGAAACGACACGTGCGCGTGGTGCGACGTCCCGAGCTGCGCCCGGAGCTCGATCACCGGCGCCGCGGCGCAGTAGTTCGGGAGCGTCGTCCGGACGCGGCCACAGCGCCCATCGGCCGGGCCGACCAGCAGCCCGTACGCCGCCCGCATCACCTCGACGCGCGGCCAGGAGACGAAGACCCCGCGGAGGCCGCTCCGGAGCGCCACCCCGGCGCGCTGCAGCGTGACCGTGCCGATGCGCGCCCGGAGCAGCGCCACGCCGCGCTCGAGGAGCGCGAGCACCGCGGCGATGCCGAGCCCGACGGGGCCCACGCCGAGCGCCGCGGCCACGGCCGCCGGCCCCCACGCCCACCACGCGAGCGCGCGTGAGCCCGGCTCGAGTCCGGGCACCAGATCGACCTTCTCTCCCTCGTCGAGCCGGGCCCACATGTCTTCGGCCAGCTCGGGGACGACGCGCGCGAGCACCGGCGCCCAGATGCCGCGTCCGACAAGCGGCAGCATCGGGATGGCCACCCGGATCCCCGCCCCGTGGAGCGTCAGCGTGAGCCGGCCCTGCGTCACGCGCTCGACGTCCTCCCATGGTAGGCGCAACACGCGGCCGCCGGGACCGATGACCGTGACCTCGCTGTCGTCGAGGTGGTAGCGGCGGAGGCGCTCGATCGGGACCGGGATGCGTCGCGCCAGGACCCAGCCGATCCCGATCACGAGGATCGCCGCGCCCGCGGGCCCGAGCCGTGAGGCGAGCAGCGGCACCCCGATCGCCGCGAACGCCATCCACCCCAACCAGGCGACGAGGGGCGCCCGCGTGGCCCCCGGAACCGTCACCCACAGCACACCACCCCCGCTGGTTCCCATCCGCTGTGTATCTCGGCCGATCGCACACGATCCTTGAATCGCGCGTGGTGCGGCGCGTTGGTTCCCGGGGGGCCCTGTGGTACGTGGGCCGCCATGCCCGCCGAGACGCCCGTGCGTCGCATCGTGCTCGCCTATTCCGGCGGGCTCGACACGTCGGTCATCCTGCGCTGGCTGAAGGAGCGCTACGGGGCCGAGATCGTCGCCTTCTGCGCGGACCTCGGCCAGGGCGAGGAGCTCACGGGGCTCGACGCCCGCGCCCGCGGCACGGGCGCGGTGAAGACGATCGTGGAGGACCTCCGCGAGGAGTTCGCGCGCGACTACGTCTTCCCGATGTTCCGCGCCGGCGCGATCTACGAGAGCCAGTATCTGCTCGGCACGTCGATCGCGCGGCCGCTCATCGCCAAGCGGCAGGCGGAGATCGCCCGCCAGGAAGGTGCCGACGCGGTCGCACACGGCGCGACGGGCAAGGGCAACGACCAGGTCCGCTTCGAGCTGACCTTCGCCGCCCTGGCGCCGGAGCTCAGGGTCATCGCGCCGTGGCGCGAGTGGGACTTCGCCGGGCGCCAGGACCTGATCGCCTACGCCGAGGCGCAGCGGATTCCCGTCCCGGTGACGGCCGAGAAGCCCTACTCAACCGACCGGAACCTGCTGCACGTGAGCTACGAGGGCGGCATCCTCGAGGATCCGTGGAAGGCGCCCTACGAGGACATGTTCCAGCTCACCGTCTCGCCGGAGAAGGCGCCCGCGGAGCCCGAGGACGTCGAGGTCGAGCTCGACGGCGGCGTACCCGTCGCCGTGAACGGCGAGCGCCTCGGACCCGCGGCGCTCCTCGCGCGCCTGAACGTCCTCGGCGGCCGCCACGGCGTCGGACGCGTCGACATCGTCGAGAACCGCTACGTCGGCCTCAAGTCGCGCGGCGTGTACGAGACGCCCGGCGGCACCGTCCTCCGCGCGGCCTTTCAGGCGGTCGAGTCGTTGACCCTGGACCGTGAGGTCCTTCACCTCCGCGACTCCCTCGCGCCGCGCTACGCGGAGATGGTGTACTACGGCTACTGGTTCGCGCCCGAGCGGCTCATGCTGCAGGCCGCGATCGACGAGGCCGCCCGCGCGGTCACGGGGACGGCGCGCCTGCGGCTGTATCGCGGCAGCGTGCGCACCGTCGGACGCAAGGCGCCGCGCTCGCTCTACGATCCGAAGCTCGCGAGCTTCGACGCCGCCGGCGGCTACCGCCAGGAGGACGCCGGCGGCTTCATCCGCCTCGCGGGCCTCCGCCTCCGCATCAAGGCGCTCGTCGACCAAGACCGCGGCAAGAGATGAGCAGCCGGCGCGCTCGCACTCACGCGGGCATGCGGAAGGCGTGGGCAGGACGCCTCGGCGGGCGGACGGCCCCGCTGGTCGAGGCGTTCACCACCTCGCTGCCCGTCGACCGCGCGCTCTTTCCCCACGACATCGCGGGGAGCGTCGCCCACGTGCGCGCGCTGGTCCGCGCCCGCCTGCTGACGCGCGCCGAGGGGGCGCGGCTCGAGCGCGGGCTCGGCAGCGTGCGCCGCGAGCTCGAACGCGGGCAATTCCGCTTCCACCCAGCGGACGAGGACGTCCACATGGCGGTCGAGCGCCGCTTGACCGAGATCGTCGGACCGGTCGGCGGCAAGCTCCACACCGGCCGGAGCCGGAACGACCAGGTCGCGACCGACTTTCGGCTCTGGCTGCGCGACGAGATCGATCGCTCGACGATCGCGCTCGAGGACCTGGTGCGCGCGCTTCTCGGGCGTGCGCGACGCGATCTCGGCGTCGTCATGCCGGGATACACGCACCTGCAGCGCG
>Ga0111539_10007644_pt1 | contig 13812 bp, 11 predicted proteins | sample RhiMethybrSRZTD1_FD_79667 | JGI IMG/M metagenome (GOLD analysis project Ga0111539, IMG submission 79667) | Populus rhizosphere microbial communities from Tennessee, USA - Rhizosphere MetaG P. TD hybrid SRZTD1 (version 2) (version 2) | ecosystem: Host-associated > Plants > Roots > Rhizosphere >...
GCCGCGGCCCCGGCGAATCCCGCCGCGCCGCCGGCGAAACCCGCGCCCGTCGCGTCTGCCAAGCCGGGCGCGGCCGGTGCCAAGCCGCTGAAGCCGGGCGAAGCGCCGCCCAAGCCGCCCGAGGCCACGGCGCTGATCCCGACCACGGATGCAGCCCGCAGCTTGCAGGCGCTGGCCGCGATTGCGGGCGTGACGTTGCAGGCCGGAATTCTGGCCAACGACCAGGAGCACCTGCGGCGTCGCTTCAACGACTCGGACCACACGCTGCTGGTCACGAACAGCTTTTCGTCCCACGCGTCGGTGTCCACGTTGAGCCGCAACTCGCCGCGCGCCGCGATCGTCAGCTTCGGCGCCGCCGGGCTCGATCGGGCTCCGGGCGCGACCGGCCAGATCGACTTCACGGTGCGCTCGCGGCCTTCCACCTTCTCCGACCTGAACCGCAACTACGACTACGACGACGGGGCGGAGAAGCGCAGCGTTTACAACATGGGCGCGGCCGTCAGCCAGCCGGCCAAGACGCCGCGGGCAAAACCGCCCGAGCCGCCCAAGCCCGAGCCGAAAAAAGACGACAAGTCCAAGGACGCCAAGAAGGACGAGAAGAAGCCGCCGCCCGACGAAATGCGCGCCTTCGTCCTCGGTGACGCCGATGCCTTCGGCGATTTCGTAATGAGCAACGTGGTCGCGAACCAGGTGCTCTTCGTGGATGCGGTGCGCTGGCTCGGCGGCGAGGAGAGCTTCGCCGGCGAGGTCACAACGGAAGAAGACGTGCGGATCGAACACACCAAGCAAAAAGATCTGGTCTGGTTCTACGGGACGATTTTCGGCGCGCCCGCGCTGGTGCTCGGAGTTGGTCTCGCTTACGTGCGGCGGTCGCGCCGGACGCGGCCGCGGGGAGGGGAGCGATGAGCTTGATCCGTAGCGTCGCGCTTCACGGGGCCTTGCTCGGAGTTTCCTCCGTGCTGGCGCTCATGGTGTGGACGAAAGACGAGAAGCCGAAGACGGCCGGCGAGCAGCAGATCGAGATCTGGGGCGGCCGCAGCGACGAGCTGACCAGCGTTTCCTACGAGGCGGAGAAGTCGCGCGTCCAGCTCGAGCCGCGCAAGGATTCGACCGGCCGCTGGTACGCCGTGACGCTGGAGAAGACCATCGACGCCCCCCCCGCGGGTCCCGACGCCGGCGCTCCACCGCCAGCGCTCTCGATGCCGCCCGCCGGCGATGCCGGCGCGGCCAAGCCGCAGACCAAGCGCGAGACCCAGCGCTTCGTGTCGGCCAAAGAGGGCGAAAAGGTGACGGACCTGCTGGCCCCGATGATGGCGCTGCGGGCCCTGGGCAAGGTCGATCCCGCGCGCAACGAGGAGTTCGGCTTCGACAAGCCCGAAGGCACGCTGCGCGTGGCGTTCGGCTCGCGCCAGCACGTGCTGACGATCGGCGGCACCACGCCTGGCGGCGGGGACCGCTACGTCAAGGACGGCAACAACAACGCCTACGCTATTTCCGGCGAGATTCCGCGCGGGCTCCAGTTCGCCGAATCGCGGCTGATCGAGCGCGAGCTCCACGGCTTTCAGGCGACCGACGTGAAGCGCGTCAAGATCACCAAGGGCGGCAAGTCTCGCGAGCTCACCCGCGTCGAAGAAAAGCAGGACGGCTGGGCCGACATCGCGACCCCCGGCAAGCTCGACGAGACCGCGGGCAACTGGATGAGCAAGGTCGGGCGGCTGCGAGTGCAGCAGTACGTGGAAACGGTCGGCGTGCCGATCCTTCCCGAGTACCAGATCGTGCGCATCGAGTACTTCGACGCCAAGAAGAACATCGGCTTCATGGACCTCGTGAAGATCCCCGAGAGCAAGGGCAACGCGGGCTACCTCGTGAACACGGAGTACACGCGCTGGCACGGCCAGGTGCTGAAGGCGTCCGCCGAGCAGGTCGAACAAGATCTCGGCGCGGTGCTGAAGTAAGGCGAGCTACCTGGACCTAGTCCTGGACGTAGACTTGGATCTGGGCCTCTCGAGATTTGGGGTCGTAGCTCTGCACGTCCCCCGGCGTCGCCTCACGCGCTTCGCGTCTTTCGAGCCGGGTCGTCGCGGTGACGTCCCGCCGACGGTTGTGACGATCGGGGCTCACCCCCAAACAGAAAGAGAGGGTCCAGGTCAAGGACCAGGTCCAGGTCTCACCAGCGGTGGTACGCGGGGTGACCCTCTTTCACGGCCACGAACACGCCGCGGCACGTGGCCGTCAGCTTGCCTGAGCTCGTGAGCTCCGCTTCGACCACCACGCGGTCGCCCTTGATCTCGACGGGCTGCGCCTTCAGGTGCACCGGGTGATCGAGCGGCGTCGGCGCCCGCAGCTTGACGTGAAACTCGGCGGTCACGGTGCAGGGCGGCGTGGGGCTGCCGCGTTCGCGCATCAGGGCCCACGCGGCAGTCCAGTTGCTGTGGCAATCGAGCAGGCTGCCCACGATCCCACCGCACAGCACACCCTCGAACGCCTGATGATGCGGCTCGGGCGTCCACTCGGCTATCACGGTGTCGCCGTCGACGATGCTCTTCAACCGGAGGCCGCGCGCGTTGGCGGGACCGCAGCCGAAACACTGGTTCTGCGGGGCGTATTGCTCCTGCAGACTCAGCGTCATCGAACGCTCGAAACCGGCTCCGCCTTGGCGGGAGCCATCGGGCCGTTCGCCATCTTGCCGCTCTTCAGCTTCATCCCACCGTAGGCTTCGACGCTCGGGATCGAGGCGTACGTGGTTTCGAACAGTTTCTTCATCTGCTCGAGCTTCTCCGGCTCTTTCTTGGCGAGGTCCTGCTTTTCTTCCGGATCGCTCTTCAGATTGAAGAGCTGATACTTGTACCCGGCGTCGATGACGATCAGCTTGTAGTCGTCCTTGATGATGCCGCGCCGGAGCGGGTTATGGCTGTCCTCGCTGAGCTCGACCACGATCGGCTCGCGATTTTCGGGCGCCGCGCCGTAGACCTCTTTGGCCAGGCTCTTGCCCATGAAGCCGTCGAGCGGACGCTGTCCCATCAGATCCATGATCGTCGGCGCAACGTCGATCGCGCTGCGCCTGAGGTCGATGTGGCGAGGCTCCGCGCCGGGCGCCTTGATGATCAGTGGCACGCGCGTCAAAACGTCCCAGACCTCGAACGCGTGGCGATACATGCCGTGCTCGCCGAAGGCCTCCCCGTGGTCGGCGCTGACGACCAACGCGGTGTTCTGCCAGAACGGCTGTTTTTTCAGGTGATCGAGCAATTTGCCGATCCAGAGGTCGGTGTAAAACACCTCGGAGTCGTACTTGTCGCGCCCCTTGTTGCCGAAGTCGGGTGACTCGGGGTGCTTGTTGTACTGGTCGTGAGGATCCATGTAGTGGGCCCACGCGAAGAATTGGCCGCCGCTGTTCTCCGGCTTGTCCAGGAGCTCGATGCCGAGCGCAGTCATCTTGTCGCTCGTGACGTGGTTGTCGGTCTGCGGATCGAAGGTGATGCCGGGCACGAGCTCCCAGACGTCGAAGCCTTGCTCGAGACCCTTGCCGCGACCGAAGTACATGTGGCCGTGCCAGCCGATGGTGCGGATGCCCTTCGACTGGAGCGCCTCCGTGAAGAATTGATTGGCCTTGGCGTAATTGGCGAAAAACCACCCCGAGCGGTAGAGGCTCGACGGGTAACGCCCCGTGAGCAGGGCCGCGACGCTCTTCGCCGTGTAGCTCGAGACGGAGTAGGCGTTGGTATAGACGACGCTTTCCTTGGCGAGCGCGCTGAGGTTCGGCGCTATCTCGCGGGAGTAGCCCGCCCACGGCATGTCGGCGCGCAGGCTGTCGACCGTGATCAGGATCACGTTCAGCGGCTTTTGCGGGCGGGCCGCGGTCGCGGCCGCCGCCTTCTTGCGCGGCGTCGCCGAAGGGGTCGGGTCCACGCTTGCCGAGCCTTCGGCGGGTTTGACGTGCGCCACGGAAGGGGCGGGCGGCGGAGCGGGCTCCTTGCTGCAGCCGCCGGCGAGGACGCCGAAAGCGAGCCATGTCGAAACGCGCCAAGTTGCCTTCATCGTGGTCGGCTCTAGCGCAAAGCCCGCACACCGGGCAAACGATCACTGTCCGATCTCGCGCTCCAGTTTGTCGAGCTCGGCCTCCAGGTTGCCGGCGTTAATGCCGCGCTGCGCCTCTTCTTCGTAGTCCTCTTCGGTCGGCACTGCGTCATTCTCCGGCGCGAGCGCGGTCGTGACCGGGGTCGGAGCGGGTGTCGGCGCCGGAGCCGCCGGGACGCTTTCCGCAGCGGTCGGCAGCGGGGGTGGCGGCTCGCTCTTCTTGTTGCAGCCCGCGGCGGCGAGGGCGACGAAGACGACGGCGCTCGTAGCCAGCCTCATTGTGCTCTCCCGGCGTCGGCGCTGAGCGCCGCCATGCGTCGCTCGTGCCGCGCCTGCTCTTTTTGCGTGAGCCGGTCGATGCGCGGCAAGAGCGTCACTTTGCCTTCGCGCTCGGCCACGGCGTGCAAGGCTTTCAACTTTGCAGTGCGTCGAGCATGGAGCTCGAGCTCGGCGCGCACCGCGGGTTGGCGCAGCGCGGCACCGAAGCGAGCGCTGAGCGCAGCGAGCCGCTGACGGCGGCGTTCGCGCCGCTGCTCGGCGCGCTCCTTGCGAGCCTCGGCTCGTTCGTTACGGCGGTCTTCGCGCTCCTGCCGGCGCTGCTCGCGGCCTGCGTCGGGCGCTCGGGCGCTCGCCGCAGGCACCGCGCTCGCGACCAAGGCGGCGATCGCAGTCGCGAGCGAGAGACGGAGCTTCCGTGTCATCGCGCCTCCGCCACCAGCCGGCGCGCGAGCGCAGTGGCGTCGTCGCCCTCGCAGGGGACGGAAAGCAGCCCGCCCTCGGTGGCGATCAACACGTGACGCGGCGATCGACCTCCCGGGCTCACCGCCCAGGCGCCACGCACGGGCGCTGGCGCGGCGGCGAGCGTGCGTAAGCCCACCCCGAGCAGCTTCAGCTCGACGGCGACGCGCCGCCCCACGTTGACCACGAGCCTTTGGCTCAACACCATCGTGCCGAGCAAAAACACGGTGAGCACGCTCGTGACCGCGAGGCCCACCGAAAACGGGCTGATCTCGGAGGTACGCTGGATCTCGGGAGCGACGAGGATCGCCTGAACGGTGCCGAGCGCGAGCGCACCGACCATCAGCGCGATCGCAGGGCGGCGTTGAGCGGGTGGGGCCGCTACGGAAAACATCCGAGTTTTGACTTCAGAGATCTGCTTCGAATTATTCGACATAACCGGCGATTCCCACGGCCGAACTCCCTGGGGTAGGCTCCAGCCCGAGCGGACGGGAAGCCGAAGGTTCGCGAGCAAAGCCGCGAGATCTTGAAGGACGCGAGCCGGTTGGTCGTCTTCGAGCAGCAGCTCCCGGTGGCCGCCCTCGAAGACCAGCTCGGCCCGATAGACGGGCTCGAGTCCGTCCGGGTCGCTGCCGGTGAGCGCAATTTCTCGCGCCTCTCCCAGCGGGAGGACACGGTCGTCGCTCTTGAAGCTTCGATCGACGAAGGAAATCGTCCGCCGTTGCTGGCGCAGGCTGGTGTGGGCGAGCGCCACGCCGATCGCAACCAGGAGCGCGCTCGAAGCGTAGTGACCAGTGCCGCTGTGCTCGGGAACGGCCAGCGGCAGGATCGCGGCCGCGCAAAACGCGATCGCGACCAGAACGGGAGGCCGCAGCCTCAGCTTCGCCCGAAGCCGCGCAGAGCTCTCGTCGACCCCGACCAGCACCATGGAACTCCGTTTATAACCTCGGCTCCCGGTAGCGCTGCCAATTTCACCACAGGTTCTACACGGGGAGGATGGGCGGCTCGAGGCTTGCGGGATCGCCACCACTTTTTCAGATTTGAAATGCCCGCGTGTGGCGAGAGTTGATAACCATTTAAACTCGCTCGAATTCAGCTCGGCACGACAGTTGCTACCTCGTTGGGACGGCGGCAGCCCGAGGTGTCCCCCCCCTCCGCCCGGGCTGCCGCCCTTCTTTTTTGTCCAGCGCTGCCGGTCGTGCGATGGCTCGGCCCATGCGTGAAGGATGGCGGCCGCTTTCGCTCGTCGCGCTGCTGGTGGCGACGGCGCAGTGTTCGCGAAGACCGGCGCCCGCGCCGAACGGCGGGCCGAGCTCGAATCCTGCTCCCGCTGCGCTTTCGGTCGCCTCGGCCGAGGCTCCACGGCAACGCGCGGTCCAGCCGCCGCTCGTCAATCTCGCTGGAGAGACGCGCCCCGCAGCCCAGGCCATCGTCACCCCCGGAGCGCCGCGGGTCTACAGCCGCGCTCTGCACACATGGGTGCATCAGCGCCCGAGCAAGGATGCGCCGCGCCTCGGCTACCTCCGGGCCGGCTCTTCTTCTCCGACTTCGGCCACGCCGGCCGGCAACTCGAGCTGCAAGGGCGGTTGGTATCCGATCGAGCCGGAGGGCTTCGTCTGTCTCGACGAGCGCGCCACGCTCGATGCCCGCGATCCGGTGGTGCGGGCGGTCGAGGAGCACGGCGCGGATCCCGCTCGCAAGCTTCCGTACATCTACGGGACGGTGCGGCGCCCCGGTCCGATCTACGCCCGGCTCCCGAGCGGTGAGGATCTCAAGGCCAGCGAGCCCGATCTCGACGAACGCATGCAGCGCTGGCTCGAAGCCGACGGCGAAGTCGGTGCTTCGTACGCGCAGGACGTCTGGCAGGGTGGACAGCCGCTCGCGATCGAACCGGCCCGCGCCTGGAGCGAGAAAAAGAGCGATCCTCTGCCTTGGTTCCTGGAAAACGGCGGGAGCGTGCCGCGCATGCTCAAGGAGCAAGACGCGGGCGGGTTGGTGGACGAACGCATGCGCCCCAAGGTGGGTTACGCGTTTCTCTACACGTTCCTGTTCGAGGGGCGGCGCTATGGCTTGAGTGCGGATCTCAAGCTCTTGCCCACCGATCGGCTGCGACCGATCCGCGGCTCCGACTTTCACGGCGTCGAGATCGGCAAGCAAATCGAGTTTCCATTCGCGTTCGTGCGCCAGCCGGACGCGAAGCTCTGGTTGTACCAGCGTTCGAGCAAGCACCTGATCGACGCCGGAGCCGCGCCGTATCGCACGGCGATCAAGCTCACCGGTAAGCAACAGTTCTTCGAGGGCCGGCTCCACTACGAAACCAGCGACGGCAAGTGGCTCAACGACCGCGACGCGTCCCGGCTCGACCCCGCGCGGCGCATGCCGGCCTGGGGCAAAAATGGCGAGAAGTGGATCGACGTCAACGTGACGAAGCAGACGATCGTGCTGTACGAGGGGACGCGGCCCGTCTACGCGACGTTGATCTCGAGCGGTGAAGCCGGGCTCGAGGACCACGAGCATTCGACCGCGACCAAGCGCGGCATCTTCCGGATCCACACCAAACACATTTCGGCGACGATGAGCTCGGCCGAGGTCGGAGAGGAATTCGAGCTCCGCGAAGTGCCGTACGTGCAGTACTTCGACGAGGGCTACGCGATGCACGGAGCGTACTGGCACGACCGCTTCGGCATTCCGAAGAGCCACGGTTGCATCAATCTGGCACCCGAGGACGCGCGCCGGATCTTTTTCTGGACCGAGCCCGCGCTACCCGTCGGCTGGCACGGAGCGCTCTTGCCGCTGCGCGGGACGGTGCTGTTCGTTCACCCCTGAACGGCACCGTCGCCGGTGTCGGGGCGAGTATCCGCCGGCGCATCGGTGACGGAATGGTCGGGTGCGGCATCGCGCGCGTCGGATCCAGTGTCGGGCTCGGCATCGGGGCCCGCGTCCTGCGGCTGCGCGTCCGTGCTCGCATCCGGGCCGCCGCATGCCGACGGCGGCCGAAGCTCGACCGTGACCGTGTCCTCGGGGTCTCCGAGCGTGAAATCCTCGCCGGCGTCATTCAGGAGCTGGGCTCGAAACACGTACTCGCCGGGCAGTGGCAGGCCGGCGAGGGCAAGCGAGGGGGCACTGGCGGAGCTGCGCTCGGACACGTTCTGGCCGTCGACGCTGACGCGCACCGTGCCGCACTGAGGGTTGCCGCCGCAAGCTCCGGGGGGACGCAGCGTGAACTTCCCTAGCGAGATCGAGACCGCAACGGTCCGATCCGGATCGCATCCCAGCTCGAGGAAGCGCGGAGCGTCCGAATCGGCGTCGACCTGGAAGGCGCGCCCCGAGCTCGCGGTGATGGCCTGGATGGTCACCGTGGCTGGAGTGGGCGCGGGCGGCGGAGTCGTTTCATCGTCGTCGCCGCCACAGCCGCCGGCGAGCGCGAGGCCGACGGCCGCGGACGCGAGGATCGGACGGCAGCGGATGCCAGACAGCGAGCTCATGCCTTCGCCTCAGGGAGGCTCTTGAGCTCGATCTCGTCGAGCGCCACGCGGTCGGGATCGATCTTGAAGCCGCCCACGCTCTCTTCGAGCTCTTCGGCCAGCTTCTGCAGACGCTCGCCCTGGCTGACCGCGCTTTCGCTGGAGCCGACCACCGCGGCGGCGATGCGCTGCACGGCGTCCATGTTGCGGGCGATTTCGTCGGAGGCGATCGCCTGCTCTTGCACCGCCGAAGCCGTGTCGTCAATCACGCTGACCAGCGTTTTCAAGTCGGCCAGGGTCGTTTCCACCAGATTGGTCCCTTCTTCCACCACGCGGGTTCCGTCCTGCATCACGCGCACGGCCTCGGTGGTTTGATCGCGGATCGTCGCGATCAGGTCTTCGATGTCGCGGGCGCTCTGCCCGACGCGCTTGGCGAGCGAGCTGACTTCATCGGCCACGACCGCGAAGCCGCGGCCGTGCTCGCCGGCGTGCGCCGCCTCGATCGCCGCGTTCAGCGCCAGCATCGTGGTCTGCTCGCTGATCTGCCGGATCACTTCGACGATGTTGCCGATGCGCTTGCCGCTCTCGCCGAGCATGCCGATTCGTTCCGCCGCGTCCTCGACCGTCTGGCGGATCTGCCCGAGCCGTCCGATCGCCCGCGTGACCGCTTCGCCGCTTTGCTTGGCGGTGCGGCTGGCGGCCGCCGCGTTTTCCGCGACCTGCTGGATCGACGAGGACAGCTCGGTCACCGCGGCGGTCGAGTTACTGATCTTGCCGGCCTGCTCGCGCGCCCCGTCGTGCATCTGGCGGCTGATGCTCGAGATCTCGCCGCTCGACGCGTTGACCTGGAACGCCGAGCGCTGTACCGCCGCGGCCAGGCTGTGAATCTTGGCGAACACGCGATTCAGGTTGCGCGCCAGGACGCCCAGCTCGTCGCGCGTCCGCACTTCCAGGCGCTTCGACAGGTCCGCGTAGCCGCGGGTCAGCTCGCCGGTGGCGCCGATGTAGCGCTTGAGCGGGCGCGTGATCTGGACCGCGAGCAGGTATCCCATGACCAGCGCCACGGCCAGCGCGAGACCGAAGATCTTGAATACGTCCCAGATCGCCTGGGTGACCTTGGCCGCCTGATGCAGGCGCGAGCGCACCAGATAGAACTTGCCGATCCGCGTCGTGTCGGGGTCGCCGCTGCCGTCATAGCCGCGGGCGTCGTCTTCGACGTAGTCGTAGAGGCCCTTGTCCTTGAAATCGAGGACCGGGACGCTGAGGTCGCCTTCGCGCGCTTGCTTCGGCTTTTTGATGGCGTCGAGCAGGAGCGGCCAGTCGCCCTTCGGAAGCGCGCTGGCCACGACGCGGTCCGACGAGACCAGTGAGAGCCGGTGCTGCTTCTCGGGTTGTCCCGAGGCCGAGCGGTCGGCGACCTGGCTGAACCAGGTGTTCAAGGCCTGGCCGAGCAGCACCACGCCGACCACGCGTTCGCCGCGCTTCACCGGCGCACCCGAGACGCGGTACGCGTCGCGCTCCACGATCGCGAGCTTCGAGCGCACGGGCTTGGCTTCGCGCAAATCCTGAAACAGGCGCGAGGCCCGCCATTCGCTGGAGCGCAGGCCCTTGAGCCCATTCCCGGCGTAGGTGTTGCCCGCCGCGTCGGAAATCACGAGAAGGTCCGGTGCCAGCGTGCCCTGCAGCGTTTCCTGCATGCGCTTGGCGGCTTCCAGCACCTGAGCGGGCTCGCCCGCCTCGAGCGCCCCGGCCAGCGTGGGATCGCTCGCGAGCAGCCGCGCCACCGCGTATTCGCTGGTGCCGAGATCGCTCGCCGACTGCTGGTGGCGTTCCCAGTGCTTTTCCAAATAGCGGCCGCGGCTCTCGGCCTCCTGCACCGCTTCCGACGTGCTGTAGGCCCCGATTCCGACGACGATCATCGTCACCAGCACGATCGTGCCCATGATCTTGCTGCGCAGGCTGATCGTCGGAAAGTCCATGGCGGCGCCGAGGGGGGCGCGGGGACGTTACCCCAGACGAGGCGAGGCGCGCCAATGCTTATGGCAGCGCGAATTCGACGTGGCTCGTCGCAAGCTCCATCGTCGGCACGAGCGGTGCGACCGCGGGATCGAGGCCCGCTTCGCGCTCGAGCCGATGCAACAGATGCGGCGGAAAGGATCGAAACAAGAGCCGGATCTCGGCCGTGTAGCTGCCGGCTTCTAGCGCGGCGAGGTCGTAATTGCGCGCGTCGGTGGCCCCAGGACGGATCGTGCTCGTGACCTCGTCGTTCGGTTGCCACAGAAAATCGACGGTCCTTCGGGTGCCGGGCGCTTTTGGCGCTTCCAGGCTCGGATCGAAGTACATGCGCTGCGTGTAGAGGACCAGCTGCGGATCGCTGCCCGGGCGTGTGGTGCGCTCCGCGTCGTCGACGCGCAGATCACCGCGCTCGTCGGGCGTTCCGGACTCGAACGCGAGCGCTCCGTTGCTGTCCCGCACCAATACCTCGACCCACAGCTCGCGGTCCGCGGTGGCGCCGCTCGGCAGCGCGTGCCCGGCCAGATTTTCGATGCGGAGTGCGAGCCGGCGCTCGGTAGGCAGGGCCTGCACCTCGAGCCGCGCGCTCTCGCGCAAAAGCTCGCCGGTGAGCTCGCGCAGCCGATCGAAACCCGGAAAGTCCGAGATCAGCGGCACGTCGACACCGACGAAGAAATGGCGGTGCAGGGAGCGCTCGGGCCCGCCCGGCGCCGCACGCCCGCTGTACTCCGGCATGTGACAGTCCTGGCAGTCCTTGGCACCGTTGAATCCGCTCTGCACCCACTCGGTCATCGTCTGCTCGATCGCCACCACGCGCGTGAAGCGCTCGTTCACCACGTTGTGGCACGACCCGCAGACGTCGCTGTCGGAGTGGAGCGCGCTGAACTCCGTCCGGTGTGCGGTGCTCGGGATCGGATCCTGGATCGGGCCGCGCCGGACCCCGTCGCGCGCCATGGTGAAGTGCGCGTTGAAGCGGCTTTCGGCCGACGTGATCGAGTGGCACACCTCGCACGAAACGCCGCTCATCGCCGCCGCGCTCAGGCCTTCGGTGGCCTGCTGGAACACGCCGTTCTCCGTATCGAATGAAATCGCGGTTTCGCCGCGCTCGACCCCGAGCGGCGAGTGGCACTTGGTGCAGAACTGGTCGAGCTCGCCGCTGGTTTCGGCCTGGCCGAGGCGCACCATGGCGTGAAAGACCGGGTCGTTCATGGCGTAGGCATGGGGCGAGATCCGCCACTCCTCGACGTGGTTCGGATGACAGGCTGCGCACTCGGCACCGGCGGTGTGCGGCGAGTACGGCAGCTCCGCCGGCGCGGGTGGCGACGTCTCGGATCCGCACCCGAACAACGTCGCGATCAGGGTCAAGGACCAGGGTCGCGATCGGTTCGGCATCCGATCGGCACTTTACCAAGCCGGCGCGTCGGCGTCCGCTTCCGGTCCGTCGAGAGTCGCGACGGCTATTGAACGGCTTTGGGGTTACAGATTCTTCTGCTTCACTTTCCAGTTCGGATCGCTGCACATCGTGCACTGCGCGCCGACGAACATCGCGACAAGCGTCCGGTCCTGCATCAGCTGCCAGCGCAGCCAGGCCGTGGTCGCGCCGCGAATGCGCTCCATGTTCGGCGACGTGAGGATGCCGAGATGACCGCCCGGGAAGTTGCCGTAGAAGACCGGCGTCTTGGCGCCGGCGAAGTCGGTGTCGCAGTTGGCGGCCGCGATGTCGCAGTTCGTAGCCAGGATGTTGCAGCTGGCATCGCCCGGAGTTCCACACAGGAACGCGGCGGGCGCGTGCAGGTTGTTGACGCGCTCCGGCACCATGTTGCCACCCGAGATGTGAACCGTCGTGGTCAACCTCGGATCGCTGGCGATCGTGAACGTGGCGAGGCTCCCCATCGAGTAGCCCATGGAAGCGATCTTCGTGGTGTCGAGCTTCTCGAACAGCGCGCTTCCCTGGCGGCCGTTCTCGGCGATCGCCCAGTCGATGCCGGCGATGATCTGTTTGCCGAGACCGACCTCTTGCCCGATGCCGTGAACCACGTTCGAGCACACGACCACGAAACCGTGCGAGGCGAGGTGCGGCAGCAGGGTGTAGCCCGTGTGGGTGGTGGCGCCGCCGCTCATCCAGCCCACGATCGGATTTCTTGCGCCGTTCGGCGCGAGCTGTTCGGGGCGGTAGACGGTGTACGAGTTGTTCGGTCCGACGTTGTTCATCGTCGTGTTGCCGAACGGGCCAGGCTTCTGAAAATCGGTCACCGGTGGGAAGGGGCCGGTGTCGGGTCCCGCGTCGACGCCGCTGCCGCCCGTGCCGTCCGAGCCGGCGCTGCTGCCGCCCGATCCGCCGGGGCCGGTGCCACCCGGGCTCGATCCGCCCGGACCCGCGCCGCCAGGGCTCGATCCGCCCGGGCCCGCGCCGCCAGGGCTCGATCCGCCGGGACCCGCGCCGCCAGGGCTCGATCCGCCGGGACCCGCGCCGCCCGGTCCGACGCCGCCGGCCGCGCCCGCGCCACCCGGACCGACGCCGGCGCTGCCGCTGGTGCCGGCGTTTGCCGCCGCGCCGCCGGGCGTCTCGGTACCGCCGTCATCGCTGCAAGCCGCCGCACAGAACACGGCCATCACGCACCATGGAATCAAGCTTCGCATGCGCGCTCCTCGAGCGAAGCCTACGTCATGCGACGCGCCAGAGTATTAGCGGTGCGCGCCAACCTGAGTTGCGATTCGCGCCAGGAACAATTCGCGTCACGTTGCCGCTCGACGTGGCGCGAAAAGCAACTCCGATCGCGTTACGCGCTCAAGCCTTGCGGCACGCGTCCGACCGGCAGCGGCCAGCTTGCCGTGCGAAGCTCGGGGGCGCACGCGTTGAGCGCGCGCCGCGCGTCCTTCACGCTCGGTCGCGCCCGCGGATCGCGCCGGAGGCACGCGGCGAGCACGATCGCGAGCCGGTGTTGCACGGGGTTCGCCGCCAGCTCGCTGAGCTTCTGCGGCCAGCCGTCGTGCGCGACCTGCGCCGTGGCGAGCGTGGCTTCGTCCTCGGCGTCGAACAGGAGCTGGGCGGTCAAAAGCTCGAACGCCATGCATGCGAACGCGTACATATCGGTGGCGAGCGGGGAGGGCGTGTGGCTTTCGGGCACGATCCCCAGTACCTCCGGCGCGCAGTACTCCAGGGTTCCGCAACCCGGTCGCAGGTGGCGGCCGCTGAGCCCGAAGTCGACGAGCACCGGCGTTTCGCCGTCGCGCAAAATCACGTTGCTCGGCTTGATATCGAGATGGCCTACGCCGACCGCGTGCATCGCTTCGAGCCCGCCCAGGATGCCGTCGAGGTAGAGCAGTGCGCGTTCGGTCGTCAGCGCGCGGCTGCGGATCAAGCGATCCAGGCCGGCGCCGGCGATCAGCTCCATCACCAGGATCGGCTTCGGCTTGGCCGCCAGATCGAAGGTGACGAAGCGCGCCAGGTTGGCATGCTGCGGCAGCGACAAGAGGGCGCCGGCTTCCTCGCGGAACAGCTGCAAGAATTCCTGCTCGGAAA
>Ga0111539_10007645_pt1 | contig 13811 bp, 13 predicted proteins | sample RhiMethybrSRZTD1_FD_79667 | JGI IMG/M metagenome (GOLD analysis project Ga0111539, IMG submission 79667) | Populus rhizosphere microbial communities from Tennessee, USA - Rhizosphere MetaG P. TD hybrid SRZTD1 (version 2) (version 2) | ecosystem: Host-associated > Plants > Roots > Rhizosphere >...
ATCAATTTGTGCCAAAACACGTGTAAAGCCGTGAAAAGCGACATCACGGCGCGCATCGACGTCGTGGTCGGCTGCCAGGGTTCGTGACCATGCGCCGGCATCTGCTCGGAACGGTCGCGGTGTTCATCGCGGCGGGCGTTTACCCAGGCTGTTCGGGCGGCGACGACGCGCCGAGCAATACGTCCGGTGGGGGTGCCAGGGGCGGAGCGGCAGGAACTGGCGCGGCGGCAGTCGGCGGGGCGGGTGCCGTCGGCGGGGCGGGTGCCCTCGGCGGCGCGAGCGGCTTCGGTGGCGCGAATGGCATCGGAGGCGCGAGCGGCATCGGTGGCGCGAACGGCATCGGCGGTGCGAGCGGCATCGGTGGCTCCGAGCCGTTCGACGGCTCGTTCCCCGACGTGCGTTTCGACTACGACGCAGGGGGCCGGGAGACCGGCGTCGGCGACGGCTGCGCCAACATCACGGCGCGCGCCGAGACCACGCCGATCGACATGTACATCATCCTCGACAACTCCTTGAGCATGGGGTTCGACTGCAACGTCGGCGACACCGCGACCAACTCCAAGTGGTGCCATGCCGTCAACGCGCTCAACGGTTTCTTCACCGCCTCGACGTCGAACGGCATGGGCGTCGCCCTTCAGTACTTCAATCCTCCGACCGTCACCAACTGCCAGTCCCGGTCCATGCCCGAGGTGGCGCTGCAGAATCTACCTACGCACGTTGGCGCGCTCACGACTTCGCTCAACAACGCGATCCCCGGCAACTTCACCCCCACGCAGGACGTCGCACAAGGCATCGTCGACTTCACCGGCAGCAATCAGCGCCCGGGACGCCGCATGATCGGCATCATCATCACCGACGGGGATCCCCAGGGCAACTGCGCCGGCACCCCGCAGAGCGTCAACCAGCTGCTAGCCAACCACTACGCCATGCGCAACGTCCCGACCTTCATCATCGGCATGGACGGCGCCAGCGCGAACAACCTGCAGATCATGGCGACCGGTGCGGGCGCCCAGCCGCACACCAACTACTGCGGCAACGTCGGCATCAACCCCTGCAACTACTACAACGTCGGAGCCGGCGACCCGGCCGCGTTCGTCGACGCGCTCAAAGCGATCCAGCAGAGCGCGATCGGCTGCGCCTTCAACATGCCGCGCAGCGACGCCGGCCTGGTCGACCCGCGGCGCATCAAGGTCACCTACAGCGTTCACGGCACCGGAACGCCGCAGGAAGTCCCGAAGCGGAACGGCGCCGGCGACTGCGCGAACGGCGGCTGGTACTACGACAACAACTCCGCGCCGACGACGATCAATCTCTGCCAGAACACGTGCCAGGCCGTCAAAAGCGACATCACGGCGCGCATCGACGTCGTGGTCGGCTGCCAGGGATCGTGAGGCTCAGGGCGCGCGCCAGCTCGCGCCGGCGTCGTCGGAGACGATCACCGAGTACGACTGCTTCGGCTTGGCCGCACCGCCGTACAAGAAGACGCGCTCACCGATCGCCAAGAGCCGGCTCGGCGTCTTCACATCGAGCCGCAGATCCGGATGCTCCGCTTCGTCGAAGGCGACGGTGAACGGCGCCCAGGTGCGCCCGTCGTCGCGCGTGGAGCTCACGCGCACGACACCGTGGGTGGTGACCGCGAGGATGGTGGTCCCCGCGACGCGAGCGATGTCGAGCGGATAGCGCGGCAGAGCGCCGACGCCCGCGAACCGAGGCAACGGCATCGCGACGCAGCGGCCGCGGTACGGGCACAGATAGAGCGCCACGTCGCGGCTGTTTTCGGGTTTGACCGCCGCGACCAGCGCCCGCTCGTCGCAAGCCGCGGCGAACAGCTCGCGATCGGCCGGCGCGAGCGCGTGACTGTCCGGGGCCGCGTCCGGGCCCAGCGACGACACGAGCGTCGTTTTGCCGTCGTCGCTGAGCGTGAACACGTAGGACCGCCCGGCCTGACCTGTGGGACAGCGCTCGGCGACCTCGGCGACGTGCGCGTCGCGCACGGACGCGACGCGCCAGTTGACGCCTGCGTCGGCGGAGTGAAAAACGGCGAGGTTTGCGCCGCGGCCGAGAGCGAGCCAGGCGTCCTTGCCCTGGTGGACGACGGCCTGATAGTCGCTGCGCCAGATCGGCAGCCCGCTACCGGCGACGGGGCGCGGCAGCTCGATCGGATGGATTGCCTCGGGGGCGCGCAGCGACGGCTTCATCAGGCTCACGTAGCCCTCGCGCGAGAACGGCCAGGCGCGCTTCGCCAGCTCGGCGAGCGGCCGCGCCGATACTTCCAGGTCGTTGATCGAGAGCTCGCGCTTACGGCTGGCGCGAGCGCGGTCCGCGGCCGCGCCCCCGTACTCGACGAAACTCCACGCCGTGGCCAGGTGTGCGCGCTCCGTCTCCGCGGAACCGGTGATCTCGCGGGCGGCCTTGGCGCACTGCTGAAACGGCCGATCGTTGGGCGCCACCGACACCACGCGGCGCCGGACCAGACGCCGAAATTCCGCGGGGTGATCGCGGAGCAGCGCCGGACCGGTCGGCCCCACCATGCACAGCGCGTAGTCCGCCACGGTGCTCGCCGATGTGTGCAGCTTGTAAGCCGCCATCGCCCGCGGATGGCAAAACCAGATCGCGCCGCCCAGCACCAGCAGCACCAGCACGGTGCGCAACCGGAACGGCAGCGGCGGCGGCTCGGGGGCTCTACCCGGCATTGCCCGATTGATGGCTCAAGCCACCAATTCCGGGCAAAAAACGCGATGCCCCACAGCGAGAGCTCAATCGGCTGCAGTCAGGGCGCCAGCGCCGCTGCGGAGCAAATGCTCAAGCGAGCGAAGCGAGCCCGCGCGCAGCGAAGCGAGCAGCGTCGGGGGTCCCGGGGGCTTGCCCCCGGCGGAGGACTACGGCGGGGGTGGGCGGGCGGGATATAACTAAGGCTTTTCTTCGGTCTTGAGGCGCTTGCGCCGGCGGCGCGCCGCTTCACTCATCTTCTTCCGACGCTTTACGGAAGGCTTCATGTAGTGGCGACGGCGCTTGAGCTCGCGGAGGATGCCCTCCGCGGCCATCTTGCGCTTGAGATGCTTGATCGCGCGCTCGATGCCCTTGTCACCGACCTGGACTTCGAGCGGCTTACACTGGACTGCTTCGCTGGGAAGGGCCACGGGGCCCGTGCATATGACAGCCTTTCCCTGCTCTTGCAAGCCCCGCGCACGCATTCCCTGTAATATCCGCCCATTGAGCTCCGCGAACGCCCCCCCGCGCCTCCGCCCTACCAGCGTGAAAGCCCCGCACGGGGCGACCGTGCTCGAAATCACCTGGGCGGACGGCCATCGCTGCGCCTACCCCCACCGCATCCTGCGCGGCTACTGCCCGTGCGCGGGCTGCCAGGGCCATTCTGGCACCGTGCGCTTCCAGGGGGGTCATAACCTCGATCTCCGCGAGATCGAACGGGTCGGAAACTACGCGCTCGGCTTCACCTGGGGCGACGCCCACTCGTCCGGCATCTACACCTTCGTCTACTTGCGCCGGCTCTGCGACCTGCTCGAAGCCCACGGCACCGAAGAGCTCGAAAAGCTCGGCGAGCTGCCCGCGGACTGACGGCATGCGCCTCGCCGTCGTCACGAGCTCGTACCCGGCATTTGCCGGCGATCCTTCGGGACATTTCGTCGCGGCCGAGGTCGACGCCCTCGTCGCCGCCGGTCACGAGGTGGTCGTGTTCGCCCCGGCGCCGGTCCTTCTTCATGGGAAGGCGCGTGTCGTACCGCTCGCCCACCTGGGGCTTTTGGGTTGGCCCGGCGCGGTATCTCGCGTGCGCGCCCGGCCCTGGCGAGCGCTCGGAGCGCTGCCGTTCGTCAGCGGTGCGGCGCGCGGGCTCGGCCGCCTCGGACCGTTCGATCGCGTGATCGCGCACTTCATCGTTCCGTGCGCGTGGCCGGCAGCGCTCGCAGCCGCGAGCGAGCTCCAAGTGGTCGTTCACGGCAGCGATGCGCGGCTGGTCGCCGCGTTGCCCGGGCCGCTGCGGCGGCGAATCGTCGGATCGCTGCTCGCCCGCGGCGCGCGCTTCCGCTTCGTCTCGGCCCAGCTGCGGCAGCTGCTGGCGGATTCCACCGGCTTCGACGCGCTGCGAAACGCCGAGGTCGAGCCGGCCGCGCTCGATCTGCGCGGCGCGCCGACCCGCGCGGACGCGCGCCGAAAGCTCGGGATCGGCGCCGAGGCGCGAGTCATCGCCGTGATCTCGCGGCTCGTCCCGGCGAAACGACCCGGCGTGGCGCTCGCCGCTGCCGCGCTCGTGCCGAACGCCGAGATCCTCGTGGTCGGGGACGGCCCCGAGCTGCCCGCGCTGCGACGCCGTCATCCAGGGGTGCGCTTCTTCGGCCGCCAGCCGCGGGACGTCGCACTCGCCTGCATCGCGGCGGCGGACGTCGTCGTATCGGCGTCGCGCGAAGAGGGCGCGCCGAGCGTGGTCCGCGAGGCGCGGGCACTGGGCGTCCCGGTGGTGGCGGTGCGGGCCGGGGACTTGGCGGAACGCGCGCAAAGCGACCCGGATCTGTTGGTGATCTCGCGGTGAGCAAGCACCACGGCGAGGAAGGACATCACCTTCGCCACCGTAGTTTGGCGGGATTCGCATCTTGTCCCTCGTGCACATATCCGCGTGCTGCACGGTCGGCATTTTTCTCGCCGTCGTGTTTAGCCTCGGTCCAAACGCCCAGCGGAACCTGAGAGGACTGAAACGCTTCTTCTGGCTCTTGGTCTTCCTCGCCCCGGCGACGGCTACCTCGGGAATCGTCGACCCCTTTTGGGTCGCGACGTTTGTCTTTTGGGGCTGCATTGTCCCCTTGGTAGTGACCGAGTCGCTGATTCAGCGCGCGCGCTCCTAAGTCACGGCCGCTCGCGCTGATCCGCGGCAAGCTCGGCGAAGTTGCAAGGACGCACGCGGGCCGGGGACTTGGCGGAAAGCGCGCAAAGCGACGCGGCTCTGTCGGTGATCTCGCGATGAGCAAGCACCACGGCGAGGAAGGATATCGCCCTCCCTACCGTAGTAGTCGGCACGCAGGATGCTCACGTTGTTGGTATTGGCGACACTCACCTGCTGCATCGAAGGCATTGCACTCGCCGTCGTGGTCAGCCGCCGCGAAAATCCTCGGCGAAACCTGGCAAAACTCAACGCCCTTTTCCTGCTCTTGGCCTCGCTCACGCTGCTCGCCCTCGTCGGGCACACCGTTCACGAGTTCAGCGTGCCCCGCCCTCTCGAGGCCCCCCTGACCCTATCTTCCCTGATGCGCGAGCTCTTCTCTTACCCGGTGTTCGTCTTTTTCGGCTGCTTCATTCCCACGATAGTCGGCAAGGCGCTCAGCCAGCGCATGGGTCCCTAGCTCAAGCGCGCTCGCCTTTGATCCGCGGCAAGAGCTCGGCGAAGTTGCAGGGCCGCGTCCGGCTGTCGAGCTGCGGCAAGATGATCTTTTCGAGCGCGAGCCGGACCGCGCCGGTCGAGCCGGGCAGCGCGAACACCAGGGTTTGCCCGCACAGCGCGGCTTCGGCGCGCGACTGGATCGTCGCCGCGCCGATCTCCGCGTAGCTCAACATTCGGAACAGCTCGCCGAAGCCGGGAATCGCCTTGGTGACGAGCGGCGCGAGCGCGTCCGGCGTCACGTCGCGCGCGGTGACGCCGGTTCCACCGGTGGTGATCACGACGTCGATGCGTGGATCGGCGATGTAGCGGGCGAGGCTCTCGCGAATCGTCGAAAGGTCGTCGGCGACGATGCGTCGCTCGACAACGGCATGACCCACGCGCACGAGCTCACTTTCGACGAGGGCACCGCTGGTGTCGGTCTCGATCGTGCGCGTGTCGCTGACCGTCAAGACGGCGAGCGTGAGCGCCTGGAAGGACCGTTCCGTCACGACCCGAGTGTAGTCCCGCGCACGCATTGCGACTACGATGCGCCGAATGAACCCTTACTCGCCGCCGCGGGCGCCGATGACGCCGCTCGCGCCGCCGCCACCACCGCCCGGGCCGCTGACGCCGGGTCCGTCACAGCCGAGAACGATCAGCCCGCTCGGCGCGGTGCGTTTCGTGTTCGAGGGGCCGGACTGGAAAAACAACATGCTGCTCGGGTCAGTGTTGATGCTGATCCCGATCGCGGGCCCGATCTGCTTCTGTGGCTGGATGGCCGAGGCGCACCAGCGGCTGGTACGCCGGCATCCGCAACCCCTGCCCAAGTTCGACTTCAGCGACTTCGGCCACTACCTGTCGCGCGGAGTGATGGTTTTCCTGGTCAACCTGGTGATGACCCTGCCGTTCCTGATGGTGTTTTACGCGTTGCTCATCGGCGTGGTGTTCGGCGCGATCGCCATCGGCGCCGCCACCGACGAGCCGCTGGCCGCGGTCGCGGTCGGGGGCGTCGCCGGACTGTTCACGTTCCTGATCATGATCGCCGTGTCATCGGTGATGAACGCGGCGATGACCCGCGCCGAGCTCACCGAGGATTTCGGTAAATCGCTGAACTTCGGCCCGATGCTCGGCTACGCGCGCTCGACGTTCGCGCGTTTCTTCGTCAAGCAGCTGGTGTTCGGCCTGATCGGCGCCGGCATCATACTGCTCGGCGCGCTGGCCTGTTACATCGGGATGTACCCCGCCCTGTTCGTCCTGCAGGCCGCCTCGATGCACTTGCGCTGGCAGCTCTACGACGATCACGTGGGTCGCGGCGGCGAGCCGATCGAGCTCAAGCCGCCGCAGTGGTTGCCCTCGGAGCTCGCGCGCATGGGACGAGGCTGAGATTTGCGGAGCTGGTCGGTCGTAACCTGTACGGCACTCGTCATCGCGTGCGGGCGCACCACGGCCCCGAGCGTGGCCGTCCCCGCGAGCGCGGCGCCTGCCACGACCGCGCCTGCCACGACCGTCGCTTCGGCGCCTGCGGACGCCGCGCGTCCGCTGCCGCCGCCCGGGTCGAGCGCGTGGCTCGCGGCACCCGCAAAAGGCGTGGCCGAAAGCCCGGTCAAGCTGGTTTCGGGCGGAAAAACCACGGTGCACGGCGCCTTCGGGGTCGTGACTTCGGTCGAGGCCAACGCGACCCGTGCGGGGATCCGCGTGCTCGAGCAGGGCGGCAACGCGGTCGACGCCGCGGTGGCCGTCGCCTACGCGCTCGCGGTCACTCATCCGAGCGCCGGCAACATCGGTGGCGGCGGTTTCATGCTGGTGCGGCCGCCCGGTGGTCCGACCGTGGCCATCGACTTTCGCGAAACGGCGCCCGCGGCGCTCACGCGCCCGCAGTTCGACAAGATGATCAAGGACGGAGCGGCCGGGCCGGCGGCGGTAGGCATACCCGGCAGCGTCGCGGGCCTGAATCTCGCCCGCGAGCGGTTCGGCAAGCTCCCGCTCGAGACCCTGTTGAAGCCGGCGATCGAGCTTTCGCTGCGCGGCCACCGCATCGGCCCGCGCCAGGCGGCCGTCCTTGCCTGGAGCTGGCCCGCGCTGAGCAAGGATCCCGCCGCTCGCAAAAGCTTCGGCGAGGCCGACGGCAAACACCCGCTGGCCGAGGGCGCGCTGCTCAAACGCCCCGAGCTCGCGACGACGTTGACCCGCATCGCGAAGGAAGGCGACATGGGCTTTTATCGCGGAGCGACTGCCAAGGCGCTGGTCGCCGCGCTGCGCGCCCCGGGGATGATCACGCTCGACGACCTCTCCAGCTACAAAGCTGCGCTGCGCGAGCCGCTCGTCTTCCGCTACCGCGGGCTCACGATCGAGACCATGCCGCCGCCCTCCGCCGGCGGCGTCGCGCTCGCCCAGACGCTCTTGATGCTCGAGCAGCTCGGAGCGCATCGCCTGGCCCGGGGCTCCCCGGACGAGCTCCACCTGTTCATCGAAGCGTCGCGGCGCGCCCACGCCGAACGCCGTTTCGCAGTCACCGATCCCGATCGGCTCGCGCCGGAAGAGCTCGCCGCGCGCCGCCGGCGCTGGACCGATCCGCTCTATTTGCTGGCGCGTGAGCCGCGCATCGATCCCGAGCACGCGACGCCGTCGGCCGCGGTGCATCCGCTGTATCCGGCGGCGATGCTCGAGCTCGAGCACACCACGCACTTCGGCGTCGTCGACCGCGACGGGATGGTCGTCAGCTGCACGACGACCCTGTCGGCGGGCTTCGGCGCGCGCATCGTCGCCGCTGGCACCGGCGTCGTGCTCAACAACTCGGTGGCCGCGTTCGGCACGGCCGGCGACAGCCAGCCGGAGCCGGGACGGCGCACCACGAGCTCGATGGCGCCGACCCTGGTGCTGCGCGACGGCCAGCCGGTGCTCGTGCTCGGCACACCTGGCGGCGACACGATCCCGAGCACGCTCGCCCAGGTGCTGCGGAACGCGGTCGATTACGCGATGCCGCTCGACGCCGCCGTCGACGCGCCGCGCGTCCACCACGGCTTCGCGCCCGACGAGGTGCGCTTCGAGAAACCGCGGACGCCGGCCAAGAGCGTGCTCGACGAACTGGTCCGCCGCGGGCACCGGCTGTCCAAGATCACGAAGCCGATCGGCGACGCCAACAGCATCCTGCTCGAAGGCGGGACGGCCTGGGCCGTCGCCGATCGACGCGAAGGAGGGCTCGCGCTCGCCGCGCGCGACACGGTCAAGGCCGCGCGTGCTCCGATCGCTGCCTCGAAGGGAAACTAACGGATGGCGTTGCGGCACCTGACCGACGAACAGATCAGAACCTGGAGCCTCGAACAGAAGGACCGCTGGTGGCTCGAAAACGTGTGGCGCGGCGACATGCCGCAGCTCACGCTGCGCGCCGCGATCACCGGCACGATGCTCGGCGGCATCCTGTCTCTGACCAACCTCTACGTCGGCGCCAAAACCGGCTGGACGCTCGGCGTCGGCCTGACCAGCGTGATCCTTGCGTTCGCCGCGTACAAGGTGCTGTCGCGGCTCGGGCTCGGCAGCGAGTTCACGGTGCTCGAAAACAACTGCATGCAGTCGATCGCGACTTCGGCCGGCTACATGACCTCGTCCCTGGTCAGCAGTTTCGCCGCGTACATGATGGTCACGCACCGGGTGGTCCCGCTCTGGATCACGATCGTGTGGATCAGCTCGATCTCGCTGCTCGGCGTGCTGTTCGCCTTTCCGCTCAAGCGGCGGTTCATCAACGACGAGCAGCTGCCGTTTCCCGAGGGCCGCGCCGCCGGCGTGGTGATGGACGCGCTGCATTCGGAAGACGCCTCGCACGGCTTGTTGCAAGCCAAGATTCTGATGACGAGCGCCGCGCTCGGGTCGCTTTTGAAGATCGGCCAGAGCCCGACCATCATGCAGAAGCTGGAGCTCGGGCGCGCGACGATTCCCGAGTACCTCGACGACTGGCTGTACAAGCTCACCGTGCTGCGCTGGCGCGGCATCGATCTGAGGGAGCTCACGGTGCGGCCGGACACCGACTTCGTGCTGATGGCGGCGGGTGGCCTGATGGGCATTCGCACCGGGATCAGCCTGATGGTGGGTGCAATCCTGAACTACCTGGTGCTTGCGCCGTGGGGGATCCTGAGCGGCGACGTGGTCGGCCGGACCGTCGATGGCGCGCTGCACTACGGCTTTCGTTCGATCACGACCTGGGCGCTCTGGTGCGGCGTCGCGATGATGACGACCGCGTCGCTGGTCGCCTTTTTCGCCAAGCCCGACATCCTGGTCGGCTCGCTGCGTGGGCTGTTCAGAAAAGACTCGCGGCAGAAGAGCGATGTGCTCGACAACATCGAGCTGCCGCTGCGTGTCTCCTTCATCGGCATCCCGATCGTGGGCGCGATCGTCGCATTGATGGCTCACTTCTTCTTCGGTGTCGCGCTCTGGCAGGGGCTGGTGGCGATTCCGCTGATCTTCGTGTTCACACTGATCGCGGTCAACTCCACTGCCCTCACCTCGATCACGCCGATCAGCGCGCTCGGCAAGCTGACCCAGCTCACCTACGGCGTGCTCGCGCCGCGCAACGTCACGACGAACCTGATCACCGCCAGCATCACCGCCGAGGCCGCGAGCAACGCCGCCAATCTGTTGATGGACATCAAGCCGGGTTACATGCTGGGTGCAAAGCCGCGCCAGCAGGCGATCGGCCACGCGCTCGGCATCGTGGCCGGCGCCTTGGCCGCGGTACCGGTTTACTACCTGGTGTTCCTGCGCAACGGCCCGGATCAGCTGATCACCGATCAGTATCCGATGCCGAGCGCGATCGTGTGGAAGAGCGTGTCCGAGGTGCTCACACAAGGGCTCTCGCATCTCCAGGTTTCGGCGCGGTGGCTGGCACTGGTCGGCGGCGTGCTCGGGATCGTGCTCGAGATCGCGCGGCTCGCGACCAAGGATCGCTTCTGGCTGTCCGGCGTGGGCATCGGCTTGGCCGCGATCATCCCGTTCAACACTTGCCTCGCGATGTTCCTCGGTTCCTTGTTTTTCTGGCTGATGGCGCGCTACGCGAAAAACGAGAAAGCCTTCGCGCACCGCATCTTCGTGAAGAACCTCGAGCCCACGTGCGCCGGGATGATCGCCGGCGGCGCCTTGATGGGCATCGTGGTGATCATCCTCGAAAACTTCGTTTTTTGACGATTCACGGAGCGGGCCAATAGTTGCCGCCCGGGAGATCACGCAGCGGTGCGATCGTGAAGTCGTCCAGCACCAGCCCCTCCTGATCGCGTTTCGTGAGGCCGACTCGCCCCACGGGATAGCGCGAGTCCGTGGCGCTGCCGGCGATCGCACCGTTGTACAAGGCCACGAAGCGATAGTCCGCAGCGACGAGCCCGATCGTCGGGAACGCGTCCCAGTCGACGTCGAAGCTCGTGCTCGCGATCCGCGTCCAGGTGCCGTTCTTGGCATAGAACGTGACCTGGTTGGTCGAGTCCGAAAACAGCACCTCGTAGTAGTGATCGGGATCCGTGTAGCGGAACACGAAGCCGACCGAACCGTCGTCCGCCGTGACCATGGTGGGGCTCAGCGTCACTTCGAGCCGGGCGTTCTGGTAGACGCCGAACTTGTTCAAGAGCATCGGTCCGCCGGGGCCGGCGTCGCAGCCCCTGGCTTTCGAAGCCTCCACCAGGACCCCGAAGCGCGAGTTCCACGACCAGCGGGGCGCTTCCGAGCAGGGGCGCGCGTCCACCGCCTCGTAGAAGGGACTCGTGTCGAGCTCGAAGCGATCGCGAAAGAGCCGCTGGCGATTGGCGAGCGTGGTTTCGACCCAAGCCCGGTAGTCGTCAGGGGAAGCCGAGCGACACGGCCCGAGCGCGATTCCGAGCATGAAGTCGCAGGTGTTGAGCACTCCGAGCGCCGCCGCCGGAAAGCCGAGCCCGCCGAACGCGGCGCTGCCGGAGTCGCCCTTGTTCTGGATCTGGCCGTTGACCGGCATCCATTTGAGCGGCTGAACGGGACCGCCCGGATTCTCGCCGTCGCTGACGTCGTAGAGCTCGACGACGCCGTACCTGAGCTGGTGGTCGACCTTGCCGCACGAGCTCTGGGTGTCGAGCCCGTAGCCGGCCACGATCAGGTTCTGGTGCTCGAACAGGCCCGGATCGTAGGGATAGATCGGCGTCGCATGGCCGTAGTTCTTGCCGTTCACCATCAAGCCGGCCCCGAGAAAAATCAGTGCCACGTCCACGTCCGACCGCGGGTGCAGAATGATCCGGTACGCGGGCTCGCTCACGGTCGCGCTCTTCGACTCGAACACGCGAATGTCGCTGGGAGCGAGCGGCGGACCGGTCACGCTGGCGTCGAGGGTCACGCAATGCTTGGCGGTCAACACCACGTCGTTTCGGAGCAGGGTTCCGGTGCAGCTCCCCGTGCACGGCGCGGCGATCGGATTGCCCGCACAGTCTTTGCAAATCGTGCGCGTCGACTTGATCTGCACGATCTCGTCGGCAAAGCGCGTCAGCACCGTCCCCTCGACGATCGGTTGGCGAGCGAGATCGCTGGCGTCGGGTCCGGCGCCGCAACCGAACGTAGCGAGCAGCAGGGCCGTTCCGGATCTAGTCACGATACTTCCCAAGCTGATCAGCACCCGCCGTGCCAACTAGCCCGCGGGAAAAGCCGCCCTTCGCGCGGTTTTTTTCGCTCAGAACGCGGCCGCGATCGCCCGCGCCGCGTCGTGGTTCGGCGCGTCGTCGGCGTATACGCCGCGATACGCCGCCGGCAGCTGGCGTGCGATCAAGAGCCCGATCACGTCCATCAAAAGACCGCGTTTTTTCTCGCAGCGCGCTTGCAGCTCGCCGGAGCGAACGGGCGCGCCGATCCGCGCCACGACCTCGGTCCGGTGCAGCCGCTCTTCGCCGACCGGAACCAGCCGCTCGCTGCCGCTGACGCCCACCGGCAGGATCACCACTTCGGGATCGTCCAGGTAACGCGAAACCGCGGCCAGCGCGGGCTGCATGCCACCATCGCGGCTTCTCGCCCCCTCGACGAAGATCAACAAGTGGTCACCCGCGTTGCGACGCGCTTCGACCGCCGCGATCGTCTCGGCCGCGAGTTTTGCAACCTCGCGCCGCGACATCAAGGCTTCCCCGCTGGCGACGCTCTGGCTTTGCGGCGTCTTGATCGATCCGAAGCAGAGACTCGAAAAGCGGCGCAAGGGATCGCTGTAGACCTTGGGACCGGCAAGGACCGTGAGCCGGTCGATCACTTTCTCGTAGCCGCCGGCGTGCAGCAGACATTCGAAGACGTTGGCGTCGGCGAACGACAGATGGTTGACCAGAAACGTCACCGGTCGCTCCCGCGCAACTGCCAGGCGCTCGGCGCCTTCGATGCGCGACCCGGGTTCGAGCACCAGGCTCGCCATCACGTGATGCAGGTGGCGCGCGATCGGGTGCGGCGGGTGGTACCCCCAGTGACCTCCGGTGGTCATCAGCCGATCGAGCAACTCCGAAAACGCCGCGTCGTTCACGGCGTCGAGCTCGGCCGCGAGCCGATTGCGCACGTGCTCGACGTAACCTGGGTCGTCACTCGCGAAGAAGCCCGCCGCCTGGTGAACCAAGAGCTCGCGGTGTCCGGGAGTCGCCGTTTCGAGCTGCACGCTGTGTCTCATAGTAGCTCGTTGTGGAGGCGTTGCTCGTCGAGGCGGGGGGCGGTTCCAGGGTCATGCAACCGAGAGCCCCGGGCTCCCCGACCGCGCCACCGCCGACGCCTCGCGAAATGTCCGTCAGGTGGCGGCGGAAGGCGGCGATCCGGTTCGCGTCCTCGGTCCCGCTGAGCGGTGCCGGCTCGTAACCGGCGAAGCCGAAGGGACACGCCTCGACTTGCAGGGGGAGCCCGCGCCGAAACGTCAGCTTCGCCATGAGGCCAACCGTGGTCCAATGGTGCTCGTTCGGATCGAAAACCAGGTTGCCCAGGCTGTAGAAAACCGGCCGGCCATCGAACCAGCCGATCCCCTGCGGGACGTGGGGGTGGTGGCCGAGCACCGCGTCGACGCCGAGCGCCATCGCCGCGCGAACGAAATCGCGAGTCCAGCGGACGGGCTCGCGCATGTACTCGCCGCCGCCGTGATAGCTGAGCAGTACGACGTCGTTTTCCCGCCGCGCCCGCGCAATCGGCTCGCGCAGGCGCTCGATGTCGGCCCACGCCACGTGGAAGCGGCCGCGGTGGCTTCGAATCGATCCCTGGTTCCAGATCTGCGTCACCGCGAACCGCGCGACCGACCAGCCCTTCACCTGCAGCAGCGCGGGGCGGTACATCCCGTCGGGCTCGACGCTCGCGCCGCTGTGAGCGATCCGGACGCGGTCCAGGTGCCCCAGTGTTTCGCACAACGCGTCGAAACCGAAATCCCAGACGTGGTTGTTGGCCGTCGACACCAGGCCCACTCTCGCCCGGGCCAATACGTCGGCCCCGGCCGGAG
>Ga0111539_10007652_pt1 | contig 13804 bp, 11 predicted proteins | sample RhiMethybrSRZTD1_FD_79667 | JGI IMG/M metagenome (GOLD analysis project Ga0111539, IMG submission 79667) | Populus rhizosphere microbial communities from Tennessee, USA - Rhizosphere MetaG P. TD hybrid SRZTD1 (version 2) (version 2) | ecosystem: Host-associated > Plants > Roots > Rhizosphere >...
CCCGTGTCGTACTGGGCCATCATCCGCGCGGCTTCGCGGATGGATTGGGTCGGACCGGCAACGAAAACCTCTTTCGTCATGATTTCATGGATCTTCATCGTCTCCTCCTTTCTGTCATGCGGCGCGCTCGCGGCCGCACGAATCGTCTATCGTGACCGGCGTCTGCGGCGCGGCACCTTGCCTCCCGCCCGTCGCGCCTCCGACAGGCCGATCGCTATGGCCTGCTTCCTGCTCGTCACTTTCTTGCCCGAGCGTCCGCTTCTCAACGTGCCGCGCTTGCGCTCGCGCATCACCTTCCGTACTTTCTTTTGTGCGGTCCTGCCGTACTTCGCCATAAAGCTCCTGTCACGCCAATTGCCCGGTCGCCAATCAGCGACAGGGCGTGTTGCAATACCCTGACTGTTTGACGGAGCGCCCCCGCAACAAGTTCTCCCGCGATCGCGTCACCTCGCGCCCCTGATGAAGGGCGCAATCCGCTTCAGATCCATCACGAAGCGGCGATAAGCCTCCTCCTTGTACCGGGGCGGCATGCGCAGGAGCGAAGACGGGTGCACGGTCACCAGGAGCTTCGTCGAGGACCCCAGGTCCATGAGCTTTCCGCGGTTGCGCTCGATCGCCGTCGGTCGTCCCGTAAGCGCGCGCGCCGCAGTCGCGCCGAGCGCCACGATCAGTCGCGGCGCCACGATATCGATCTCGCGCGTCAACCACCGCTCGCAAGCTTCGATCTCCCGTTCGGACGGCTTCTTGTGGATGCGCCGCTTGCCGCGAGGCTCGTTCTTGAAATGCTTCACGGCGTTCGTTACATAGACGCGCTTGCGGTCTATGCCGGCATCGGCGAGCGCACGGTCCAGGAGTTTGCCCGCCGGTCCCACGAAAGGCCGGCCCTCGAGGTCCTCGCGGTCGCCCGGTTGCTCGCCGACAAGCATGACGGAAGCGCGCGGGCCGCCTTCGCCGAATACCGTCTGGGTGGCGTTCTTCCATAGCGGGCAGGCACGACAGTCCGCCGCGTCCCGGCGCAAGCCGTCCATTGTGCCCGCCTTGGTGTGGGAGCCCTCGTCCCGGCCAGCCCGCGCGCCTGCCGGAACCGAATCGGTGGAGTCCGACACGCTGCTATCCGGTCGTTTCCCCGCCCATCACGTGCAGTACGGTCCCGGTGATGTAAGACGACTCCGCATCACACGCCAGGAATACGTACGCCGGCGCAACCTCTTCCGGCTGGGCCGGCCGTCCCATGGGGTTCCGGCTGCCGAATGCGGCGACTCTTTTCGGCGGGAGGCCGGGATCGGAAGGATTGAGCGGGGTCCATACCGGACCGGGCGCGACGGCATTGACGCGTATTCCCCTGTCGAGCACAGCCAGCGACAGCGCCTTGGTAAAAGCATTGATAGCGCCCTTGGTCGCCGAATAGTCGGGCAGTTGCGGGGACCCGAAGGTGCCGGTCTCCGAACTCGTAGCAAGTATCACCGCACCCGATTTCATGTGCCTGAGCGCCGCGCGCGCCAACCAGAAATAGGCATACACGTTGGTCTTGAACGTGCGGTCGAATTCCCGGTCGGTCACCTGCTGCAGGGTTTTCTTGCGCGTTTGGTGCGCGGCGTTGGAAACCAGTATGTCGAGCCGCCCCAGCTCCTTCACGGTCCGCTTGACGGCCGCATCGCAGTACCTTCTGCTGGTAACGTCCCCAGGCAGGAGCAGGCATCGCTGCCCCGCCGCCTCGACGGCGCGCCGCGTAACGAGCGCATCGGATCTTTCCCGCGGGAGGAACGAGATCGCCACGTCCGCTCCCTCGCGCGCATAGAGCACGGCAACCGCTCTGCCGATCCCCGAGTCTCCGCCGGTGATCAGGGCGACCTTGTCCCGCAGCTTGTGCGCCGCCTTGTAATCAGGGGCCTCGTAGCGCGGCTTGGGGTCGAGCTTCGATTCGAGACCCGGCTGCGGCTGCTTGTGCCTGCTGAATGGAGGGCGGGGTTCGTCGCGCACTGGGGTTGGAATCCCGGCACGAAGGAGTAGTTCCCGCGGTCGAACGCAGCGCCGGACCGGCGCGCCGCGGAGAGCTATCGGGATTTGATGTGATGGCCGGAAAGATAGCGATGCACGGCGCCGGCCTCGAGACGCCCGCCGCACAGGCCGACGTGGCCGTCGGGGCGCAGCAGGTAGTACGCGGGCCCCGTCATATGCACGCGGGCGAGCTCTTTCGCGTTGCCGGGATTCTCGGCTATGGCGTGGATGCGCAGAAGGTCGCCGTAGCCCGCCGTTTCGACGGCGTCCGCGCGTTGTCCGATCGCGAGCAGGTTGAAGCGCGTGTCGTCCAGCCTCTCGAACAAGTCCTCCGGACCGCCGCCGAACTCGAGCGTCAGCCAGGGGAAGCGGTCGCCCGCGCGCGGCGCGCCTTCGGGCAGATCCGGCATTGCCTGCGACAGGGAACTTCGCGGGTAGCTGATACCGGTTTGCGAGAGGGTGCGGAACGCCAGCTGCCGAGCGGGTTCCTTTGTCATCGCAAACGCCGCGAGGCGCGGGAAGAGGCTCGTGCGGAAAATCCCCGCGATCCAGACGTCGGAAACCAGCAGCCTGAACGCCCGGTCGGTGGTGCCGAGCAGGCGCTGTGCGACCGGAATGCGCTCCTCCTCGTAGGTGTCGAGGAGGGCCGCGTCCGCGCGCCCGTTCACGACGAGAGCGAGCTTCCAGGCCAGGTTGTACGCGTCCTGCAGCCCGGTGTTCATGCCCTGCCCGCCCATCGGGCTGTGCACGTGCGCGGCGTCTCCCAGCAGGAAACAACGGCGGTCGCGAAACCGCGCGGCGCAGCGGTGATGGATGCGGTAGGTCGAGAACCAGTCGCACGACTTGAACGCGAGTTCCGTGCCCGCCTCCCGACGCACCGCGGGAATCACTTCATCGAACGCGAGATCGTCCCGTCCCCTCAGGGACCTGGGCAGGATGCCGATGACGCGCCAGCGATCCGTCCCGCGCATCGGAAAGAACAGGTGGAAGCCGTCGCGCCACAGGTAGACGTTCAGCTCGTCCGGCACCATGCGCCCGGCCGCTTCGGTATCGGCGACGAAAAAAACGTGCTCGTACGGGGCGCCGGGAAACGTGATGCCGGAGAGCTCGCGCACGGCGCTGCGCGATCCATCGCAGCCCCCGACGAACGCCGCGGTGATCCTGCGCTCCGTGCCGTCGGGCTGCCTGAGCGTTGCCGTGACCTGCTCGCGCTCCTGCCGCAAAGCGGTCAGCTCGGTGTTCCACTGCACGTCCACGCCCAGCCCGCGCAGGCGATCACCCAGTATTCGCTCGTTTTCGTCCTGCCCCAGCATGAGCACGAAGGGAAACGGACTGACGCCCTTCCCGATGTCGCCCAGCGGGATGCGCGCCATCCATCGCCCTTCCGCCCACATGTTGGCGCCGTTGCCGCGCTTGCCAAGATCGAGCGCGCGCTCGGAGATGCCCAAACTCGAGTAGATCTCGAGCGTGCGCGCGTGCACGGCCATGGCGCGCGTCTGCTGCGCGGGTCCGGAATGCCGATCGACGATCAGCGGGTGCACGCCGCGCCGGGCGAGCTGGTTGGCGAGCATCAGACCGGTCGGTCCGGCGCCGACGATCAGGACGTCGGTGCCCATGCCTGGCGGAGTTGCTGAGGGGTGATGGGAACTGGTGATGGATGATGGTGATGAAAAATAGTGATGAACCCATCACCAGTACTCATCACTTTCTCATCACTACTATTCATCACCCTTTAGAACATTGCTCTGGGCCGCCTGCCTGATCAGCGCATCGGCATCGGCCTGCAGCAGAAACCCCTGCCGTATCGCGTTCTCGGCCGCCGCCCGCACCGCCTTGAGGTAGCCGGCGTGATTGCCGTAGCGCTCTTCCAGCGACAGCCGCGGATCGTTCGTGGACAGGCGCTCCGCCCGCGTGCGCGCGAACGGAATCATGCCGCCCATGTAGTTGCAGATCTGTCCCTCGTGGAACGGGCGCGCGCCGCCGGCCGTGATGTTCCAGCCGAGGTAGGTGCCGAGCGGCGCATCGCGCAGCACGACGGGCACGCCGCCCATCTCGTTGCCGTCCGCGTCCACCTTCGGCACCAGCATCTTAATGACCCGCTTGATCTTCGGCGGCACCACTGTGGGCACCCCGGAGCCGTCGCTGTAGTTGAAATCGGGACCGAAATCGTAATCCAGCACGGGCATGATGAAGTTGCCGGGCACCGCGGACGGCAGGCCCGGAAGCGCCGGAAATCCCATGGCTTCTCGCGTCGGATCGACGAGCTGCTTTTCCGCCAGCGTCGGGTAGCGGCTCGCGGGCGGCGGCGTGCCGCTCACGACCCAATTGCGGAAATGGAAGCGCAGCGCGTTGTAGGTCTGGTCGTGCGGCAGCGGGTTCGCATTCAGCACCGCGGTGCCGAAATTATTTCCCGGGCAATCCGGCGGCGGAAGAGTCGTGCCGGCGAGACTGGAATTGAAGCCCCCCGCGCCCCCGCCGTGCGCGGAACCGGGAATGTAGTAGCGTCGCACGTTGTCGGGGAGCGGGATGTCGGCGTCCGCGGCCGTGCCGACCCATTCCGGCGTGAGCTTGAGGCCCCACACTTCCGCGGAGCCGAAATGCTCGATGATCTTCGGGCACGTCTTCGTAGCGCTGCAGCGGTCCAGTATGCTTCGCGCCGGCAAACCGCGCACCTTGTCGGGCCAGGACACCCACCACTGCGGCCCCTCGCTGCCGGCCTGGTACAGCTCCAGCACGCCGTCGGGCTGCGCCCACCGGAAATTCATGCCGATGCGCCGCCCCGCGATGATGGGCCACGCGCCGTCGTAGACCTGGCGGCCGGCCTCGTCCTGGTTGAAGCCCAGGTGCAGAAAGCCCCGCACGAAATTGCCCGATTGCGATCTGCCGCGCGTGATGGACCACCGGATGCCGCCGCCTTCCGCGAGCGGGTTGGGAGTTCCGAAGTCGTCCTGCTTCGCGTGCTTGAAGAACGAGCCGACGTCCCGGAACGCGGCAAAGCCTGCTCCCAGCACGTACGGGTCCCGGGCCGTGAATACCACCTGGTAGAGCAGCTTCGGATCGAAGCCGTTCTTGAGGCAGATGTGCCCGGCATCGGGCGTGCCCGGAAACGGCGGGTGCGCCCCGCCGCACTTCGCCCATGCCCAGTCCGAGGTGGGCACCCGGTTCACGCCCTTCACGATGCCGTCGACCGTTTCGTGCGCGTGCGTGACCAGTGTGGCGCGCGCGGTATCGAGCGTGAGCGGCTTGTACGGCAGCGGGTTGGTCTGGACGATTAGAGGCTGCGATTCCGGGCCGCTGCGATTCACGATACGGGCAAGCACCTGCCCGGTGATCGGCGAGCCGTCGGGATTCTTCGCGACCGGCACGGTCACCCAGTCGTTGGCGATGCCCGGGACCGTGTTGCCGGCGTTGTCACCCTGCCAGCCGCTGGAGAGTCCGACGTCTCCTGCGCTGCGCTCCGCCGCGGGGATGGTGACCCGCCGGCCGCGGTTCGGCACGTCGTGCCACATGAGCCCGCTCGCCTTTGCCATGTCGACCGGCTTGACGAGGTAGAAGCTCGCTACGTACTCGACTCTGCCGTTCGCGTTTCTCGGCGCGAGCGTGATGTCCTGGATGATCGCGTTGCGGGGATCGGCCGGATCCAGCTCGCCGAAGGCGCGGCCCGCGATGGTCTCGTAGAGTCCGGCCGCTCCGAAGGCCTGGTGTCCGCCGCCCTCGCTGAACGGGAAGGCCGGCGTAACCCGGGTGTCGATGACGATGCGGGTTACACGCGCCGCGGCCTGCGGGGTCCAGGCGGCGAGAGATCCTGCCAGCGCTGCGACCAGGCAAGCGCATGCAAGACGCCGTACGGGTAGCGTGCTCGACATTTCCCCTCCCCCCGAGAGTGGCGCGCCGCTCACCGGAAGACGCTACGCGCCGACTATCTGCCCCGCTTGCGGCCGCGCGACCAGCGATTCTGCTTGGGATGGACAGGACGAGCCGCTGCGGCCGCGGCATCCTGCCGGCTCCGGGGCATGGGAGCTCCCTGCCGGTTTTCGGGCGCCAGGAGAATCTCCAGCTCGTTGATTTCGTCCCATTGCGCGTCCGTCCGCTGCCGCTCCGGGATAGCCAGGAGCGCCTGCAGGCGGCTGCGCGGGGAATTCGGGTCCGGTTGGTTCATTCCGGCATTATAGGTGTTTTCCGAAACGACTGGTCGGAGCACCTTGTCCGTCCTCTGCTAGCGTAAGGACGCCGCTACTTCGCTCGTCCAGCGCGCTATTTCGTCTACCGACGCGCCCGGCGCTCCGCGGTGGTCCGAGTCGGGCTCGTAAAGCCGGGTCAGGGGATGGGCAGGCAGCGACCGGAACGTGGGTATGTTGGTTTTGCGCATTCCGGGAACCTCGCGCTGCGGGACGATCCACAGCACCGGGGCCGCCTGACGCACGGCGCGTGCCGCCCGCTCCATGTTCATGGCGCCATCCGGGTCGAACCAGGTCACGTACGCCGCGGGAACGGCGACGACCTGGTACGAGCCCCTGGCGCCCTCGAAGTCGTCGAGCGGCGCAGGCTCACCGCCTTTGCCCTCCCCGACGAGCTGACGGGCGCGGGCAAGGCCATCCCTGACTTTCGGCCAGAAGAAGTAGTGGTCGACATTGCCGCCCGGCGCGATGCAGATGGTGCCATCGACGGTCAGCCTGCCTGCCAGGTACAACGCAAACACGCCGCCCTGGCTATGCCCGGCAACGAATACCTTCGTCGCCCCCTTGACGCGCAGGCCGGCGACAGCCGCTGCGACCTCTTCCTCGCCCCTGGCGACGGGCACGTCATAGTTCCGATTTCCGGACCATGGCATCTCCAGGTTGGCGACCAGATAGCCCCTGCCTTCGAGGTTCCGCGCAAGACCCGCCACCAGGCCCGTCGGCAGCCCGCCCTTGCCGTGCATGATGACGATGCCGATGGAGCCGGTCTGAGCGTGGACAGACGAAGGCGAACCCGCCAGGACCGCCAAAGCCGCCAGGGAAGAAAAGAACCTCACCGCCAGGATCGCCAAGGACAACAGCGCGCGGCTCACAGCTCACTCCTCATAGCTCATAGCCGCCCCGACTACGCCAGTCCGATCTCCGCAAGTATCTCCTTGCGGTGCTGATCGATAGCCGGTGACGTCCCCAGCCGTGTGCCGGTTGCCGGAGGCTTGAGACCCGGCACGCGCGGGAAAGGCACCCTTCCCACGCCCGGTTGGTCGATCCAGGTGACGATTCCAGACGCCTCCACGTGCGGTTCCTCGAGGAACTCGCTATAGGTGTTCACGCGCGCGTGCATGATGCCCGCGGCCTTGAGCCTCCGTCCGAGCTCCGCCATCGTCCTGGCGGCAAACGCCGCCTGCAGCGCAGGCGTCAGGGTGGCGGCGTGCTGGTGGCGCAGGTCGCTTGTCGCGTAGCGGGCCTCGTCCTTGAGATGCGGCACCTCGAGCGCGTCGCAGAGCTTGCCGAAGTCGCTGTCGTGCAGGATGCTCGCGTACATCCAGCCGTCGGCCGTCTTCCAGTTCCCTCCCGGTGACAGACCCGGCCGTACGTTGCCCCGCTCCAGGTAGTGAGCCGTCATGTGGACGAACTGAACCGCCGCTCCCGCCTGGATAAGGCTCACGTCGAGATAGCGTCCGCGCGCCTCGCTGCCGCGCGCGTGCAGCGTCGTCGCAAGAGCCTGAAACGTGCAGAGCGCAGTGGACATGTCCATCAGGATCGGCTGCACGCGATGCGGAATTCCGTCCGGGCCGCGGTTCGTGGCTATCAGGCCGGTAAAGGCCTGGAGGATCGGATCCATGGCCGGCCGCGCGCTTTCGGGCCCCGTCTGTCCGAAGCCGGATATCGATACATAGATGACGCGAGGGCTCAGGGCCGCGATCGCCTCGTAACCCACCCCCAGCCGCGCGGCCACGCCCGGCCGGAAGCTCTCGAGGAAGACGTCCGCGTTCCGGGCGAGCCGGTTCACGATCTCGCGTCCCTCGGTCGTCTTCAAGTCCACCGCGATCGCGCGCTTGCCGAGGTTGCTGCCTATGGAAAACGCCGTGTGGTCGCCGTAGCGCACGCCCAGCATGCGCGACCAGTCGCCCTCGTACGGCTCGACCTTCACCACATCGGCGCCGTATTGCGCGAGCAGCATCGCGGCGTAGGGGCCGGCGACGCCCTGGCTCAGATCCAGGACCTTCAGCCCCGCATAAGGTGTTTCGTAGCTCACCGTGACATCCTCCACGGGCGCGATCGCGCTACCATGAGCGCCACGGCCGGTGCACAATCACGCGCTGACATGAATACCCCCGCTGATTCTCCCGTTGTAGAACATGGCACGAGCTTCGTGCCCGCGCTCATCATACGCCGCGTGGCGACGAGCACGGGATCGATCACCGAGCCGATCACGGAGAACATCGAGACGGCCGTCCTGTTCGCCGATATTTCCGGATTCACGGCGCTGACGGAGAAGCTCGCCGGGCGCGGCGCCGTCGGCATGGAGGAGCTGTCGAAGGTCATCAGCGATTACTTCGGCTGCCTGGCCGAGGTGATCATCGCCCACGGCGGCGACATCGTGAAGTTCGCCGGCGACGCCATGCTCGCCCTGTGGCCGGCCACGGCGGACGAGACGCTTGCGGTGGCGACGCGGCGCGCGACGCAGTGCGCGCTCGAGGTCCAGTCGGCATTGCGCGATTTCGCCCGCCGCGCGAGCGCCCAGCTCGAGCTCAAGGTCGCCCTCGGCGCGGGATCGGCCATCTGCATGCACGTCGGCGGCGTGTTCGGCCGCTGGGAGCTGCTGATCGCGGGCCAGCCGTTCCTGCAGGCGGGCCGTGCGGGCCATCATGCGAAACCGGGCGACGTCGTCATTTCGCGTGAAGCGCTGGCGCTCATCGGCGAGACCGGCTCCGGCGAGCGCACGCACGATGGGACCGCCTTCCTGACCTCGCTTTCGACCGGGATCCCCCCCGTGGCGCTCTCGGTCCCACCGCTCACGCCGCCCGCCGCGCAGCAGCTCCTGCCGTACATACCGGCGGCGATACGCGCGCGGCTCGGCGCCGGGAACACGGGGTGGTTCGCCGAGCTGAGGCGCATCACCGTCCTCTTCGTGAACCTCCCGGGCGTCACGCATGCAACGCCTCTCGAAGAGGCGCAGCGCATGATGCACGACCTGCAGACCACGATCTATCAATACGAGGGCAGCGTCAACAAACTCTCCGTGGACGACAAGGGCGTGACGTTCATCGGCGTGATGGGGCTGCCGCCGCTCGCACACGAAGACGACCCGACGCGCGGCCTGCAGGCGGCGCTCGCGCTCCGCGCCTGCCTGAAGAAGCTCGGCCTGAAAACCGCGATCGGCGTCACTACCGGGCGCGCGTACTGCGGCTCGGTCGGCAGCCCCCGCCGCCGCGAGTACACGATCATGGGCGACGTGGTGAACCTGGCCGCCCGCCTCATGCAGGCCGCCCCCGATTCGATCCTGTGCGATGCGCCTACCTACGACGCCGCGCCTGAAACGTTTGCGTTCGAGAAGCTCGAGCCCATCCGGGTCAAGGGCAAGGCGGAACCGATACAGGTCTACCGGCCGCTCGAGCAAGCGCTGGCGACAGTGACACGGCGGCGCTCGGAGCATGCCATCGTCGGTCGCCATGCCGAGTTGGCGACGCTCACCGCGCAGCTCCAGGTGCTGTCGGCAGGCGGTGCGGGCGCGATCGTGATGATCGAGGGTGAGGCCGGGATCGGCAAGTCGCGGCTGCTGGAGGAGATCGAGAACTACGCCAGGGCAGCCGGAGTGCGCGCGGCAGTCGGGGCGGCGGACTCGATCGAGCGCTCTACGCCCTACCATGCCTGGCGCGGCGTATTCAGCACGCTGCTCGGTCTCGACCAGGTGACCGAGCCGCAGGCGCGCCGCGACCACGTGCTGTCGCTCCTCGCTCCGGCTCCCGAGCTCTCCAGGCTGGCGCCGCTCCTGAACGTGGTTTTCCCGCTCGACCTGCCCGAGAACGAGATCACGGCGCAGATGAAAGGCGAATTGCGCGCCGACAACACGCACGACCTCCTGCTCGGCATCCTCCGGCATACGGCGTCGCCATTACTCATAATTATCGAGGACGCGCACTGGAAGGATTCCGCTTCGTGGGCCTTCACGCGCCTGGTCGCGCGCGACGTGAGGTCGCTGCTGCTGGTGATCGCGACGCGGCCCATCCCGCCGCCCGTCCCCATCGAGTACGGCTACATCATCATGACCCCGGGCGCGGTCAAGATAACGCTCGATCTCCTCGCGCCCGAGGAAGCGATCGCGCTCGCCTGCCGGCGGCTCGGCATCGAGACGCTGCCGGAGCCGGTCGCCCGCATGATCGGCGAGAAGGCGGGAGGCAATCCCTTCTTCACCGAAGAGATGGCCTACGCCTTGCGCGACGCGGGGCACATCATCATCGACAAGGGCCAGTGCCGTATCGCGCCGGGCATCGACGTGCAGGCGCTCTCGATGCCCGACACCGTCGAGGGCGTCGTCTCCGAGCGCATCGACCGCCTCACGCCGGAGCAGCAGCTCTCGCTCAAGGTCGCGAGCGTGGTCGGGCGCACCTTTCTCGAGCGGCTGCTGCTCTCCGTCCACCCGGTCGAGGCCGAGCGGCCGAACATAGGCGAGCATCTGGACGTCCTCAAGATCGTCGATCTCGCCCAGGTCGAGACCGTCGCACCCGAGCGGCTTTACATCTTCAAGCACATCATCACGCAGCAGGTCGCCTACAACCTCATGCTGTTCGCGCAGCGGCGCGAGCTGCACCGCGCGATCGCCGTGTGGTACGAGAGCGAGTACGCCGCCGATCTCGCGCCCTGGTACCCGACCCTCGCGCACCATTACACCAAGGCGGAAGACAGCGCGAAGGCGATCGGTTACCTCGAGCAGGCCGGCATGCGCGCGGTGGCGAGCTACGCGAACGACGAGGCGATCAGCTTCTTCAACCAGGCGATGGCGCTCGACGAGAAAACCCCCGGCCTGAGCGACCCGGTCCGGCGCGCCCTATGGAACGAGCAGCTCGGCGAGGCGTACTACGCGCTCGGCAGGCAGGACGAGAGCCGCGAGCACCTGAACCGCGCGTTGACGCTCATGGGGCGTCCGCCCCCCGGGCCGTTGTGGCAGCACTTCACGCGCCTTATGAAGGCCGTGGTCGTGCAGACCCTGCATCGACTTTTTCCGGGCCGGTTCGTGAAGGAGCCGGGGCCGCACAGTCGCCTCCTGCTCGACGCATCGCGGGCGAACGAGCGGCTGTGCCAGATCTACTACATGGAGAATGCCCTGGTCCAGTCGATGAGCGGCGCCGTGACGGCGCTCAACCTCGCCGAGGAGGCCGGGGCTTCGCCCGAGCTCGCGCGCAGCTACGGGAACGTCATAGTAACGACGGCGATCATGCTGCTGTTCCCGCTCTCCGACATGTACGAGCGGCTCGCGATCGCAACGGGCAAGGCGGTCGGCCACCTGCCTTCGCTGGCGTACATCTACGAACTGGTCGGCCTGTACCACGCCGGCGCCGGCCACTGGCGCGAAGCCGAGGCGGCAATGGTCGAATCGATCGCGCGCGCGGAGTCGATCGGCGACCGCAGACGCTGGGACGAGGCCGCGTTTCTCGCCGCGGTGAGCTGTCATCGCCACGGCCGTCTCGTCGAGGCGCGGAAGCGTTACGAGGAAATCTACGCGGTCGGGCGCCGGCGCGGCATCGTGCAGGTGCAGCTGTGGGGGCTCGCGGGACGCATGGCGCTGTCGCTCGCGATGGGCGGCGACACCGAGGCCAGGGGACTGCTCGAAGCTCTCCTCGCCGAGCACGGCGACCGGCCAAACGCCATCGCGCGCGCCGATGCGATACTCGCGTTCGGGACGATGGCGCAGGCGCACGTGCGCGCCGGGGACGTGCGCGAGGCGCGGCTCGCCGCCGAACGCGTGGTGCGCTTCATCGAGCAGTCGATTACCTGCTCCTACTATCTCCTGGCCGGCTATCATGGACTCGGCGAAACGCTGACCACCCTGTTCGCCATGCGGCGCGCCGAGGGAGCCGAGGCCGAGCGCGGGATGCTGAAGACGACGTTAGCGACATTCAGGATGTTTGCCTTCATGTACCCCACCGCGCGCCCGATGTCGTACATCTGGCACGGCGCCTACGCGCGCATCGATGGCCGCACGCGGCGGGCGCGGCGCTACTTCGTCAAGAGCCTCGACTGGGCGACGCGTCTCGACATGCCCTACGCACTCGCCATAGCCCACCGCGAGATCGCCCGCCTCGACGAGCCCGGCACGCCGGCGCGCCAGGAGCACATAGACCGGGCGCGGGCGCTGTTCAAGGAATGCGGTGCCGTGAAGGATGCCGAGAGGCTCGAAGATATGTTCAGGGTCATCGAAGCGGAGCTCGTCGCCCCGGTTTCCTAGGGCGGATTGAGCCGGAAATGCCGGGCGGCTCGATCTTTCAAGTCAGAACATCCGCCAGCTCGATGAAATCGCGTGTTTCGACATCCGGACGATACGGCGACTCTTCGTACGGCAGGCGGTAGCGGTTCACGTACGCGCCGCGAAAACCGCAAGCCCGCGCTCCCATGATGTCGAAGGAGTGCGCGGCGACCATCATGATCTGCTGCGGCTCCACGCCGAGCATCATCGCGCCGGTCCGGTATACGGCCGGGTGCGGCTTGAACACGCCCGCCCGCTGCACCGAGATGATCGCTTCGAAGCCGAAGCGCATGCGCTCGCGCTCCAGGTGCTCCAGGTACGGCTGCTCGCCGTTCGACAGGGCGACCAACTTGAAGCGCGGCCTCAGGCGGCGGAGGCCTTCCGCCACGTCGGCGTGCGGCGTCAAGCTCTGCCACGACTGCATCAAGTCCCGCACTTCCGCGTCGGTAAACGCGATGGCGTTCAGCCGCAGGCAGTAGACGAGAGCGCGGCGGCACGTCTCCAGGTAGCCCGCGTGCCCCAGCTGCATCAGGCTGTCCTGGTACTGCTCGATGCGCTGCCGCGCCCGCCACTGGTCCCAGAACACTTCCGCGCTCACGGCGGCGCCCTTCCGCTCCAGGAAGCGCCGGGAGGGCGGCGTGATGCTGCCCGTCAGGTCGAGCACCGTTCCGAAAATATCGAACGTGAGTATCGAAACCTGCTGCAAGCCGGGAATCGAGGATGGCATCGGACGATCAATGCGCTTTCACGGGCTGCCGGGAAGTCGCAAATTCCAGCGCAGAAGTCTCGATATCGAGGAGCGGCGCGAGCTCGTAGACGTTCCGGTAGCCGTAGTTGTAGAGGGCGATATAGGTCGAGAGATTCAACGATGCGCTCGGGAGCTTGCTCGGAAACGGTCCTTCCGCATCGCGGAAGTTGTTGTTGCAATAGATGAGGACACGCGTGCTCCTGTCCGGTATCGCGCGCGCGAGGCTGGCGACGGCGATGTCGGGAAAGCTCAGGTTGAGCGCTCCCTTGATGTGCAGCTCGTCGAATTTCTGCCGGCTCCGCGCATCGAGCACGATGGTCCCAGGCTCCCGGCTCATGCGGATGAACTCCGCTTCCGACAGCCGGCGGGTTTGCCTGTGCTTCGCCGCCGCCATCGAGACGGCGAGGTAGCCCTCCATGTCGATCGCCGGATTTTCGGCGACCTGATTGGCCCCAGCGTCAATATGGACTGAGAGCATGAACGCGAACAAAGCGAAAATCAGTTGATATTTCATGACGTTCTCCCGTTTCGATACGCGCTGAAGCGCGCCTCACCATCGGGAATCAACGCACGACCGATGAATTCGCTGACAGGCGCCCCTCATCCTCCGCCTTCCGCCTTCCGCCTTCCGCCTTC
>Ga0111539_10007653_pt1 | contig 13803 bp, 15 predicted proteins | sample RhiMethybrSRZTD1_FD_79667 | JGI IMG/M metagenome (GOLD analysis project Ga0111539, IMG submission 79667) | Populus rhizosphere microbial communities from Tennessee, USA - Rhizosphere MetaG P. TD hybrid SRZTD1 (version 2) (version 2) | ecosystem: Host-associated > Plants > Roots > Rhizosphere >...
CGGCGGCAAATCGGCATCGTGACCCAGGACACGGTGCTGTTCGACGACACCATCGGCCGGAACATCGCTTACGGTTCCCCCGAGGCGACGCCGCAGCAGATCGAGGCCGCGGCGCGGGCGGCGAACGCGCACGATTTCATCGCCCCGCTGCCGCACGGCTACGAGACGATGATTGGCGAGCGCGGGCAGCGGCTCTCCGGCGGCCAGCGGCAGCGGCTGGCGATCGCGCGCGCGGTGCTGAAGAACGCGCCGATCCTGGTGCTGGACGAGGCGACCTCGGCGCTCGACACCGAGTCGGAGCTGCTGGTGCAGGAGGCGCTGACCAACCTGCTGATGAACCGCACGGCGTTCGTCATCGCCCACCGGCTGTCCACGATCCGCCGCGCCGACGCGATTGTCGTGCTCGAGCGCGGCCGCATCGTCGAATTCGGCCGGCACGAGGAGCTGCTCGCGAACCCGGACGGGACTTACTCGACGCTGTATCAGATGCAGTTGCTCGAGGGCAGGTCTGAAGGCCGCAAGATGGTGCCGTCGTGATGGGGGCGGCCCGACGCGGGTGGGGAGGGCAGGTGAGGCCGGTGGGGCAGGTGGGCCTTAGCTTCGGCGCTGCGGGTAAGAGTTCACTGCATTCACTGGCAGGTGAGGACAAGCGTTTTCCCCACCCGCCCCACCAGCCCCACCTGCCTCACCCGCCAACGGCGACAGGCTTTTTACGATGATCAAAAGCATGACGGGCTTCGCGGCCTTGACGCGCGAGGACGAGCGGGCGACCATCGCCGTCACCATTCGCGCCGTCAACCACCGCTATCTCGACCTGCAGCTGCGCAATCCGCAGTCGCTCTCGTCGGTCGAATCGGAGATTCGCACCCTGGTCGCCAAGTACGTCTCCCGCGGCCGCGTCGAGCTGAGCGTGTCGCTGCAGCTGCGGCAGGCGGCCGGCGTCGACGTCGAGTTCAACGAAGAGTTCGGCCGCGCGCTCGAAACCGCCCTCGAGCAGGCGCGGGCGCGCGGGCTGGTGGCCGGCGCGTTGACGCCGGGCGATCTGCTGCGGCTGCCGCAGGCGATTACGATCCGCGACCGCCAGCCGGCCGACGACGAGTCGTGGCAGGCGGAGCTGGCGGCGCAGGCGCGCGAGACGGTGGGCCATGCGCTGGTCGACCTCGATTCGATGCGCGCGCGAGAGGGCGAACATCTGCGCGCCGATCTCGACGCCCGCCGCGCCTACGTCGCCGACCTGGTCGAACGGATCGCCGCCGCGGCCGACGACGGGCGGCAGGCGATGGAGGAGCGGATCGCCGACCGCGTTCGCGAGCTGCGCAGTGAGCTGCAGGCCGACGAGACGGCCGTGGCGCAGGAAATCGTGCGCATGGCGGCGCGCTCCGACATCAGCGAAGAGGTCGAGCGCTTCCGCGCCCACGTGGCGCACTGGGCCGCGCTCGCCGACGGCCCCGAGCCGTGCGGCCGCAAGCTCGATTTCCTGCTCCAGGAAATGAACCGCGAGGTCAACACGATGGGCTCGAAGGCCGACGGCCTGCGCGTCTCGGAGCTGATCATCGCGGCGAAGGCCGAGCTCGAGAAGATGCGAGAGCAGGTTCAGAATGTCGAATGACCCTTCGACAAAAGCACCGCCTTCGCAGAGCTCAGGGCCGGGCCAGGCGACCGGCGTCACGCCCGGCGCCGCGACGGCTGCCGGCTCCGAGCCTGGCCGGGGACTGCTCTTCATCGTCTCGGCGCCGTCCGGCGCCGGGAAAACGACCCTGGTCGAGCGGCTGGTCGAGCAGATTCCGCGTCTCCGAATGTCACGGTCTTACACATCGCGCGCGGCGCGGGCCGGGGAAGCCGACGGGGTGGACTATAATTTCGTGTCGAGGTCCCGGTTCGAGGCGATGATCGCCGCGGGCGATTTTCTCGAGTGGGCCCCGGTGTTCGGCAACCTCTACGGCACCTGTGCCAGCGAAACCGATGCACTCCTGGAAGCCGGCGAGGACGTCGTCCTGGTGATCGACGTCCAGGGCGCGCGCAAGGTGCGCGCGCGCGGCGTCGCCACGACGACGGTGTTCGTGATGCCGCCGTCGTTCGACGTGCTCGAACAGCGGCTGCGCGGCCGCAGCAAGGACAGCGAGGCCGAGATTCAGCGGCGCCTCCAGGTGGCGCGGGACGAAGTCGCCGCCTTCACCGAGTACGACTACGTTGTCGTCAACGACGAGCTGCCGGCCGCGGTCGATCGGCTGCGCAGCATCGTCATCGCCGAGCGTGCGCGGCTGGCGCGGATGCGCCAGCGCGCCGAAACCATAGTCAGGACATTCTGATGACTGATCACAACAAGCCGACCAACCGCTTCGAGTTCGTCGTCACCGCCGGCGCGCGCGCGCGCCAGCTGCTTGCCGGGTCGACGCCGCGGGTGCCGGTCGGCCTCCACAAGAAGACCACCGTCGCGCAGGAAGAAGTGGCGACGAGAGTGGTGGAGAAGATTGACCCGGCCGAACCGCACGTCGACTAGCGCCGGCGATCGGATGATCCGGCCATGGGATTGATCGCGCTCGGCGTCACCGGCGGCATCGGCGCCTACAAGGCGGTCGAGGTCGCGCGCGGGCTGCAGAAGCGCGGCCACGAGGTGGTCGCGGTGATGACCCACTCCGCGACCCGCTTCGTCGGCGCGGTCACGTTCGAGGCGATCACCCGGCGCCGCGTCATCACCGATCAGTTCGAAGCCGGCATGAACGCCGAGATCGAGCACATCTCGCTCGCCTCGACCATCGATCTCCTGCTGGTGGCGCCGGCCACCGCCAACCTGCTCGGCAAGTTCGCCAACGGCATCGCCGATGATTTCCTGACCACGCTGTACACCGCGACCAGGGCGCCGGTGCTGGTCGCGCCGGCGATGAACACCCAGATGTTCTCGCACGAGGCCGTGCGCCGGAACCTCGACACGCTCGCGGCGCGGGGGGTGCGGTTCGTGGAGCCGGGCGAGGGGTATCTGGCCTGCGGCTGGATCGGCAAAGGGCGCCTCGCCGAGCCGGAGGAGATTGTCGCGGCGGCGGAGGCCATGCTGCGGCCGGACGGTCCGCTGCGCGGCCAGCGGGTGCTGGTCAGCGCCGGGCCGACCTATGAGGATCTCGACCCGGTGCGATACATCGGCAACCGTTCCAGCGGCCGCATGGGCTACGCGATCGCCGGTGAAGCGGCGCGGCGCGGCGCCGCCGTCGTGCTCGTTACCGGTCCGACGTCAATCGATCCGCCGCCGGTCGCTGAAGTGGTCCGCGTCCGAAGCGCGGCGGAGATGCACGACGCCGTCCTGTCGCGGGCCGGTTCGGTGCAGGTGGTGGTGATGGCGGCCGCGGTGGCCGATTACACGCCGGCCGAGCGCGCCGGGCAGAAGATGGCGAAGAGCGGCGACACGCTGACGCTGCAGTTGAAAAAAACGCCCGATATCCTCGGCGATCTCGGCAAACGGCGCCTCGCGCAGGGCGACGGCCCGGTGCTGGTCGGCTTCGCCGCCGAAACTGAAAACGTCGTGAGCTCGGCGGCCGCGAAGCGCGAGCGCAAGCACGCCGACCTCATCGTCGCGAACGACGTGTCGCGCAAGGACGCCGGCTTCGACGTCGACACCAACCAGGTCACCATCGTCGGACCCGACGGACCGGAAGCGCTGCCGCTGCAGGCGAAATCACGCGTCGCGGCCGAGATCCTCGACCGCGTCGAGCGGCTGCTCGCGCATCGCGGTGTCCGCCAGGCGTAGCGTCCCGCCTTTAGCCGGCCCGTCCCACATGGATCGCGATCAGCTCGTCGAACATCTCAAGTTCGCCGCCGAGCTCGGCGTCGCCGGCACGAGCCGCGACCCGAAGTGGCGCAAGCGCGGGAGCGCGCGCGTTGGACCGCCTGCGCTGGCAAGCGAGGGGGAGCCGCAACCGGCGGCCGCGCTCAGTCCCGTCGCGTTTTCTCGGAATCCGGCCGAGGCGCTGACCGCGATCCGCGCCGACATCGGCGACTGCACGCGCTGCAAGCTGCACACGCTCGGACGCACGCAGGTCGTGTTCGGCGTCGGCAACCCGGATGCGGACCTGATGTTCGTCGGCGAGGCGCCGGGCGGCGACGAGGACATCCAGGGCATCCCGTTCGTCGGCCGCGCCGGGCAGCTGCTGACGAAGATCATCGAGGCGATCGGGCTGTCGCGCGACGACGTCTACATCGCCAACGTGATCAAGTGCCGGCCGCCGGGGAACCGCAATCCCGAACCGGACGAAGTCGAGACCTGCGAGCCATTCCTGTTCCGGCAGATCGATACCATCCAGCCGAGGGTGATTGTCGCGCTCGGCAAGTTCGCCGCGCAGACGCTGCTGCGGACCGACGCGCCGATTTCGCGGCTGCGCGGCCGCGTCTTCGATTACCGCGGCGGCGCCAGGCTGATTCCGACCTTTCATCCCGCCTACCTGCTGCGCAACCCGGCGTCCAAGCGGGAGGTGTGGGAAGATATGAAGGTCGTCAGAACCCTGCTGAAGTCAGAAGCCTGAACTCTCCGTAGAGTCCGGCTTCAGCCGGACCGTGCTCAGTTCGCCTGAAGGCGGACACTACGTTTTCGCCCGTGTTCATCCACGTAGCCGTTCCCGTCCCTAATCTCGATCTCCTCACGTATGCCGTTCCTGACGGCACAGCCGCACCCTTCGTCGGCGCGCGCGTCGTCGTGCCGCTGGGCGCGCGGGTCGTCACCGGGATCGTCGTCGAGACGAACGTGGCGCCGCCGTCGGTGGACGGACGCGCCCCGGACGTAGAACGACAAACGTCAGCCGCCGGGCGGCCAGCGCCAGACGTCAAACCCGTCCGCGAAATCCTCGACGCCGGCGCGTTCGTGCCGGCCGAGGTGATCGCGCTGGCGCGGTGGACGGCCGAGTACTACGCGTCGGGCGTCGGCGATGCGATACCGCTGCTGCTGCCGCCGATGGCGCGCGGCGGCCGGGCCGACGCGCACAAGACCATGCGGGTGGCCGCGATCACGCCGGCGGGGCTGCAGGCGCTCGAGACGCCGGAGTCGATCAGCGGGAAACAGCACGACGCCCTGGCGGCGCTCGCCGGCGTGCCGGCCGGCATCGCCACCCCCGCGCTCGCCGGCCGCGGCATCGCAGCGGATGCAATCTCGCGCCTCGCGCGGCTTGGCTATATCAGCATCCGCAGCGACCGCGTCGACCGCGATCCGTTCGCGGGGAGGGACAGGGGTCAGAGTGGTGTCACACCCCTGCAGGGATTGGCAGCGGGATTGCCTGAGGGGGCTGCCGCCAGAACGCTCACGGGCGAACAGGCCGCCGCGCTCGACCGCCTCACCGCGCTCGCGGCGACCGCCGAGTTCCGCGTCGCGCTGCTGCACGGCGTCACCGGCAGCGGCAAGACGGAGATCTACATCCGGCTTGCGGCCGCGGTCCGCGACGCCGGACGCCGCGTGCTGATGCTGGTGCCGGAAATCGCCCTGACGCCGGCCGCCGCCGCGCTCTTCCGCGAGGCGTTCAGCGATCGCGTCGCCATCCAGCACAGCGGCCTGTCCGACGGCGAGCGCCACGACCAGTGGCAGCGCATCCGCCGCGGCGACGTCGACGTCGTCGTCGGCACGCGATCGGCCGTCTTCGCGCCGCTCGAGCGCATTGGCTTGATCGTCGTCGACGAGGAGCACGACGGCTCGTACAAGCAGGAGGAAAGCCCGCGCTACAACGGCCGCGACGTCGCGATCGTCCGCGGCCGGCATGCCGGCGCGCTCGTCGTCCTCGGCTCGGCCACGCCGTCGATGGAGAGCTATCACAACGCGATTGCCGGCAAGTACGAGCGCGTCGTCCTCGAGCGCCGTGTCCTCGACCGTCCGCTGGCCGAGGTGTCGATCGTCGACATGCGCGAAGAGTACGCGGCGGAGGGACCGGAGGTGATCCTCAGCCGGCCGCTGCGCGCGGCGATCCAGGCGCGGCTCGATCGCGCCGAGCAGTCGCTGATCCTCCTGAACCGGCGCGGCTTCGCCACATCCGTGTTCTGCCGCCAGTGCGCCGGCACGATCGACTGTCCCAACTGCAGCGTTTCGCTCGTCGTCCACGGCGAGGGCTCGGCGAAGCGCGCGCGATGCCACTACTGCAACTACACCGCTCGCGTTCCCGCCGCATGCCCGCGCTGCGCCGGGCCGTACCTCGAGCAGGCGGGCTTCGGGACCGAGCGCCTCGAGGCCGAGGTGCGCGCGGCATGTCCCGCCGCCCGCGTCGCCCGCCTCGACCGCGACGCGATCCGCCGCAAGGGCTCGCTCCAGGCGCTGCTGACCCGGTTTCGCAGCGGTGACATCGACGTCCTCGTCGGCACGCAGATGATCGCGAAGGGGCACGATTTCCCACGCGTCACGCTCGTCGGCGTCGTCTCGGCGGATGTCGGCCTCGGCCTCGCCGACTTCCGCGCCTCGGAGCGCACGTTCCAGCTGCTGACCCAGGTGGCCGGCCGCGCCGGCCGGGGCGAGCAGCCAGGCGAGGCAATCGTGCAGACGCTGTATCCGAGCCACTACAGCATCCAGCTCGCGTGCAAACAGGACTACCCGGCGTTCTATCACCGCGAGCTGGCGTTCCGGACGGCGATGCGGTATCCGCCGATCGTATCGCTGGCCAATGCCGTCGTCCGCGCGCGCACGTTCGCCGGCGCGATGGACGATGCCGCGGATCTGGTGCAGAAGGTGAGAGACGCGGACGGCGGCGCGCTGCGCGTGCTGGGCCCCGCGCCGCCGCCTCTGGGCAGGCTGCGCGGGGAGTTTCGCGCCCAGCTGCTCGTCAAAGGGACGAACCGGCGCAGGATTCGAGAGACGCTGCAGGCCGCGCTCGCCTCGCGGCCGGATCTTCAGCGGCGCACGATCGTCGACGTCGATCCGCTCAACGTGACTTGAAGGCGATCGGCCTCAGCGGCCGATGAGATCCATCACCTTGATTGGCGCCGGGGTGAAGCACAGCGCGAACATCACCACCGCGAACAAGGCGAGGAGCATGCGCGGCCGATCGAGCGGCACGTGCTCGTCGAAGACGCGCGGATGGCGCGGTCCGAGGAAGAAGATCATCGCGATGGTGAGCACCGCGAACACGATCCAGCTGCTGGTGAAGAACGCCAGCGTCGCCACCACGGCAACCGTGATGAAGGTAACGTAGACGGACCGGTGCCCGAGCACCGAGTAGGCGATGTGCCCGCCATCGAGCTGACCGATGGGGAAGAGGTTGAGCGCGGTGGCGAGCATGCCGAACCATGCCGCGAACCCCATCGGATGCAGGTTGAGCGAGTAGCCGTCGGCCATGTGTCCCCAGATCAGCCACGACGCCAGCTTGAAGAGCGGCGGCTCGCCGAGCTCGTACATGACGCCGGCGTACGCATCGGGCAGCTTGACGAGGTGCGACATGGCCACGCCGGCGAACACGGTCGGCACGGTGATGATGAACCCGGCGATCGGGCCGGCGATGCCGATGTCGAAGAGGGCGCGCTTGCTCGGAAACGGCTCGCGGATGCGAATCACCGCGCCGAGCGTGCCGGTGGGAAACGGCGGCGGCAGCGGCAGGAAGAACGGCAGCGACGCGTCGACATCATAATATCGGCACGCGAAGTAGTGACCGAGCTCATGGCAACCGAGGATGGCGATGACCGTACCGCTGTACCAGAGCCCGCGCACGAGCAGTTCGGGAAACGCCATCGGCAGCACGGTCGAACCGCGGAAATCGTCGAGGTAACTCGCGTAGTGTCCCGCGCCGATCAACGTCGTCGTCGCGAGCGTGAGGGCAAACAGCAGGGCGTGCCGCCAGACCCGATCCTGAAACTTCGGGCTGGGGTGCCAGTCAGCCGGGATAGGCTCCAAGTGTCAGCCGATGTTCTGCAGATCTTTGCCGGGTTTGAAGCGGATGGTGCGCCCCGGCGGGATGCGAACTTCCTTGCCGGTGCGTGGGTTGCGGCCGATGCCGCGCTTGCGGGGCTTCACCTGGAACACGCCGAAGCCGCGCAGCTCGATACGCTCGCCCCGCTGCATCGAGGTCCGCATCGCGTCGAAAACGGCATCCACCGCCACCTCGGCTTTGACCTTGGTGATGTCGGCGATTTTCGACACTTCGTTGACGATGTCGACCTTGATCATGCTTAGGGTCTCCTAGGTGGTTGTAAATAGCATAAGAGACAAGACTTACGCTGTCAAGGCAAAGGCTAAGTGACGTTGTAAATGCCCCGGAAAACTCCCTCGGTCGTCCTCGCGGGCCGTCCCAACGTGGGGAAATCGACGCTGTTCAACCGCATCACCGGACGGCGGCGCGCGATTGTCGCGTCGGTCGCGGGCACGACGCGCGACGCCCTCGCGCGGCCGGTCAACTGGCGCGGCGTGTCGTTCCAACTATTCGATACAGGAGGGTTGTACGGCGAGAGCCAGGATCCGCTGCACCATCTCGTCGTGCAGCAGGGGCAGCGCGCGATCGCGCACGCCGACCTCCTGGTCCTGCTGGTCGACGGGCGCGAAGGGCTTCTCCCCGGCGACGAGCGGATCGCGCGCGAGCTGCGCGAAACCGGGCTGCCCGTGCTGCTCGCGATCAACAAGACCGACGACAAGCGATCGCAGACCTCGTCGATGGAGTTCTTCCAGCTGGGGTTCGACCCGGTGATTGAAATCTCCGCCGAGCACGGCACCGGCGTCTACGAGCTGCTCGACGAAGTCGCCAGGCGATTGCAGGCCAAGGGGATTGGCCTCTCGCCCGGCGCCGTCGACGAGCATCCTGCCGACACGGCGCCGCCTCGCGACGCGGCCGACGAAACGCGCGTGGCGATCGTGGGACGGCCGAACGTGGGCAAGTCGTCCTTGGTCAATCGCCTGCTGCGCGAAGAGCGCGTGCTCGTCAGCGACATGCCGGGGACGACGCGCGATGCGATCGACGCGCCGCTCCTCTGGCACCGGCGCCATTTCCGGCTCGTCGACACCGCCGGGATGCGCCGCCCCGGCCGCATCGCGCGCGGCGGCAAAGTGGAAATGGTCAGCGTCGGCCTGGCGAAAGAGGCGATCGCCGACGCCGACGTCGTCGCGCTGGTGGTCGATGCGAATACCGGCGCCAGCGACCAGGACGCGGCAATCGGCGGCGAGGCCGACCGCGCCGGCCGCGGCATCGTCATCATCGCCAACAAGTGGGATCTGGTGAAGACCACCGATCACATGTTCGTGAAAAGCTTCGACGAGAAGCTTCGCCACGGCATGCGGTTCCTCGACTATGCGCCGATCCTGCACGTGTCGGCCCTGACCGGCGAGCGGACGACGCGGGTGCTCGAGACCATCGACAGGGTGGCGGCGACGCGGCGCGCGCGGGTGCCGACGCCGGCGCTCAACGCGTTCATCGAATCGGTCACCGCCGCCAACCCGCCGGTGAGCCCGGGCCGCAAGCACGTGCGGATCATGTACGCCGCGCAGATTGGCGTGGCGCCGCCGTCGTTCGTCTTCTTCACCAACGTCGCGACGACGTTTCATTTCTCGTACGAGCGCTTCCTCGTCAACAAGCTGCGCGAGAAGTTCGGGTTCGTCGGCTCGCCGATCCGGATCCAGGTGCGCCGGCGCGATCGCAACACCAACGTCGGCGGCGACCGCCGCGTGCTCGGCCTGCGCAAGCAGCGGAAGGAGCGGCGCGAGCGCGACGGCAGCGACCGCGCCGATCGGCGTTCGGGCAAGAACCGGACCGCGGGCGACGACGACGGGCCGCGACGCAAGGTGAAGAAATGATGGCGCCAGTGACAGTACAAATCCGGCGCCTCCCCTCGGCTGAGGGGCTCGCGCTGCCGGCTTACATGACGCCGGGTGCGGCCGGCATGGATCTCCACGCCGCCGTCGTCGACGATCTCGTGATCGAGCCGGGCGACATCGTGCTGGTGCCGACCGGATTGGAGGTCGCGATCCCGGAGGGCTTCGAGGGGCAGGTGCGGCCGCGTTCCGGCCTGGCGGTGAAGCACGGCATCAGCCTGCCGAACACGCCGGCGACGATCGACGCCGACTACCGCGGCGAGATCCGCGTGCCGCTGATCAACCTCGGTCGCGCGGCGTTCCGCGTCTCGCGCGCGATGCGCATCGCGCAGCTGGTCGTGGCGCCGGTCGCGCGCGTGACGTGGGACGAAGTCGATGCGCTGCCGGGGACGAGCCGCGGCGCCCACGGCTTCGGGCACTCGGGCGTGTGATGGCGGAGGGCGCGGAGCTCTTCGCGCCTCTCTCTCGCTTGAGCTTCACGCGAGCTCCGGCGAGGCTCGCCGAAGCGCCTGCGGCGCGCAGGCGGCGGGGGCGCTGCGGTGTCTGCGCTATAATTCACTGCCGCGTTGACGCGCGCTATGCCGGATACGCCTCACGTCGAGATCCCGAACCGCGCGCTGTTCAAGGCCACCGAGGTCTGCGAGCTGGCGAAGGTGCAGCCCTACGTCCTGCGCTCGTGGGAAGCCGAGTTCCCCGACCTGGGTGTCGCGAAAGCAGCGGGCGCGCCGCGCGTCTACCGGCGCGCCGACGTCCAGCAGGTGCTGCGCATCAAGCACCTGCTGCTCGTCGAAGGGCTGACGCTGGCCGGCGCGCGGCGCCGGATCACCGAGGAGACGATGCCTGCGGCGGGCGAGTTGCCGGCGATCGACGAGCTGATCGGCCAGAACGCACGCGAGCGGCTGACGGCGGTGAGGCGCGGGCTGCGATCGATCCTCGACCTCCTGGCCGGGTCGGACAACGGCGACGAGTTCGAGCTCGCGCCGCCGGTCGTCGCGCCGCCAAGGGCGCGGCCGGCGCCGTCGGAACGGAACAAAACCGCGCGCGGGAAAGAGGGGCGGGCGCGGCGCCCCGCGGCGCGCGCGCCCCAGGCGCGCCGCAATCGATCGGCGTAGAATCGGAACGTCGGGACGTAGCGTAGCCTGGTTATCGCGCTTGACTGGGGGTCAAGAGATCGGCGGTTCGAATCCGCCCGTCCCGACCAAATCTCCCCGCCTTCGTCGACCATCAATTGACCTGTCACGCCCGGTGGGTCTCAGGGGTCGCGGGTTCCTTCCCAGCACGTGAACGTCGCGGCCTGGAGGATCTATGACAACTGAAATGCGGTGGACCGCGATTGCCGCGGTGTTCGTGCTTGCCCTTGGTGTGCTCGCCCATGCGCTGATCCCTCGGTTTGAATACCAGGCGTCGACGGACGGATCCGCCGTCGTGATTCACGACCGATGGGCCGGCAAGTTCCAGCGTGCCGTCTACGACAAGGACGGCCACCTGCAACTGCAGTCGGTCATCACACCGTTCTAACGGCGATCACCTCCTTGAATATCGCGGCTGCCGTGCCGTGACCCGACCCGTCACGCCCGCCGCCTACGATGCCGGGATGGACGAGGAAAAACCATCAGAAGAAACCCCGTGGTTCGCGCCTGGCCATCATCGGGTTGGCATTCCGCGCCAGCGGCAGCCGGGCGTGGAAGCGTGGCGCCTCTATCACCCGGACGGGCGCGTGCAAACCTGCGAGCTGCGCGACGATTCCAAGGCGGGCGCCGGCTGGGATGTGATGATCCTGGAAAATGGCGAGCCGCTCTTCTCGCGCCGCTGCGCGGACGAGCGCGGGGCGCGCTTTGTCGCGCTGTCGTTCAAGCAGGATGCGATGCGAACCGGATGGCTGAGCTGTCCTTCGGTCGACGGCTGACCGCCACCACTCTCGGACACGGCGGGCGTCGATTCGCGCCGTTGCCTGTGAAACCGCGTGGCACCCGCCTTGCCCCGTCATCCAGCAGGTATCGCTGACGATCGCGATCCCCAACTCGAAAAACTGACGGAGGCCTTATGCGTTCGCCCGCTGCCCATGCGCGCGTCTCGACGGTCCTGCTGTGCCTGGCCTTCTGCGCGCCGATCGTGTCGACGGCCCAGACGACCGCTCCCGCCACCGCGGCGTCCACAACCGTCGCGCCGACGATTCGCATCGACAACTTCGGCCGCATCAACGCCAACTACTACCGCGGCGCGCAGCCGCAGGGCCGCGACTACGCCGACCTGGCGTCGCTGGGTGTCCGGACGATCGTCAACCTCACCAGCGACGATGCGGACGCAGGCGAGAAAGCGATGGCGGAACGCGCGGGGCTGCGCTACGAACAGCTGCCGATGACGACGCGCCGGCCGCCGACCGGCGAGGAGGTGGCGCGCTTCCTGGCGATCGTCGACGATCCGGCGAATCAGCCGGTGTACGTGCACTGCGTCGGCGGACGCCACCGCACCGGCGTCATGACCGCCGGCTACCGCATGACGCACGACGGCTGGACCGCCGATCAGGCGTTCGCCGAGATGAAGCAGTACAAGTTCGGCGCCGATTTCCTGCACCCGGAGTTCAAGGCGTTCGTCTACGGCTATCGCCCCGTGCTCGCGCAGGCGGCCAGCAAGTCAACGACCAGGAGCGGCAGCTAGCTGGCAGTCAGGCCACTATGGGATCGGTCTGCTGAAAGAACGCGCGGCGTGATTAGAATACGGGCACTCCAGGAGGCCGAATGCTGGATGTCCGGCCGGCAAGTCGCTCGCGTCGCGTCCCGCCTGTCGTCAGGCTCGCTGCGGTCCTCTCGATCGTCACAACGGGCGTTCAGCCCGCAGCCTCGCGTCAACCCGGCCGGTCGCCATATTCCGCGCTTCAAGCCGGCACGCTCGTTCAGCTGAACGACAGCGGCAACCAGACGGCTGTCTCGATCATTCCAACGCTCGGGAACCTCACCGTCGAGATGAAAGTGAAGGGGCACAATGTCCTTCGCTTCCCGTTCGAATCGGCCGCGGATTACAAGGGCGGCGCCGGCTCGATAGGCATCCCGTTTCTCGCCCCGTGGGCCGACCGCCTCGATGAGCAGGCGTTTTACGCAAACGGCAGGCGATACGCGTTCGACATGACGCTTGGGAACGTTCGCGGGGCGAACCCCATTCACGGGTTCCTGGCGTCGGCCAGCGAGTGGACCGTCGTCGAAGCGCGCGCCGACGGCGAGTCGGCCTGGGTGACGAGCCGGCTGGAATTCTCCAGGCATCCGCTCTGGATGAAGCAGTTTCCGTTTGCCCACACCATCGAGATGACCCACCGCCTTCGCGACGGCGTCCTGGAAGTGGCCACGCGGATCGACAACCTGAGCGCCGAGCCGATGCCGGTCGCGATCGGGTTCCACCCGTTCTTTCAACTCACCGATTCCCCGCGCGACGAATGGGTGCTTTCCCTCGCGGCGAGAACCTATTGGCCGCTGGCAGCGACAAAGATGCCGACGGGCGAGCGGCGACCGATCGAGACGTTCTTCACAACCCCCGCGGCCATCGCGCTGGCGCCGCTCGACCTCGACGATGTGTTCAGCGACCTGGTCCGGGACGCGAATGGCCGGGCGACGATGTCGGTACGGGGCAAGACGCAGCGACTGGACGTGGTGCTTGGCGCCAACTATCGCGCCGTCGTGATCTATGCGCCGAAGACTGCGCCGGGCCAGGACGCCGCGGCGCGCAACTTCGTGTGCATCGAACCCGAGGCGGGGATCATCAACGCGCTGAATCTGGCCCACAAAGGCGTGTACAAGGAGCTGCAGAGCATCCCACCGGCTGGCGTCTGGCAGGAAAGTTTCTGGATCCGTCCAGGCGGTTTCTGAGAGATGTCACGGAGCGCCGCGTTCGTGCTCTCGATCGGGCTGCTTGCCAGCATCTCGCGCGCGCAATCGCCCCGCGAGATCACCTTCGACGAGATCGCGCGCCCGAAGCCGGGCGAGTGGCCGAGCTACAACGGTCTCCTCAGCGGGAATCGTCACAGCCCGCTCGACCAAATCAACACCCGCACCGTTGCGAAGCTC
>Ga0111539_10007654_pt1 | contig 13802 bp, 12 predicted proteins | sample RhiMethybrSRZTD1_FD_79667 | JGI IMG/M metagenome (GOLD analysis project Ga0111539, IMG submission 79667) | Populus rhizosphere microbial communities from Tennessee, USA - Rhizosphere MetaG P. TD hybrid SRZTD1 (version 2) (version 2) | ecosystem: Host-associated > Plants > Roots > Rhizosphere >...
TACGGCGCTCCCTTTCCGGCCCTGCTGGTCCTCGGGATGGTGTGGGGTGCGACCGCGCTCGCCGATTCGGCCCAGTTCTCGACCATGGTGACCGAACTGTCGGATCCGTCGTCGGTCGGCACCACACTGACCGTCCAGCTGGCGCTCGGGTTTCTGCTCACCACCGCGACCCTGTGGCTGATTCCGGTGGCGCGCGACGCGTGGTCGTGGCGCTGGGCGTTCGTGCTGCTGGCACCGGGGCCACTGCTCGGAACGCTGGCGATGGTCCGCCTGCGCGCACATCCCGAAGCGGTGCGGATCGCGGGTGGACGGGGGTGAGCGCGGTCCGTTAGCGTTCACGCGCCGGCCCGATCCGCCGGCACGCGCGCGTCGATTCCGAAGCCCATGGAGGCGTGATGGCCGCCGCCGATCCCTCATCCGCAACCTTCGATTCCTCGCTCTCCAATCCCGACCTCGCCCCCGTTCCTCTCTCCCGACGCACCTGGAACTGGTGGCACTTCTGCGCCCTGTGGATCGGGATGTCGGTGTGCATTCCGACCTACACGCTCGCCTCCGGGCTGATCGATTCGGGGATGTCGTGGAACCAGGCGATGTTCACGATCTTCCTCGGCAACCTGATCGTGCTGGCGCCGATGATCCTGAACGCGCACGCCGGCACCCGCTACGGCATTCCGTTCCCGGTGTTCGCGCGCGCCAGCTTCGGCGTGCTGGGCGCGAACGTGCCGGCGCTGCTGCGCGCGATGGTGGCGTGCGGGTGGTTCGGGATCCAGACCTGGTTCGGCGGCGCCGCACTGTGGACGCTGACCAAGCAGATGGTGCCGGGACTCGCGCACCTTCCCAACGTGATGCCGCCGTTCCTCGGCCTCACCACCGGCGAGGCGCTCGGCTTCCTGGTGTTCTGGGCGATCAACGTGTGGTTCATCATCAAGGGCACCGAGAGCATCAAGTGGCTCGAGTCGGTGTCGGCGCCGTTCCTGATCATCGTCGGCCTCGCGCTGCTCGGCTGGGCCTACTTCAAGGCGGGCGGCTGGGGACCGATCCTGTCGCGGCCTTCGAAGTTCGCCGACTTCGCCACGTTCTGGCCGGTGTTCTTCCCGTCGCTGACCGCCATGGTCGGGTTCTGGGCGACCCTGTCGCTCAACATCCCGGACTTCACGCGTTACGCGAAGTCCCAGCGGGATCAGGTGATCGGACAGGCGCTCGGCCTGCCCCCCACCATGACGCTCTACGCGTTCATCGGGGTCGCCGTGACGTCGGCGACCGCGATCATCTTCCCGGGTGGCAACGTGGTGTGGGACCCGGTCGAGCTGCTGGGGAAGATCGGCGGACCGCTCACGGTCCTGCTGTCGATGCTCGCGCTCAGCATCGCCACGCTCACCACCAATCTCGCCGCCAACGTGGTCTCTCCCGCCAACGACTTCAGCAACGCCGCCCCGCGCCTGATCTCGTTCCGCACCGGCGGCATGATCACTGCGTTCGTCGGCCTGCTGATGATGCCGTGGAAGCTGCTGGCCAGTTCGCAGGGATACATCTTCACCTGGCTGATCGGCTACTCGGCCCTGCTCGGGCCGATCGGCGGGATCATGATCGTCGACTACTTCGTGCTGCGCGGACGGAACTTGAACGTGAATGACCTCTATCGCCGCGGCGGCGCCTACGAATACCGCGGCGGCTTCAACCCCGCTGCACTGGTGGCGCTGGTGATCGGCGTCGCTCCGTGCGTACCCGGTTTCCTCGCGCAGGCGTTCCCGCATACCTTCCCGAACGTCGCTGCGCTGTGGAAGACCCTCTACTCCTACGCCTGGTTCCTCGGGTTCGGAGTGGCCGGGACCGTCTATCTGGCGCTGATGTCCGTGAATCGCGAAAGCCGCCGGCCGGGGTAGAATCGGCCGGTGCAGCCATCGCAACCGAAACCAATCCCCCATGAGGTGACGTCGTGAGCGTTCACGTTTCGACCTCCGAACTTCCCGCCGCTGCGATCGATTCGTTCCGTGCGCGCCTGCGGGGAGCGCTGCTGCTGCCCGGGACTCCGGGTTACGACGAGTCGCGCGCGCTGTGGAATGGAATGATCGACCGCAAGCCGGCGCTGGTCGCGCGCTGCCTGGGAGTGGCAGACGTGATCGCGGGGATCGCGTTCGCACGCGAACATCGCCTGCTGCTCTCGATCAAGGGCGGCGGCCACAACATCGCCGGTCTCGCGGTGTGCGAGGGCGGCCTGATGCTCGATCTGACCGCGATGCGCGGCGTGTGGGTCGATCCTGGCACGCGTACCGCGCGAGCCCAGGCTGGATGCCTGCTCGGCGATGTCGATCGCGAAACCCAGGTGCACGGGCTGGCGTCGGTGCTGGGATTCGTGTCGGCGACCGGCATCGCCGGGCTCACGCTCGGCGGCGGCTTCGGCTACCTGACGCGCCGGTTCGGCTGGACCACCGACAACGTGACCGGCATGGAGATGGTGACCGCCGACGGCCGTGTCGTGCGCGCGAGCGAAACCGAGAATCCCGACCTGTTCTGGGCGCTGCGCGGTGGCGGTGGCAATTTCGGCGTGGTGACCGCGATCGACTACCGGCTGCATCCGGTCGGCCCGACCGTCACCGGCGGCGTCATCGCGTGGACGGCCGATCATGCACCGGCGGTGCTGGACCTCTTTCGCGAGCTGTACGAGACGGGTCCTGCCGAGCTGACGCTGGCGGCGATGCTCCGCAAGGCGCCGCCCGCCCCGTGGATCAAGGCCGAGATGCACGGCAAGCCGATGATCGGGCTGGTGGTGTGCCACAGCGGGAGTGTCGAAGCCGGCGAGGCGCTCGCGGCCCGCATGCGCGCGATCGGGCCCACGATCGGAGACATCGTCCAGCCCCGCCCCTACGCGCAGCAGCAGGCGCTGCTCGACGCGACCCAGCCCAAGGGTCGCCGCTACTACTGGAAGTCGGAGTACCTCGCGAAGCTCGAGCCCGCGTTGTTCACCGGGATGATCGATCACGCGTCACGGATTCCATCCCCGCTCTCCGCGGCGATCCTGTTCGCGGTCGGTGGCGCCTTGAACAAACTGGCGAACGATCATTCGGCGGTCGGCAACCGCGATGCGGCGGTGGTGCTCAACCTGACCTCGCAGTGGGAGCGCGCCGAGGACGACGCGGTGAACATCGAGTGGACGCGCACCGCGTGGAGCGATCTGCGGCGGTTCTCGACCGGCGGGACCTACATCAACTTCCTCACCGAAGACGAGCCAGGCGACCGGATCCAGGCCGCGTACGGGAACAACCTGGCGAAGCTCGCGTCGGTAAAGGCGCAGTGGGATCCGGACAATCTGTTCCGGGTGAACAAGAACATCACGCCGGCCGGTCGCTGAGACCGGCCGTCAGCGTACGGGCGCGGTGACGGTCACCCGCCCGAGGGCGATGCCGAGCCCGGGCGGCGAGCGATCCGGGGCGTTGCTCGTCGACTCGCCGCTGATGTTGATCCCGCGCCACGTGACCTTCATCCGGAGCGTGTAGGTGCCCGGAGGAAGATCGCTGTCCACCAGCAGCGCATAGTCCTCGCGGTACAGGATCCCGGGTGACCAGGCAATCGGCGGATTGACCAGATAGCCGAGGTCGCGGCGCCGGGACTGACGGACGCGTCCCTGCGCGTCGATCAGGACCAGTTCCATCCCGTGAAAGCGATCGCTCTGTCCGGTCCGCTGCCAGCAGGTCGCGATCCGCACGGTTCCACCCGGGGACGCCGCCGGATCGAGGACCGTGCCGCCGCGCCATGCGAGCTGGTTGTCGAACACGATCGGCTCCGCGAGCGTGTCGCACCCGCCCGGGGTCACGAGCGGAACCGGGAAGCGCGTCCGTTCGAACCGGACGATGTCTCCCCCGACCGCCCCGGCCATCAGCTGGTTGGATGTCAGCATCGCGATCAGCCGCTCGCTGGTGCCCGGCATCACGATCCCGAGCACGCCGGGCGCGGCGACATCGGCGACCACGGCGCTGACCCCGGTCGGCATCGGGTAGGGACGCGCCGAGAAGGTGTAGGTGCCGTTCATCACGTGATGAAGGGAATGCACGCTGTCGCGGCGTGACAGGCGGGGCAGGAACTCGAAGCTCGCCACCACCGCTCCTTCCTGCGGCAGGTGCGCGAGCACTCGATCCCGCGCGTGTGCGGCCGCCACCTCGGCGCCGGTCGGAAGCTTGCGTCCGCGGGTCGGGGTGAGCAGGAACTTCCCGTTGCTGAACAGCGGTCCATAGAGGAACGCGCAGCCCAGCGACGCGGCGAGGGTCACGATTGCGACCCCGCGCACCGCGAGGGGGCGCGGGATGCCCCGCCCGCTCGCGGGTGCGAGCCACGCGAGCAGGTTCCGCATGCCGATCACGGTGGCGGCGGCGGTGAACGGGAGGATCAGCGCCGTGTACTGGCAGAGAATCGTGTGCTGCGCGGTGCGCCACGACAGCATGTGCTCGGCGAACGCAGGCAGCGCGATCAGCAGCGTCGCCGGGCTGAGCAGCGGCAGGAACGCGAGCGGCAGGAACAGGGTCAGGTGGTACTGAAGCTTGACCGAGGTGTCGAACGGGACGCCCGGGGTGATGACCAGGCTCTGGAGCGCAAGATCCGGGCGGCTCAACAGGCCCTGCATCACCGAGCCGAGCGATGTCCCCCACTGCCGGTACACGCCCGCATAGTCCGACTCGCCGTGCGTCAATGCCGGTCGCAGGATCAGGAACGTGAGCGCCAGCGAGATCGCGGAGCTGGCGAACAGCACCCCCGCCAGAGCCGGCCGGCGCGGACGCAGCCACACCAGCGTATGGAGCGCGAGCATCGCCATCACCAGCGCGACATCTTCGCGGCACAGCAGGGCGAGACCGGCGTACAACGCGGCCGGCCGTGCTCGTCCCGCCCGCACGAAGAAGAACGCGGCTGCCAGCGCCGGCGTGGCGAGCATCTCGGGGTGGAACTCGAACAGGTTCGCGTAGCCCATCGCCGGCTGCAGCAGATAGAGCGCCGCGCACGCGAGCGCGAGCCCGTCATGCCGCAGTTCGCGACGCGCCAGCGCATGGATCGGCAGCGCACCGAGCGCGAGGGCGACGCTCTGCACAACCAGCAGCGTCACGGGATGACGCGCGACCGCGTAGATCGGGGCCACAGCGAACAGAATCAGCGACGAATGGTCGCCGAGCCACGGCATTCCCCGGATCGAACTGAACAGCGTGCCGCGCAGGATGCCGTCGGTGGCCTGGGAGAAGATCGCCAGATCGAAGTCGGTGTAGAGGTAGTAGCGCCAGCGGATCCAGCACAGGATCGAGAACGTAACCGCATACGCCGCGATCAGGGCGGCGAGCGCCAGGCGATGCGGCGCGGACACCGGCGCGAGGGCAGGCGGATCCGCAACCGGGTCACGACGCCGGTCCGATGCTCCGGGCGTCGTGCGGCGTCGGCGTGCGCTCATCGCGCGATGCGGCCGCCGAGCGCAGCGTCGAGCAGGGTCCGTGCGAACTGGTGCTGCGCGACATACGCGGTCCACACGTCGAGCGCCCATGCGCGGACCCGCCGCGCGTGCTCGTCGGGATCCGGGGCCGACGCAACCGTCACGATCGTGATCGTGCCGCGTGCCGCCGGAGCGGCCGGTCGTTCCAGCACCGGCCGGCCGTTGAGCGAACGGTGGATCACTTCGTAGACCGCCGCCCGCCCGTCGTGCTCGACCCCGCAGCACAATCCCATCAGGTGCGCGGCGTACGATTTCGCCGACACTCCGTAGGTATCCGCGTGCTGCATGCAGTAGGTGTCGAAGGCGAGCCGGTAGACCGCGCGATAGCGAAGGTCCGAGGTGGAGCGGGCCATCAGTTCGTCCCACAGCGCCTGGCAGCTCGCGCGGCCGCCGACGACCGCGCCCCCGCACTCGGGACAGCGTTCTTCGATGGGGATGCGGCTCGGGTCGGTCACGAACGATCTCGCACGGGGAGAATGGCGAAGCTGGTTGCCGATCGTACCGCTCGCACGCAGCCATCCGCCACTTGGAGGCGGACCGCGCCCGCTGCTAGGGTGCGGCCATGAGCGTCGCCGCCTCCGAACAGGTCCACGTCCGCATCCAGCGACTCCCGCATGCCGAGGACCTTCCGCTCCCCGCCTACGAGACCGCCGGAGCGGCCGGCATGGACGTGCGCGCAGCCCTCGCCGAACCACTCGAGATCGCGCCGGGTGCGATCGTCCGGGTGCCTTCGGGCTTCGCGGTCGAGGTGCCGCCGGGATTCGAGATCCAGATCCGTCCGCGCTCGGGGCTGGCGAGCCGCAACGGCATCACCCTTCCGAACGCGCCCGCCACGATCGACTCCGACTACCGCGGCGAGATCACGATCGCGCTCGTGAATCTCGGCGCCGAGCCGTTCCGGGTGGAGCGCGGAATGCGCATCGCCCAGATGGTGCTCGCGCGGGCGCCGCAGGTGGCGTGGGAGGAGGCCGAGGAGCTGACCCCGACCTCCCGGGGAGCGGGTGGCTTCGGCCATACCGGTGTCGGCTAGCCCCGGTTCCGTGCCGGCGCTCTTCCCCCGCTCCGCGGGGGTCCTGCTTCATCCCACCTCGCTTCCCGGCCCGGACGGGATCGGCGACCTCGGTCCCGAGGCGCACCGCTGGCTCGAGTGGCTCCATTCTGCGGGGCAGCGGATCTGGCAGGTGCTGCCGCTCGGTCCGACCGGGCACGGGAACTCGCCCTACCAGTCGTACTCGGCGTTCGCCGGCAACCCGCTGCTCGTCAGTCCCGAGGCGCTGCGCGACCAGGGCTTGCTCGACGCGGACGATCTCGCCGACCGGCCGGCGCTGCCCGAGCGGTTGGTTGCGTTCGACGCCGTCCGGTCGTGGAAGCAGACCGTTCTCGAGCGCGCATTCCGGCGGTTCTCCGCGGGACGCGCGCCGGCACTCACGCGCAGCTTCGACGAATTCCGCGCCACGCACGCGTCGTGGCTCGACGATTACACGCGTTTCATGGCACTCAAGACGGCGACCGGCGGCGCGGCATGGAACGACTGGGATCCCGCGATCCGCGACCGCGAGCCCGCCGCGCTCGCAGCGCTCGACGAGCGGCTCGCTCCGGCGATCGCCCGGGAGCGGTTCGGGCAGTTCCTGTTCGAGCATCAGTGGCAGGCGGTGCGCGCACACGCCGGCTCCCTCGGCATCCGCATCTTCGGCGACATCCCGATCTTCGTCGCCCCCGACAGTGCGGACGTGTGGGCGCATCGGGAATGGTTCCGGCTCGCGCCCGATGGAACGCCGGCGGTGATGGCGGGCGTCCCCCCCGACTACTTCAGCGCGACCGGACAGCTGTGGGGCAACCCGCTCTACCAGTGGGACCGCATGGCGGCCGATGGCTACACGTGGTGGATCGCGCGCCTGCGCTCGGTGTTCGCGCGGGTCGACATGGTGCGTCTCGATCACTTCCGTGGATTCGAGGCGTTCTGGGAGGTTCCCGCCGGGGCCGCGACCGCGGTCACCGGTCGCTGGGCGCCGGGACCGGGTGCGCCGTTCCTCGCCGCACTGCGTGCCGCATTCGGTGCGCTGCCGATCGTGGCCGAGGACCTCGGGGTCGTGACCCCGGAGGTCGAGGCCCTGCGCGACACCTTCGATCTTCCGGGCATGAAGGTGCTCCAGTTCGCGTTCGCCGATGACGACCGCAACCCGTTCCTCCCCCACCATCACCCGCGGAACGCGGTCGTGTACACGGGCACCCACGACAACGACACCACCCGCGGCTGGTACGAGAACGGTTCAACCGCGGACGAGCGGGATCACGTCCGGCGCTATCTCAGCAGCAGCGGGGACGACATCGCGTGGGACCTCATCGCGGCCGCGTTCGCATCGCCCGCTCACACCGCGATCGTGCCGCTCCAGGACGTGCTGGGACTCGGCAGCGACGCACGCATGAACGTCCCCGGCCGTCCGGACGATAACTGGGGGTGGCGGTTCACCTGGGCCGATCTCCCGGCCCGCATCCACGAACGACTGCGCACCCTGACGGAGCATCATGGACGCTGACCCCCGCGACCCGGACGTCGCACCCGATCCCCCGGACCCGGTCCCGCCCGCGGACTCGCCCGCGCCTGCGGAGCCGTCGGTCGTGCCGGAGTCGGCGACCGTTCCGCCCGAGGTGCCGCCGGAGCCTGCGGAAGCGCCGGAGTCGTCGTCCGCCGCACAGCTCGAGATGTCGCTCGAGCCTGCCGTCGAACCGCCGGTCCCCACCCTCCGCAGCATCCTTCCGCGTCTGCTGCTGTTCGGAGGCGTCGCGGTGCTGGCGGCCGCGGTCCTGGTCGCGCTCGCGCTGTGGCGTCCGGAGGAGAGCGAGCCGGAACGGGAGATCCGGGTCGAGATCGAGGCGATTCTCGAGTCGGACTCCGGCTTCACCGCCGTGCTCGGACCGCCGATTCCCGCGCCGGCCGGTCCCGATACCGCGTGGTCGATGGTGCGCGAGCTCTATGAGCGCCGGCGCGCGAATCCGGTGTGGTGGTCGGAAGCGATGCCGACTCCAGCGGCGCGCCGGTTCGCGAACGTGATCGCGGGCATCGATGCGGAAGGGCTCGATCCCGCCTCTTATCCGGTTGCGGGGATCGAGCGCGTCCAGCGTTTCGACGCGCACGCCGCAAGCGCCCCGCGGGATTCCCACCTCCCCGGCGCCAACGCGGCTCTGACCGCGGCCGAGATCGCCCGCCTCGACCTGCGGATGAGTCTCGCGTTCTTTCGTATGGGGTGCCACCTCACCGAGGGGCGGGCTCCGGTTCGCGAGCTCGATCCCGCGTGGCGCCGGCGCGGGCGCGGCCCGGACCTCGGGCGGGCGCTGGTCCGCGGCGTGCGCGACGACCGGGTGGCAGAGGCTCTGCGCGACCTCGCCCCACCGCACGACGAATACCTGCGCCTGCGCGATGCCCTCGCTCACTACCGCGTCCTCGCGATCCAGGGCGACTGGCCGGCGCTGGACGAGACCCGCGACCTCAAGCGCGGCGCGTCCGGAGCGGGCATCGAACGGCTGCGCGCGCGTCTGGTGCGCGAGGGTGATCTCGACTCCACGCATGCATCCGGAAACGACTTCGATCGTCCGCTCGAGCGCGCGGTGCGCCGCTTCCAGATGCGCCACGGGGTGCCGCCGAGCGGCGTGGTCGACGCCCGTACGCGCTCCGCGCTCGCGGTGCCGGTCGCGGCCCGGATCCGCCAGATCGAGGCGAATCTCGAGCGCTGGCGCTGGCTGCAGAACGTGCTCGAGCCGCGCTCGGTGCGCGTGAACATTCCCGACTTCACGGTCGCGCTGTGGGACTCGGGACGGGTCCGCACCACCATGCCGGTGGTGATCGGGCAGCGGCGCAGTCCCACCCCGATCTTCAGCGACTCGATCACGTATATCGAGGTGAACCCGTCGTGGCGGCTGCCCAAGAACGTGCTCGAGAACGAGGTCCTGCCGGAGATGAAGAAGGACCGCGACTACCCGGCGAAGCACCGGATGCGGCTCTTCTACACCCACGCTCCGGTGATGCCCGAGACCGCGTGGACGGCGCCCGACTGGACCCGGCTGTGGCAGGCGGACTTCCCGTTCATGGCGATCCAGGATCCCGGCGACGAGAATCCGCTCGGTCACATCAAGTTCATGTGTCCGAACGAATACGACGTCTACATGCACGACTCGAACGCACCGGGACTGTTCAGCGCGCCGCGACGCGCGTACAGCCATGGCTGCGTGCGGGTCGGCCGGCCGATGGAGTTCGCGGCCTACGTACTGGGCGACACCTCGTCGCAGTTGGCGGTCATCTGGGACTCGCTGCTGGTGAGCGGGCAGCACCGCCTGATCCGCTTCAAACCACCGGTCCCCGTGCACGTGCTCTACTGGACCGCCTGGGTCGACACCACCGGGACGGTCCAGTTCCGCGACGACCTGTATGGCTACGACACGGCGCTCGCCGACTACCTCGGTCGGCGGCAGCCGCGCTGGCGTCTCAATCCGGACTCGCTCCGGACCGACTGGCGCGCGCGGCAGCGTCGCGGCGAACTCGCCGTCGAGCCTTGACGATCGGTCAGCGGTAGAGCAGCTTCACCGATCCCCACGTTCTCGGTGCGCTCGGCACGATCGCATCGCACGCGTGGCCGGAGTGAAGATCGTAGACCGCGTAGTCACCGGCGTCGTTGTTCGTGTCGCCATCACCATCGAGATCGGCGGTCGCGTCGAACGACCCCGACATCTGCTTGGCGACCAGGATCGCGGCGTCCGGTCCGATCACGACCAGGTTGCCGTCCTGATCGGGTGACGCGACCGTGCGCTGTGCCAGCACGATGCCATCCGCCCTGACCTGTGCGCGGCTTCCCGGACACACACCTCCGGCCTTGATCCGGAACTCCACGCGCCCCTGCGCATCGCTGATCAGTGTCACCGGACCGCTGGTGGGACACAGGTGGGTGGTCGGGGCCGGATAGGCGGGATCCTGGAGGCACAGGCTGAAGAGGAGCTGGACGGTGGAGCCCGCGACCGGGTTTGCGCCGGCGTCCTTCACCAGCACCACGAATGGAGTCGTGTCGTACGGACACACGAACAGGTGCGGATCGACGATCGAAGTGGCTGCGGACGGAACGGCCGCGAACGCCGGAGCGGCAACCAGCAGCGGGACACCGAGGAGGACCGGGGTGAGAAGGCGAAGCCGAGGATGCATCGCACACCTCCTGGAAGAGCGGGGGAACGCAGGAAACGCTAGCGCGCGGCGCGTCGCCGGGCAATCGGATTCAACGCCGGCCGTGAGCCGGCGCACGACGCGGCCGGCCGTGATCAGGTAGCCTGTCCGGCCTCATGTCTGCCGGCGACGCTTCCCCCTCACCCGCCCGGATCACCACCGCGTTCATCGCGTGCACCCTGATCTGGGGCAGCACGTTCCTGGTCATCAGCGTCGCCAACGACACCGTCCCCCCGTTCTGGGGCGTGACGTTGCGGCTGGTGATCGCCGGGATCGTGCTGGCGGTGGCCGCCTTCGCCACCGGTCAGGGGCTGCCGACCGGGAAGGCCCGCGCCCACGCGATCGCCTATGGCGTGCTCCAGTTCGGAGCGGCGTTCCCACTCCTGTACTGGGGCGAGAAGCGGGTTCCGTCGGGGCTCGCGGCGGTCCTGTACGCCACCGTGCCGCTCAGCAGCGCGCTGCTCAGCCACTGGTTGCGGATCGAGTCGGTGACCCGCAAACGGGTGATCGGCGCGGTGATCTCGCTGATCGGGGTCGCCGTCATCTTCTCCGGAGAGTTGTCGCGCGCGGTGCCGTTGCCGGCGCTGCTCGCGTGCCTGGCGTCGACGCTGGCGGCGGTGTGCGCCAGCCTTTCCTTCAAGGCCGGGCCCCGGCAGGGGGTCCTGGGCGCGAACGCGGTGGCCTGTGCGGCCGCGATTCCGATCAACTTCGTGATCAGCGCGCTCGCGCGCGAGCCGCATGCGCTTCCGTCCGGGTTTGGATCCTGGTTCGCGGTGCTCTACCTTGCACTCGCCGGATCGGTCGGTGCGTTCGTGCTGTGGACGTGGCTGGTCAGCCACGGAAGTGTGACCAAGCTCAGCTTCATCGCGGTGCTGGTGCCGCTGATCGCGCTGACGCTCGGCACGCTGGTCCACCACGAGCATCTCGCGACCGCGAGCCTGATCGGCGGAGTGGTGGTGCTGATCGGGGTGGCGGTGGGATTGGAACTCGGAAGCCGCGGCAGCGCCGGCGGACACTAGCCGGCGACGTCGAACTCGATCAGGGCCTCGACCGCGTGGTCGGCGAGGCGCTCGCGCCCGCCGAGACCCCGCAGCTCGATCAGGAACAGGAGCGCGGTCACCTGCGCCCCCATCCGCTCGACCAGGCGCGTGACCGCCGCGGCGGTGCCGCCGGTCGCGAGCAGATCGTCGACGATCAGCACCCGGCCGCCGGGCCGCAGCGCGTCCGAATGCATCTCGAGCGAATCCTCACCGTACTCGAGTGCATAGGTCTCGCTCACGGTCGCGCGCGGCAGCTTGCCCGGCTTGCGCGCCGGCACCAGCGGAACGTGCCAGCGGAGCGCGAGCGCGGTCCCGAACAGAAAGCCGCGCGACTCGATCGCCACCACCACGTCGGGAGGCGCGACCCGCGCCGCCATCCGCTCGATCGCGTGGGCGAATGCCCGCGGTTCCGCGAGCAGCGGCGTGATGTCCTTGAACACGATTCCGGGCCTGGGAAAATCCGGCACGTCCTGAATGTAGGTGCGCAGATCGATCGTCATCGGGGCCCCGTTCCGTGGAGGGTGCCGGACGCCGGGGGCTCGACCCCGGCGTACTCGAACGCGCGTCGCAGCTTGTCGAGCGCCCGTGCCTCGATCTGGCGGACGCGCTCCCGCGTGATGCCGAACTGCTCGCCGGTCTCGGCCAGCGTGCGCGCCACCCCGTCGAAGAATCCATAGCGGATGCGCAGTACCTGCTCTTCGCGCTGGCTGAGCGAGCGCAGCATGCGGTCGACCTGCTCGTGCTCGAGCTGCAGCTCGACCAGCCGCTCGACCGAAAGCGGCGGATCGCCGAGATCGTCGGTCGAGAGGCGCTCGAATGCCTCGAGGCTCGAGCCCTCGTCGAGCGAGCGCAGTCCCGACATGAGGGCCGCCAGCCGGCCCGCGCGTTCGGCCGGGATCTGGAGTTCGGCCGCCACTTCGTAGACCCGCGGCTCGCGGCCCAGCTTGTGCCGCAGCCGCCCCTCGGTGCGCACGTAGCGGCTGACCTGCTGGAACATCTGGACCGGGATGCGGAGCGCGCGCGCCTGCTCGGCGACTCCCCGCAGGATCGACTGGCGGATCCAGATCGAGGCGTAGGTGCTGAAGCGGAGACCGCGCTCCGGCTCGAACCGGTCGACCGCGTGGATCAGTCCCAGGTTCCCTTCCTCGATCAGGTCGAGGAGCGGGATCCCCCGCCCGCGGTAGCTGCGCGCGATATGAACGACCAGCCGCAGGTTGGCGAGGATGATCCGGCGCCGCGCGTCCTCGTCCCCGGCGCGCGAGGCGACCGCCAGCCGCAGCAGATCGGGATGTGAAAGCAGCGGGATGCGCCCGATCTCGTCGAGATAGAGGTCGAGCAGATCCCGCTCGGCTTCCCCGGCGGCGAGCCGGGGACTCGCGGTCGCCGGCTCCTCGTCGGACTCCGGCAGCGCGACGCCGGCGGCCCGGGCCTGGTGACGGAAGCGCTCGAACGCATGCTCGTCGAAGTCGGGGTCGATCAGCAGCGCGTCGACCTCGGCCTCTCGCAACTCCCCGGTGCGGCGCACGTCGGTGAACAGAGCGTCCAGCCGCTGCTGGAAGGTCACGCGTTCGGGTGCCGTCATGTCTCCCTCACTCACGGATCACGAATTCCGTGTGGCCGTGAACCTCATCGCGCCACTCCGCCTCCACCCCGCTCACCGTCGCGTGCGGCGGGCCGCTGCGCAGATCGGCGAGCAGCGCCTCGAGCGCCGCCGGCGGACCCTCGACCTCGGCTTCGACCGAACCGTCCGCACGGTTGCGGATCCAGCCGGTCAGCGCGTGGTGCCGCGCCCTGCGCACGGCGAACCAGCGGTAGCCGACGCCCTGGACCTGTCCGCGAACGATCACGTGCACGCGTGGCATTGCCGCGGCAGGATGCCCCGCGCACCGGCGTCCCTGTCAAGCGCGAACCGACCGTGGAGGCAGAAAGGAAATCGGCGCCTGCGACCGTGAGATCGCCGCGCCGAAGAAGGATGGTCGGGGCGAGAGGATTTGAACCTCCGACCCCCTGGTCCCGAACCAGGTGCGCTACCAGGCTGCGCTACGCCCCGACATGATGTTCACTGAGACCGCGGTTCGGTGGTCGGCTTCCA
>Ga0111539_10007656_pt1 | contig 13800 bp, 14 predicted proteins | sample RhiMethybrSRZTD1_FD_79667 | JGI IMG/M metagenome (GOLD analysis project Ga0111539, IMG submission 79667) | Populus rhizosphere microbial communities from Tennessee, USA - Rhizosphere MetaG P. TD hybrid SRZTD1 (version 2) (version 2) | ecosystem: Host-associated > Plants > Roots > Rhizosphere >...
TCCATGGCTTCCCGTCGACATTCACTTCGATATCGAGAGGCTTGGCGTCGGCGAGAATTTCGCTCAGCGCGCGCCGACCACGCCGAATGTCGTCGGCGCCGTCGGCTTTCTTTCCTTTGGCGCGACGTTCAATCAGCGCAGCAATGAGGCCCACGCCAAAGGCTTCGGTGCACAGTCTCTCTTGTTCCCCGAGGCCTTTCGCCACCATCAGGTAGAACGGGCGGATATGCCCGATGCGCCATTGCTCGGCCAATTCCTGCGGCGTGCCGGCAATGCCGAGAGAACGCGAAACATTGTTGGCGCTGCCGAGCGGTATCAGGCCGATCGGTATCGAACGGTCGCGAAGGTGGATGAAGACATAGGCAACCGTGCCGTCGCCGCCGGCAGCCACCACCAGGTCGTACTTTTCCTTCAGCGCGCTTTTGACGCGATCTTCCTTGGTCGACACATAGTCGACCTTGAAATCTGCAAGGCGCAGGGCATCGACAATGCTGTCCTTGTCGTGGCCTTTCGTCCCTGCGGTTGGATTGTGCACCAGGAGCGCCCGCATGGGGCAATAACTGCCATGCTTTCTGCTGGTTCCGGCCGCGCCGCGGAATGACGTGTTAGAGCGTCACGGCCGGCGCTCCCGCAATAACCTGAATCAGCAGGTTAATGAGAACGCCTGACATTGTAGCTCCTCACAGCGAGTGAATTCTCTCCTTGCAGTTCACGTCTTAATGTCAGCCGGCAGTTTGCCGCCATTGGCGGCAAGTTTCGCCATGACCTGCTTGTGCAACCAGACATTCATTTTGGCACTGTCACTGGTGTCGCCGGTGTAGTTCAGTTCTTTCGCGAGTTCTTTTCGCGCGCTCAGGCTGCTGTCGAGATCGAGCGCCTTCATCAGATCGACAATCGAGGTTCGCCACGCAAGTTTCTCGCCCTTTGCCGCTGCCGCCTTGTCGACGATCGCAGCAACGTCGACCGTTTGGGTCGGAGGCGCATTTGCAGGAGTGACGCTGGGCGATGGTGTGGTGCCGGGCGCTGACGTGGGCGATGCATTCGCCGCCTGCGCGGACCCGTGTCCGAAAATTGCGCCCATAATTTTTCCGAAAACACTCATGTTTTTTCTCCCGTCTGTCTGCAACGGAACAGTCACAAGGGCAGTGGAACTCTCTAAATACCGTCACGCCCGTGGTGGCAGAACATGCCACTCCAAAGTCGAAACTGGATATGGGACCTAGGTCCATCTCGACCGCAGCGACCAAGCGTCGAGAATGAGCCGGCAATGTTCTTCGTGGCAAGCGCTACGTCGGTACCGTGGCGCTTAAGTGCTTGTAATGGCTTCACCACACGACGAACATTCACAGGTCAAATTCGCGCGAGCGAGTAACGGGTAAAAAGGTGCGCCATGTTCTCGTCATCGCATGGTCATAGCGTCAGGAATAATTTCTCGTTCAATGGAGGCGATACATGGGCCTGATTGATGTGCTCAACGGGATGCAGAATGGACCGCATGGACAAAGTGAACCCAACGCCAATCCAAGCGCCGGCAGCGGCGGCATGTCGCCAATCACCATGGCGATCCTCGGTCTGCTTGCCTACAAGGCGGTCAAAAGTTTCACTGGCGCCCAGCAACCATCTCCCGCTCCGGCGAATACTCGCGCGCAGCCAGGAGCAAAGCCTACAAGCGTGAATGCCCCAGAAAGCAGTGGCGGACTGAGCGATCTGATGAAAGGCGGCTTGGGCGGGCTGCTTGCAGGCGGGGCTGCCGGTAGCGTCTTGAGCGGCGGCTTGAACGATCTCCTCAAGCAATTTCAGCAGAACGGTCAGGGCGACGCCGTCGATTCTTGGGTCGGGACAGGTCCCAACAAGCCGATACCGCCCAAAGATCTGGCTAACGCTCTCGGAGCGGACAAGATCAGTACTCTGACCTCGCAGACCGGCATGTCGCGCGAGGACTTGCTGGATGCGCTGAGCCAATATTTGCCTCAAGCCGTCGATCGTCTGACGCCTCAAGGGCGATTGCCTACCGAGCAAGAGGCGCAGCGCATGTTTTGATGCATGCGTGCTGTTGAATGCTTCGCTTGACGGCCAACGGTTGCTTCCGTTGGCCGAAAGGCAGTTGTTGGACCTAGGAGGGGCGCATGGGTGGAATTCTATGGATTATTCTGATCGGATTTGTCGCCGGGCTGATCGCGCGATGGCTTTCGCCGGGTCCGAATACGCCTGGGGGTTTCATACTCACCACGGTCCTTGGCATCGCAGGCGCCTTCCTTGCGACCTGGCTTGGTCAGGCGGTTGGCTGGTATCGGCCTGATCAGGGCGCAGGGTTTATCGGAGCCACTGTTGGCGCGGTGCTTGTGCTGTTTATCTGGAATCGGCTTGTCGCTGCGCGCGTCATTTCCGATCCCGGCGCGGGCCCCCGAGTCTAGGGTCTCGCAGGTTTCATCTGCAGGCTCGTCATAGGGATGTCGGCTGCAGTAAGCCCGTTCTTTATTCTATTTGTTCAGAGGCTCGCATGACGATATCGAAGGCGCATTTCCGAAATATTGTCTTTGCCATTCTTGCCGGACTGACTGTCGCCGGCTGCGGCTACAACACCATTCCCACGCTCGAAGAGCAGGCCAAGGCGAAGTGGGGTGACGTGCAGAACAACTATCAGCGCCGCGCTGATCTCATTCCAAACCTGGTCGCGACCGTTCAGGGATATGCCAAGCAGGAGAGGGATGTCCTGACCTCGGTGATCGAGGCGCGGGCCAAGGCAACCCAGATCAAGGTCGACGCCTCGCAACTTACTGATCCTGAGAAGGTAAAGCAGTTTCAGGATGCGCAGAACCAGCTGAGCAGCGCGCTGGGCCGGCTTATTGCGGTGAGCGAAAACTATCCCGACCTCAAGTCCAATCAGAACTTCCTTGCCCTGCAATCGCAGCTCGAGGGCACGGAGAATCGCATTGCGGTCGCGCGCCGCGACTACATTGAAGCGGTGCGGCGTTACAACACGGAGCTGCGAACGTTCCCCGGTATCCTTTGGGCCAATACTTTCTTCCGCGGCAACAAACCCATGGCCGAATTCACCGCGGGTGAAGGCGCGGACAAGCCGCCGCAAGTGAAATTCTGACGGGCGCCGCGCCATAAAGGCATCAAAATGATCCTGGGCCGAATCCCTTCTGCCTTTGGGAGAAGAGGAGCCCGTGCTCTGATCGTCATAGTGGCGTTGTCTATCGCGACCGCCACCGGGTTTGCCCTCAATTTTCCGGCTCTGACGGGCCGTGTGGTCGATCAAGCGAACATCATTCAGCCTGCAACCCGTACGGCCATTGAACAGAAGCTTGCCGATCTCGAAGCAAAATCCGGCATCCAGATTGCGGTGGCCACCGTCAACTCGCTCGAAGGCCAGGACATCGAACCGTACGCGAACGAATTGTTCCGGACCTGGAAGCTTGGCGAAAAAGACAAGAACAATGGCGTTCTGCTGCTGGTTGCGCCGAACGAGCGCAGGGTTCGCATCGAAGTCGGCTACGGACTTGAAAAGACGCTCACCGATGCTTTGTCAAAAGTCATCATTGCCAATGCGATTACGCCCCGCTTCAAGGCCGGCGATTTCAGCGGCGGAGTGTCACGTGGTGTCGATGACATCATCACCGTCCTGACTACCGATGCCTCGGAGTGGGAGCAGCGGCCGTCGCTGCGACTCGACAAACAACAACCAACCGATCCGGCGAGCTGGCTCCTCCTCTTGGCCTTTATCGTCTTCATCACGTTGCTGATTGTTTCACCGACCTTTCGCTGGGCGCTTTTCAATGCCCTCGGAAACGTCTCCGTTGGTTCGGGCGGGTACGGAGGCGGCGGATATTCGGGAGGCGGCGGGTATTCCGGAGGAGGCGGTGGCTTTTCCGGAGGTGGCGGATCGTCGGGCGGTGGTGGCGCTTGGGGGAGCTGGTGATGAGCATTTCCAAGGAGGATCGTGATCGTATCACCGAATCGATCCGCGCGGCCGAGGCAAAAACCTCCGGCGAGATTGTCTGCGTGCTGGCGGAGACCTCCACCCGCTCGACGGCATCGCCGGTTTTTATCGCTGCCGCAGTCGCCCTGATTTTGCCCTGGCTGCTCACGGCATTTACGGCGATGACCGTTTTCCAGATTTTGTCGATGCAGGTTGTGGTGTTTCTGGCCCTGTTAATGCTGCTTTGTGTCCCTCGCGTACGGGTCGCGCTTGTGCCGCGTCGCGCCCGCCGCGCAATTGCCTACCAGGTCGCCATGGAGCAGTTCGTCAGCCGCGGCCTTGCGCGCAACAGGAACCAGTCGGGCGTATTGATCTTTGTTTCGCTCGCGGAGCGTTACGCGCGCATCATTGTCGGTACCGAAATCACCGCGCGCGTCCCCCAAGGCAGGTGGCAGGCCGCGGTCGATGCTCTACTTGCGCACATGCGAAATGGCCTGATTGCTGACGGTTTCATCGCGGCCATAGAAATGTGCGGGCAGGAGCTGGCTAAGCACTTTCCTGCGAGCGTTGCAGATCGCAACGAACTGCCCGATCGGATTTATCTGATTTAGGGCGCTGGTCCTTTTGGGAACCTGGCACGCCTGCCAGCATTATCAAAGGCTCCCAATGAGAGAGGGACTAATGGTCAAAACGGTGGCAACACGGACGAAACGAGCGATCAAAGACGTCGCGCAACGCAGCATCGAAGGGGCCCGGTCGGTGGCGGGTAAGGCACTCGGGGCGGCGGCGACGGCCGCGGCGGACGTTGTCCTCGAATCAACGGCGAATGCACTGGACGCCGGGCGGGCTAGGATCAAGCAATCGACGCCTGCGGTGAAACGGGCAGTCGGAAGAGCGGCCACGAAAACAGTGAGTAGGCCCGCCCGAAGAAAGACGAGGGTGACCGGCAGGCGGAAAGCCAGTAGCAGAAAGCTGCGAGCGAGGACGAAGCGTCGGCGTCGAAAATAGCCCGAAGATTGCGACTTATTTTACAGCGATCGGATAGCCGATTGGCTCGGCCGAAATGAATTGCTGTTGCGCAAGCCGGGCAAACCGGCCGCCGGCATTCACAAGTTCGTCGAACGTGCCCTTCTCGACAATTTTTCCCCTATCGAAGACAAGAATGCGGGACGCCTTGCGCACGGTCGAGAGCCTGTGCGCGATAACAAAGGTGGTGCGACCCTTCATTACCTCGTCGAGCGCGCGCATGACCTTGGCTTCGGTGTCGGTATCGAGGGCGCTGGTAGCCTCATCAAGAATGAGAATGGGTGGATCTTTCAGCAGCGCACGCGCAATCGACAATCGCTGACGCTCGCCCCCGGACAACGACCGGCCTCGCTCGCCGACGTTGTCCTCGAAGCCTTGAAACTTGCGCTCGATGAATTCCAGGGCCTGCGCGCGCTCGACCGCGCTGCGCATCTCCGCCGCCGTCGCATCGGGTTTTCCAACCTGCAGGTTTTCTGCAATTGAACGGTTGAACAGGAGCGTTTCCTGGAACACAACCCCGATGTTGCGCCGTAACGCAGAAAGCCTGAATTTGCGAATGTCGGTGCCGTCGATTTCTATATGCCCGGCCTGCGGGTCGAATGCGCGATGAAGCAACGCGATCGCTGTGGATTTTCCGGCACCTGTCGCGCCGACCAAGGCAACTGTCTCGCCCGGCATGGCCTTGAAATTCAGGTCCTCAACGGCCAGGCGCTTGCCGTCGTACGAAAATGAAACGTGACGGAATTCGACCTCGCCGCGCAGGCGTCCGGGATCGATCGCGTTTGGCTCCTCGCGAATGGACGGGACAGTATCCCAAACCTGGAAAAATTCGCGCAGGCTCGGCGCTTCCGACACCACCGTATTGAGGAAGCTTACACTGTGCTCCAGCCGCGCGATGATCAGGCCGGCAAAATTCATGAAGGTGACCATTTCGCCGACAGTCGCCTGACCATTCATCGTGAGCAGGGTGCCCACGATGATGATCGAAAGGACAGTCATGGTTGTCGCGGTTCGCGTCAGCACATTGGCGAGCGCCCACCAGGAAAGCACCGGCATCTGCGCCGACAGCAGGCGTTCCACCACCAGCCGCAGCTCGGATACTTCCGCCTCAAGTCGCGAAAAGCTTTGAACCAGCGCGATGTTGCCCAATGCGTCGGAGGCCCGTTCGGCGAGATCGGAGTAGTGACGCTCGACCGAGCTCTGCATCGTTTCCGTCTTGCGTACGATCATTGCTGTCAGCGCCGCGAACACGACGCACAGCACGATCAGGAGCAAAGCGAGCCGCCAATTCACAAAGAGTGAGATCGGCAGCAACACCAGTAACGAAATCAGCGAAGCGAGGTTGTCACGGAAAAATCCGACCCAGAGACTCCACAGCGCCTCGGTGCCGCTGAGCATCATCTTCATCAACCGGCCCGAATGGGTGTTGCCGTGATAGGAAAGGGGAAGTTGAAGAACGTGCTCGAAGTAGCCGGTTGAAACGACGTGTCGGCGTCGGTGCGCGAGGCGGTCGGCGTAAAGCGCGATCAACGTCCCGCAGACGATGGTGAAAATCCCGAAACCCGCCCATGCGCCGAGCAGCATTGCCAGTCTTGGCCACTCCGGCATCGCTCCGCGGGTTTGGGCTCCCGTCAGGGTATCGATGATCCGCCCAAGCAGTACCGGTTCGGCAAACTGGGCGGTGGCCAATGCCACATTTGCTAGCGCCAAAAACCAAGCTAGCTTGCCCTCGGAACCGAGCAGCGACAAAACACGCGCGTAGAGGCGGAGAAGGTTCATGGCTGTATCGCAATCAGATTTGTTGCCGCGGAAAATATCACACCATCATTCTGCTCGCCTGCCTTCCTAACCTGCTATCCGATGGATTTGACCAACACAGCCTGACTTCAGACGGCTAAAATCCCTTTGACATCTTTTGAAGTTCCTGGCGATGGAGGCGGAAATGGGCGATCGGCAGCGAGAAGCGGAGAGTTTGATAAAAGTCCTGAAGGCCACAATCGCGGGAGGGTTATTGTTTCTCTTGCCGCTGGTGTTGTGTTGTGCTCCTTCTGAGCCACGCAGTGCGGTTCGCCGGAAAAGCAGTTGGTCCAATTTACGAATTCCTGACATTGGATAAAGTGTTCGGTCCTACAGCTGAAAAAATCCTCGCAGTGCTGATGTTGGTCATCATCTCGGTGGCAGCCGGGCTCATTGCTCGCACGCGCTTTGGCCGCAATGTCATGCGGCGGACGGAAAATTCATTTCTTGGCGGGCTCCCGCAATACCGGCTGGTCAAAAGTGTGGCCGAGGGTTTTGCCCAGATTGAAAATGCCGAAAACCTGAAACCCGTTCTCGTGAATATCGAGGAAGGGTGGCAGATCGGGTATTTGCTGGAACCACTTCAGACCGGTTGGGTTGTGGTCTTCGTCCTCCAGGCACCGACACCTATGTCGGGCAATGTAATGCCGGAAGGACGCGTACGGCCTCTATCCGTCTCAACGGTGGAGGCCATGTCACTCGTAAAGCACATGGGAATCGGCCCTTCGAAGGCCCTGGCGACCGCGGATCTCGCGCTCCCCAAGGCTGTCTAGATCAACCCGGGATCGAGGTCCGGGCTTCCCGTGGAGGCATTGCGGTTTTTAACGGGCATTGATCTCGATCAATTCGTCTGGCCTGATTGCCCGATAGAGGCGTGGGTGCAAGGCATTTCGAAAGTGGGGGAGACCATGTTCCGATTGATCACGTTGCTCCTGGCTTTTTTAATCACATCTGGTGCTTATGCGCAGAGCGAAATACCGCCCGACAGCCGCCTGAAGGCGATCACCAGCACAAAGGCGATCAAGATCGCTTATAGGCGCGACGCGCGGCCGTTTTCGTTCGTGAACGACAGCAATGAACCGATCGGTTTTGCAATTGATATCTGTAAACTTGTCGTGGGTTCGATCGGGCGGCAGTTGGGCGTCGGCGATTTGAAGATCGATTGGGTGCCGGCGACGCTTCAGACGCGCTTTTCGACCGTGGCCAGCGGCAAGGCCGACATGGAGTGCGGATCAAGCACGGCAACCCTTGGCCGCATGAAAGAAGTCGATTTTTCCAATTTCTACTTTGTCGAAAGCACCGGCATCGTTGTTACGAAGGCGTCCAACATCCGTACATTTGCTGACATGGTGGGCAAAAAAATCGCGGTCGCGAGCGGTACCACTAACGAACAAGCTATCATTGCGCAGTTAAAGCAGCAAAAAATCGAGGCGACGCTTATTTCGGTCAAAGACGGTACTGAGGCCGTCGCGATGTTGGAAAGCGGTAATGTCGATGGCTATGCCAGCGACAAGCTTTTGCTGGTCGGCGCTCGCCTGACGAATCCGCAAGCGCTCATGATGTTGCCCGACGACTTATCCGTCGAACCCTATGGAATTGTGCTGCCGCGCGGCGATTGGGCATTCAGGCTGGCAGTCAATACAGGCTTGGCGGAAATTTACCGCGATGGGCGAATCGTGGGCGTGTTCAAGGCCTGGTTTGATCAAATAGGTCTGCAGATGAGCCCGGTGCTGAGGATCATGTATGGACTGGGCGCACTGTCCGATTGATCCCAACCAGCGGGTGGGAATCCGGAGCCTCACCAATTTCGCGCGGCGAAAATTTCAGGCTCATGGGAATCATCATCATAATTCTTTCGCAATCCGAAACCGGCAGACTGCAAACCAGAATTCCCTGCGGGCGGGAAGGTATGATCTGACCTGCTCGTGGAGCAGGCACTTCGTTGGTCGAGGCGTTTTGCAAGTCGACCTGAGCCGAGTACGAGTGCATCGCGCGCGACAACGCGACGACTAAGGCGATTGTCCCCAGAACGGCTAAGAGGAGTTTCAATTTGCGGGCTATCAAGCCAAACCTCGTCTGATTCTCTTGCTAGCGCAGCTTTTTCAGAACTAGTTGCATTCGGGAGGAAAGGCTTGAAGGAGAATGTCAGCCAAGCATGATTTTTTGTGGAGATCGCATGTAGATGAATTATGCGTTGCGTTCCTTGCTTCGGCATACGTCCATATGCTCACTGTTGTTAATTCCATAACGTTTTCGTGAAGTGTGACCCAAAGGCGTGACTTCACCGCAAATTAGAGGCATAGCAGCGCCACGCACAAGGCGCGCCCGCAAGGGGCGGTCTGGCGCTGCGGTCCGACCACATTTACAGCGGGAGAATTAGCCGATCGCGCGCGTGGCAATTCTGCAATTGCCGATAAATCCGCCTCGATTCGTCCACCATCAATTCGTGCCGCGGGACGTTATGGGCTCTCTGTGAGGCCCATCACAGTCGAAGGTGATTTTTGTGCGCTACAAAAAGAACAGCCGATCAGAAAGGTGACTTGCCGAAGAACAGCTTGAGCATGCGATAGCGCGTCAGGGGGCGAGGCTATGCAATACTTTGGAGCATTGGAAAGGGACGAAGCTGCCTCACAAGTGAGGGACGGCCCGGCGTTCCGTTTTGCCAATTTTGAAATCGATGTTGCGCGTCAGGAGTTACGACGAGCGGGTGATCTGATCCCGGTCGAGCCTCAGGTTTTCGATTTGCTTATTCACCTCATCCGCAACCGCAATCGAATTGTCAGCAGAGAAGAGTTGATAGACGCCGTATGGAAGGGTCGCGTCATCTCGGAGGCGACACTGAGTTCCCGCGTGAGCGCCGTCCGCCGAGTGATCGGGGACAACGGTACTGACCAGTCGCTTATTCGCACGCACCACAAGCGCGGCTTCCGTTTCGTCGGCCGCGTGGACGACGCGAACCGATCGCAGGAGGTGTCTGCAGCAACAGCCGTGCAGCAAGTGTTGGGCAATCCGGAGAGCCGGACGCAAAACGCCCCCGCGTTGCGGGCTACGCTCGCCTTGCCCGACAAGCCGTCGATTGCGGTGCTGCCGTTTCAAAACCGGAGCGGCGATTCTGTACAGGAATACTTCGCCGACGGTCTGACCGAGGACATCATCACGGGCCTGTCGCGCCAGCGGTGGTTCTTTGTCATCGCCCGCAATTCGAGCTTTGCATTCAAGGCCGATGCCGCCGATGTCCGTAAAGTCGCCAGCGAACTCGGCGTGCGCTACGTGCTCGAGGGCAGCGTTCGCAAAGCGAGTGGTCGGGTGCGCGTGACCGCGCAGCTGATCGACGCCAGCAAGGGCATTAATTTATGGGCAGATCGGTACGATCGCGATTTGGCCAACATTTTCGAGCTGCAGGACGAGATTACAAACCGGGTCATAGACTCGGTCGGCTCGCAGATCATCGTGGCCGAAGCGGCCCGCGTCCAACGCAAGTCGCCGCAGAACATCGCGGCATGGGACCTGGTCATGCAGGCGTTGCCGCATATGTGGCGCATGACGGTCGACGAACAGCGTCTGGCTCAGGACCTGTTGCAGAAGGCTGTCGAGCTGGATGCGGACTATGCTCATGCGCATGCGCTGCTTGGATGGACGCACCTGTGCATGTTTAACCTCAACACGCGCATGCCGATCGGAGAATTCACCGAGAAAGCTCTGGCGTGTGGCGCGCGCGCGTTAGCACTCGACGAGCAGGATCATTGGGGCCACCTCGTGGTCGGACTCGGCTACACGCGCCGGCGCCGTCCTGAACCGGCCGTGATGCATCTTTCCAAAGCCCTCGAATTAAATCCGAACTTTGCCCTCGGTCATGCAGGGCTTGGATATGTCTATGCCTGCGGCGGGCAACCTGAGCGCGGGCTCGAATCATTGGAGCAGGCGCAGCGACTCAGCCCCTGCGACCCGTTTCTGGCGATATATGCTCCGGTGGCGCGCTACATGGCGCTCTTCGGCATGAAGAAATACGAGGAAACAATTGCCGTATGTCGCGCCTACGCGGCGCTGCATCCGCACCATGCCGGCGCCTGGCGATTGCTGACCACCTCGCTTGGGCTTGCTCGGAAAAATCGACGAAGCTCAGGAAGCCCTCGCGCGCACGCTTGCGCTTCAGCCGGATCTGTCCAGCGCCCATGTCGCCAACAACACGGTGTTCGCCAATCCCGACGACCGGGCCCGATTCCTGTTAGGGCTGCAGAAGGCGGGATTGAGAGATTGATAAGCACTTTCATTAACTTAACTGCAAAACGCTTCCCAGAAAAATGAACCTGGGAAGCGGCTGGGAAGCGGCAGGAACGCCGTGTGTCTATTGGTCAGGGAATTCGGGGATACGTCCGCGAATGTCTTGACCCGGAATCGAATCTCACTATGTTCGCGCCCGGTTGAATCGCTCCGCTTGAATGACAGGTTCGCGGTGGAAGAACCGCAAAGAATAGAACGGCTGCATCATACGGAGGCGGAATCAACTGACTGGCTGGTCGCCACCGGATGCCCTAGGCGTGCGAAAGCAGTGTGGGCAAAGGAACCAGAGCGTGCGGTTCGGCCTTAGGGAACCGACTCGGTTACTTACTGACTAGCTAACTAATCGCTAGGCGGCCCGAAGGTGGGTGCCGCGCAGACATTTCCTCGCATTCCCGTGAGGAAGTCTCTGCGCGGCATATTTTATTTGGGGTTGTCCCAATGACCACTGAAAGCTTGCGCGTCCGCGAACGTGGACGTGCGCACCGCTACAGCGAAGCAGCGCAAGTTCTTAATTGCTCAGAACGCCACATCATCCGACTGGTTCGCAGCGGGAAGCTTAAAGCCGATAGACTCGGCGCCCGCGTCGTCAGAATTTTTGACGACGAGCTTGACCGATTCGTCGCTAGCGCGCGGAACGGCGAGTGATTCGTGGCCTACCGCAATGGTGGCGGGCGGACCCTCGATAATCGAGGCGGGGCCCGGGAAGGCTGTCCAGTAGCGGACACGTCTTTACCTGCAAATTTACCCCCAAAAAGCCCAGTAAAACGGGGGTCGGAACGGGCAAAAAGCCGCGCATTCGAAAAGCGGCTGGAATGGCAACAGGTCAACTCCGTCACCTGGCGTCTGGTCGATCCCGATGGCCCCCAGATTCGAGTGCAAGCATCGCATGGGCAGTGGGGCGGCTACGATACCCCGACGGCCGCGGCCTGGGTGTTCGACGTTGGCGTGAACGGCAAGCACGACTGGCGTGTGCGCGTGCGCCGTCGCGGCAAATGGATTGCGCTCGGTTCAATCATTGATGCGGACACAGCCAAGCGGCTCGCGCAGCAGGCAGTCGAGAACCCGACAGAACCAAGGGCCAGTAAGTTCGGCGCCCCACTAAACCTACTCGGTGGCGAACGCCGAACAGCATATGCGCCCGAGCTTGATAGTCCGACCCGCGAATATGTGCGCGACGTTGAAATCGGTGCGGTGCTGCAAAAGGCGCCCAACGAACAGCCACAAGCATCGGGAGACGACGAGTCAATCAATGTTAGCGCGGCTGATGATGACGTTGCGCGGGCGATGGCTGAAGAGAGGGAATGGCTCGACTGGCCGCCCGCCGATGATGGGGGCGACGACTAGTCATGCACGCACCATTACCAAAGGCCAAAGCGCGTCTTTGTGACTCGAATGCAACAGCTCGAAAAATTCCCGTGCGCAATTCGGATAAACGCAATTCGGTGCGTATCTCTATATTGAGGGGGAAGAAGAAAAAGCCCAAGCAGCTCGGATCCCCGAACAACCTAAGCCTTTATAAGTGGCGCCATGACCTTCCGACCGCGGAAGAGGATGCGGAGTTGGTGCGGCGTGCCAAAGCCGGCGACCGGGGGGCTGCCGGCCAGTTGGTGAAGAATTATCACCGCCTGATCGTTAGCTATGCCGGCAAGCGCAGGATTGGCCGTAGCTGGCGTAAGGGCAACAAAGAATTCACCAACGAAGGCTTTGACGACTTAATGGGTCGCGGCTTCCTGGCGCTGTGGCAAGCCGTTCTGAGTTACGAGCCGAGCATGGGCGTTCCATTTAGCGAATACGCCAAGCGATGCATCGGCGGCCAGATGTCCGAGGAGTCGAAAGCCTTCATCAAGCGCGGCCTAACCGGCGAGCGTCGCATCGACCGCTGGTTATTCAGCCATCCGAAGGCAACGCCTGAAGAGCTGGTCGCCGCTTTCAAACGGAGGGGCGAGGAGATTGATCGGTGGGAGGCGGAGAACGAGATGCGCGCATTTAAGAGCAGACATAGCTTCAAGAAATATCGAGACGAGTACCTAGAACCAAAACCCAAATCAACCCGCCGTCCCACGATGGCAGAACAGGAGGGAGACAATGACAAATCGTAAAGACGGCAGCCGCACCCCTCGCGTCACGGTGGCCCTGCCGATTGAGATGAACTTCGCGGCCATAGCACTCGCTGCATCAGAATATTGCAGCGTGAGTGACGTTGTGCGCCGCGCCTTAGCCGAAGAACTTATTTCCCGGGGCTACATGCAAGAACCTGAAGCGGCATAAACCCAAACAAAAGCCCCGGGCTGCTGGTGCAGCGCCGGGGCAGGTAACAGGAAAGTTGAACAGACATGAGTTTCATAAACAAAGGTTCGCCAAATGGCAATCCTATTTCGTTGGAGAAATTTCGTGAGATGTGGCTGCGCGAAGTGGTTCTACATCGCGACGTTCCAGCCAGTGTTCTTAAAGTGGCTGTGTTACTCGGCTATCATATTAACCGCAAAACTGGCCTGGCTTTTCCCGGAATGAGAACAATAAGCAGGCTGGCGAGCCTATCGACCAGCACCGTCAACAAAGCCGTGAAGTGGCTAGAAGCGTCTGGGTATTGTGAGATCCAAGGCGGGCGAACGCGTAACGCCACTAACCGTTACTTACCCGTTTTGAACCAGGGGGCGAACAGGGTGTTCGCCCTAGAGCGAACAGGGTGTTCGCCTCAGGGTGCTACAGACCTTCCTACTTACCTTCCTAAGGAACCTCCTTCCTGTAAGGCAACGACTAACGTCGTTGCA
>Ga0111539_10007657_pt1 | contig 13799 bp, 11 predicted proteins | sample RhiMethybrSRZTD1_FD_79667 | JGI IMG/M metagenome (GOLD analysis project Ga0111539, IMG submission 79667) | Populus rhizosphere microbial communities from Tennessee, USA - Rhizosphere MetaG P. TD hybrid SRZTD1 (version 2) (version 2) | ecosystem: Host-associated > Plants > Roots > Rhizosphere >...
CTTCGAGCGCGCGACGGGCGACGGGCTGCCCGTGGTCTTGCTCCACGCTTCCGGGGGGGCGCGCATGCAAGAGGGAATTTTGAGCCTGATGCAAATGGCCAAGACCGTGGCCGCACTCGGACGTTATCGCGAAGCCAGGAAGCCATTCCTGAGCGTCCTCTTGCACCCCACGACGGGCGGCGTTGCTGCGAGCACCGCGCTGCTCGGGGACGTCAACGTCGCGGAACCGAACGCGCTGATCGGCTTTGCCGGGCCGCGCGTGATCGAAAGCACGCTGCGCACGACGTTGCCGAAGGGCTTTCAGCGTTCCGAATTTCTCTTGGACCATGGCATGGTCGATCTCGTCGTGCCGCGCTCCGAAATGAAAAACTGCCTCTCCCGGCTGCTCGGCCACCTGCAAGGCGAGGCCAAGTGAGCGAGCTCAAGCCGACGCTCGAGCGTCTGTACGCCCTGATTCCGCGCGGCCGAATGCTCGGCTTGGACCGGATGGAAGCTGCGTGTGCGCGCTTCGGCAACCCGGAGCGAAGCTTCGAGGTGGTCCACGTCGCAGGAACCAACGGCAAGGGCACGGTGTGCGCCTTCGTCGCGTCGATCGCCCGTGCCGCCGGCAAGCGCGTCGGTCTCTACACGTCGCCGCACCTTTCCCGCTTCGCCGAGCGGATCAACATCGACGGCACGCCGATCGACGACGCGGTGCTCGTGCGCTTGCTGAACCAGGTGATGGACCACGCCCCCGAGCTGACGTTCTTCGAGGTGGCGACGCTCGCGGCGTTCCTCGCGTTTCGCGAAGCCGAGGTCGAGCTGGCCGTGCTCGAGGTCGGGCTCGGAGGCCGGCTCGACGCGACGAACGTTGTGCCGCCGCCGCGCGTCGCCGCAATCACGCGCGTGGCGTTCGATCACATGCTCGAGCTCGGCGACACTCTGGCCAAGATCGCCGTCGAGAAAGCCGGCATCATCAAGAGCGGCTCGGCGGTCGTGCTCGGCAAGCTGCACCCCGAGGCCCGCGAAGTCATCGATCGGCGCGTGGCCGAAGTGGGCGCGCGCGTCGTTGCGCTCGGCAGCCCCGAACCGATCCCCGGCGTCGCGCTCGCCTACCCCCGCATCGCGATGATCGGTTCGAACCTGGCCGTGGCGACGACCATCGCTCGTGAGCTCCAGATCGCGCCGGAAGCGATGGCGCGCGGCGTCGAAGCGGTGAGCTGGGCAGGCCGGAACGAGCTTTTGCATCGCAATGGGCAGGAGCTGACTCTGCTCGATTGCGCGCACAACCCAGACGGCGCCGTGGCATTGAGCCACGTTCTGGATCCGAGCGTGCTCGGTGAGGTCGAGTCCCGGCGCGAGGTCGCGCTGGTGTTCGGCGCGCTTCAGACCAAGAACTGGCGCGCGATGCTAAAGCGCCTGGATCAAGTGGCCGCACATCGCGTCTTCGTGGCTCCGCCGCTGAGCAAGGCGGTCGATCCGCGCGAAATGGCTCAGGTCGTCAGCGGCGAGGTCGCCGGCACCGTCGCCGACGCTCTCGAGCGCGCCCGGGCGATCGTGGGCCCCCGCGGTGTCGTCGTGGTCACGGGCTCGACTTTTCTCGTAGGCGCCGCACGTTCCCTCCTGCTCGGCCTGCCCACTGACCCTCCCGTTGACCTGTGAGCAATGCCCTCGTTCGACGTCGTCTCGAAGCTGGAATGGGCGGAGGTGATGAACGCGCTCGGGCAAGCGCAGCGCGAGGTCGGCCAGCGCTTCGACTTCCGCGGCACCGAGACCTCGATCGAGCGCACCGACGAGGGGCTGGTGATCCGGGCCAACACCGAGGATCGGGCGCTCGCGGCGCACGGCGTGCTCGAGGAGAAGCTCGTGCGGCGCAAGGTCAGCCTCAAGCACTTCGAGCGCCAGAAGCCCGAGGTGGGGCCAAAAGGTACGAGCCGAATTTTAGTGAAGGTGAAAGAGGGTATTGAATCCGAGAAGGCGAGGGAGATCGTCAAGATGGTCAAGGATTCGAAGCTCAGGCTCCAGGCGTCGATCCAGGAGCAAGCCGTGCGGATCAGCGGTAAGAAGCGGGATGAGCTGCAGGCGATGATCCAGACGCTCAAAGCCGCGGACCAGCTCGACCTGGACCTTCAATTCATCAACTTCCGTGAGTAAGAAGAAAGCCACCAACGGCCAGACCGCCCCGGCCGCGCCCTCGGCGCCGGACGCCCCAGCGCAACGGCACCTGTTCGGCACCGACGGCATTCGCGGCCGCGCCAACGTCCACCCGATGACCCCCGAGCTCGCGCTGCGGCTCGGGCGCGCGATCACGCTGGTGGCGCGGCGCGGAAAAACACGGCCACCGCGGATCGTGATCGGCAAGGACACGCGCCTCAGCGGCTACATGCTCGAGACCGCGCTGGCCGCCGGGATCTGCGCGATGGGCGGCCGCGTGATGCTGAGCGGCCCGATTCCGACGCCCGCGGTCGCGAACTTGACCCAGAGCATGCGCGCCGACGCCGGCGTCGTGATCAGCGCCAGCCACAACCCTTACGCCGACAACGGCATCAAGATCTTCGGGCCCGACGGTTTCAAGCTGCCGGACGCCGAAGAGGTGGCGATCGAACAGCTACTGTTCGGCACCGAGCTGGACTCGAACGGACACACCGGTGCGCAGATCGGGCGCGCCGAGCGCGTCGGCGACGCCACGGGTCGCTACGTCGTCTACGTCAAGAGTACCTTCCCGCGTGAGCTGACCCTGGATGGGCTCCACGTGGTGGTCGATGCCGCGAACGGTGCCGCGTATCGGGTCGCGCCGGCGGTGTTCGAGGAGCTCGGCGCCAGCGTGACCGCGCTCGGTTGCCGTCCCAACGGCCAGAACATCAACAAGAACTGCGGGGCCTTGCACCCGGACCACGTCGTGAACGAGGTCAAAAAGACCAAGGCGGCGATCGGCATCGCTCTCGACGGGGACGCCGACCGCGTGATCGTCGTCGACGAAAAGGGGCAGATCGTCGACGGCGACGCGGTGATGGCGCTTTGCGCGACCCGGCTGCTCAAGAACCAGCGCCTCGCCAAGAAGACGCTGGTCGCCACGGTGATGAGCAACATGGGCCTCGAGCGGGCGCTCGAAGCCGCGGGCGGCAAGGTGCTGCGCACGGCCGTCGGCGATCGCTACGTGGTCGAGGAGATGCGCAAATCCGGCTACACGCTCGGCGGCGAGCAGAGCGGGCACCTGATCTTTCTCGACCACGCCACGACCGGGGACGGCCTCGTGGCCGCGCTCCAGGTGCTCGCGATCATGATCGCGGAGGGGCGCTCGCTGAGTGAGCTCGCGCACGTCATGCAGCGCGTGCCGCAGGTTCTCGAAAGCGTCACGCTCTCGCAACGAAAGCCGATCGAAGAGATGCCGGCGCTGAGCCGCGAGATGCAACTCGTGGAGAAAAAGCTGGGGCGCGAAGGTCGCGTGCTGGTGCGCTGGAGTGGCACCGAGCCGAAGCTGCGCTTGATGCTCGAAGGTCCGGACGAGACGGTGTTGAAGGCGATGGTCGCGGAGCTTCTGGGCGCCGCCCGCCGCGACCTCGGCGACACCGCGTAGACGCCTCATGGTCTCCGAGCTCAGCCCCGCCCAGATCTGCGGTCAGCTCATCGTCGGGGGTTTCGAGGGCGCGACCCTGCCCTCGGAGCTCGCGGGCGCGTTTCAGCAGGGGCTGCGCGGCGGTGTGATCCTGTTCAAGCGCAATTTGCCGAGCGTGGAGGTGGCGCACGAGCTCACGAGCAGCGTGCTCGACGCAGCGCGCGACGACCTGCCCCCGTTCATCAGCGTCGATGAAGAAGGCGGACGCGTGTCGCGCCTGCCCCCGCCGGTGTTGCGGCTGCCGCCGATGCGCCAGCTCGCGCGGGCGACGGAGCCGGCGCTCGTGCGCAGTGTGGCCGAGGTGCTGGGCCGGCAACTCTGCGCGCTCGGCTTCAATCTGGATTTCGCTCCGGTGCTCGACGTCGACTCGAATCCGGACAACCCGGTGATCGGCGACCGCGCGTTTTCGAGCGACCCCGACCAGGTGGCGCGCTTTGGTCGCGCCTTCTTGGAGGGGCTGCAGGCCGTCGGGGTGATGGCCTGCGGGAAACACTTTCCCGGACACGGCGACACCTCCGTCGACAGCCACCTCGACCTGCCCACCGTCACCCACGGGAAATCGCGGCTCGACAGCGTCGAGCTGCCCCCGTTCCGCACCGCGAGCCTGCGCGGCGTCGCCGCGATGATGACGGCCCACGTGGTGGTCGAAGACCTGGACCCCGGGGTCCCGGCCACGCTGAGCCGCAAGGTTTGCACCGCGCTCCTGCGCGGCGAAATAGGCTTTCAGGGGGTACTGTTCTCGGACGACCTCTTGATGCGCGCGGTCGCCGATCGCTGGGACCTCGAAGAAACTGCTGTGAGCGCGGTCCGCGCCGGTTGCGACGCGCTGATCGTGTCCAGCGGCTTCGAGGAGCAGGAGCGCGTGCACGCGGCGCTGCTCGCCAAGGCCGAGGCCGATCCCGCCTTTCTCGCCCGCTGCAGCGAGGGTGCGGCGCGGGGCCTGCGCGCGCGAACCAAGTGGCCGCCGCGTCCCCTGCCCTCGGCTGCCGAGCTCCCCGGTGTCCTCGAGAGCGACGAGGTCAAGCAGCTCGAAGCGACGCTGGCCGAGCTGTTCGAGCGTTAGCTAGACCACAAAACGCCGACGGCCCACTCTCCCTCTCTAACTTGAGAGGCGAGAGCGGGCCGTTCGAGCGGTTCTTATCGAGCTAGCTCAGCCCGCGCCGGCCTCGGCGCTCGCCGAAGCGCTCGCCTGGACCGAAACGTTGATCGAGGCCGAAGCCTTGACCTGCGCCTCGAGCGAAGCCGCGAAGCAGCCCGCGATCTTGAGGGCCGCGCTGCCGCCGCCCTTGACCGCCGCCGAAGCGCCTTCGATCGACGCCTTGACGTTGGCAACCACGCCTTCGAGCTTGCCCTTCATGCCGAGCGTGACCTTGAGGATCGCCGGCAGATTGGCCTCGATCGCCGCCTTGAGCTTGGCAGCGGCCTGGGCATCCGCGGCACCCTCCAACGTGACCGCCACGCGTGCCGGGGAGCACTCGAGCTTCGCGTTGATCTCGGCGTCGCAGTTGGCCTTGCACTCGGCGCTCATCTCCGGCGGCTTGACCTCGCCGGAGCACTTGGGCTCCTTGATTTCGACGCTGCAGCCACCCGAGCAGCTGCCTTCACAGGTCGCCTTGCCTTCCATCTTGCAAGAAGCGCTGCAGCTGCCCTTGCAGGTGCCACTGCAGCTGCCCTTGCCGCTGCCTTCGCACTTGCCGTCGCAGGTGCCCGCGCAAGCGGCTTTGGACTCCTTGCCGTCGCACTTGCCGTTGCACTTGCCGTCGCACTTGCCGGTGAAGTTCGCCTCGCAGCTGCCTTCGCAGGTGCCGCCGCAGCTGCCTTCGCACTTGGCGCCGGCTTCGACGGTGCAGGTGCCCTTGCACTGGCCTTCGCACTTGCCGCTGATCTCGCCGCCTTCGCAGGAGACCTTGGCTTCGCCCGGCTTGATGTTGGCGTCGCACTTGCCGGCGCACTCGGCCATCGCGTTCATCGAGGCGGAGCACTTCGGGGGCTCGACCTTGACCGCGAGCTTGCCGGAGGCCTTCGCCTTCAGCGCGCCGATCGCCTTCACCGCGGCCTGGCAGGCCGCTTCGGCCTTCTTGCCCGGCCCTTCTTCCTTGGCCTCGATATCCGTCGCGCCAAGGTCCTTGGCCAGGTTGCCGCAAGCCGTCGCGACCTCGCCCTCGATGTCGACGGCGAGCTTCTGCAGGTTGGCACCCGCTGCGAGGGCGGCCTTCACCTTGCCTTCGAGCTCGCCCTGAAGCCCGAAGTTTGCCGACATCACGGCCTGCGCGTCGGCAATATTCGCCGGACAGCCTCCGGGCAAACCGCCCGGCACTCCCGGCATCCCGCCGCCGCAGTCCATGAGCATCGGCGCGAACGCCAACGTCATGAGCCCGAGAACGGGTCCACTGACTTTCCGCCATCGCTTAGCGACCATCTGTACCTAACCTCCTCGAGCCCGCGTTTATGGGCGCCTCAGCCCGCCGGGCACGCTACACCCGTCGAGCCGGCAAGAGAACCGCTCTCGAGCCGGCCAATCGGTTGTCTGACAAATCCCGTCCGTATCTTGCTGTCACGCTTCCGGGTCCCTCGGCGGGAGCCACCGTTGCCAGTGCTCCCGGACCGCCAGGCGGCCCCGCACGCCGCCCCAAATGGCGCCGTTGCAAAGGGAATTCAATGACTTGGCCCGGTATGCGGCGGCCATCAAAGTGCAGGAACTGGCTGCGAGTCAAGCATTTATCGGCCAAACCCCGGGTGCGCGGTCCGGCGCACGCCGCCTTTTCCAGCGCTTTCCCTGGCCGATTTGAAGCAGGGGATGGAATGTCGGTGGATGTAAGCGCTGTCAGCGAGCGCGGGCCCGTGCAGCGGCGATCGGCTCTGCGCCGGCCTTCACCGGGCCGAAAGGCAGCTCGATCTGTTCCGGGGCCACGCTGCGCCCGGCCTTCTTGTGGCCGGCTCGCGCGAGCATCTCGCGCTCGTTGGTGATGTCGGCTTCGATCACTTCCGGATTGTCGAGCGCGAACGCCAGCGCGTCGAACACCTTCGCCGCACCGATCTGCGGATAGCGGCGGAGCAGCGTGTCGACGCTTGCGCCGGAACGATAGAAGGCAAACAGCCGCCGTACGAGCACGCGCGAGCCGACGATGTACGGGCTGCCACCGAGCACGTGCGGATCGAGCCGCACGTGCGGATGCGGGACGAGGATCACCGGGAGCGTCACGACCAGATCGATTGTAACTCGATCTGCCCTGCACCGCAAAATGCGAGCTTCGGTCAGCCGAGTTCCGCGAGCAGCCGGTCTGCGACTTTTTGTGCAGTCAGCCCGAACTCTTCCGCAAGCGTTTCCCAGGGCGCGGATGCGCCGAAGTGATCGATGCCGATCGTGATTCCGTCCGGACCGAGCAATGAGCGCCAGGGCAGCGTGCGCCCTGCCTCGAGCGACGCGCGCCGGACTCCGGGCATCAGGATCTGCTCCTGACGAGCGCGCGGGAGCTCGGCAAACGCCTCCAGGCACGGCGCCGAGATCACGCGGATGCGCCGGCCGCGCTCCAGGAGCAAGCGCCGCGCCTCGAGCGCAACCGCGACCTCGCCGCCGGTAGCGATCAACGTAAGCTCGGGATTTTCGGCTTCGGCAGCCACGTAGGCGCCGTCCAGCAGCGAGCGCGGGTCGAAGTCTGGCCCTCGCTCGATCGCCGGAATTTTCTGCCGGCTCAGCACCAGCACCGTGGGAGCGTCCGCGCGTTTCAGCGCATACGCCCACCCGGCGGCACATTCCAGCGCGTCGGCGGGACGATACACGCGAAGCTCGGGGATCAGGCGCAACGACCAGATCTGTTCGATTGGCTGATGGGTCGGCCCGTCCTCGCCGAGAAAAACCGAATCGTGCGAGTAAACGAAGACCACTTGCCGCTTCATCAGCGCCGCGAGGCGGATTGCCGGGCGCATGTAGTCGCTGAAGATCAGGAAGGTGGAACCATAGGGAATGAAAAATCCCGACAGCGAGAGGCCGTTCGAAATCGCGCCCATCGCGTGCTCGCGCACCCCGAAGTGCAAGTTTCTGCCGGCAAAGGATTCGCGAGACACGTCCGTGCTCTTCTCGATCGTGGTTTTGGCCGAGCCGGCGAGGTCGGCCGAACCACCGATCAGCGACGGCACGAGCTCGGCGACGCGCTGCTGAATCTTGCCCGCGTGATTGCGCGTGGCGTCGGCCTTCGGCGCGGCGACCTCGAGCAAGCGCTCGAAGATGTTCTCCGGCACGGCGCGCGTGCTCAGGCGCTGCCAGAGCTCGGCGCGCTCGCCGCTCAGTGCCGTAACCCTGCCTTGCCACTCGCGCAGCGCGGCGCGGTTTTGCTCGACCTGGGGCAAAAACACGTCTCTTGCGCCCTCTGCGACGCGAAAGGTCGGCTCGAGCGGCCAGCCCGCGGCGCGTTTGGTCCCCTCGACCTCTTTGGCGCCCAGCGCCGCGCCGTGGGACTCGGCCGTGCCCTCCTTGGTCGGTGCGCCGATGGCAATCCGCGTGCGCGCCACGACGAGCTTCGGCCGCCCCTGCGTGTTGACCGCGCGATCGAGGGCGGCGCGCACCTGTTCCGGGTCGTGGCCGTCGACGCGTTGCACGTGCCAGCCGCAAGCCTCGAAGCGCGCGGCGACGTCCTCGCTGAAGGTGAGCTTTGTCGAGCCGTCGATCGTGATGTGGTTGTCGTCGTAGACCACGACCAGGTTGTCGAGCGCGAGGTGCCCGGCGACGCTCGCCGCTTCGTACGCCACGCCTTCCATCACGTCGCCATCGGAGGCGAGCACGAACACGCGGTAGTCGATGATCTTGGAGTCGCCGTTGACGCGCGCCGCCATCAGCTTGGAGGCCAGCGCCATCCCGACCGCGTTACCCAGGCCTTGGCCGAGCGGCCCGGTCGTGGTCTCGACGCCGGGAGTCAGACCGTGCTCGGGGTGGCCGGGCGTCCGCGAGCCCCACTGCCGAAAGCGCTTGATGTCGTCGAGGCTCAGGTCGTAACCGGCGAGGTGGAGCACCGCGTAGAGCAGCATCGATGCGTGTCCACACGAGAGCACGAAGCGATCGCGATTCGGCCAGTCCGGAACTTCCGGCACGTAGCGCAGGTGCCGGCTGAACAGCTCCACGGCGATGCCGGCGAGCGCCATGGGTGCGCCGGGGTGGCCGCTGTTTGCCTTCTCGACGGCGTCTACGGCCAAAAAGCGCACGGTCTGCACGGCTTGCGCGAACGCGTCGGGAGCAGCTGCTGCTTGTGGAGTCATCTTCGGATGGCTCCCCGCCTACTACCGCGGCGCCTCCGTGAGAAGAGCCCTACTCTTGTACGGCGCGGAGGCGTTCGACAGCGGCGTTGTGGTCGGCAAAGTTGCGGCTGAAGGAGTGCCGGCCGTCTCCGCGCGAGACGAAAAACAGAAAATCGGTCTTTGCCGGCGCCAGCACGGCGGTCAGCGCCGCCTCCCCGGGGTTCGCAATCGGGCCCGGCGGTAATCCCGGATGGCGGTAGGTGTTGTAGCGGTTCTGAGCGTCGCGAAGCATCGCCGGCGTCACCAGTCCGGTGAAGCCCTTGCAGCTCGGTGCCTGATCCGGAAACGCAGTGCAGCCGTAGACCGCGGTCGGATCGGATTGCAGCGAGCCTTTCGGGGTGAAATCCGGGTCGCTGAGACGGTTGTAAAACACGCTGGCGATCGTCGGGCGTTCGTCGGGAGCGCGCGCCTCCTTCTCGACGATCGAGGCCAGAATCACCAGCTGGTGCTGGTCCATGCCGCGCTCGCGCAGGACGCGGGCGAGCGCCCCGCCCTGCTCGGAGTCGAGCTTTGCCAGGCGTTTTTTCATTTCGCGCACGAACAAGCGCGCGACGTGCCGCGGATCGCTGTCCAGCCCGAGCTCGTAGCTCGCGGGGAAAAGATAGCCTTCGAGGCTCGAGCCCGGGATCGCGAGCTCCGCGCGCAGGGCGGGGTCGACGACCGCGGCGCGGAAGGAGGCGGCGCTGCAGATCTGCTCCCGATCGAGGCGCTCCGCGATCTGAAGGTGATTCCAGCCTTCGGGAAAGTTGACGCGCACGCTCGGCCGCGCCGAGAGGCGCGCCAGACGCTGCACGAGCTCACGGGGCGATAGCGCGTCGTGCAGGACGTGTGGTCCCGGCTCGAGCCGCGCTCCGCTGAGCCGCAGGTACCAGGCGAAAAGGTGCGGGCTACGCACCAGGCCGAGTTCGGTGAGCCGCTGCCCGGCGGCGGCGGGAGCGACGGCGTCCGCGGGCCAATCGACCTCGATGCGCTTGCCCTCGCCCGGCCCCGAAAAGGACGCCCAGGCCAGCAGCACGCCCAGCGAGGTCACCGTCCACGCGGCCAACGCGACGGTGCCGACGACCAGCCAGCGTCGTCCGGCGGGGCGACCGCGAGCCGGCCGCGCCTCGGCCTTGCGGCGAACATTGCGAGAAGCACCGGGGGTGGCGCGGCGCACCCGCGCGCGGGCGGTCACGAGTACGGCTGCTTTCGGGCGTCGAGCCAGCTCTGCAACAGCAGCGCCGCCGCTGCGCTGTCGATGCGCCCTCTGGCTTGCCGGTCGTTCAGCCCTCCTTCCCGCAGCCGGGCTCGGGCTTCGCGGGTCGAGAGCCGTTCGTCCACGAGCTCGACCGGCAGGTGCGTGCGCTCGCGCAGCTGCTCAGCGAAGCGGCGAGCCCGCCGCGCCGGCGGCCCTTCGACCCCGTCGAGCTTCAACGGCAGCCCCACCAAAAACAGCGTGATCCCCTCGTCTTCGGCGAGCCGCGCCAGCGCTTCGATCACCGAGCGCGGGCTTTTGCCGGGAAGGAACGGCCGGGGATGGGCCAAAAGCCCCAGCTCGTCGGCAACTGCCACGCCGACGCGTGCCGTGCCCAGGTCGACCGCCGCGGCGCGCATGCAGTCGTCTAGCACGGGTGCCGGGAAACCCCACACGAAGCGCGGCCAATAGTATAAGCCCGCCCTGCCCTCGGACCCCGGGGCACCCCCGACCCCCTCACGGACCATCGCGACCAGGACGAAAGATGCAGTATGCGGCCGTAAAGGGGATGAACGATCTGCTGCCGGACGAGCTCGGGCGCTGGCACCTTTTGGAGCAGAAGTTTCGGCGCACGGTCGAGGGCTATGGCTACCGCGAAGTCCGCACGCCGGTGCTCGAGCAGACCGAGGTTTTCGTCCGCTCGATCGGCGAGGCCACCGACATCGTCGAGAAGGAGATGTTCACCTTCGCTCGCAGCGACGAGTCGCTGACTTTGCGTCCCGAAGGTACGGCGGGGGCGGTTCGCGCGTACGTGACGAACGCGGTTCACGCCCGCGAGCCCGTCAGCCGCTGGTACTACCTCGGGCCGATGTTTCGGGCCGAGCGGCCGCAGCGCGGGCGCTACCGGCAGTTTCATCAGGCGGGCTGCGAGCTATTCGGCGATACGGGGCCGATCTGCGACGCCGAGACCGTGGACATGCTGTTCCGGCTCTTCAAGGAGCTCGGGATCGGGGGCCTCGAGGTTCGGATCAGCTCGATCGGCAGTGCGGAAACGCGGGATCGCTACCGGGCGGCACTCGTCGAGTACCTGACGCCGCGGGCGAGCGAGCTCAGCGAGCATTCCCAGCGCCGGCTCGCTTTGAACCCGCTGCGGGTGCTCGATTCGAAGGACCCGCGCGACGCCGCGGTGACCGCGGGAGCCCCCTCGATCCTCGAGCTTCTCGCGGATGCCGACCGCGCGCACTGGGAAGGCATGTGCGCCGCGCTCACCGACCTCGGCACGAATTACCGCGTCGACCCGACGCTCGTGCGCGGCCTCGACTACTACACGCGCACGCTGTTCGAGATTACCGCCAGCTCGGGCGAGCTCGGTTCTCAAAACACGCTGGTCGGAGGCGGCCGCTACGATGGCTTGGTCCGCGAGATGGGCGGCCCGGACGTCCCGGCGTTCGGTTTCGCGATCGGCATCGAGCGCGTCCTGCTCGCGATGCCCGAGCAGGCGCCCGAGCAGCCGGCGTTCTGCTACTTCGCGCCGATCGGCGAAGCCGCGGCGCGGCTTTCGCTCGGCCTGGCCGGGGAAATTCGGGCGCTCGGCGGCGTCGCCGAGGTCGACGGCCGCGCGGCCAGCGTCAAGGCCAAGCTCCGCCGCGCGAACGCGACGGGTGCGCGCCTCTGCGTGATCGTCGGCGACACCGAGCTCAAAAGCGGCGTGGTCACGCTCAGGGACCTGGCTGGCCACACCCAGGAACAAATCGCTCGCGGGACGGCGGCGAGCATCATTGTGGACCGCCTGCACGCCTCCGGCGCCGGCAGGAGTGGGAGCCGCGATTGAGCTCGCTCCAGCGCCGTTTCGAGCTCGCGCTGATCGCGGCGGCCATGCTTTTCGCCGCAGCACCCGCGATGGCCCAGGATCCGTACGGTCCGGGCATGTCGCCGATTTCGCCGGGCGGGCCCGCGGGACCGCCGCAACCAGGCCCGCCGCCCAAAGGCGGCGAGCCCCCACCCGGTTCGCCCGAGCTACACGCCGCGCCCGGCGCCAGCGACAGCCTGTTGCCGCCCGGGAGCGAACCCTCGTTGCCGAGCGACCCGCTCTACATCAAGAAACGCCTGCGGCTGCGGATCGGCACCGACACCCAGCTCGACGAGCTGCCCGCCTTTGACGAAGGCGCCGTCTCGCGCAAGTTCTACGGGCCTTACTACGAGGAGCAGCGCGGGAAGTACCAGTTCCGCCTGCTCTTCCCGCTCTGGGCCGAGCGCCTCCAGCCGTCGCTCACCGATCCGACGAAAACCGATCGCGCATCGCTCTTCGGCGGCCTTTATTACAACCGCCGCAGTGCGGAACGCGCCGACGACGTGCTGTTTCCGCTGTTCTGGAACCTGGTCGACCGCAAGCAGGGCAGCCGCACGACCGTGCTCGGGCCCTTCGTCAATCGCGTCGCGCCGGACGAACGCGATAACTGGCTCGCGCCGCTCTACTTCACCGGCAAGAGGAAGACAGGGGGGTACACGCTGATCCCCCCGCTCCTCACCTACACGCACACCGACGGGCGCGGCGGGTTCAACTTGATGGGGCCGATGTTCTGCTCGTGGGAGGGCGGCTCCCACTGCGACACGCGCACGGCGCAAGATCTCGATTTCGGGATCGCGCCCTTTTACTTCTTCGGTCAGAACGAGCGCAAAAAGTACGAGGTGATCCCGCCGCTGATTCACTACTACCGGTACGACGACAAGGATCAGTCCTGGCTCAACATCTGGGGGCCGTGGTTCCGCGAGCACACGCAGGAACGCGACATGTTCCACCTCTTGCCGATCTACTGGAGCATCTGGGGCAAGAACGAGCGGCACACCACGGTGCTGCCGTTCTTTCATTACGGGTGGAAGGACAAGTCCTGGCTCTTCGTCAATCCGCTGTTCTTGCTCGGACACGGCGACAATGGCGAGAGCACGTTCGTCACCTGGGGCTACGCGCGCTACCGCGGGCGCACCGAGCTCGACATGATCACTCCGCTCTACTGGGGATACCGCGACCCGGATGCCGGCGTGGATCAGAAACTATTTTTCCCGTTTCTGTATTCGCGCACGAGTCCGCGTGAATCGAGCCAGCTGTTCTTCCCCTTCTGGGGCCACTTCGAGCGCTACGGCGTGAGCGAAACCACCTGGATCACGCCGTTTTTCCAGCACACGCACGATCTACGCGGCTGGGAGACCAACATTCACCCCATCCTGTATACGGGCAGGAACGGCTATGACTCGCACCTGGTAGTCGCGCCGTTCTTCTGGGACTTCGCCACCCGCGACTCGCGCGCGACGGTCGCGTTCCCGGCCTTCTGGCGCTTCTCCGATCGCGACGAAGTTTCGCAGCTGATCGGCAACGTCTACTACCACGAGAAGCGCATGGGCGCGGGTCTCGACTGGGAGGTTCACATCTTTCCTGCCTTCTCTTACGGAGAAACGCCGGACGGACACTGGTGGAACGTGCTGTTCGGCCTGGCCGGCTACACGCGCCGCGGCGACCTCGTGAAGATGCGGACGCTCTGGATCCCGATCACGCTGAGCGGTGAAGAGAAGGACTGAAAACTCGACGACGCGAGTGATCGATTTCGGGGGGATCGGGGATGAGTGAGGGTGAAAGGGCAACGGTCCATGAATCGATCCGACGACGCTGGCGCCGGAAGCGCCCGATTCTCGCGCCGGAGCACGCTGGCTTCGATCGCGCTCTTGCCGCTGGTCAGCCAGGCCGGC
>Ga0111539_10007658_pt1 | contig 13799 bp, 10 predicted proteins | sample RhiMethybrSRZTD1_FD_79667 | JGI IMG/M metagenome (GOLD analysis project Ga0111539, IMG submission 79667) | Populus rhizosphere microbial communities from Tennessee, USA - Rhizosphere MetaG P. TD hybrid SRZTD1 (version 2) (version 2) | ecosystem: Host-associated > Plants > Roots > Rhizosphere >...
CCACGGCAACCGTTTTGGCCCAGGCGATCTTTCGCGAAGGCGTGAAGAACGTTACGGCCGGCGCTAATCCGATGGCGCTTCAACGCGGCATTCAGCTCGCGACCGACAAAGTGGTCGCTGAGCTCGAACGTATGTCGAAAAAGATCAAGAGCAAGGAAGAGTTGACCAACGTCGCAACAGTTTCTGCGAATAACGATCGCGCGATCGGAGAGCTCATCTCTGAAGCGATGGATCGAGTCGGGCAGGACGGCGTCGTCACGGTTGAAGAATCAAAGACTTTGCAAACCGAGCTCGATATCGTGGAAGGAATGCAATTCGATCGCGGTTATTCATCGCCGTACTTCGTAACTAATGCCGATCGTATGGAAGCGATTCTCGAAGAGCCCTACATCCTTCTGTACGAGAAAAAGATCTCCAATATGCGCGACCTGCTGCCGTTGCTGGAACAAACTGCCGGCGCCGGACGTGCCTTACTGCTCATCGCTGAAGATATCGAAGGTGATGCGCTTGCAACTCTGGTTGTGAATCGCTTGCGTGGAACAATCAAAGTTTGCGCCGTGAAAGCACCGGCGTTTGGCGATCGGCGTAAAGCGATCCTGGAGGATCTTGCGATCCTGACGGGCGGAAAAGTTATCACCGAAGATCTCGGCATTAAGTTGGAGAGCATCACGCTCGCAGATCTCGGAACGGCCAAACGTGTCATTGTTGATAAGGAACACACGACGATTGTCGAAGGCGGCGGCGACAGTAAAGCTATTCAAGGTCGAGTCGCCACGATACGTAGACAAATCGAAGAAACCACGTCCGACTATGACAAGGAGAAACTCCAGGAGCGTTTGGCGAAATTGGCGGGTGGCGTCGCGGTCGTGAGAGTCGGCGCGCCGACGGAAACGGCAATGAAAGAAGTGAAGATGCGCGTCGAAGATGCCTTGAATGCGACGCGAGCGGCCGCGCAGGAAGGAATCGTCGTGGGCGGCGGCGTGGCACTCTTGAGAGCGTCGAGAGTTCTTGATAATCACGACGAGGAGGATCCGGATGTTCGCACGGGCGTAAAAATCGTTCGCCGTGCGTTGCAGGAACCGATACGTCGTATTGCTGAGAATGCTGGAACTGAAGGCGCCGTCGTCGTGGGAGAAGTGGAACAGCTTAAAGGTAACAAGGGCTTCAACGCCGTCACTGGCAATTACGAAGATCTCGCGGCTGCCGGAATCATCGATCCGACCAAGGTTGTGCGCACAGCGTTGCAAAACGCCGCCTCCATCTCAGGATTGTTGTTAACCACTGAAGCTGCAGTCACCGAACTGCCCGAGAAGAAGAAACCAGGCCCACCGATGCCTGGCGGAGACGATTACGATTATTAGCCAACAAAAAGCACAAAAAGCATAAAGACATTTTTCGATTTGTGAATTTTGTGCCTGCTTGCGGCAAGAAAATTGCTTGAGACGCCGTGCCGGGATAGTTATTGCATTGAAACGCAACGGCGCTTATGCTGACAACATCCAAGGTTAGCAACTTGGATCGAGGCGAGTTGTTTGAAAGTTGAGAGAATCGAGCGCTGAAATAGTAATCCAAACAAGCGCGACGTTCGTAAAAGAAATATGGCTGATTTAGGTGCATATAAAGACAAGTTTGGCGATAGCGGCCAGCGCATTCTGGAGCATGCGTTGGATGAATCGCGTCGTCGCGACCAAAACTTCGTTTCGGTGGAGCACATTTTGCAGGCTTTAACTGTTGAAGAGCCTGACATGTTCAACTCTGCGATGCGGGAGTTATCACTTGACCCTATTGTGGTCAAGATGGCGATTGAAAAACGCCTCAGCAGCAGCCGGCAGCAACATGTCGGCAAAGGATTTCGCATTGGGCCTGATACAACTGACCTGTTTAAGCGGGCCATGGAGCGAGCCAGAACACAGGGTCGTAAAACAATTGAAGCTACTGATATTTTTGAAGCACTGAGTAGTACCGAAGGTTTATTTGTTGACGTTTTAAGAAACATGGGCGCTAGCCCTGAAGCAATCCAGGAAAATGTGCGGGCACAGGTGCAGAAGCGAGAACAGGAAGAAGAACAGAATCGGAAGAAGTTTGAGCTTCCGCCTTATCTGAAACACTTCGGCGTTTCACTCAACCGGCTTGCCCGTGCGGACAAGATTCCGCCTACCATCGGACGCGAAAAAGAGATCCAACAAATTACCGAGATCCTCTGTCATCGTGAACGAGCCAACTCACCGATGCTCGTAGGTGAACCTGGTGTCGGCAAAACTGCGGTGATCGAAGGTCTCGCGCGCTTGATCGAGTTGGAGCCTGAGAAGGTTCCGGCACGTCTGCGAGGATCGCACATCGTGCAACTGCAAATGGGCGGCATCGTCGCAGGTACCATGCTGCGCGGCATGTTTGAAGAACGGATCAAGGGAATCATCGACGAAGTCAAAGAACGCGACAACATGATTCTCTTCATCGACGAAGCGCATACGATCATCGGCGCAGGCGCGGCACTCGGCACATCGTCTGATGCAGCCAACATGTTCAAATCGGCGCTAGCGCGTGGTGAGATGCGCATCATCGGAGCGACTACTCTTTCAGAATACAAAGAGTACATCGCTGACGACGAAGCACTCGCGCGTCGCTTCCGCCTCGTGAAAGTCGTCGAGCCGTCAATCACTGAGACGAGAGAAATCCTGCTCGGTCTTCGTCCGCGACTCGAGAAGAACTATTCCGTCAAAATCTCCGACGCTGCCATCAACACGGCATTGGAGATGGCTCCGAAGTACATTCGCAACCTGCATCTGCCCGACAAAGCCATCGGCTGGCTCGACACCGCGGCAGTGAAGGTTGAGATCAACGAGCCGCAGAAGATGGTGGTCCAGCCGGAACACATTATCGAAGTGATATCGCAGGAGTCGCGTATCCCACCCGACATGATCTTCCGCGATACGAGTGAGCGCTTCGCGATGACCGAGGCGATGTTGAGCCAACGCGTTATCGGTCAGAAGGAAGCAATCAAAGCGGTGGCACAGCGCCTGCGGCTGAACAAAGGTCCATTGAAAGAGTCACACTACAAACCTGACGGTGTGCTGCTGTTTCTCGGTCCGACCGGCGTCGGCAAAACGGAACTGGCGAAGGCTGTTGCCGAATTCATGTTTGGTGACGAAGAGAAGATGGTTCGCATTGACATGTCGGAGTACAGCGACGGCACCGTCAGTATCGAGAAATTGATCGGAATGCCGCGTGGTATCGTCGGTTCGGAAAGAGGTGGAATCCTTACCGAGCAACTGCGTGAGAATCCTTACACGGTATTGCTGCTTGATGAGGTCGAAAAGGCTTCGCCTTACTTGATGAATCTGTTTCTCCAGGCTTTCGATGAGGGTTGGTTAACAGATGGACGCGGCAAGAAGGTTTATCTGTCTGACGCGATCATCATCATGACTTCGAATCTCGGTTCGGAGAACTTCAAGAAGTTTGAGAAGCCGCTGGGCTTTGGCACCAAGACAGCTTCCGACTTCCGGGCTGTGAAGAACGAAGTGATGAAGGCTTCGGAGCAACGGTTCTCACCGGAGTTTCGCAACCGCATCGATGAGATCGTCGTGTTCTCGCCGTTGACGATGGATGAAGTTCGCCAGATCGCGAGACTTTATCTGGAAAAACTTCGGCGGCAGATGGAGCGACAGGGTAAGTCGGTTGAGGTTACTGAAGCAGCAGTGAACCGGTTGACTGAAAACGGTTACAACACGGCTTACGGCGCACGCTTTCTGAAGCGGCACATTGATGAGAAGGTTAAGCTTCCGATTACGGCTTTGTGGAAGACATCTTCGAGCTTCAAAGTCGATGTTGAAGATGGGGAAGTCACGGTGAAACCCACTGACGGTTATAAGCCCGAGTTCAATTAGTTTCCCGGATTGACAGGATTTACAAGATTGACATGATGCATCTTGTAAATCCTGAAAATCCTGTAATCCTGTAGACAATGATCCTCCTTTTAGTACTATCTCTGCTTTTTGCACAAACCCCAGCACCTCCTCAGGCATCGGTAGACGAAAAGTCGCAACAAATAATCGATCACGCTATTGAAGTCGTAGGTGGTCGGAAGTATGTCGGCGTCCAAACGGTCATCGGCAAAGGCTTCTACACCTCGTTCAAGGACGGGATCTCGCAGCTTCCCGCGCGCTTTCTGGATTACATCGCTTACCCTGACAGCGAGCGCACTGAATTTAGCGGCGGCGGAATCAAGACTATTCAAACAAACACCGGCGACACCGGCTGGATGTTCGATGGCGCCGTGAAGAAGATTTCCGATCAGTCCCCGGCACAGGTTGATGACTTCAAACGCGCGCTACGCACCGGACTCGATTACCTTTTGAAAGGTTACTGGAAGCAGGAAGGTGGCAAGATTACTTATGTGGGCCGCCGTGAAGCAGGACTCGCCAAACGCAACGAAACTATTCGCCTAACTTATCCGGACGGCTTTTGGATCGAGTATGAGTTTGGCGCTAAGGATTACCTCCCGGCAAAGATCATCTACAAGCGAGAGCGAAAAGATCCTGATTCGGGAGACGTGGTCGAAATGACTGAAGAAGATCAACTCTTTAAGTTCATTACGGTTGATGGTGTGACCTCGGCGTGGGTAATCGATCACTTCGTCAACGGCAAGCAAACCTCGCGGATCAATTACGAGTCAGTGCAATACAATCAGCGACTTCCGGAAAACCTCTTTGCCAAGCCAGTTGACATCAAGGCGATTAAATAGCTAAACCACCATCAACCTGAATCACCTGACCCGTGATGTAACGGGCATCATCCGATAACAAGAACGCCGCAATTCTTGCCACCTCATCCGGCTCCGCAAACCGCCCGAGCGGAATCTGTTCGCGAATCTTTTCCTGATAGCTTTCGTCCAGCTTGCCGGCCATGTCAGTCGCGACCATCCCGAGCGCAAGCGCGTTGACGGTCACTTTTCGACTCGCAACTTCTTTCGCTAACGCCTTCGTTAGACCGACCATTCCTGCCTTCGATGCCGAGTAGTTCGACTGTCCCGGCATTCCGACTTCGCCGCTGATCGATGAGATATTCAGAATCGAACCGCCGCCGTCCTGGCGCAACATGGTTCGCAGTGCCGCCTTGGCAAAGTTCCAGGCGCCCTTGAGATTTGTGTTGAGCACCTCATCCCAGTCGTCTTCTTTCATACGCAGAATGAGATTGTCGCGTGTGACGCCCGCGTTGTTGACGAGGAAATCGATTCGGCCAAAAGCGTCCTTGACCTGTTGGACCATTGCGGCCGCAGCTTCCGTGTTACCAACGTCGCACTGCACTGCCAAACTGCGAACTCCCAGTGCCTCGAGTTCGGTTTTTAAACTCTCCGCCGCCTCGGCGCTCTTCGCGTAGTTGAAAGCGACATCAGCTCCACGACGTGCGAGTTCCAATGAGATAGCTCGGCCAATTCCGCGTGTGCCACCAGTAACGATGGCCGCGCGGCCGGCAAATTGTTTTTGATCGGACATGAGACTGTCTAATAACACATCTTCCCTTTAAAACGCATCCACAGATTACACAGACTCCAAGAAAAACATCTGCGTAATCTGTGGATAACCGCGGTTAACGCTTCGAGACTGAATTGCCCCCCGAGTTCGTAACCCAGACATTTTTGCCGGACACTGCAAGCCCGACAGGACCACGCCCCACTGCGATCGAGCCAAGACTCGTCCCGTCGAGAGCGCTGAGTTTGGTAACACTATCGCCGCCGTTGTTGACAACGTAGACAACCCCTTCGCTGAACACCGCGGAGAGTGGACCATCGCCAACTTTGTACGCGGCGGCCACCATCCCATCAGCAGTTAGCTTCATCACGTTGTTGCTGCCGAAGTTTGCGACCCACAAACTACCGCCATCGAAGGCAATCCCAAACGGCCCATCGCCAACCGGAAATACGCCGGCAACAACACCGTTCGACTCACTCAGCTTTGTTACCGAATCGCTGTTGTTATTGGTGACGTAGATGTGCTTTCCATCTGTCGTCATGCTGATCGGACGCTCGCCTACCTCGTAAGTGCCAAGCGTCAAACCATCTGAGCCTCGCAGCTTCGTCAACGTATTCGCATTGCGATTCGCAACCCAGATGTTGCCGTTAGTTGCGAGTAATCCTCCGGGACCATCGCCGGTTGCGTACGTTGCTACAACTGCGCCACTCGAATCGAGTTTCATCACGTTGTTGCTGAGATAATTTGCTACCCAGAAAAACGCGCCGTCGAAAGCCACTGCAACTGGCCGGTGGCCCACTGTGTAACTGCCAACCACACTGCCGTCACTGGCGCGCAGTTTTGTCACTGTGTCGCTGAATTGGTTCGCGACAAACACGCTCGTACCGTCGGTCGCGATGCCTTCCGGGCCGAGTCCGACCTGAGAAGCGGGCGTCAACTGCGTCGTTGCAGTCTGCGCCTGCGCGGCGCCAACCAACGAAGCCAGCAAAGCACATAGGATTATTCGGTTCATTCTCATCTCTCTCCTCCTCTCCTGACCTCATCGGCTGCCGGCCAGTCAACCAGGCTGATCTCTTTGACGATCTTGGCAGGTGCCAGCGAAGCGGGACATCCGGCCCACAACGTGTGCGGCTCGTTACCCCATCTCAGCATCGTGATGTGATTCGACTTGTTGGTGTCTCGCACCGGATCGCGGTCGATGAAGCCGAGCTTTTGACGCAGCAACTCAATATCTTTTGTGTCGCCAGTGAGAAACTGCCAGCCTGGCCCAACCTTGTAAGCCTTCGCGTACGCCTTCAACACTTCAGGCGAGTCTTCTTCAGGCTTGAGCGTGATCGAGTACATGAAAATGTCTTTGCCCACGCGTTCGCCCAGCAGTTTTTGCACTTTCACCAGGTTTGCGGTTGTGCCTGGACACGTGCCTTCACACTTCACATACATGAAGTTGATGAGGACGATCTTGTCTTTCAGGAGATCGTCGTAGAACTTGACCTTCTTGCCCTCGTGCGTCGTCAACGTGACGTTTGGAAAGCTTCGCTCGGCGAGCCGCTCGCGCGGTGTCTTCACTCGCTTCGTCTCAACTTGCGCAACGCTCACGTGACCGGCCAACATCACGCCAACGATCAGGAGAGCAACACCGAGAAATTTGTTTCTGTATCGCATTTTTCTTGTTTCCTCTCTTATGGGTTGGTGATGTTGTCGCCTACTCCGTCGACGATTTCCCAGATCAGCATCATCGCGTGATCTTCGTGCACGACGTTATGGCAGTGGAATGGATAACGGCCCACAAAATCGCGGAAGCGGAAAAACGTCTTGGTTTGCATGTTGTGCTCCAAACGGATGACGTCCTTGCGCCCGTTCAAAACGAGACCGCTTGAAGCCGGTGGAGCGCCGTTAACGGAAAGAAACTGGAACTCTTCGAAGTGGATGTGTGCGGGATGTTGCCACCCGCCGGAACTGTTCGTGACGATCCAGTGTTCGACTGAGTTCTTCGAAATTCGAGCTCGTACTTCCTGGCATTCCGGATCCATCGAGCGACCGTTGATGGTCCAGAGACCGTTTGACCGATCGAAGTTGAAAGTGCGCGTAATACGTGGCGCAGCAGTTTTATCGGGTAACCCGTAGAAGCGTGTGATTGTTGCCGGATCGACGCTGTTGTCTGCAATTGCCGGCAGATCCACGACGATCTTCAGGATCAAGTTGCCCTGTCCGGCGGCGAGCACCTTGCCCGTGGGCCCACGTCCGTCCTGCTGCTCCAGACGGTTCTCGATGTAAAGCGTCTTGCCTGCGTATTTCGAAAAGTCGATGACCAAATCCGCCCGCTCTGCGACGCCGAGGCGGATGCTCTCGACTTCCACGGGATGATCGAGCAAGTTGCCGTCGGTCGAGATCTGGTGGAACTTAATTCGCTGATTCAGACTAGTTTTATCTGTGAAAAAGAGTTGATAGAAGCGCGATGGACCGGCGTCGAGCCAGCGGAAGCGATAACGTCGAGGGTGAACATGCATCACCGGCTGCACTTTGCCATTGACGAGGAAACGATCGCCGAGGACGCCGTCGAAGTTAAAAGTGTCGAATGCGACGATGCCGGTTTCTGAGTCGTACAAATGATCGCTGAAGAGCATCGGCACGTCGAAGTTGCTATCGTCGCTCACGCCGTCACCAAACGATGGCAAATGAAAGCCCGTCGTCTCGTCGCCGGTATCGTAATCGTTAAAGAGCAGATACATACCGGCGAGGCCCTTGTAGACGTTCTGTGAGGTGAAGTCGTGCATGTGATCGTGATACCAGAGCGTGCTCATCGACTCCTGGATATCGCCGCCGACGTCCTGGTGTGTTGAGTTCACGCCGGCAAGAACGTTTGGATAGTGCTGATCATAAAACTGGCCTGGTCTGAAATAGTCGCAGGGATTGCCGTCGGACTCCGAAGGCGTGTGACCGTTGTGTAAGTGTGTGGTAACGAAGTTTTTGCCGAAGCCGCCGTTGTTGGCCGGCAGGTTGTTCTGATTGCGGACGAGAATGGGGCGTCCGTAACGCTCGACGTAGAGCGGTCCCGGCACCAGACCGTCGAAGCCCCAGAGTGGCTGTGCCGGCAACTCGGGATGCGTAATGATGTTGGTGAGCCGCTGCTCGACTTCATAAAACTTCGTGGGCGTAAATTGATTGAAAGCTTGGTGCGAGATTGTGCGTCCTTCACCGGCGACAGTGTTTGGAATAACTGTCGGCGCGGGATTCAAAGTCGCAGCCGGCTGCTTGACCGTCATTCGTGTGAACGGCTGAACGAAGGGTGTGGTCGGCGGGCTGCTTGGACCACTGCCACTACCGCTGTCGACCAGGTGTCCGGCGCTGTTTGTGGCCCTGACACTCAAGCCGTTCATCGAAACGAGCAGACCGGCGCTCGTCAGCAAGCCCATCCTGAGCATGTCGCGACGACTCAAACCGGCGGCGACGATTTCGCGCCTGTTCCTGGCGGCTTGCTGCTTTTCTTTCTCCGCCTTTCGATTAATCTTCGAGATGTTCGCCATTGCGGTTCTCCTTTGTTGCTACAAAGAGGCGCAAAATTCACAAGAAATGGTTTGTGTTTTTTGTGCCTCTTTGTGGCTAAAGTGGCTTTAGTTGCACCAGTCACCTGTCTGTTGCAGACAGCGGAAATTGTTGCCGAGTGCGGGAAAGACGGGTGTGCCGTCGCTGCGCTTCACATCACGAATGAAAGCGTCTGGACGTATGAAACCATCGCGCGGATCTTCGGGAATCGGACAGATGACCCAGCGAAACACACCATCATCAACCGGACGCGTGCGCAGCTCGATCAGACCTTTCGAAGCGAGGTTGTCGATCTGTGAAGGACTGGTGAGAATGGCGGTGCCGTCGAGATCACGACCGTTTGTAGCGGCGATAGGATCGAGCTCTTTCTTTCCTGCAGCGGTAAAAGCCTTCGGCGTATACACAACCCAGACTGCGAGCCACATACCGACCGGATCGTTTGAGAAGTAACCGTCGCGCGTGTCGAATATGTTGTCTTGTCGTTTGTTCGGAAGAAACGGATCGAGGATCGAGCCGTTCGATGCCTTTGGAAAGATAAACACGCGGAAGCGCTCGGCAGTATCGAAAGCGACCTGTCCACGCGTGGTAAGTTGGCCGGCAGCATTGCGCTCGAAGCTGGTGGAGTTGAGCACGCCGAAGATGTTGGCGTAAGTCAAACCACTCGAGCCTGTAGTTCCCGGCGTCGTTTCAATTGTTCGGACGTTACTGCGGTTCGGATCAGTGTTGGTGTTGTCGATGACGAAGTCGCCGGCGCGCGCAGCAGTGCCGACGCGCAAAACGATGTTTCCGGGCACGATGCCGTGCGCGGTGTAAGCAGCGTCGCTGAAGTCAAAAGGCGACGTGCCAAGGCTGCTGCCTCCATCCGCAGCAACGTTCGTATCGAAATTAAGGCCGGCCACCGCCAACAATACAAGCGTGAAGGCGGCTAGCCAGACCATGCGCTTTGAGGTTTTCCTGTTCGTATTCATGATGGGTTGAGTCTCCTTACTCTGCTGAAATGTGAGGCGCAGTATCGTGGAAGGATTTTCGGAGGTATGTCAGCGTGGCGACACGGATGTCACCCCGCTGACAAAAGTTGGAAGAAAGTCTCGACACCAACTGCGACGAGCAAACCGACGTAGGTCTGAAGCGTCTTGAGGCATTTGACGCGGATCCAACCGCGACCTAACTCGATGATGTTGCGTCGCTCGAGATCGTTGAGAACTGTGGTCGTAGTTTGGCGCGCAGCTCCGATCAAGCTCGCGACGTCGTGATGTGTGAGTGGCACGAGGAGATCGGTGCTTTCTATTTCGGGACGACTGGTAGAAATCTCGTGCAGCAGTTCGCAAACGCGTGCAGAGACTGGTTTCGACGTGATGTCTGAAAGCTTCTTCTCCATTCGTCGCCGGCGATCGCCGACGAGCCGGATGTAACTCAATGCGAGTTTCGGTTGAGTTGTGAGGAGTTGTGCGAAGTCGTGCTTTGAGAAAACCCAGATCAGCACGTCGTCGAGTGCCTGCGCGAGGTTACTGCGCGGTGATTCGTCGACGAGTGCAAACTCGCCAAAGATCTCGCCAGTCTGAATGATGTCGATGGCGATCTCTTTTCCCGATTCGGAGAGCACGGACAGTTTGATCCGGCCCTGCTTCAGAATGTAGACGAAGTCAGGGCGATCACCGGGCATGTAGATGAACTCCCCGCGCGCTTTACGCAGGCTACGCGCGTGCGCGGTGATGTGATTCATATCCTCGGGCCGCAGGCCAGAAAGGATTTGCACACGCGGGTTGTAACGCGGAGTTGCTGTTGCGACTTGCATCGATCTAACTCCTTGGTGAAAAGGACGCCAGGGAACGTACTGTAGGGGCGGCCCTCCGTGGCCGCCCCTGGTTTTGAATGGTGTTCGCCAAACCCAAGCCGTCGATATATGAATCGCTTTGGCTCAAACCACGGGCGGCCACGGAGGGCCGCCCCTACAGTACGTTCCGAGGCACCTAGTAATTGGGAGGTGAGAAAGTGCCTACGCTTATGCGTGCAGCGACTCTGGGGTGCGCAGCATTTCTGCCAGACTCAAATTGTCAAACTTCAGTTGCTCGGGGCTCGGCATGCGATCAAGTCGCATCAACTCTTCCACCGCGGCCATCTCAGCATCACGGTTCATGCCCGCAACAGCCAGCACGCGATTGTCCTTCACGTAGAAAGCAAGAAAGTCGCGGGACGAGACGTCTCCCCGATAGACGATCTCGTCCCATGACGTGGCGCGGCCGACGTAGAGCAGGCCAACGTCAAACTGCCGCGTCCAGAAAAAAGGAATGCCTTCGAAGACGACATCGCATCCCACCATATTGCGCGCCGCTGTGCGACCCTGCTGCTGCGCTGTGCGCCAGTGTTCGATGCGCTGGCGCTTGCCCCTGCGCGAGTCAACGAAACTGGCGATGTCCCCCGCAGCGTAGAGTCCTTCAGCGGCGCGCAGCCGCGAATCAACAACCACCGCTCCACTCTCATCCAATTCGACACCTTCGAGAAACTGCGTAACCGGCCGCACGCCAACACCAACAACGACCATATCCGTTTCGATCAGCTCGCCATTGTCGAGCATGACCGCTTCAACGGTGTGATTGCCCTCGAATCGATAGACGATGCACCCGAGCTTGAAACGAACACCATGGCTTTCGTGCTCACTCCTGAACACCTTGCCAACTTCAGCGCCGAGAGTGGCTTCGAAAGGCTCGTGCGACGGTGCAACCACGGTCACATCCAGCCCACGTTCGCGGAGACTGAAAGCCGCCTCCATCGCGATGAAGCTCGCGCCGACAACCACAGCCCGCCGCGAACGCGTAGCCGTCTCAATGATCAAATCCGCGTCAGCGAAACTGCGCAGCAGGCAAACATTCTTCAGATCCGATCCGGGAATGTTGGGACGAACAGGCGCGCCGCCTGTGGCAACGAGAAGCGCGTCGTAGTCCATCGTCTCGCCGCTTTCGAAAGTGATTTTCTTCGCCTGCGGCTCGACGCGTGAGACCTCTCTATTGAGAAGCAGTTTGATATCGTGCTGGCGGAAAAACTGTTCCGAGCGCAGCGGCATCCACTCCGGTTCAGCGTGACCGTGCAGGTAGTCTTTGCTGAGGTTCGGCCGGTCGTAAGGCGCGCGGTCTTCGCGCGTGATCATAACGAGACTGCCACGGAAGCCTTCTTCGCGCAAAGTTTGCGCCGCAGAGTAGCCGGCCGCACCCGCGCCGATAATGACGAACTGCCGCGGATCTGCAAGCGCGTCGTGTCGCACCATCTCGGGTGTGCGCCGGTCTTTTGCATCCTCGGGTACAGTCACCAAAATCCGCTCACCTTCCAGGCGCAAGCTGTAAGAGACGAGTGCGTCGAGTGCCGGCGGCTCTTCGAGATCGCCGTTGACGATGTTGAAAGCCGCATGGTGCCAGGGACAAACGACACGAGTGCCGCAGAGCACGCCTTCGGCAAGCGGGCCGCCGTAGTGAGGACAGGGGGCGCTGACCGCGTGGAATTTGTTGTCGACACGCGCCAGCAGGATCCGTGTTTCTCCAACCGAGACTTCCTTCATCTCGCCGTCGCGGAGGTCGGATTTATTCGCGACGTGAACTTCTTTAGACCACATGATAATTGCTAGGCCACACTCACGAGATGGCCCATCTTCTCCTTCTTGGTTTTGAGGTAACCGACGAAGAAATCGTGTGGCTCGACTTCGAGTCGCACACGTTCAACTACTTCCAAACCGGCCTGACGAAGTGCTTGAAGCTTCGCCGGGTTGTCCGACATTACTCGCACCGAACGAAGGCCGAGTTCGAGCAGGATCTCGGCGCACTGCTCGTACCGTCGCATGTCTGCCGCGAAGCCGAGGCGCTCGTTTGCTTCGATCGTGTCTGCGCCCTGATCCTGCAGCGCGTAGGCGCGAATCTTGTTGATGATGCCGATGCCGCGGCCTTCTTGCTGCTGGTACACGATGACGCCGTGGCCTTCTACTTCTATTAGCTTCATGGCTGCCTCGAGTTGCCGGCCGCAGTCGCACTTGAGTGAGCCAAACACGTCGCCAGTCATACATTGCGAGTGAATGCGCACGAGACTCGTTTGATCGGGGCGCAAGTCGCCTTTAGCCATGACGACGAATTCTTCGGTGGAGATCAGCGAGCGGAAACCGATGATGCGAAACTCACCGGTCTCTGTTGGTAGTCGCGCATCTGCGACCCGCTCGATGGTTCGTGGTGCAACGTTCGAATGTATAAGCCTGAGTGTCATGTTATCTCTCAAGTCGTACTGTAGGGGCGGCCCTCCGTGGCCGCCCCTGTGTGGAATTGAACGGCCGTCGAAAGAATCGCCGTCTCTCGCGCGGCAACAACCAACCTCCATAAGTTGAATGTCCCTGCGAGGGGCGGCCACGGAGGGCCGCCCCTACAGCACGTTCCGTGGCGCCCAGTACGTTCAGCGTCATAGGGACTTTAGATATTCAACAAGATCCGTTTTCTGCTGTTCGGTTAAGCTTGTTCCCAGAAAGCTGTTGTAGTGATCGACTACCTCGCGCAGCGTGCTGAAACGCCCATCGTGATAGAACCCACCTTTCTGGTGCGTCCATAGCCCCTTCAACGGAGCGGTTCGATAACGTTCGTCGGGTGAGCGCTTCGCCTGAAAATCGTCGATACCGATCTCTTCTGGCGTGTGCATGTTCCAACCAGGCTCGGTATAGATCGGCGGCACGTGACACGTCGCGCACTTCGCCTGATCTTTGAACACCACCGCACCTCGAGCTGCCGCCGCAGGATCGAAACTCCCCGCAGGCGCAGCAGG
>Ga0111539_10007660_pt1 | contig 13798 bp, 11 predicted proteins | sample RhiMethybrSRZTD1_FD_79667 | JGI IMG/M metagenome (GOLD analysis project Ga0111539, IMG submission 79667) | Populus rhizosphere microbial communities from Tennessee, USA - Rhizosphere MetaG P. TD hybrid SRZTD1 (version 2) (version 2) | ecosystem: Host-associated > Plants > Roots > Rhizosphere >...
GCGATGCTGTTCGGACGACTCGATCCCGACATCTGGGTCGCGCGCGGATTCGCCAACGTGATCGTGCTGCCGTTCATCGCCGTGGCCACGGCACGCAACACCGGCTGGACCGTGGACCTGCACCTGTCGCGACGCGCAGTGTTCCATTCGACGGCGCTACTGGTTTCGGGTGCGTTCCTACTGGCGGTCGCGGGCGCAGGTTATGTCGTCCGGTTCTTCGGCGGTGCGTGGGGCCGGGCGCTGCAGATCGAAGTGCTGTTCGCGTCACTGCTGCTCATCGTGCTGATCGCGACGTCGGGCCGCTTTCGCTCGAAGCTCAAGGTGTTCGTTAGCAAGCACTTCTTCTCATACCGATACGACTACCGCGAGGAATGGCTGCGCTTCACCCGAACGCTTTCCATCGAAAGCTCCGAGCAGAGCCTACAGGTGCGCACGATCATCGCGCTAGCCGACCTGGTGGAAAGCCCCGCCGGGATGCTGTTTCTCCGCGATGCAGATCGCGGGCTGATCGCTTCGGCGCGCTGGAACCTGCCGCCGGCGGACTATGCCGACCGCGCCGATGCGTCGCTTGCGACGTTCCTCGAACGGACCGGCTGGATCGTCAGCATTCCGGAATGCCGCAGCGATCCCGCGCGCTATTCCGGTCTCGAGCTTCCCGAGTGGGTGTCGGCGCTGCCGTCCCCCTGGCTCATCATCCCGCTGATGTCGGGCAGCGAGCTGCTTGGTTTCGTCGTGCTGATGACGCCGCGGACGACGATCGACGTCGATTGGGAGATCCGCGATCTGCTGAAGACTGCGAGCCGGCAGGCGGCGAGCTTCCTCGGACAGGTTCGCGCGAGCGAAGCGTTGCTCGAGGCGCGGAAGTTCGACGCGTTCAACCGCATGTCCGCGTTTGTCGTGCATGATCTCAAGAACCTCATTTCCCAGTTGACGCTGATGCTCAAGAACGCGCAGCGACATCGCGACAACCCGGCGTTCCAGGCGGACATGCTGACGACCGTCGAGCATGTCGTCGGACGGATGAACGGGCTGATGCTGCAATTGCGGACCGGTTCGTCGCAGCCTGTCGACAGCCCGCGTCATGTCGAGCTCGATTCGCTCGTGCGCCGCGTCTGCGCGGCAAAGTCGGGGTCGCGGGTGGCGATCGACGTCGAGTCGGACGCGACGCTCGGCACCGTCGCGCACGAGGATCGACTCGAGCACGTCATCGGCCACCTGCTGCAGAACGCGATCGATGCCAGCACGCCTCCGGGCAGGGTTCGCGTAAGCGTCGAGCGGCGTAGCGCGACGGTCGCGATCGTCGTCGCGGACACTGGCAGGGGGATGACGCCCGAGTTCGTTCGCGACCGTCTGTTCAAGCCGTTCGAGACGACGAAGTCGTCCGGGATGGGGATCGGTGTCTATGAAAGCGTGCAGTACGTGTCGACCATCGGCGGGGAGATCGCAATCGAGAGCAACCTGGGTAAGGGGACGTCGGTCGAGGTGCGTCTGCTTCGCAGCGACGTCGCGAACGGAACGCCGTTGATTCAGCGCCGGGAGCAGGCGGCATGACCGACGTGCGCAAGCCGCTGCTCATCGTCGAGGACGATCCCGCGCTGCAGAAGCAGATGCAGTGGGCGTTCGACAACTACGAGACCATCGTGGCCAACGACCGCGCGTCGGCGATCGCGCAGGTGCGTCGCTTCGAGCCGGCAGTGGTGACAATGGACCTCGGCCTTCCGCCGCAGCCCGACGATCCGGCGGAAGGGCTCAAGCTGCTCGAGGAGTTGCATGCGCTCGTTCCCAACGCCAAGGTGATCGTGCTCACCGGTCAGAACGACCGGGCGAACGCACTGAAGGCGATCAGCATGGGTGCGCACGACTTCTGCGCAAAGCCGTTCGAACCCGAGCTGCTGACGTGGACGATCGATCGCGCGTTCCGCGTGCATGAGCTGCAGGAGGAGAATGCGCGGCTGCAATCGGTGCGCGAGTCGCCCGCCACGTCCGGCGTCGTCACGCGCGACCCCAGCATGCTGCGCATCTGCCGAACGATCGAGAAGCTCGCGCCGACATCTGCCACGGTATTGATCCTCGGCGAATCGGGGACGGGCAAGGAGTTGCTCGCGCGCGCGCTGCACGACCTGTCGCCCCGGCGTACCGAGCGTTTCGTTGCGATCAACTGCGCGGCGATTCCGGAAACGCTGCTCGAAAGCGAGCTCTTCGGATACGAGAAGGGCGCGTTCACCGGCGCCGCGAAGCAGACGCTCGGCAAGATCGAGACCGCGAATGGCGGGTCGCTGTTCCTCGACGAGATCGGCGACCTGCCGACGGCGCTGCAGGCGAAGCTGTTGCGCTTCCTGCAGGAGCGCGTGATCGAGCGCATCGGCGGACGGCAGGAGATCCCGGTCGACGTGCGCATCATCTGTGCGACGCACCAGAGCCTCAAGACGCAAATCGAGCAATCGAAGTTCCGCGAGGACCTCTATTACCGGCTGGCCGAGATCGTCGTCGAGATACCGCCGCTGCGGGCGCGGCATGGCGATTCAGCGTTGCTCGCCCACGGCTTCGTGCGCAAGTTCGCCGCCGAGCAGCGCCGGGGTACGATGACGCTGCTGCCCGATGCCGTCGAGGCAATCGACGGCTACGCATGGCCAGGCAACGTGCGGGAACTCGAGAACGTCGTCAAGCGTGCGGTGATCATGGCTGACACCGACAACATCACGGCGCAGGACATCGGTCTTGGCGTCACCAACGGCGACACGACGGCGCTCAACCTGCGCCATGTGCGCGAGCAGGCCGAGAAAAATGCCGTGCTGCGCGTGCTGGGGCGTGTGAACGGCAACCTCAGCAAGGCAGCGGAGCTGCTCGGCGTCAGTCGGCCGACGCTCTATGACCTGATGCATCGATTCGGCCTCAAATGACCGATCAACCAACCCCAGGAACGAGCATGAAGCAACGCCTTCGCCTTGTCGGATGCATGGCCGTCGTCGTCGGCCTGCTGGCACCGCTCGCCGCGTGCACGAAGGACGACGCCTCGATGTACGTCGCGTCGGCGAAGAGTTACATCGCCAAGCGCGACTACAAGGCGGCGGTGATCGAGATCAAGAACGCGCTGCAAAGGGAGCCGGACAACGGTGAAGCGCGGCTGCTCCTCGCCACGTCCCTGATGGAAACGGGCGACCCCGCCGGCGCCGAATCCGAGGTGCGGAAGGCGATTGTCGCGGGCGCGCCGGAGGACAGCACGTACCCGCTGCTCGCCCGCGCCCTGCTTGCCCAAGGTGATTTCAAGAAACTGACGAGCGAACTCGCAGATCGAAAGCTCGGCACCCCTGCGGCACGCGTGCAGATGGGCATCTCGCTCGCAACTGCCGTGGCGGCCCAGGGCGACGTGAGGCGCGCGAAGAACATCCTCAGTGCAGCGCTTGCAGAGGATCCGGCGAATCCCCGCGGCCTGCTGCTGCAGGCGCAATTCGCGGCACAGGAAGGCGACATGGCGCAGGCGAGCAAGCTCGTCGAAACCGTGCTGCAGAACGCGCCCGACGACGTCGAGGCGCTGATCGTCAAGGCGCAGATCGAAGCGACCGCGGGCAGGCGGGAGGAGGCGATCAAGCTCTACGAACGTGCGATTGCCGGAGATCCGCGCTCGCTCGCCGCCCGGTTTGCGCTCGTATCCTTGGCGGTGCTCACCGGCAAGCACGACATCGCGAAGGCGCAGGTCGCGAAGATGAAGGAGTTGCAGGCCAACGACTTTCGGACGTTGTATTCCGACGCGCTCGTTTCCTATGTCACCGGCAATGCGCAGCATGCGCACGAGGTCGTCGAGCGGCTGGTCGCGGCAAGGCCGGATCACCTGCCCAGCGTATTCCTGTCCGGCCTCGTCGACTTCCAGCTCGGATCCAACGCATCGGCCGAAGTGTCGTTGCGCAAGGTGCTGGCGCGGTCTCCCGAAGACGCTAACGCGGGGCGGATCCTGGCGCTCGTCTATCTGCGCCAGGGCCGTCCCGCCGACGCGCTCGAAGTGCTGCGGCCCGTGTTGCAGCGCACGCCCGACGATCCTGTGTTGCTGCGCACCGCCGGCGAGGCCTACCTCGCATCCGGTAACGCGAAGCTCGCCGCCGCGTCGTACGAGCGCGCGACTGCAGTCGACAAAGGTGACGTGACCAGCAAGGTCAGGCTCGCGCAGGCGCGCCTTGCCGGCGGCGAAACGGAGCGGGCTTTTGGCGACCTGCAGTCGCTTGCAAATGCCGACCCGACGCATACGCAGGCCGATCTCGCCATCATCACCGAGTACATTCGCAGGCGCCAATACGACAAGGCACTTGCGGCCGTCGACGCGCTCGAGAAAAAGCAGCCCAAGGCAGCGCTGCCGTCGGTTCTTCGTGGCAGCGTGTATCTCGCCAAGCGCGACCTCGTGAATGCGCGCAAGAGCTACGAGCATGCGCTGGAGCTCGAGCCGGAGTTCTTTTCGGCGGCTTTCAGCCTCGCGCTGCTCGACATTCGCGAGGGCCGGCCGCAGGCAGCGCGCGATCGCTTCGACCGCATCCTCGCGAAGAATCCGAAGAACGAGCAGGCTCTGCTGGCGTCGACGGAATTGCTGCGGTTAATGGGCGGAACCGCCGCCGAAGTGAAGGCGTCGCTGGAGAAGGCGGTGGCGGCGAATCCTGCGTCGGTTCGTGCGCGTCTCGCGCTGATCAACGACGATCTGCTGCGCCAGGACGGCAACGCAGCGATGGCTTCGGCGCGCACGGCGCTCACGACGATGCCCAACGACCCGCAGCTGCTCGAAGCGCTCGGACGCAGCCAGCTCGCGGCGGGTGAAGTCAACCAGGGCATCGAGACGTTCCAGCGCATCGTCAACCAGCAGCCCAAGAATCCGAGCGCGTACATCCTCCTTGCCGACGCGCAAGTCGTGGCGAAGGACTTTCCGGCCGCGATCGAAACCCAGCGCAAGGCATTCGCGCTGCGGCCCGAGGCGTCGCAGATCGCCGCGAAGCTCGCCAAGATCTACATGCTGGCCGGTCGTCCGGGAGACGCGATCGCCGAAGCGCGCAAGTTGCAGAAGAGCCAACCTGACAAGGCCACCGGTTATGCGCTGGAAGGCGAGGTACTGGCCGCGCAGGCCAAGTGGGCCGAGGCCGCCGCGGCGTTCCAGACGGCGCTGTCGAAGCAGCCGCTGCCCGCCATCGCCGTTGGCACGTACGTTTCGCTGCAGCGCGCCGGCAAGGCGCCGGAAGCCGCGGCGATGGCGAACAAGTGGATGAAGGACTATCCGAAGGACCCGACGCTGTCGTTGGTGCTCGCGCAGCAAAGTCAGGTGCGCGGCAATGTCGCCGATGCCAAGGTAGGCTATCGCAAGGTGCTGGAGCTGGAGCCCGAGAACGTCACGGCGCTCAACAACCTCGCGTGGATTCTGACCGAGGAGGGCGACGCCAAGGGACTCGAGTATGCAGAGCAGGCCCATCGGCTGGCACCGTTCAGTCCAGGGGTCCTCGACACGCTCGGCGTCGCCGTGTTGAAGAGCGGCGATGCGAAACGCGGCGTGACACTGCTGCGGATGGCTTCCACGCTGGGGCCGGCGCAACCCGACATCCGGCTGCACCTCGCGAAGGCGCTCATCGCATCCGGCGACAAGGTTGCGGCGCGCAAGGAACTCGACGAACTGGCCAAGCTCGACAGCGCTTCGCCCGTTCGCGTCGAGGCCGACAAACTCAAGAGTTCACTCTGACGGTGCGAACGCGGGTCCACTTCCAAGCAAATTCAAACAACGGGGCCGGCTGCGGCGCGCACGCTTCTTAAATGACCAATACAACAACGATTGCTGTCGTAGGCCTGGGCTACGTGGGGTTGCCCCTTGCAGTGGAGTTCGGCAAGCAATACACGACGATTGGTTTCGACATGTCCGAGGCCAAGATCGCGGCTTACCGCCGAGGTGTCGATCCCATGGGCGAGGTGAGCGGTGCCGAACTTGCCGCGGCGACCGGGCTCGAGGTGACGACCGATCCCGCGCAACTGAAGCGCGCGGATTTCATCGTCGTCGCGGTCCCGACACCGGTTGACGATGCGCACCAGCCTGATTTCGGGCCGTTGCTCGGCGCGAGCGAATCGGTCGGCAAGTACCTGCGGCGAGGCGCGATCGTGGTGTACGAATCGACAGTTTATCCGGGTGCGACCGAGGAGATCTGCGTCCCGATGCTCGAGCGCCATTCGAAGATGAAGTGGCTCGACGACTTCAACGTCGGCTACTCGCCCGAGCGGATCAATCCCGGCGATCGCGAGCACACGCTGACGCGCATCACGAAGGTCGTGTCGGGTGATACGCCGCAGACGCTCGAGCGCGTGGCAGAGGTCTACGGCAGCGTGATCAAGGCGGGTGTCTATCGAGCGGCATCGATCAAGGTCGCCGAAGCTGCGAAGGTGATCGAGAATACGCAGCGCGACCTGAACATCGCACTGATGAACGAGCTGGCGCTGATCTTCCACAAGATCGGCATCGACACGACGGACGTTCTGAAGGCGGCCGGCACGAAGTGGAACTTCCTGCCGTTTCGTCCGGGGCTCGTCGGCGGCCACTGCATCGGCGTCGATCCGTACTACCTGACCCATAAGGCCGACAAGCTCGGGTACCACCCCCAAGTGATCCTGGCGGGTCGCCGGATCAACGATGGCATGGGCAAGTACGTCGCGGAGCAGACGGTCAAGCACATGATCCAGGCCGGCTTCCCGGTCAAGGCGGCGAAGATCAACGTGCTGGGGCTCACATTCAAGGAGAACTGCGCGGACCTGCGCAACTCGCGCGTCATCGACGTCATCCACGAGTTGCGCTCGTATGGCGCCGACGTGCATGTCCACGATCCCGTTGCCAATGCGGAGGAGGCGGTGCACGAGTACGGCGTCGAGTTGACGTCGTGGGAAAAGCTGCCTCGCGGCCACGCGGTCGTCATGGCCGTCGCGCATCGCGAGTTCAATGCACGGCCGATCGACGATTACCTCGCGAAGCTCGAAACGGGCGGCCTGTTCGTCGACGTGAAGTGCCAGGTCGACCCCGATGCGCTGCGCGCGCGGGGCGTGTCGGTGTGGCGTCTCTGATGCACGCCGTTCCACGTCCGGGCTCGGCCATCGGCGCCGCCAAGAATCGGTTGCGCTCCCGGCCGCGGCGCTGGCTCGTCACGGGCGGCGCCGGCTTCATCGGTTCGCATCTCGTGCAGGCGCTGCTCGAACTCGACCAGCACGTCGTGACGCTGGACAATTTCGCAACCGGCCACCGGCGCAACCTCGTCGAAGTCGAGCGCGCCTTGACGCCGGCCGCGTGGCAACGCCACGTGCTGATCGAAGGCGACATCACCGATGCCGCGACGTGCCGGCAGGCGTGCGACAACGTCGACGTCGTGCTTCATCAGGCCGCACTCGGATCGGTGCCGCGCTCGATCGAGGATCCGCTGCGCACGCACGCGGCCAACGCGACCGGCTTCGTCAACATGCTGGTTGCCGCACGCGATGCGAACGCCAGCCGGTTCGTTTACGCGGCGTCGAGCTCGACGTACGGCGATCATCCCGGGCTTCCGAAGGTCGAGGACGTCATCGGCGCGCCGCTGTCGCCGTACGCGGTCACCAAGCTCGTCAACGAGCTGTACGCCAGCGTGTTCGGCCGGTGCTACGGGATGGCGACGATCGGGCTGCGGTATTTCAACGTGTTCGGCGCGCGGCAGGACCCCAACGGCGCGTACGCGGCCGTGATCCCCCGCTTCGTGGCCGCGATGCTCGAACAACGGCCGCTGACGATCCACGGCGATGGCAGCACGACGCGCGACTTCTGCTACGTCGCGAATGTCGTCGAGGCCAACCTGCTCGCGGCGACCACCGAAGATCCTGCCGCGCTGGCGCAGGTCTACAACGTTGCCGTCGGCGGTCGCATGTCGCTCGATGAACTTTATCGGATCCTCCGCGATCTGATCGGCAAGCGGCATGCCGACCTATCGATTCCGGTCCCGCAGTACGATGATTTCCGGGCGGGCGATGTCCGCCACTCCGAGGCGGACATCGGCAAGGCCCGCCGGCTCCTGGGTTACAACCCCGTATGGACCGCACGCGATGGACTGGCCGATGCATTGCCGTGGTACGAAAAATTCGCCTCGCTGAATCCGTCGAGCGGTAAAGTCAATGTGCGCCGCGCCGTGTAGGAGAACCCGATGTGCCGCGCTCGCCTGGCGGCTGCGGGGGGTGACGGCGGTCGTGGCGTTGGCAGCGTCCCTTGCCGCGTCGGGCGTGACGGCGACAGGCGAAGCGCGTGCAGATCCCCCGCCGGCGCCGCTGGTGCCCTTGCGCGAGCCCGCGGGAGCCGCCGAGCAACTGGCGCGTGCGCTCGCGTACGAGCACGGCGAGGGCATGCCGAAGGATCAGCGCCTCGCCGCGGCAATCTACTGCGAAGCGGCGGTCAACGGCAGCGCCGAGGCCGCGTTCCGGCTGGGGTGGATGTACGCGAACGGTCGTGGCGTCGAGCACGACGACGGTGTCGCTGCCGCGCTGTACGAGCTCGCTGCGGCCGAGGGACATGCATACGCAGTCACGGCTCGCCGGCAGATCGCGGGCGCGCACGGTCTGCTACCCGATTGCATGCGGCCGATCGATCCTGCGCCAGCCGTCGTGGCGGAAGACGAGGACGATTCGCCCGATCCGTTCGGCGACCTTTCGGGCGATCGGAAGAAGGTGGCGGACCTCGTCAACGAGGTTGCGCCGCGCTACGGCATCCAGCCGCGTCTGGCACTCGCGGTCATCGCGGTCGAGTCAAACTTCGTTGCATCCGCTCGGTCACCGCGCGACGCGCGCGGGCTGATGCAACTGATCCCGGCGACGGCCGCCCGGTTCAAGGTCCGCAATCCGTACGACATGCACGATAACGTACGAGGCGGCCTTTCGTACCTGCGCTGGCTGCTGGCGTACTACCAGGGTGAGGTCACGCTCGCCGCCGCGGCCTACAACGCCGGCGAAGGGGCTGTCGATCGCTATCGCGGCGTGCCACCGTATCCCGAGACGCGCGACTATGTCCGGCGCGTGATGGGCCTGTTCCGCAAGGCGCGGCATCCGTACGACCCGAGTGTCGTCGAGCCGTCGGTTGCTGCGCGACCCGCCACGGGCAGTCCATGATCCCCGCGCCGCGTCGCTGGCAACCGTTCCTGTGGCGCACGCTGGTTCTGCTCGCGGGCATATTCGCCGCATCGCCGGCGGCTGTGGCAGCCGACGCACTGGACACGATCGCGCGCGTCAGGTCGTCGATCGTCGGCGTCGGCTCGTTCGAGCGGACGCGCGCGCCGCCCTTCAATTTTCGCGGAACGGGCTTCGTCGTCGCGGACGGGCTGACGGTGGTCACCAATGCCCACGTGCTGCCGACCGTGCTCGATCTGGGGCGCGCGGAAGTGCTGGCAGTCGCGATACCGGCGTCGGGAAGCACGCCGGCCAGCGTGCGCGAGGCCACCCGGATCGCCGTCGACTTCGACAGCGACTTGGCGCTGCTGAAGCTAACCGGGGCGCCGCTGCCGGCGCTCCGCGTTCGCGATTCCAGCACGGTACGCGAGGGCCAGGAAATCCTGCTCACGGGCTATCCAATTGGACCTGTGCTGGGACTCGTCCCGGCGACGCATCGGGGGATCGTCGCCGCGATCACGCCGATCGCCATTCCGCAAGCGCGCGCGGGCAATCTGGACGCGGCGGTTGTCCGTCGGCTCGGCAGCGGCAGCGGTCCCTTCCCGGTATTCCAGCTCGATGCGACCGCCTATCCCGGCAACAGCGGCAGTCCGATCTACGATCCGGCGACCGGTGACGTGCTCGGCGTCGTCAACATGGTGTTCGTCAAGGGCACGAAGGAGGCGGCGCTGAGTCAACCCAGCGGCATAACCTACGCAGTTCCTTCGACCCACCTCGAAGCGCTGCTGCGAAGCCCAGCGGCGCCGGCGCGCTAGACCATCGTTGACTTGATGTACGCGATGATCTGCGTGGCGCCCCAGTGGACCCCGGCCGTGGGCTCGTAATAGCCTTTGGCGGAGACGTAGGAGTTCCAGATGTTGCGAACCGTCGCTTCGGTCAGCACCGGCGTGCGGTTCGAGCGGGCGTTCAGCAGGGCGGCAGCGCAGTAGCGACCGACGGACTTGGCGGCCCCGTCTTCGGCGAGTTTCATGACGTCGAGCATCACCTTGCCGGAGAAGATCGTTCCGGTGAGGCCCGTCGTCGTGCAGTGAAACGGCGTGGCGTCCCAGCCATGAGCCCCGTTCTTGGTCGTTTTCTTGTACGGATCGGGCCACGTACTGGCCGACGTCCATGACGACACCGACAGCCCCGAGCAACTCGAGATCTGCGGCGAATGACTCGAGTGCAGCGAGGACCCGACCGCGGAGGCGGTCCCACATTCAACGCCCAGCACGGGACGGCTCAGCAGCGTCAGGAGGATTGGCGCGGAGCCGGCGCCCACCCGCAGAAGCCTGCGGCGCGAATTCGTGACGGCCGGGGCTTCAGGCTTGGGACTCGACGGGTTTTCCGCGCTCATCCCGCGGATGTAGCAACCCGCATACCGGCGTCGTCAGACGTCAATCGAGTGTAATGTAAACAGCAACTTAAGGCATATTGTTGTCGGCTACACAAGTAAATTGTTGCCCGAAGTAACAACAACTGTAAAGCATGGCGACACGGACTTTTATGCCGTCGATCGTTTACGCCGGCTGTTGCTGCTCGCGGCGGAATGTCTTCACGGTGAGGTGCCAGGCCAGCAGCGGCACCGGCATCTTGAGCCAGTGGCCGCGCAGGTACAGGAGCCGCCGAGCGAAGCGGGTGGACCAGAGCCCGGCGGTCGGACGAAGGCCCTCGAGGAGAAGTCGATCCATCAGCGCACCAGTGACCCGGCCCGGCGCGTAGCGGGACGCCGCGTCCATCGTAGACTGCGGGATCGGGGTGCCGAGGAGCCGCGCGGTGAACCGCAACGCGTAGTAGAGCAGGCGTCCGAGATTCATCCGCCCGGCACGCTCGGTCAGGGCAGTCCAGAACTGGGCGTCGGTGCCGAAGTGGCGCAGCAATTGATCGATGTCCACGAGGTCGCGCAGGCCGTGCGAGAACTCCTCGTTGTGAAAAAGGTGCGTTGCGCTGTGGAGCACCATGTCCGTTGGCGCCAGCACGGCGACGCCTGGCCATCCGGCGATCGGGACCGCCGCGCGAAGGAATTCCGGCGTGTCCGGGTGCGTGCGGGCGGTTTCCGGGACGATGGCGTGGTGGACGTCGATTACCGTCAATCGCTTGATGTGCTGCATCGGCGGCAACTCGTGCATCCATTCCCGGTAGTACCGCTGGTCATGCGGATGATGATGCGTGGTCGCGTAGCCGGCGAGCATCAATGCGGACTCGACAGCGGGCAGTTGCGCCTTTGGAACGAGAATGTCGACGTCGGAAAAGAGGCGGCCGCGCGACGGTGGCAGGTTGGCGATCAGGTACCCGGCGCCCTTCAGCAGGATCACCGGGAAGCCAAGGCCGTCGACGGCGCGCAAAATCTCGCGCACTTCGCGCGCGACAGCCCGGTGCTGCGCAACGCCCAGCACCGCCGCCGACTCGAGATGCTTCCGCGGTCCGCGCGGAACGTCGACCATCCGCCCGGATGCGTCGAAGCGATGCGCCAGCGTGCCCAGCAGATCGGCCTCCCGCGCCCGGCGCACGAGCTCGTCCCAGCGCGGCGGATCGGTGAACGCGCAATCGGTGTCGCGCAACGTCTCGCCGAGCGTGCCGTACGACTTCATCGAACGCGCGCGAGATCGTCGAAGACCGCGATGGCGTCGTTGAGTTGTCCGCCATACCGGAACTCGCGGCAATCGCTCGCCGCCACCACATCCGCGAGGATGTCGAAGCCGCGTCGCCCGAGCACGCTGTAGTTGAACGCGTTCTCGACGAGGCGCATGAACCCCGTCGACTTGGCGAGCGGTGTCAGCGCCATCGGCTCCCCGGCGCGGAATGCCGGCAGCACGATCCAGCCCGGCATGGCCGTCTGATCGGCGAGCTGGACGCTCGCCGACGGTGGTCGGACGTGCGCGACGGAACCCTTCAGCGTGTCGTGAACCACCGGGCTCATCCGCGCTTCAGGCCAGAACTCCGCGATGACGCGGATCGATTCGTTTTTCAGGCTGACGGGTCGGGGCAGCGGGACGAAGCGCCTCGTCTCGACGTCGATCAGTGTCAGCTCGTCCGACAGCAATCGCCACCCGCGCGCGACGAGCGCTGCGCAGAGCGTGCTCTTCCCCGATCCCGGCGGTGCGGGCATCACGAGCGCGCGGCCGGCGCGCTCGACGACGGCTCCATGAATGATCAGGTACTGGTGGCAATGGGCCGAGATGCACCAGTTGAGGCCCCATTCAAGCAGCGGGAACGCCTGGCTCGCTGCCAGGGGGTTGAACGGCGGATTCGCGTCGAACCGGAAGTACGCCTGCGGCCTGATCCACCGCCTTAGGCCCGGCACCGGGTCGACCGCAACGTGGAAGTCGGCGAATTCCGAATCCGGCAACACCTCGTGCGAAGCGTAATGCAGCGCTAGCGCAGCCTCGACCGTTTCGAATGGCGACGCGATATTGGCAACGATCGGGCCCAATCGAAGCCGGAGCCCCGAGCGGCCGAGCAGTCGATGCAGTTCGCCGTCCGGCAGTTCAGAGACGATCAAGCGGGGGCGCGCGCCGCCAAGTGCAACTCGGTCAGATCGTCGAGTGCGCGCTGAACCTCGATGGCAACGTCGAGGTCGGCCGCGACCTCCACGCGGGCGGTCAGGGCGCCCACCAGCGCGCGCAAGTCCATGCCCGAAGGATTTTGTATGAGGGAAAGCATGACTTCGCTGGCCAGCGCGCCGAGTTGGTGCGTGCTGCCGGTGGCGTCATTATAGATGACGATCTCATCATCGAAACGGCGCCACGCCAGAGCTTGCGGCGTTGCCGCACGCCACTGCGCTTGCTCGGTCATTCGACGAGATACGCGGGGCGGATGTCCCCGCGTTTCCTGATCAGGCGATCGTCGTCTTGATGTACGCGACGATTTCCGCTGCGCCCCAGCGAATGCCCGCTGTCGGCTCGTAATAGCCGCGGTTCAGGAGGTCGTTCCACATCGCGCGCACCGTCGTCTCGCTCAGCATCGGCGTCCGGCCGGAGCGCGCGTTGAGCAACGCAGCCACCGTGTAGCGGCCGAGCGAACCGAGTCCGCCAGTCGTGACGTCGATCACCTCGAGCATCGTTTTCTGGCTAAAGACGTGTCCGCCCAGTCCCGTGGTCGGGCAGTGATACATGGTGGCCGTGTTCGTGGCCGCGTAATAGGGACTCGTGGCGGCGTAATAGGGACTCGACGTACCGGACGTATACGGACTTGTCGTGCCGCCGGATGTATAGGGACTTGTCGTGCCGGATGTAGAGGTGCTCGACGTGGATGACGTACGGCCACCTGCAAGCTGCTGCTGGAGCAGCTGGTTCGAGCTGGTTCGGGTGGTCGTGGTCGTTGTCGTTGTCGTGCCGGTCGTTCCCGTGGCGGAGCCTGCGCCCGAGTACGGAGTCGGCCATTGCGCGGCGAGCGCCTTCCATTTTTCCGGAGAGAGTCCGCTGGTGATCGAGCAGTTATGGTTGATGCTGCTCTGCATGTTGATCGACGTGATTGCGGACGCCGTGCAGGCCACTTGTCCGAGCACCGGGCGACTGGCCACCGTCATCACGACGGGTGCAACTGCGAGACCACCGCGAAGCAGCCTGCGACGGCTGTCCGACGACGGATTTGGATCGTTCGGGGGATTTTGGTCAGACTTCATCATGCTTAGTTAAAGCAA
>Ga0111539_10007662_pt1 | contig 13796 bp, 13 predicted proteins | sample RhiMethybrSRZTD1_FD_79667 | JGI IMG/M metagenome (GOLD analysis project Ga0111539, IMG submission 79667) | Populus rhizosphere microbial communities from Tennessee, USA - Rhizosphere MetaG P. TD hybrid SRZTD1 (version 2) (version 2) | ecosystem: Host-associated > Plants > Roots > Rhizosphere >...
AGCCCGCACAAGCCGCCGATCTGGGGTCACTCGAAAAGGGACTTCCCCCTTGGCTCGCCAAGGCGCGCGTGCTGTCGGCAGCGCTCGAGGAGGCGCAAAGGACGGGAGGAGCGTCGCCCAAGCTTCAAGCGTGCATCGAGCGGGCATACGCCGCGTGGACGCTCGACGGCGTGTCGGCGCGCCACATCTCGCGGGTAGCGCACCTCGCGCAGCGCGCCCACGAAGCGATCCGCGGGACATCGCGCGCCGCCGTCGAGGCCGCTTACACCGATTGCGCCCGCGTCCTGCACCTCGGCCTGCCTTCGGCGATCAAAAAGCGTCTCCAACTGGATGTCGTGGTCGACCTCGTGCGCGCCATGCGACGAGAAGCGGACGGCTGGGTCGCAGTCGTGGAGGCGACGATGGTGCTGCTCGCGTGGACCGACGCGAACCGCGCGCGCGCCGCAGAAGCGATCCGGCATGCGTTGGAAGAGTTTCCGCCGGATAGCGCGGCCGACGAGTAAGGGCGATCAAGCGCTGCCCGGTAGAGCGCGAGGTCACGTGCGACGTACGCTCGTGTTGACCGCGTCGTTCGCAGACTGTTGGCTCTGCTTGTAGAAGTCGAGCGCACGTTCGAGCAGGTCCTGCCCTTCGCGAATGGCGTCGCGAGCCGCATCGAGGTTGCGCTTGTGGTGCCCGGCTTCGTGCTCATGCGTCGTGGCGTTGGCCTCGTCGTCCGCTTGGTTGCCCCTGAACAGGCCACCGGCCATTTTTCCGCCAGCTTCGCTCATCATCGCGCGTCCCCTGTAAATTTGTTTCTCGCTATCGCTCTCTTCGAAGCCTCCACACATGGTGAGAGCTCCGTTTCCCATGCCGAACAGGCCCTCGGCGATACCCTCCATGCGGATATCGTCGGCCTTCCGGTGCATCGCTTCGACCTGTTGGGCTTCGGCACGCTCGAGCGCAGCTTCTTCTGCGACCTGAATGTCACGATTCGCTTTGCGTTGCTCTTGCGCACTGCGAATGGCGAGAGCGGCGACCTGCGCGCCGATGTCTCCTTCGAGGAGAAGTGCCGAGGTGCTGTCTTCGTCCATGCTCGGCCATTGACGCGATGTCGCTCCGTCGGCGAGAGCCAGCTCCGCGTCGGCAAAAGATCGGTCGTACAGATGGTTGCGTCCACTGATTCCGTCGATGCTCATGACGATTGCCTCCCGCTCGTGAAAATCGCTGCCATCTGAGCCTGATCACGCTGGTCGATGGCTTGACCGAGCGTCTCATTTGCGCGCTGGTGAGATTTGTCCGTTTCTTTGATCCCGTCGATGAGCCACTCGACCAGACGCGTCATCTGCTCGCTGCGATGCTGTGCAGCCATGGCGTCGGCCTCGGCATCGACAACGTCGCCTTGAAACTTGGCGACGCGCACGTGCGCCGCGCTCGTCACGACTTTGGCTGCGCCGCTGCCCGCCTCGGTCGCCGTGGTGAGCGCGCTGAGTGCTCCCGCGCCGGCGTTGCCGTAGCAAATGGCACCGCCCGTCAACTGCATCCCGAGACCAATCCACTGCGAAGTGCCTTCCCCAAAGACGCTGTCGAGGCAGTCCGTTTCTTGAACGACGGTCCCGCCCGCGGAAAGCGCGATCGCGATGCCCGCCACGACGAGACCCGCGGAACCGGCCGTCGCCGCGGTGGCCGCGATGCCCCCCGCAATGAGCGCCGCCTTGGCGATGAATCCCGCGCCGGCTTCGAGGTCTTGCCAGAACTTGGGGCTATTCCACATGTCCTCGAGGTCGCTGAAGGGATCCGTGACGGCGGCGGCGAAATCGAGCTTCGCAAGGTCCGTCACCACATCGGAGACGAGGTTGACCAGGGAATCGAAGAAGCCTTTGCTCCCTTCCCCCTCCGCTTCGGCGGCGCGGCGAATGGCATCGAGCTGCTGTTTGAAGGCTTCGTCTTTCGCTGTCTGACGTGCGGCGACCTGGTCTTGAGCATTCAGCATGCTCGCGTTCGCGCGCGCGTTGAGGAGCATGTACATCATCGTCATCGCGTCTTGGAGCTGCGCGCGCGTCACATCCGCCGGGGCGGGCAAGAGGGTCGCATCCGCCGAACCAACGGGCGCCGTCGCTGTGTGCAGCGGTGCCATGTGCACGGCGCCGGCTGTGGGTGAGGAGACCGGATTCATGACATCTCCTCTTCGGCTCGAAGGAGCGCAAAGAGCTCGTGGTCGTCGGTGGCCATCGCCCGGCGCCGCGCACGCGTCAGAGCGTCGTGCGCTTGATCGAAGTGGCCCATCGCGCGAAAAACGCGCGCACGGGCGAGATCGCAACGTCCCCCTCCGCGCGAGAGGGCGCGACCCGCGGCGTAGAGCTGCAGCGCGAGCTCGGATTGTCCGAGCCCTTCGTGGCACGCGCCGAGCGCGAGCCAGCCGCGTTCGTCCTGAGGAGCGAAGGTGAGCATCGCGCGATAGACGGACGCCGCATCGGCGTAGCGATCGCTCGACAAGAGGCGGTGGCCCGTTGCGTAGAGGGCTTCGGCGGCATTCGAGCGGCGGCGAATCAAGTCGTCGCGTTCGTGCATCGGTTCCATGGCCGTCAATGCCCGATGTTGGCAACGATCTTGTTGGCTTGATCGTTGAGCGATTGAATGATGTTCGTCGTGAGCTGGATCGCGGTTTGACGCTGGGACATCAGCGATTGCAGGCGGATCATGTCGATCTCGGCGTCGGAGTTGAGCTCGGATTGGTGGCTCTTGGTGGCGCTGATGAGGGCGTCCATTTCTTGTTTCAGGACCTTGTTGTCGCCGGCAGCACGTAGCCACTTATCGCGGTCCGCGCTGAGTTTCTGACCGAGCTCGGTTTCGGGGCCCACGCCGTTGATGGCACGGTTGTAAGCGGTTTCTAGTTCTCGTTGAAAATCCGGATTCTCGTACCCGTCTTGCCGCAGGGTGAGCGCGGACAACAGTTCGCCGAGCGCCCCCTGAGCCTTCGCGTTCTTGTCCTGCTTCGACATGATCTCGCGGCACTGTGTGTCGATGCCCGTGAGGCGCGATTGGCAATAGATCATCATCGCGTCGGGCGTGAGGTACGCGTACAGGGAGCCTCCTAGTACCGGGGGCGTGACCGTGTCGGCGATTTCGGTTGCATCTGGCTCGGGCAGGTAAGGCGGCGCGAGGGTCTTCGGGCTGGGCTCGTCGTTAGCGATAGTCGTTCGGGTGCGTTGTCCGCCTGTCGGAATGGCGGGAGCGTCGGGGCCTGACATGGGATCATCTCCTTTCGTTCAGCAAAACTTGTGTTGAAGAAAAACCGCTGGTCGCGACGGCGTCGCGAACGCTTCGTCGATGTCGTCGATGACGCCGCGTGCGATGGCGACTCCGCGACGGGAGAGGGCGCGCATTTGGCTTTCGACCTCTGCCCACTGCTCGTCCTGTCGTTCGATTTCTCGTTTCAACTCTTCGAAGCGGTGGGAAAGGTCGCTGGGCATGCTCGTTCTCCGGCGTTGGCGTGCGATGCAGTTGCCCCTCGTCGGTCGTCGAACGAGCCGGTTGCCAGGTTTGTTTTGAGGTACGAGACGGGCCCGGGTGGTCTAAAGTGTTCGCTGGGCCATCCGTTCATCGGCCCGAGGGGGTCCCTTTGAAACCTGCTCGACCACTGCTCGTCGTTGGCATCTCTGATCCGCAGGTCACCGAAAGCTTTGCTCTTTCTGCCAAGGAATCGGGGCTCGAGATGCACGCCGTTAGGACGCCGGACGAAGCCACGGGGTGGCTCGAAACGCACGACCCGGTCGCCATCGCGCTCGACATGATGTCGGACGGCGCGGAGGCAACCTGTCTCGGTGTGCGCGGGATGGCGCGGCTCGCCAACGTGCCCGTCATCGGCTTGGCGCCCGAGCTCAACGACCTCGTGTTCCCGGAGATGTACGGCTGGGGGGGTGACGACGTCGCGCGCCTTTCCGTCCCCGAGGAGCTCGTGCCGCGTTTGCGCGGGATCTCGGTCGACGGCTCGTTGCACCCTCCCCCTGCCAAAGGGGGTGCGCTGGTCGTCGACGACGATCGGCGGCGGCGCGTGCTTTACGCGCGCGTGCTGCGCAACGCGGGGTACGACGTTCGATTCGCCGTCAAAGCCACGGAAGCGGTGGACGCAAGCACGAGTGAGACGCTGAAGCTCGTCATTACCGATGCCGATCTCGAAGAGGGCAGCGGTGTCGAGCTCGCCAAGCGCATTCGGGCAAGTGGTGTCGCGATCCCCATCGTCGTCGCGTCGGCGCCGAAAAAGATGAAGCATTGCCGCGACGCCGTGGGCGACCTCCCCAAGGTCGCGGTGACGGATGGATTCGCGCCGCCCGAGAATCTGTTGTTCGTTGCAAACGAGCTCGCTCGCAGCGGCGCGACCGACGGCCGCGCGAGCGCGCGTCTGCTTTACGGCGCGGTCGTGGCCTTCCGATCGGCGGGTCGTGGCCAGGACTACTTCGGCTGCACGTACAACATCAGCGCGGGTGGTCTCTACGTGCGCACGCTGGCGCCTCTCGAGAGGGACGAAGAGGTGTGGCTCGAGCTAACGCCGCCGCGGTCCGATCGGCGCGTCCGTCTCGAAGGCAAGGTCGTGTGGCGGCGTCGATTCGGTCCTATCGAATCGGCCACGGTACCCCCCGGATTTGGCGTGCAGATCACGGACGGCGCCAAGGGGGACATGGCCCGTTATGAGGCCGGATACCGGGCCTTTGCCGCGGACACCGTGGGTGCCCAATAGACGCGGAGCGTTGGGACTAGGCGCACGCGCCGGCCGGCGCTAACACGTCGGCATGAAGATCTATACGCGTACCGGCGACGACGGCACGACGGGCCTTTTTGGAGGAGGGCGCCGCTCGAAGGCGGACATCCGCGTCGAGGCGTACGGAACCATCGACGAAGCCAACGCTGCGATCGGCGTGGCGCGCGCGGCGGGCTTGCCGTCGACGCTCGACCGAGTGCTCGCCGAGATCCAGAGCGACCTCTTCACGATCGGCGCGGAGCTCGGGTGCGTACCGGGCGAAGAAGCCAAGCTGAAGATGACGCTGATCGGCGCGGCCGATGCGGAGCGGCTCGAGCGTGCCATCGACGCCGCCGAAGAAGGGTTGCCGGCGCTCAAGACCTTCGTTTTGTCCGGTGGGGGTGCCGGAGCCGCGGCGTTGCACCTTGCGCGATGTGTGGTGCGCAGGGCGGAGCGGGTCGTCATCGCGGCCAACGCCGACCATTCGATTCGCAAGGAGCCAATCGTCTATTTGAATCGGCTCTCCGATTTGCTTTTTACCTTCGCGCGGCGAGCGAACCACGAGGCCGGAGTGGCCGACGTGCCTTGGCACCCGCGCAAGGGTTAGGCGTTACGCCGCCTCGGTCAGCTCGGCGGTCGGCTCTTGCGATTCCGGCTTCTCCGTCAGCTTGCGTGAGTCTAGGGTGTCGGTCGGTTCGCGGAGCGCGTCGGCGAGAAGGCGCCGACCGCGGTGCAAACGCGACATGACGGTGCCGAGCGGCACCCCGATGACTTCGGCGGCGTCGCGGTAGGAGAGCTCCGCGAGGTCGACGAGCTGCAACGCTTCGCGGAAGCGGGGCGGCAGATCGGCCACCGCGCGCGCCACGGGGGACGACAGGGCATGCACCGCGCTCGGTTGATCGGGGGAGGTCCAAGCGCACGGGTCATGCGTCAGATTTTCGAGCGCGCGCCGCTCGCGGCGGGACCGGCGGCAGCGCGTCACGAAAACGCTGAGCAGAATGCATTGTAGCCAGGCCTTCAAGTTGGAGCCCGCTTCGTATTGCGCTTCGAAACGAAGGGCGCGTTCGAACGCGTCTTGGACGAGATCGCGCGCGAGATCCTCGTTTCGCGTGAGCCGCAGCGCGCGTCGATAGAGATCGGGCCAGCACGCTGCGAGTTTGGATCGGACTTCGCCGCCGCCCAACGGTGCTCGATGAGCGGGACAGGTATTCGAGGAAGGGTGGAGCGACGCGCGTGGGACGCTCGCGGTAACGGACGACGCGACGGGGGCAAGCGATGAAAAGGGCATCATGGCGGGGACCTCGAGGACCGCTACCGCAAAGTCGGTGCCATCCTCGGTTCGCTCGCAAATGCCGGAAATCACGGCCACACGCCGCGGCTCGCGAGACGCAGCTCCGTGTCAAAGTGGCAGCGCGGACCTCTGGCTTGCCAGCGCGGCAGCCTCGGCGGTGCGCGTCGTAGCCGTGATGCCGCAGCGCTAGCCGACCGTCGCGGGCTCGGCGCGGTTTGCCAAGCTGCACAGCACCGCCGGAACGAGGTCGCCGAGCTCCCCCGCCAGAAGACCGCGGTCAGCGCCCCCGTGCTCCGCTCGCCAGCGGTCGGCGGCGAGCCCGTGAACGTGAACGCCCGCCGGTGCTGCGCGTTCGGCGGGCATCACACAAGCAAGGGCTGCGATGATCCCCGCCAAGACGTCGCCTGCGCCGGCCGTTGCCAGGGCGGGGTTACCCGTCGTGTTGATGTAGAGAGGTCCGGTCGAACCGGCCACCATCGTGCGCGCCCCTTTGAGCACGACCGTCGCACGCGCCCGCTGGGCCAGCTCGCGCACGGCGCCGGCGCGGTTTTGCTCCACATCGTGCGATTTCGTGCCGAGCAGGCGCGCGGCCTCCCCGGGGTGGGGCGTCAGAATGATCGGCCCGCTGGCCGCCGCGAATGCTTCCGGCCGCCCCGCAAAGAGGGTGAGGGCGTCGGCGTCGACGATGGTGACCCCCTCGAAACGAAGTAGAACGTGTTCTACCGCCGTTTTGGCGTCTTGATCGAGCCCGAGCCCTGGTCCGATGACCACCGTGCGTTTGCCGGCGAGAGCGCGGTCGAGGGACCCTGCGATGTCGGCGCGGTCGATGCGGGCCGACATGAGCTCGACCACGCGGAGCTCGAGCGCGTCGACGGCGTCGGGCCAAGAAGCAAGCGTGACGAGACCCGCCCCTCCGCGGAGGGCAGCTCGCCCCACGAGGAGCGCCGCGCCGAGTTTTCCGGCCGACCCCGCGACGCAGAGCACGCTGCCCGCGGCATGTTTGTGCACGTCCGGCTCGCGCGGCGCGATCCAGCTGGCGACGGTCTCCGACTCGATGACTTCGGCGACGTGGCCGACCTTGTCGAGCACGATGGGGGGGACGCCGAGATCGACCAGGTGGACGCGCCCCGCGAGGCGCGCGCCGTCCGGCGTGAGCAGGCCGAGCTTGAGGCATCCGAAGGTCACCGTGTCTTCGGCGTCGACGGCGACGCCGAGTGGCATCCCTGTATCAGCGTCGAGGCCGGACGGGATGTCGAGCGCGACGCGGCGCGCGGCCGCGCGGTTCACGAGCTCCACGACGGCGCGCAACTGGCCGTCGATGGGGCGCGCCAAACCGGTCCCGAAGATGGCATCGACGGCCATGGCGGCGTGCGCGAGCTCGGCCTCCAATTTTCCGAGATCCGCGCCGTCGTGGAGCTCGATGCATCGTCCGCCGAGATCGATGTACGCGTCGTGGTTGATGCGCGCGTCGCCGGTGACCTTTTCCGCGGCTCCCGTCAGAAAAGACGTGACCTCGTAGCCGCGCGCGAGAAGATGGCGCGCCACGACGAAACCGTCGCCGCCGTTGTTGCCGGCGCCGCACACCACGACCACGCGCTTGCCCTTGCCGCCGAGGAGGCGCTCGATGACGTCGGTCGCGCCGCGCCCCGCGTTTTCCATGAGGACCACGCCGGGCACGTGGCACGATTCGACCGCGAATTGATCGTAGGCGCGCATCTGCGCGCGCGACAAAACGGGCTTCATGCTCCCTCCAGGACGACGACCGCGGCCGCGACCCCGGCGTCGTGGGTGATCGAGACGAACGCTCGTACCACACCGAGCCGCTGGGCCGTCACGGCGGCGCGCCCTTGAAAGAACATTTCCGGGGCACCCGATGCACTCCGGCGCACCTCGAAATCGTGCCAAAGGGCGCCCGCTCTGCCGACGAAGGCTTTGACGGCCGCCTCCTTGGCCGCCCACCGTCCGGCCAGCGCCGTCGCGCGGTCGCGACGGTGCTCGAGGGCCTTTTGCTCGATGGGGGTGAGGAGTCGCGTCCACATGCGTTCGCCGTGCCGATCCAGCACCGCGCCCATGCGCTCGATGGATGCCACGTCGATACCGACGCCGAGAATCACCGGGCGATGGTACCGCTCTTACCGCTGCGAAGGTACGCCCGCATGCCGGTCCCACGATCGAGGGCCGATCGCATGTCCCTGACCGCCGCATCGAGCCCGCCGAACAACGCGTCGGCGACGATGGCGTGCCCGATGTTGACCTCGACGATGGGCTCGATGGCCGCGACGTCGATCACGTTGTGGCGCGTCAGGCCGTGACCCGCGGCGACCTCGAGCCCGGCCTTTTGGGCGTGGGCCGCCGCGCGCGAGAGGCGCTCGAGCTCCGTTGGGCGGCTCCGGCCCTGAGCGTGGCAATACTCACCCGTGTGGAGCTCGACCTGGGTGCCGCCGAGCGCGCGTGAACCGTCGACCTGAGCTTCGTCCGCGGCGATGAAGAGGCTCAGCTTGATGCCGGCGTCGACGAGCCGCGCACAGAGCGGGCGAAGCTCCGCTGCGCCGCGGACGACGTCGAGCCCCCCCTCGGTAGTGCGTTCTTCGCGACGTTCGGGCACCAAGGTAACCGCGTCGGGTCGCACCTCGATCGCGATGCGCACCATTTCTTCGGTGGGCGCCATCTCCAAGTTGAAGAAGGTGGTGATGCGCTCGCGCAGCAGGCGGACGTCGCGGTCATTGATGTGACGGCGATCCTCCCGGAGATGGGCCGTGATGCCGTCGGCCCCCGCGCGCTCGCACACCGACGCGGCAAACACGGGATCGGGGTACACCGTGCCGCGCGCGTTGCGCACCGTGGCCACGTGGTCGACGTTGACGTGCAGACGAATGGTCATGTGCCAGTGATGTGTCGATGCTTGGACGGAGGCAGTGAGCTCAGGGGAGCTCTTCTTCGCCCTCTTTGGTCTCCCACAGCGAATCTTCGGTGGTGGGCGTGGGGAGCAGCTCTCCGGCCGGGCCGTCGCGCCGCACGACGATGGTCTTGCGCGCGATGGTGTCCGGGGATTCGCGCGCGAAGACGCTGATCACGTTGACCCCCGGGCGCAGCGTGACGTCGGTCTCGAGCGCCATCTTCTTGGGATCCGTGCCGGCCGCGTTGCTCTTGTAGAAGACCTTGCGCGACCCGACGAACACGTAGCTGTCGAGCAGGCGCGTTCCGTCGCTGGCCGTGGCGCCGATCTTGATGTGGTTGTCGCGCGTCGACAGCGCGGCGGTGGCGACGTCGATCATGGGGGGCGCGTGGCTGTAGAGGTCTTCGAACGCGGGCGTCGCGGCAGGGGCGCCCCCCTCGGTGACGTCACGCGTGGGCACGAAGGCGAAGCGCGATCCGCCGAGATCGATCTTCGTGTACTCGCCAACTTTGGCCAAGCGGCGCGCGGCCACGTTCTGGGCGAGCTTACCGAAAGCCCGGGCACCAGGGTCCGGCGCGTCGAGAAGCGCGGCCCCTTGCGGACCGGCGGCGTGCACGATGCCGGGTTGCGCTGCCGGAGCCAGCGGCTGCTCGAGCGCGATCTTGATCTTTTCCGACGCCACCTCGCGCAGATCGCGGTCGCTCACCGAGAGCTCGACCTTGATCTCGTTGTCGGGCACTTGGCCGGCGACGTCGAACGTGAAGGCGACCCTGCGAACGTCGCCGGGGTTCATGTTGGAGATGTCGAACCGACCATCGCGCAGCAGAATGCCGTCACCGCTCAGGTTGCGGAGGTTGGCTTGCGTCTCGTACGACTTGCCGCGGCCCACGTTCTTGACCGTGAGGTATACGGTGAGCGCTTCGCCGCGCTGGACACGGCCGTCGCCGTTGCCGGTGCGGTTGTCGGCGACTTGGTAGGCGTAGGAGAAAATCGGGCGATCGAGCCCGCGAATCGTCGTGCGGATCTCGGCGTCGGCCGGTGCGTGACCGCCCGTCGCGTCGAATTTGACCTTGATGCCGTCGCTGCGCGTGACCGAGTCCTTCGGAATGCGGCAGATGCGCGGCGCATTGGAGACGAGGGGAGCCGATGTACCCGGCTTGCGCCCTTCGACCTCGCACCAACCGAGCGGCGCGGTCGCCGTCTTGGCTTGACCGGGGTTGATGCGGCCGAAGATGAGTTCTTTCTTGTCGAGGAACGAGTTGTCGCTCTTCGTCTGGGCGCGCAGGCGGTAGGCGGGCGTCTTGCCGTTGTTCTTGACGGTGACCTTGAGCGTCAGGGGTTCCCCCGCCGCGACGTCCGCGTCGGCGCGGTCCGTTTCGACCTTGACCTCGAAGTCGCCCGGCGCTGGTCCCGCTTCGCCGTTGGGGCCCTCCGTCCAATCGACGGTGAGCTTCTGCATCTCGGCGCTGACCTTGTTCCACTCTTCGCGCGACACTTGAGCGACGAAGTCCTTGGCCGCCGCGACCGCGTCCGGGCGCTTGCTGGCGGGCATGTGAAGCACGAGCTCGCGCGAGAACTTGATCGGGAAATCGGGGGTGAAGTTGTCCTCGGGGTCCCCACCGCGCTCCCGCAGCGACTGGCGGTCGCTCTGCGAAAGGCTGTAACGCACGAGCTCGAGCGGCTTGCCGTCGCGTGCGTGCGAGTTGGACAGATGTTGCGAAAGGTCGCGCTCCCGGAGCCCCTTGCGCTGGACGAAGATGTCCATTTCGAGCGGATCGACCGTCATCGGGTCGAGCTCGACATCGGGGGTCACGCCGACCCCTTGAATCGAGACGTCGCCCGGCGTCAGGTATTGCGCGATCGTGAGCTTCAAGGCGGCCTTGTCCGGCGTGACGTCGGGGAAAACGAGCTGAACGCTCCCCTTGCCGAACGTCTGCTCGCCGACGAGCACGGCGCGGTCGTGGTTCTTCAGGGCGCCGGCCACGATCTCGCTGGCGCTCGCGGAAGACCCGCTCACAAGGACGACGAGCGGGTAGTCCGGCTCGTTGCCTTCGGCGCGCGCGAGCTTCTCTTCGCGCCCCTCCGCCGTCCCGACCGTCGCAACGAGCACGCCATCGCGAATCCATTTGTCAGCGATCTTGGCGGCCTGGTCGAGCAAGCCGCCGGGGTTACCGCGCAGGTCGAGCACGACGCCCTTCAGGTTCGGCGCCTTTTGCCGGAGCTCGGCCAGCGCATTGTCGACCTCACCCGACGACCCGCTCTGGAATTGCTTGAGGCGGATGTACCCGACGTCCCCCTCGAGGAGACGGGATTCGACCGATTTGACCTGAATGCGCTCGCGCACCAGCTCGAAGGGCTTGGACCCCGCCCACCCGGGAACGCCGTCGCGCTGATCGCGGTGGACCCACACTGACACCTTGGTGCCCGGGTCGCCGCGCAGGCGCTTGACTGCGTCATCGAGCGGCATGTTGAGGGTCGACTCGTTGTTGATCTTGGTGATCCGGTCGAACCGGAGGATCCCCGCCCGCCCCGCGGGCGTGCCCGGCATGGGGTTCATGACGGTGAGCATCTGGTCGCGGATGGAGATGACGATCCCGAGGCCGCCGAAGGCGCCCGAGGTGGACAGGTTCATCTCCTTGTAGGCGTCGGGCGAAAGGAAAACGGAGTGCGGGTCGAGCGTGTGGAGCATCCCGTTGCAGGCCGCGTACTCGACCTCGCGCAGATCGACCTCGGTGCCGCGGAGCTTCTCCTGAACGAAGCCGAACACCTCGCGCAGACGCGCCGACACGTCCCAGGGCCCCTGCACGTTGTCGACGCGGAACTTCTTTTCAGCGGATTCGACACGCACCGTGACGTCGCTGGCCCCCTCCTCGTACAGCACGATGACCTGGGCCACGTCGCGCTGAACGTAGTTGAGCGCCGAGAGGAACATCTCGCGGGGGTGGACGCGCGTGGGGTCCACGTATTTGTCGCGGATGGTTTTGAGCGTCTCGTTGACGGCTTCGAGGCGCGAGAGGTCGTAAGGACCCTTGTGCGTCGGATTGACCGTGACGGCGAGCGCCGGCTCGAGCCCACGCCAAAGTCCCCCGACTCGGAAGGTGATGGCGAAGTACGCGGCGAGCGCGAAGGTCACGAAGAGAACCAAAAGCCTCGTGAGACGTTCCCAAAAACGCATACTGTCGAGTGTATAGGAGCTCCGCGCGGGCGCCAGGGGGCGCTGGCCCTTAACTCCCGCTGGGCGAAGAAGAGAGGGTGAACAGGGAGATCAGGAGATCAGGAGAAAAAAAGGAGGATTTTGGTTCATCCCTTTCTCCTGTCTTCCTCCTGATCTCCTGATCTCCCTGTGAATCTGCCCGGGGGCCGACCACCGTCGCTGTTCGGTACTTCCCATCTGACCAGGGCCGGTCCCGGGGCAGCGCGTCCCGCTAAGCTCGCTCAGCGCCCGATCGCTTCGCGATTTAACGCGGAGGCGTCGCGGAGGGGGCGGGCTGGTCGGAGACGCGGACGGCGGGGCGTTTCTCGTCCTGTTTGATCGAGTAACGCACCAGCGCGCGCAGGGCGTCGTTGCGCTGGACGTTCCCGAGGACACCCTTGACGTCCTCGTAGATCGACGGGTCGACCAAAAGGGCACCGAGCGTGCCCTTTCCGGCGCGCAAATCGGCGATGATCTGGCGAAGATCGCGGGTGATCGCCCCGAGATTGGCGGAGACCTGGGTAGAGGCCTCGTCACCACCGTAAATGATGGTGTGGGCGAGTCCATTCCCGTCGCGGATGCCGCGCAAGGTGGCCTGGAGCTCGGCCGCGGCGCCGCCGAAGTTCGCCATCGCGTCGGCCCCTTTTTCGCCGTAGAGGACTTCGTGCACGAAACCGGGGCCGGCATTGATCCGCGCGGCCGCTTTATGGGCCTCGACCATCGTCCCTTCCGCCTCCATGCCGACCTTGTCGAAGGTCGTCACGAGGTGCGACAAGCGCGCGGCCTCGGCCGGGTCGGAAAGGACGCGATGAACGTACCCCTGACCTTCGGCGACCTCTTTGAGGATGACGCTCACCGAGTGGACGCTGCGGCGCAGGTCCTCGTGCATCTGCGCATCCGCGAGCGCCTTGGTCGTGACCTCGAGGTTTCCGAGGATCTTCTCGGCGCGCTGGGTCATGTTCCCGACTTCCGAGAACAAGTTCGTGAAGTCGGTCGGATCTTCGCCCTTGATCGTTCCATCGGGCGGGATGGTGGGGGCGGATGGCGAACCGCCGGTCAGCTCGATCATCTTGTCGCCGAGTAAACCCTTGTTGCTGACCTTGGCGACCGTGTCCTGCTTGATGCGCGGCGACTCGCGCTTGACGATGTGCATCTCGACGTAGAGCCGGTTGTCTGCGGGGTTGTCGGCGTGTGCGACACGCGCGACCGTGCCGATGTCGATGCCCCCCAGCCGAACCGGAGCGCCCGTCTTGAGCCCCTGCACGTCGCTGAAGCTCGTGTGGTAGTTGACCTTGGCGTCGAAAAGACGCTTCTCGTCGCCGATGAGAAAAATGACGATGCCCGCGACGACGAGCCCGGCGAGCACGAATGCTCCGACCCTCATCTCTTTTGAAGTCGCCATCGACCTTCCCTCTTAACCCAAGCTAGCCAGCAAGCCAGCTTACCATCCATCTTCAAAACGGCGGACCTGGCACGATTCGGCGACCAAATCGGCACGAACGAATGTCTGGCTCGGCCTTCTTCCCCGGCTTTCTACGGGGAGGCGTGGAAGGGCGATGTCGGTTCCCAGGCGCCGACGGCGCCATCTAGCGCCTCACCCGCCGAGCAGCGTGGCGACGTCCTCGTTCGGCGGCGCCCGACCGTGGATGAAGTCGGAGACCCTCTGGTTGTCGATGGCCTTGAACTCGTCGGGGGTCCC
>Ga0111539_10007663_pt1 | contig 13795 bp, 10 predicted proteins | sample RhiMethybrSRZTD1_FD_79667 | JGI IMG/M metagenome (GOLD analysis project Ga0111539, IMG submission 79667) | Populus rhizosphere microbial communities from Tennessee, USA - Rhizosphere MetaG P. TD hybrid SRZTD1 (version 2) (version 2) | ecosystem: Host-associated > Plants > Roots > Rhizosphere >...
ATTTCGCAGATCAAAGCTCTCGGTGTTCCGATCGTCCGATATCCCGGCGGCAACTTCGTGTCGGGCTACAACTGGCTGGACGGTGTCGGACCGAAAGACAAGCGACCAACCGTTCTCGAGCGTGCGTGGAATTCGCTCGAAACGAATCAATTCGGCACCAATGACTTCATAGACTGGTGCCGCCTTGTGGGCGCGGAGCCGCTTCTTGGAATGAACTTCGGGACCGGCACGGTCGAGATGGCGGTGAACTACGTGGAGTATTGCAATGTGAATCGAGGCACAAAGTGGAGCGACCTGCGCCGTTCCCACGGATATGAACAGCCGCACAATGTCCGCTATTGGTGTCTTGGCAATGAAATGGATGGTCCCTGGCAGATGGGACAGATGACGGCCCGCGACTATGGCCGAAAGGCCGTCGACACGGCGCGCCAGATCCGCGTGATCGACCGCGATGTGCGTTTGATCGCCTGCGGGTCGAGCGGCACGAACATGCCGCAATATCTGGTGTGGGATCGCGAGGTGCTGGAAGAGTGCTACGACCAGGTTGACGGCCTTTCGCTTCACGCCTATTACGGCAATACCCAAACACTCACCGGAAACAGCACTGCCCGCTACCTGGCGATGAATCTCGACATGGACCGCCAGATTGCCGAAGCCGAAGCCGTCTGCGACTATATTCAGGCGATGCGTCGTTCGAGTAAACGACTGTGGCTCTCGTTCGACGAATGGAACGTGTGGTATCGCGCTCGCAACGGGGCCGCCGTCAACGGCAACCGCGCATTTGCACCAAAACTGCTCGAAGAGGTCTACAACCTCGAAGACGCCCTGCTGGTCGGCGGGTTCATCAATACGCTGGTGCGGAATTCCGATCGCGTTCGGGTCGCGTGTCTCGCCCAGCTTGTGAACGTGATCGCACCGCTGGTAACAAACGACACGGGCGTTCTGCGGCAGAGCATCTTCTATCCGTATTCCTGGGCCTTGAAATACGCGCGCGGCCGCGTCCTGGACCTGCGCGTGGAGTCCGACACGTATCCCATTCGCGCGGCGGGTTTGCAGGCCGACTTCGCCCGCAATGCCGATGTCCCTTTTGTGGACATCGTCGCCACCCTGAATCCCGGGAACGGGGAAGCTTGTGTTCTGATGCTGAATCGCGATCTGGATGCAGAGCGGGAAGTGATTCTGAACTGGCGTGAGACCACGCCGACCCGCGCGTTGGCTTGCGAGACCCTCACCGGCAGCGACCTCAAAGCATTCAACACCTTCGAACAGCCCCAGCGCGTCGTTCCCCGCCCTCTAGAACCTCCGAAACCCGGAAGCCAGATGGCGTTGAAGTTGCCGCCGCGTTCTTACACCGTAATGCACCTGGCAACTTCATAGTCTCCACGGCCGTTTCTCAGTTGCGCCCCGAGAACCAGCCCAAAGCCAGCGTTGCAGTCTATCGTATCCATCCTTATATGGGGCTGTTGCTGAACCGCAAATTTTGCTCGCACGCCTTCGGCGTGCGTTTCTCCAGGATTCACCAACCCCCGGTGGCTCGCTACGCTTCGCCCACCGGGGGAAAATTTCCTTCAACGCCTCCGGCGTGCAAACCCGCAGCCCGACAGGGCTGCTAGGACATTGGCCCCGGGTTGAGCGAAGCGATACCCGGGGTTATCGCGCCCCCTCTAGACAGCCGCACGCTGAAAGCGTGCGAGGAGATTCCCGTTGAGCAACAGGCCCATATATGCGCGGAACTCGGACTTCAGCGCCTCGCATGACGTCTGCGGCTGAAGCCCTCGAGAGTTGGATCTATGTTTTATGAAACGGCGGTCTCATGGAACTCTCCGGAGAGTTCATGCGAGATTGGAAACCCCACGTAGTTCTCAGCCAGACTGGTCATGGCGGCAACGGAGTTCGTCAAATATTCCAGTTCGGCGCGCTGGCGGCGTGTGTCGAAAGGGTTGCCGGTGTCGGACCGATGCAGCATGGACGTCATCCACCAAGAGAATTGTTGCGCCCGCCAGACCCGTCGCAGGCAGTCGTCGGAATAGCGGTCCAGCAGGCGGTCGTCTCCTGCGCGATAGTACTCCGCGAGGGCGCGGGACAATAGCCAGACGTCGGCCATCGCCAGGTTCAATCCTTTCGCTCCGGTGGGCGGTACAATATGCGCTGCGTCGCCCGCAAGAAACATCCGGCCGTAGCGCATCGGTTCGGTCACGAAACTGCGCATCCCGGTGACACCTTTCTGCAGGATCGGTCCGACGTTTGGTTTCCACCCGTCGTCGCTCTGGAAACGGGTCAGAAGTTCATCCCAGATTCGATCGTCAGACCATAGCGCGATGTCTTCATCCGGCGCGCATTGCAGGTAGAGCCGGGTGACCGAAGGTGAGCGCATGCTGAACAAGGCAAAACCGCGCTCATGCAAGCTATACACAAGTTCCGGCGACGAAGGGGCCGCGTTGGCCAGAATGCCCAGCCATCCGAAAGGATAGACCCGCTCGAAGGTGCGGATATGGCTCGCAGGAATCGAGGGACGGCAAATGCCATGGAAACCGTCACACCCCGCAATAAAGTCGCAGCGGATTTCGTAGGGGACGTCGTCCTTCGTAAATCGGATTCCAGGTTGGGGCGAATCGATATCGCGAACGCGGACACCCGACACTTCGAAGGTCAACGGCCTTCCCGTTCGACGGCGGTCTGCGATCAGATCTTTGACCACTTCGTTTTGACCATAGACGCAGATCCGGCGACCGGTCAGCGCCGCCATATCGATACGATGGCGCTTTCCAAATACGTTGATGAAGATCCCGTCGTGAAACATGCCCTCCCGCTGAAGGCGGGAGCCAACGCCACTTTCAAGCAAGAGGTCCACTGTCCCCTGCTCAAGAACTCCTGCACGCACACGTTCGACGACATAATCCTCAGAGCGGTTCTCGATGATGATGGAGTCGATGCCGGCAATGTGAAGCAGGCGGCCCAACATCAACCCTGCAGGCCCTGCCCCGACAATTCCGACCTGGGTGCGTATTTCTTTCATCGGCGTTTCGTTGCCCGGATCAGAGCCTCTCGGTCCGATCCGGGTGTTCGATCTACTTTAACTTCGAGTGCTTCGCGAAGAATGCGTAAATGTCAGTAGCTCAGCGAGAGAAACAAGAATCGGTTGAGCGATTTTTTTCAAGCGGCGGGACCTCGAACCTCGGGAACGAGCCGTGTTCCCAGATAATCCTTCATTCTTTCCAGGAAGTTGCGTGAGACTTTTCGTGCGGCTTCCGCCTCATTACTTCGAAACGCCTCGAGGATTTTGTCTTGATGTTCGATGCATTCGAACACCGTCTGGACGATACCTTCCCGGTTATAAGGGCGACGGATCAAATACAACGCATAAAGAGGAATTACGACACGCTCCAGCGCTTGTTGAACGTAACGATTACCGGACAGCTCCCAGACTTTCTTGCGGAAACTCAGGTGGCTCTCAAAGAATCCGTCCAGATCCTCGGCCTTCGCTTCGAGTTTGGTTTTCTCGTTGAGTTCATTCAGGATTGCGACGTCATGCTCCGTCGCTCTCTTTGCCGCCAGTGAAAAAGCCAACGGCTCCAGCTCAATTCGAACTTCAAAGATCTGCTGCGCGTCTTCGAGGCTGAGTTTCGGCACCGTCGTCCCTGTAAAGGGGGTACGCTGCACAAATCCATGGTGCTCGAGTTCAATCAGCGCTTCGCGAACCAGACCCTGACCGACTCCAAACTCCTGCGCCAGTTTCGCTTCAACGATCTGCTCTCCTCCCTTTAGGCGACCCGAAAGGATGGCTTCCCGCAACAGAACCACGACTCGTGTTTTCTTGGATACCGGTTCGATACGTTCGAAAGTAGGCATAGCGAGTTTGAATCTACTCCAGCCATGCTGCGAAAGGCAATTGATTATCCGAAGAAGTTAGTCGTCGGCTACCTTCTAATCGATTATCGATTGAAATCCGAATTCACTTTTCGCCGCACCACGTGCCGGAGCTCTTTTAGAAAAGTATGAAGTACGCTCGATTGAGACTCACGTCGGTACGCGACAGCCTGCTCTACGCACACAAAACTCTTTAGCGGACGGAAAACAAGATTAGGCCAGAAACGGCGAACGCTCGGCGTGCAAAAAGCGATGCCGAGGCCTGCGCTTACCAACGTCAGGCTGGCAACGACATTGTCCGTCTCATGAACGGTGTTTAGACGCACGTTATTGCCTCCAAACAACCCCGTAATCGTGTCATGTAGGCCCGGCGCCACACGTCGATAGAAGATGATAATCTCCTCGCCATCCAGGGCGGCCAAGGGTACTTCCTTGTAGCGCGCGATTGGATGACCTTGCGGCATAGCCAACCAAAGCGGCTCTGAGCGAACAGTCTCCAGGACAAAGTCTGAATGGGAAACCGGCAAATTAAGGAAGCCGACATGGATACGGCCATCTTTCAATGCCTCGATCTGGATTCCGGTAGTCATGTATTGCAATTCGATCCGCACGCCAGGATACTTTCGAGCCACGACCTTCAGTGTTTCAATGAGCACATCGTTGACGCCGCTGGGCACTCCAATCGACAATTGACCGATCTCTCCCCCGCCTGCCAGAGCCGCGACGTTGGTCAGATAGTCAACGTGACCTAGCACCAGGTTTGCCTCGGCCATAACGCGCTTCCCTGCCTCGGTCAAATGCACTTTCCTCTTGCTGCGGTCTAAAAGCTTCACTCCAAGTTCAGCTTCCAATTGAATGATCTGTTGACTCAATGGAGGCTGACTTATATGGAGGCGCATTGCGGCACGACCGAAGTGCAATTCTTCAGCAACAACGACGAAATAACGGAGGTGTCGCAACTCGATGCTCAAACCTTGATCGACCTCATATTGAAACTGACAAGCATGCTTGCATAATCTATCATCCGAATTGAATCGATCTATTTGAGGAATAATGGAGATTCGCCACTTGCGTTACCTGGTAGCAGTTGCCGAAGAACTGCACTTCGGCCGCGCTGCAGCCCGCCTGAACATGAGCCAACCTCCTTTGAGTCAGCAAATTCGCCAACTCGAACAAGAACTCGGCGTGAAACTCTTCGAAAGGACCAAGCGAGCCGTGCAAATAACCGAGGCAGGCAAGCGGGTCGTGAATGAAGCGTACCAGGTGCTGACTCGAGTCGCGCACTTCTCAGCCGTTGCCTCGAATGGAGAAGAGGGGCTGATCGGTCATTTATCGATCGGTGCGCCTGGAGGAGCCAGCGACCTCCTCATCGAAACTCTCCGCGTTCTCAAAAGATCATCTCCCCGATTGCGCATCGAGTTGCAGTTCCTGACCACCGCGCTACAAATAGATGCTCTACGCGAGCGAAAAATCGAGGTGGGCCTTTTGAACCTTCCGGTTCATGAGCCGTTGCTGATACTTGAAAAAGTTAGCCAGGAGCCTTTGTGCCTGGCGATGCCTCCGGGACATCCGCTGGCCAGGAAACCACGAATTCCGATCGCCTTGTTAAAGAATCAACCCATGATCCTGTTCCCGCGCCGGGTTACTCCAGGTCTGCACGATTCCATCACCGTCATGTGTCGCAACGCCGGCTTTATGCTTAATGTTGTTCACGAGGTGGACAGCATCGTCGGCGGGCTCACGTTGGTCAGTGCAGGCTTCGGGCTGGCCTTCACCACCCCAAGCCTTCATCGCCTTTGGCAGGATGTGGTGTTTCGGCCCATACTCGGCGCTCCAGATATCACGCAAGCCGTTGCGTATCGGCACGATTCCGTTAATCCCGTCCTCGAAACGTTTCTCAGAGCTGTTCGCCAGTCTTCTCGTAGAGAGAACACAAATTCGATAGCTAAAGTTGAACGTGGCGTTAGCTCCATACCTTTATCGCTCCGCACACGTGTATGATCCCGCGTTTGTAACAGGGCCCTCGGCGTACTTCGGATATGTCGGATAAGAACACAACGGCAAAGTGCCGGCATTTCCTGTAACCGTGGCCGACTTCGGTGGCGCAGCGCCTTTCTCCACCCAATCAAGAAGCATCGCGACACGGTCGAACCGGCTGGGAATTTGTGCCGCAGGAATCGTGGCTCCGTCACCGTTAGCGGTGTAACTGGAGCCGGTAAGTCCGTGCCCCGTCTGAGGGACAACGTAGAAACGTGCAAAGCCATCAACCGCAGAACGCCCCATCTTATCCAGCACCGATTGGTAGTAATCGAGTTGTGCGCCCGGGGAGGCAAGGGTGTCGTTGGTGCCGATTGCTACAATCATCTTTCCGCCTCGTCGGGCGAATGCCGACAGGTCGGGATTTGTAGCGTCCAACCATGCCGATATCTCTTCTCGGCGGCCGTTCAGCGCACCGCCCTCAACATAATCGAGAGGATTGCCACTCGTGTTCTTCATAAGGAATCCGGTGACACCAAGAACACCGAGGTGGAAATGATTGTTGGCGTTTTCCGGGGCACCTTCCTGTCCTTTGAAGCGCGCATTCGCGATGAGGCCGCTACCAGAAGGATCCGTATTCGGCACCCACATCCCGAACGTCGTGGTCCCATTGGCGAGTGGTGTCGCAAACTTGTAGCGGCTGTAGACGACCTTCAGCGTTGAGATCTGACCATCGGTAAGGCAGGCCGCGGCGCTCGTGTCCGCTGGATTTGGATCGATGTTGTTGGTGCAGCCCTTTGAAGCCCATGGATTGCGGTTGGGTGCTCCCTGACTCACGTCAAAGATGGCGCGGCAGGCCATGTAGTTATTAATGATGCCGTCTGCAAGCCCATCCAACTTGTCGCATTGGCGAACGAATTCAGCGCGGATCGCTTCCACTTTGGCGGGTGGTACCCAATTGGCGGCAGGCTTTTCCTGGATGCGGATCAACTCGGGACCGAGCATCAACGACGAGAAACTGACAATCGGTACGTTTGCAGCAACACCGTTGTAGTCATTGGGATATCGCTGAGCCACAGTCAATGCCTCTCGACCGCCCTGGGAACTGCCGACGTAATAGTTAAAGCCGGGACGCTCGCCGTACGCGCGTTCCATGAGAACCATGGCGGCGTCGTGAGTCTTCTTCATCTGCATGTAACCCAGGTTCTTGATGGCTTCGTCGCTTAACGCCCAATCATCACCGGCCGGTGCGGCAGCGCCGCCGCCACGCGGACCGAAACCGCCCTGCTGATGTCCCGAATCGCTCCCATAAGCAGCAAATCCTCGCTGAAGCAGTGCAGCCGCTTCGCCGCCAGTGAGGTTAGGAATGGAACCGTTCATGCCGCCACCGCCCATCTGTACAGCATGACTCGACCATGAAGCCGGGAGGATAACCCGAAAATTGATAGGGCGACCGTGCGAGCTGGTGTCCGTTGGAGCCATCGCGCCATCGATCGAGCAATATGCCGGCGCGTTGCCGGTAGCCGCCACCCATCGAGGCGCGGCAAGCGTTACGCCCGCAACGGGCTCCCCTATCGACGCAACCGGGATGGCGGTACCGAGCTTAGCGCTCGAGCAATCTTCAGTGGAAATCGTCCGCGCCGCCGGCTGTGCCGGAGTCTGAACGGCAACAGCATTGAGGCCGATTTCTGGAATCAGCAGTGCGGCGAGCGCGGCGCCTGCTACGAAAACTGTTCGAATAGGTTGGTTCATGTGCATGTAATACCGGGTGTGGCGGCAAAGATCAAGGACCCAACACGCCAGCCTCTTCACCGATTCCGCCGACGGGAAATCAGGACGATGTGTTACTGAGGTATGTCTGTGGCGTTTTGCCAGTCCATCTTCGGAAGGCGCGGTGAAAGGATCGGAGTTCGGAGAACTGGAGTAAGTTTCCTACCTCCTGGACGGGCACGCGGGTCAAAAGGTCGAGCGCCAGATCGCGCCGAAACCGATCAATCTCCTCTCTATAGGAGGTTCCTCGACAATTGAGTTCTCGTTGCAACGAACGTCCGCTGAGCGCCAGTTTTGCCGCTGTGCTTTGCAAGCGGACATCGCCCCGCCGGGAAAATCCATCGGCGAGAACCTTCCGCAAATCACCGAGGAATTCGTCCTTCGCCGAATGTTTCAAGAGCGACTGGCCATAATGATCCAGGATTTCACTGAGCATCGCGTCTCCGCTCGGTAAAGGCATATCGGCGCTCTCTCGAGTCAGAATCATGCGATTCTCCGAGCCATTGAAGCGCACAGGACAACCAAACATCGGATGGTAGGTCGCCCCGCGATGGTGACCGGGCCGGGCGAAACAAACCTCCTTCGGATGCCAGTCCACTCCGGCACCGAGACGTAAGCGCGCGAGAATCATCGAGAAGATAAATTCGATGTAGAAATGCGCTGAGCCTTCTGGCGCATAAGGACTGTGTAGCTGGAGATGCGCTGCGCCGCGCGAGGCGGACAAATGCATTTCGAAAACGTTATTGACGAGCGGGAAACTGCGGATGAATTTCTGCAATGAATCACGCGGTGTTGCACCGGTCAGCAACAAGTAATCGGCGATCCTGTACGTTCCAAATGGAAGCACTCCGATGACATGATGTGCGATCAGAGGATCACCCGTCGCTCGTTTCGCCTCGTCCCACAACGCGAATGCCTGCTCGGCCGAGAGCCGAGCGCCCGCCTGAGCAATCAGTGACGGGGAAATGCCGGCTGCTGACAATAACCCATCAGAAGCGATCCCACGGCTTCGGCAGTAATCGACAACTCCCCTCGCGGTGACGTTCGTGACGGTACGCGATGACATGTTCGAAAAATTATAGGCTCAATTCGGTTCGAACAGTCTCCTTCAGGCCTAAGACACATAGCCACGAAACAACGGAGAGAGCGACAGCATAAATGGTGATGGCCAGTGAACTTCCGAATGTGCTGTAGAGCGCCGCGGCGACAAAAGGAGTGATGGCTCCGCCAAGCAGAGTACCCAGGGTAATACTGAGGGACGCGCCGCTATAGCGGAATGCTGAGGGAAACAACTCGGCGAACACCGCGGCCTGGGGCCCAATGTACATACCTTGCACCACCAACATTAAGGAAACCGCGAGGGCAGCAAGCGGTACAGACTTCGTGTCGATGAGTGGAAAGAAGACCAGCGATGCAATCACCAGAATGGCGCAACTCCAACGCATCATGCGCCGCCGACCGATGGTGTCGGACCGATTCGCGAAGAACAGAATCGACGCCGCAAAAAGAACTGCCGCCAACTGCAACAAACCCAGCGTCACCGGCAAAGAGAATTGGAGATTTCGTGTGGCGTAGGAAACGAAGTAGACGATAACCAGATATCCGGTCGCACTGATTGAAAGATAACTGCCGGCAGCCAGAAATACCGATCGAGCTTCGCTGCGCAATAACTCAACGACAGGCAAGCGGCGGGTCGATTGTGCACGCCGAACTTCCTCAAAGATCGGGCTTTCAGCAACCCTGAGACGCACAAAGAACCCCACCGCCACGAGCACACTGCTTGCAAGAAACGGCACCCGCCATGCCCACGAGGCGAATTGCGAGGGGCTGACTACTGTAGATGCCAGCAGAAACACGAGGTTCGAGAGAATGATGCCGATCGGCAAGCCGAGTGCCACAAAACTTCCGAAGAGCCCGCGTCTCCCCTGCGGCGCATGTTCGACCGACATCAATACGGCGCCGCCCCATTCTCCGCCCAGAGCAAATCCCTGGAGGAATCGAAGAGAAACGAGCAACACCGGAGCTAACGCTCCGATACTCGCGTAATTGGGAAGGAGCCCAATGGCGAACGTTGAAATTCCCATTAGCAGAAGACACCAGACCAACGTCGACTTCCGCCCGATGCGATCCCCGAAATGCCCCATCACGATTCCGCCCAGTGGACGTGCGCCGAACCCGATCGCAAACGTCGCGAATGACGCGAGAGTACCCGCCAGCGCAGACACCTGCGGAAAGAACTGCGGCGCGAATACCACGGCGGCAGCCGTACCGTAGATGAAGAAGTCATACCACTCGATGGTGGTTCCTATGGCGCTTGCAAGCGCAACGCGGCGTGCTTCGACTTGGCGGTCGGCTGTTGGTTTAGTCATCTATTGTTGTGCGCCCCGTTGTCTCCCGCCTCTGGCGCCACCGCCACGCGCTCCTGCTGCAGGTGCTGCAGGCAACGCATAAGCTACCAACTGCGCTGAACCTCCAGCGGCCGAAGATGCCGCAAAGACGATATATTGGCGACCATTCAGCATGTAGGTCATTGGCAATTACTGCCCCACGATAGCCGCAGGGAGCACAGGCAACAGAATGATTAGACCCGCTACACCAAGAAATCCCAATCGCTTCATCAACATCCTCCCGTCCTGAACGCGTAACGATAGCTATCGAATTGGTAAGGCGCCAATACTTTCAATCGAGATGCCGGAAATATTGGCACAACTCTATCGGAATATCGCAAGATCGTGGTTCAAATCGATTAACTTAGGGGGATCAGCCATGTTTTCTAAACTGAGCCGGAGAGATCTGAAGTAATGGAACGTCGAGATTTCATAACTGCGATCACGGCCGCTCTCGCTGCATCTCTATCGGGCAGCGCTCAGGCGGTTACTCCTTCTTTGAAAGACGCGTACAACGGAACGTTCTTGATTGGAACAGCGCTGGATTTCCGTAGCGCGAATGAGTTCAATGCCACGGAACTGGATCTCATCAAGACCCAGTTCAATGCGATCACGCCGGAAAACTCGATGAAACCCGGCCCGGTCCATCCCCAGGAGACCTCGTGGAACTGGACGCAACCTGATGCTTTGGTGGACTTCTGCCAGGCGAACAACATCAAGACTTTCGGGCACTGCCTCGTGTGGCACTCCCAAACGAATCCGTGGTTCTTTCAGGATGCAGATCGCGATCGAGCGCTTTCGCGGCTTCGAGATCACATCCACACGTTGGTCGGACGATTCAGGGGGAAGATCGCGGGATGGGACGTCGTGAATGAGGCGATTAACGATGGAGCTAATCCAGCAGGAACCGAAAACCTGCGAGATTCACGCTGGCATCAAATCATCGGCCCGGATTACCTGACGCAGGCATTCACGTTTGCCCGCGAAGCCGACCCTGCGGTGCCGCTGCACTATAACGACTACAGCATTGAAAGTGGTGCAAAGCACCAAAGCTCCCTGCTTCTGCTAAAGCGATTGATTTCGGAGGGCGCTCCCATTACCACCGTGGGTATACAAGGCCATTGGAGTGTCACAAATCTCAACGCTCAAAAACTCGAGGATATCGAGCAGGCGATAATCAGCTACAAAACGCTCAAGCTTAAAGTGGCGATCACCGAACTCGATCTTACGATGACCGGTGCTGGCGGCGGACAACTGGGGCGCGGTCAGCGAGGCGAAGTGACTCCGCCTTCGCCCGAAGCGCTGACAGCACAAGCTGACGCTTACGGCAAATTGTTCGCGCTGTTTGTGAAGCACCGCGACGCGATCGATCGAATCACATTCTGGGGGCTCAACGACAATCGCTCATGGCGCAGAGGACAAAGCCCGCTCGCCTTTGACGGCGCCAGTCAACCAAAGCCGGCGCTGCGGGCGATCATTAACTCGTCGGCGAAAATTTGAACCTTGCGAGGATCGAGAGGGAGCGCTCAATTCCCTGGCGAACGATTTTGGTATGATCGATTATTCGCCCTTGTGTATATAATCCCGGCACTGTACACATCATTAATATAAGGAGCAGGCGATGAGTTCACGATTAGTGAGGAAATCGGCACTGGTTGTTGCGCTGGCAACAGGTTTCCTGTTTGGCTCGACGCAAATTCAATTCGGACAACAGCCCGGGCAGCAACCTGGCCCCGGCGCAGCGGCAGCAGGTCAACGCGGGGGACGAGGAGCTATTGATCCTCGCGTTCAGCAGCGCACCTACCTCTTCACGGACACTAACGAACAACTTCCTTACGCGGTTTTCGTCTCTTCCAAAGTCTCCAAGGATAAGAAGAATCCTTTGATCGTCGCCTTGCATGGATTGGGTGGCGACCAGAACACGATGATGCGCGCCAACGCGTTGCAATTGGCGGAAGACGGTGGCTACATCATGGTGGGACCGATGGGATACAACTCGTCGGGCTGGTACGGGGCTCCTTCAACCATGGCAGCTGGAACGGGTGGTGCGGCTGGGGGTGTTGGATTCGGTGGGGGACGAGGCGCTGCCCCGGGCGGACCGGGTGCTGGTGCTGGTAGAGGCGCGGGACCGGGCGCAGGTGCCGGAACTGGTGGCGGCAGAGGCGCAGGACCAGGTGCAGGTCCTGGAGCTGGCGACGGCAGAGGCGCACGACCGGCGCCTACAACGTTGGGGACGCCGAACGAAACCAGTCAGAAGAGTGAGAAGGACGTGATGAACGTCCTCGAGATGATCAAGAAGGAATTCAATGTCGACGAAAACAGAACGTACTTGATGGGACATTCGATGGGCGGAGCCGGCACCATCTACCTTGGCGTGAAATACGCATCGATCTGGGCTGCCATCGGTGCGGAAGCCCCGGCGACTTCGCCTGCCGGCATCTTCCCTAGTAACTACAGCCTCGCGCCTGCCAGGAACGTTCCGATGATCATCGTTCAAGGCGATATGGATACGTTGGTCCCGGTCACGGGCACACGACTCTGGATCGACCAGATGAAGGAACTGAAGATGACGCACGAATACGTTGAGGTTGCTGGTGGAGATCATGGAAGCGTCCTTACCACCGGCGCTCCGGATATTTTTGCGTTCTTCGCCAAACATACCAAGGCTTCCCGCTAAATCCATTCGATCATCCGTCGTGAGTTGCCATAACGGCGACTCACGACGGAACGGCTGTAGGCAAACCCCAATGAAATATAAATCTGCACTCACAATCATCGCGTTGGCTTTTGTTCTGAATATCCCTGGTGTGCGGTGGGCTCTTGGCCAGGGCGCACCCGGAATGCTCATTCCTCATGAGTCATGGACCTGTGGCATGCCCGAGGGGATTCCAGCACCCGAGAGCGGAAGCCTTATCTTTGAACTGGAAATGAAGTTCGATAAGGTTCTTGAGGTCGGCAAAACTCCCTTCGGAGATCGAAAAGTAATTGTTGGTCAGGAAGGAACGCTGTCCGGGCCGAAGTTAACAGGCACTGTCATGGCCGGAGCGCTGGACTTTGAACTAAAACTTTCCAACGGCACGATTGAAATTGAACAAGTGCTCGTTCTCAAGACCAGCGACGGAAAGTACATCTATGTACGCAATGCGGGAACGGGAACCGACTCCACCGATGTCCGGGTCGTAATGGATTTTGAAGCTCCCAACTCAGCCCCATCTGCGTGGCTCAATTCCGGCAAGTATGTGGCTCGCCGTGCCGTAAATGCCGCAACCAAGACTTTCACGATGCGAGTCTACGACGTCTCAGGCGTTTCCCTGCCCGCAGGTTCCGCAAACGTCGCGCGCATCAGCAAGCCCGCAGGCGCTGTGAATCAGCCCTGGGATTATCGGAAGGCTGCACCCACAGAAAAACAAGGCGACGTCCTGATCACGGAAACGGTCACGCTAAGTCCCAGCCAATCCGTCGGCATGAGTAAGAGGGGAAATCGAAACATCATCCCGATTACGGGCGGCGAACTGACCGGGCGAATACCAGGCAAGGTGCTCTTCGGCGGCGCGGACTATCAGAACCTCTCGGGCCCCCCGGCCATCGATGCAAGATACCTTTGGCAGGCGAACAACGGCGACATCATCATCGTTCGCAATGCCGGATCCGGCCGGCTCATACCGACTTTCGAAGTACGAGTCGACAGTCCCTATGCCTACCTCAACAAAGGTTTGTACTTGAGCTCACCACCGGGCATGAGACCGGGCGGTGTCGGCATCACGATGTACGAAAGCAATCCTTAATCGGCGCCC
>Ga0111539_10007664_pt1 | contig 13794 bp, 9 predicted proteins | sample RhiMethybrSRZTD1_FD_79667 | JGI IMG/M metagenome (GOLD analysis project Ga0111539, IMG submission 79667) | Populus rhizosphere microbial communities from Tennessee, USA - Rhizosphere MetaG P. TD hybrid SRZTD1 (version 2) (version 2) | ecosystem: Host-associated > Plants > Roots > Rhizosphere >...
CTCAGAATTTAATATTCTGTTTATTTCTTCAATTTGAGGTTTGTTATTGTGGTTCGAACTGTGTTTACCTGTTGAATGGTTAGCATGGTTATGATTCATTGTATATCTATAATATCAGGAATAAAAATAGTTTGTTATGCTCCCCTAAATAATACATTAAGATATAACCATGAGATGAATCAGTATTTTGGAGTAATCGTAAGTCTAAATTCATATTTTTTGCTTTTTTTCGGCGCCAAAAAATTCAGGCACTTCTATAGTTTTGAACCCGGATTGTTAAAAATACGAAACCCGACCGGATCACACCATGGCTGTGGGACTCGCTTTAATATAGATTCAAAAAGAACCTATTGATTATGCCAGAAGTCTATAAAAGAAATCAGAATTTCTAATTACCCATATGAAATTCCAGATTCGGTTGAATTATAAACTTAGATATTAATTTCACGGGCAGATAGCAGTTGGAATGTGACATCATTTCCCCTATAAGAATATTTCATGGTCTTTCCATTTTGTGCATCTATCCTGAATTGAATTGAGCTGTTTTTCTGAAGGTCTGTCCAAGCTCCTTTTGTTTGGTGATCTTCATTATTTTCTCCAAACTTACCATCTTCGTCCACTACATCATACCATAGTTTCCATTTCTGCGATTGGGGACTAAATTTCCCTAGTTCATTAACACCATCAACATCAATATAGCACTCACAGTGTACTTTATCATTTCCTTCATTCCAAGTAATTGCTTTGATACCTATCCACTTATCTTGGAGAGACTCCAGATTTTCAACGCTAAGGGTATGCCAAGAATATCCTTTCCCATTTCTGTGAGGATACTCCTTAGCAAAGTTCTTTCCTTTACCATCAGCACCAACTCTAAAGACATAACATCGTGCAGAATCTTTACCATCATCGGAATGATGTCCTCCTCTTAGCTTTACTGATATATCATCCATATTTTTTATGACTTTGAAATAACCTGTTGCTTCGACGTTTAGAATTTCTTTGTGAAAGTGCATGTCATTAGATGAGGTTACTTTACCGCCAATGTGGCGAATTCTATTAATATCTTGGGAGTATTCTCCTATCTCCTGTCTATCTTTAATCAAATCTAGTGGAATATAGAATTCATTGCTATCCTTTGTCGGATATTTGGCCCAAACTCCAAATCCATCACTTATAGTTGCCATATATCGAGAATAAATCTGTAATATGTAAGTATTTTGGCACATGATTTGTATTCCATTTTATTTGAGAAAGTCTACAGGAATTCACTTTACCATATGAATCCACAATGATTGAGGCGGCACTGGATAAAATTCTATTACGGAGGGAGTATTAAAAAACAGAACTTTTATTTGCAAATAATAATTACAATTCTAATAGTCTATGAACAAAACTAGAAGATCAAACCTTATAAATCCAATTTTTATGGCTGTGAGCAGTTCAATTCTAATTTTAATTTTTTCGTCATTTATCCACATCAATATTGAAGGCGCAATTTTACAGACCAACCCATTTTGGATGCCTCTGGAATTTGAAACTGGTAAAGGATATTTTAAGGCAAATGTATTCCTTAATGGATTGCAGAAAGACACAGGATTAATAAAAGTATGTGTTAGTCCAGAATCCTCGAGTCACAATTTGTGTCATTATATGAATGCTACCGAAGAAGAAGGACAGATTATATCTCCTTATGTTTCTGTGCACGCCGGGATCTACGTATTTCGTTCCTCCTTGGTGCCACCCGATACAAATGTTAATGTATGTGCTAGCATACTAAAAGATCAAAGAACTTTATGTAAATCTATAAGCAATACTGCAAAAGGAATGGAGCAAATGGTTGACCTTAACCTCAACAAATAAGCTCAGTTTCTGAAATGTATATTCTTTTGATAATATATACTCAATCCTGGAAAATTTGCCAGTACCAAACTTTACTACTTTACAGAATTATTATGTCAAATTAGAATAATAAAGCATATTTCCTACTGCGAATAATTGAACTCTTACTCAACTGCTTAAAATATTTAAAAATTTATGACTAAATGCTTCTTCACAATTGGTTAACTAAGATAATGGCAATTTGCTGGAAAAAGCTTATTTATTTAGGGTATATACATAGGCTATGAGCCCTGGTGAAAAAGATGAGTTCGGAGTAGAAAAAATATTTTCTGACGATACAACAAGACCAAAATTTGTCAAGTTCGATATTGGTAAGTGGGGAGAGAACAGTGGGGACAGAGAGCATATAGCACAACTACGCTATACTAGTTCAAAGGATGGTAAACCTACAAACTCCAAAAATTCGGTCGTTTCTACAAGATGGACGAAAAATGGTGAGGAATTAGTTGATCAAGAAGTGACAGGTTACTTCTATCTCCCAGAGATTGAACCAGAGGAAGATAAAGAAAAAAATATCAAATTTAAGCAGTGCGGAAAAGGATCTTCACTTACCTTTAAATTGCGTGGTGGAAAACATCCAAAGGCCAGTGGTGATCCTGATAGTGCCAAGTCCTACAATTTTGACTTTCAGTATAAAGGTGGGGATTGCAATAATTTCCAGAAAGAGTACCCTCATCCTGATTATTACAAAATGAGCGTAGACACCAAATTTAAGCTTAAAGATTTCATTGGGAAGTGGGTCGGCTATAAGGCGGTAACAATAAATCAAGGAGATAATGTTCGTTGTTTGGCCTTTGTAGATTATGGAAGTGAAGATAGAAAGAGAGAGGATGGGCCAGACCTAGAAAGACAGAATTGGAAAATATATTATGATGTCACAGATGATGGCGAGTTGGATAAAAAATATGAAATAAAAAGCCCAAAGGGAAAAAACTATTCAGAAGAAGAAGGAGTACCTAAACCTTATAAAACTCACTTTAAAGATAAAGTTACCCAGTTTCGCATGGATAGAATTGTTAAACCGGAAGCAAAATTTCTGTCTGCACGAAGCGTTTCAGCAGTGCTTATAGATGATGTGGTTAGCAAACATTTACCTTGAAATTCTGTAACCATGATTAAGAATGCTTTGGACTGAAAAAAGATAGGCTCATTCAGAATCAATTTTCTTCTTTCCTAAGCCCAAATTGATTATATTGGTATCCCAACAGCAATCCTAGGAATAAGGAACTAGAAAATCTTACTATGATCCATCTGAAATTTCAGATTCATCCCTTCCGGCATACTATATTTTGAGAAGTTATCTCGTTGGAACATTTCGTAGGAAGAGGTCAAACACTGGCAAAAGCTGAGTATATTAAATCTATTTTATCTCAATTAATATACATCATCAAACATCAAACTTCATTAGAAAATATTATTAGTATTAGAAAGTTACTAGTTCCTGATGGTAATAGATCTTAAAATACCTCATTCTGGAAAGCAAAGGGTGCTAGTATTTCAAGGCGGTGGCTCTTTAGGAGCTTATGAAGCTGGCGTTTATCACGTTTTATATCATTGGATTAAAAGAGGTCTACAGCAAGATGAAAATGTATTTGATATTATCGCAGGAACCTCAATAGGTGCTGTGAATGCATCTATACTAATTAATGAAGTTTTAGAAAAGAAAAAACAAGCAAAACATAATGAGGTTATGAAATATTGGGAAAATACACCTGAAAAACTGATTCAATTTTGGAAAACTGTATCAACATCCAATACTAATACCAATTTATGGGATCCTTGGAATATACCTGATTTTTATAGATCATACACAAAACATTTTTTGAACCTCAATTATGAAACGTATCTAAATGCCTTTCCCTTTCTTAGATATTGTTTACCGTCAGAAGAATCGTTTCGCAAATATTATCATACACAAATGGCTTTAGCAATAGGTGAGAAACAAATATTTCGTCCCGAATTCATATACCCTTTTCCCACCCCACTTTGGAACAAATTTTTTGATTACATTTCGCCAACCACAATGTGGTTCCAATATTCTAACCTTCCACTTAGACACAGCATTACAAACTCAGCGTCTATGTTAAAAGATGATGGCAGAAATGGCATCAAAACACAATACTCTGAAAAAGAGCCAAGATTACTCTTAATAGCCGTCGATATAAGTAAAGGAGAAACTAGAACATTCGATAGTTATAACGAAAATATCACTATAAATCATGTATTAGCCAGTGCCGCAGTTCCAAAACATTACTCATACGTAAATATTGGTGGTAACAAATATTGGGATGGTGGAATTTTAAGTAATACCCCTGTAAGAGAGGTATTGAGTGAACATAGTAAATTCTGGGCAGACAGATTAGGGTTAGGTTTAGGTTCTAAAATAGACTTTGAAAGTGAAAAAGAATGGTTTAAAAATGATAATAAAGATGAACAAAATAGAAATAAAAATAAAAAAATCCCAAAGCTAGAGCTGTGCATAGTAAACCTGTATCCCTCGGGAGAAAAGGGACAACAGATTCCCTCATTATATGATTATGATCTTACAAAAGACAGAGAGAATGATATAAGATTTCACGATAAGACAGATTATGATTTAAAACTTGCTAATGTAGTATCTGATTATATAGATTTTGTAGAGCGTATTGGGAAAATAGCCATTGAGGCAATAGAAGAGATTAAGGATAAAAATACTGTTGCTGAATTAAAAAATAAATTTATTGATGTTTTGAATAGACCACAAAGCACGCCTACTAGAAGTGATGAACTTCGCCATTATTATGATCTATTGAAAAAGAGGTCTGACATTGGAAGAACTATAAAAGTACAAAGACAAGACGATACAGATACTATTGCAAATAAATTCTTAGATTTCTCTCCTGAAACTATCTCTAGTTTAATTGAACAAGGGATTTATGACGCGCTATATACTCTTTACCATCATGAGGATACTGATAAGCAAGTATTCTACGAATGGTTAAATAAGTATATGGAAGAAATAAAGAAACAAGATATTAGAACCAGTTTTAAAATTTAAAGAAACAGAAAGATTATGGAATCTTAATATTCGCATCCTCTCCTGAGACGGTCTTGTATAATTTAGAAATCAACGCCTTCATTAGATCTGCCGATCTGGCTATTGGCATATAAAATATGGAAAACAATCCTATTTAAAGTTTAGTCGCATTATTTTATTTGCTGTATCCTTTTGAAGATTATAATAAGTACTTGATTAGACTCAAAATTCTGTAAATGGTAACTGTATGTATTGCTTAATTATAGAAGGGCTACTAAAATGAATTTTCACTGATTACTTCAATTCCAAATATTGTATTCCATCTTATACATTCTCAATTCAAACTCAAAAAGTTAGTCCGTATAATTTTCCCTATGAACAATCTACGATGGCAGAGCTCTCCACATTTCCAGTCCAGAGTTGTATGAAATTGGAAAAGATTTTCGCTGGATTTGATACCATAACTAATGGAGCTTCAATAGTTGTAGTTAACTCTTAATTAAGTATCGTAGCTGGTGGGAAATTTTAGGCCTGGGGCAACAGGTTGTACGCTAAGTTAAGGATCTGCGGTTTCATCTTTTTCTATTTTTTTAGGGCATAAATCGTAAATTTCTTGGCGTAGTGATCGAATAGAGGTTCTGAGGTCATATTATGAAGTGTTTTTAGCAAGCCTATATGCATGAAGTGGTAATTATTTGTTGAGTAGGTATGAAAATGATCAAAATATGACCAATCGCCAGTATCGTAACAGTCCATATAATTCTTGAGATAATTTATGCCTTTTGCAATTACCCTTCCAACGACTGGGTTATGGGTATAATCATAGTACTTTTGTAGTGCAATTGTAGCAAACATGTGTACATTCAAAATATCGGTACGGTGATAGGCGGGCTTAGCCAACTCCTCAAAAATTAATGAATGGTGATCAATTCTTACACTGACGCCGCCATTATTGTAGTCTGTTAAGAATGCTCCAAAGCTTTTATTCGCAGCTTGAATGTATTTACTATCATTAGTTAACTTGTGTGCGTACATCAATACTACCATTCCCTGTGCTTGCGCTAGAGCAGATGCATAAGGAGGATTAAGACACCGGTAGTAAGGCCATGGAAAGGAGTATTCCCACAATGAGTAATTTCCTTTCTCTGAAGCATGATCTATCAGGAAATCTGCCGAGTTAATAAGATATCTCTTCGCAGTAATATTGCCGGTCGCTGAATATAAATCATAATACTTTATGGCTTGATCCTCCATCATTACTGGATTGTATACAATTCCTATATTCCCGCCATAATCCATCATTAATATACCATTACTGTCTACTAGTGACCGATGTTCAGGGCTAACTATTACTTTTTTACATGTTTCTTTGCTGGCTCCGTATATTTGGACTTTTCCTGAATCGACGGATGAAAAAACTAATGTGACAGTCAAAGAGGTTATCACAAGTACCTTAATGCTAGTAAGTATCAATATTAAAAACAGGTGTGGCGCCTTCTATTAAAGCAATTATGACACTATTAGTTACTCGGGCTCAAGACTTCCGTTCCGAGCTTATCTCGTCAGGAATTAGTCAATAATTTTCATTTCTCATGTGAGAAATAATGTTTCCTCAGATATTACCAAAATACTAATTTATAAGTTCTTTTTTGAGCACCAAGATTAAAAGATATCATAAAGATTCGAATAAAAGATGGATTACGATTTGGAACAATTATCTAAAGCGAATAAGATTGCTTTATAGAATCACAGTAGTGATATTAGTTTGGAAAATTAACAATCCTCTAGAAAATAACTCAATACGTTCCTATCCACCAGTTACATCAGCATTTTGAAGAAATTAACCGCCCAGTAGAAATCAAATTAATATACTAGGGTCATTAGTTACGATAAAATACGCTCTCTTTCTGGTACTTATCTTGCAATCTTTTGTTTATCTCAGCCCTGATTATTATCTACAGGTAATCTCAATCTTTCTTGCAATCTTTTGTTTATCTCAGCCCTGATTATTATCATTAAGTTCTTCTCGTTATCGATAGCCTCAGTCGATAGTATTAGAGGTTTAAGGTTCTCAAGAGCAGTCCTGCTCCAAGTCTCGACGTCACCTACATTGGGATCAAACGCTGAATCGACTGCTGTAGATGCAATTTTTGGAATAACGTCTAGCATCTCTTTTTGATAATCATTTTTGAGGTTGGTCCTCAAGTCTTTTAGAAGTCTTTGCATTGAAGACTCTGTAATATTTTTTGCAAAGTCTCTGAATTCCTTATTTTCTTTGAGCTTCATAGCAAATTCATATCCCTGATCCCTCAATTCATTTTGGAATTCTTGAGGGATGTGACCTTGGCTTAGCTCATTCCAGTATCTATCAATATTTTCGGGATGATCCCTCATTGTAGTCCAGCTGTCCTTTGCAAGCTTACTGAACCTATCAGTAACAATATCCCTGAACATAGCTTCCTGTTGGTCGGTAACGGGAATGCCTCTGCTTCTCATCCATTGAACAAGTGCAGAAACCCCTAGTGCCAAGATGGAACCCACAATTGCAATAGTTTCGTTTACAACTGCATTTAGCCAATCAGACCCAATATTTGGCAGTGGGGCAGTCTTATTTGTGGAAGTATTATCTTGAGCAAATGAGAAATTAATTGTAGATATGAAAACAAAGACCGTTAAAGCAATAATCATACTCTTCTTGTTCACAAATGATAGCATTGATTTTTGGGCTTTCATTATGCGTGTAGATATCATGGATGTACTTATCTGTTTCTCTATTTTACAACAGCGTAAGTATTAAGCGGCTTCTACAATAAATAATTGAGTTCAGAGTCCAAGGTTCACTCCATTGAATTTACTGAAAGCATTCTGACGATAATTCAAATATAATTATACATGCACCATCAAGGAGAATTGGTAAGGCAAGCTTTGATAAATTAATAATCTCATTTTAGTAACTGGTTTCCTGCAATTTCAATATAGGATTATAGGTCACTCGGGGCAACTCAGTCTGCGAGTAAGTCCTCCGAACTAAATCAGCTTTATCCGTGGAACCTTTAGGTCAATTAATTCGTCACAAAGAATCGAATTAGGTTGCTCCGTCTACCAAGTTCCTAACACTATGGGATCTTCCGTATAATGGATTGTAAGACCATTCGGATCTTCTTTACTTACATCACTTTTGATACCAAACTCCTTATGACCGGCAAAGGAACCGGTATCAAGAACAAGATAAAACCTAATTTTGTGACCTTGATATTGGGTCGTAAGTACATCCACCGTGTAATAATTGTCTCTCCCAAAAAGCGGCGTACTAGTAAGGATATTGTCATAAACCTTTCCTCCTTGCATATATTGTTGGGCGTACAATCCTATAATTCCAGAAGAGTACTTTCTTAATTCAAAACAAGTGTGCCCCGGGACTGTGTGAAGCCAGCCATTCTCAGCAGTTAGTTTGAAAAACCACGATTGGCACTTAAATGGAATTAGAACATTGTAGTCTGGCGATGAAGGCTCTGGCTCGGCGGGGTACGTCCCTGTCGTTGGGAGGTGTGGTGCTAATGGCCCTGTGTTGGTGGATTGTGTGCCTGTCGTTGGTTGAGATGAGGATGGCGATGCAATGCATACAAAATGCTCAATATACTGCTCAGCATTTGATTTGCTGTGGAATCGGTCTGCAACGTTAACACCATCGCTGTCAACTATCTTAAACCCATTTGGGTCCTTTTTCATTGGGACTACTTTCCATGTTTGCGGATCTGTATTTGCCCCGTGCTTCGGCTGCGGTCTTCCATCATCTGGTAATTGTGGACAAGATTCTGATGATTGGCCTGCTACTACTGGAAGAACATGTTCAGATGTATCCATGGTAACGAACGACAAGATAAAAATAACAAAGCCTAAAGCAATAATAGTGAACCATAAACTATTACTTTGAACACTCTTCCATCCATTTATGGGACCATCTGAATGTCTTTTATGATCTGCAACCATTTATAGATAACCTTAATTTTAGCTTGCTTTTAAATAATACTACCATTACAAAAACTGATGATTGAATAAGGCCTCTATTACGAAGGAAATTACTGCAAGGGTAAAATAGAATTTAGAATCCGTCGTTTACTTATCCAAATCCCACATATTTTAATTCTGTTTCTCGTTAATTAATTAAGTAGCGCAGAATTAATTTAGATTAGCATAAGCTTATGAAAGTTAAATTCTAAATTCTAATTAAATAGCATTCACTTCCACAACTAGGGCTCGTCAATTTAGAAAATAGTCCCAGATAATGATTTTCCTATTGGTGTACAAAAATAGGTTACTGATACCTTCAAGAACAAGTTGTCTGATATCTGCACAACATTGTTATAGATTAGTACTAACGAGTATAGTTGGAACAAAATAAATTTAGACTGCAATATCATTTGTATTTATAGGCAAATTCTGTTTTTGTTCTTGAAGCAGAAAGATCTGCTATTTCCGTACTTTGTAACGCAGTGTAAAATTCATAAGTATTTTTCACGATATAGTAAGGAAATTCCTCAATTAACATTTTATCTTTGTTACCATTATTTAGTGAAGATATATTTCGTTTTAATGCCGAATAGGAGTAAGTAAATTCTACGATGACTGGTAATTTTTTATCCTTTGGTGAATACCAAAAATTTAGAAATAAGTTGACTTTATTATCATCTTTGTCTTGTCCATTTTTTTCATTGTAGGCGACCTTGCCTAGTTTGACTGAAATTTCATCTGCCTCAAAATTGTTTACCTTCAGTAATTTTCCATCTCCTAAATCATACGATCTTAATCCTCGAAATTCCGATTTAAGATCCTTAATGCTTTTGAGGTTTGGTTTTTGGTCTTGATCAAAGTTGAGTGAAATGGAAAACTTACTCACATGTGGGGCGATTATATCTTCTTCAAATTTAAGTTCATGAGTATTTGAATCAGAAAGGTTGTATGCAGATGATATGTATCTATCAGGATGTCTACACTTGAGCGTTATATTATATTTTGGCGGCTTATTATCCTCTCTTATTCTCAAAAAGAAATTTTTTGAGTGTAATCTGAAATCTGGAGTATCCAGAAAATATGTCCTCCTATATTTTAATTTTAGTTCTGACTCGTCTGATTTAAATTTACCATTTAATTTCTTAATTTCATTATCAATCAGCCTTTGGACCTTTTTAATGCCCGCATTAATGTCGATGAATATTTCTGGTTTAACTATTAATTTAAACTCTCTTGAATCTAATGATCTATTCAATATGTGAACATTCACATCGTATTATAAAAGCTGATAGAACTCGCGCCGTTAATACAATGTAACGTAAGAGGGAGGATTCGTAAAGAATCTATCGAATAAGATTGTTATGAAAAAATATTTTTCGGCGCCGAAAAATCATGGGAGTATTATCCAAAATGCAAAGCAATTCAAGATAGTAAACATGACATACCTTAGTACAAAAAACTTTAGCTAGCAACATAATTCTAAATTTAGAAGAAAATTTCTTTTCAGCCAAATTTGAGATTGACTTATCAGTTATTTTTGTAATTCGTGAGTGCTTAAAGAAAACTTGTCCTGAAATATCATTAAACTGATAGTGCTGTTTGATTGCATTTGAAATCAAAAAAGGTCTACTCCGGTAAGCTGTGACTTGATAGTACCTGTCATTGGTGATATTATGATTATTCAAGATGGTAAAGAAAAACCACACAATAGTCAGGATCAATATGACCTATAGTTCTTATTGAAGTTGACAGAGCCTAAAAATAATTGTTCTATCTATCGTAAATTATTGATAGTGTTAAAAAAAATGATTTTATACATGAGTTTATTTTACTAAAACCAGGACAAATATGATAGAAATCCTGTCTTTTTAGGTACAATTTATATGATTGTGGTTCTCTTATCTAGTAGCGTGGGTATGTTAGCCCAAGATAAAGCTGGATATATCAGAACAATTTTCCCTATTGACCAGTAACTCGATGTGACAACGTGATATGAATTTGGAAACGATGTTAAACTTTAAGCAAGTTGGCCAAACAAAATCTTGATAATAATAGATAGAAGGGTTTAATACTCTTTAGTTCTATGGGAACTATAAGATGGTAGCACCGGTCGCTCAATTCAAGGATGCCTCTGGTAAAATCTCTGTTGGCGTATTTACGCATACAACCTCAACTCCGCCAGGAAAATTCAATAGTGCCGTGATAGAGATACCCGATGAGTGGGTCTGTATCGGAGGAGGGGGAACAGGCTCGGAAAGTCCTGCTCGGTTTTTAACCGCTTCAATTCCATCTGGTAAAAATGGATGGACTGTTTCTTCGGTAGATCGTGATTCATCCACTTCTAACTCCATAAATCTAACCGTTTACGCTTTGGGGCTACAAATATCAGGCATGTCTGTAGAGGACTTGAGGAGTAACATATCGTCCAAAGGAGACGGAAGTGAAGGATTATCAATGTCTGTTTCAATCGATCCTAAATTCTCACTCTTAGGTGGGGGATTTCAAACAGCATGGGAGGAGGATCCCCTAACGGCTGGAATGATAGTTACCGAATCATTCCCTGATTCAAGTCTCTCGTGGAGAGCAGGATCCTTTGATTTTGATGATCATAATCATGATGCAATTAACGTATGCGCTTTTGGTATTAAGACCGATCTTAAAGTAGGGAACAAGTCTATTGGGAGAATTGTTTCTACATTCAATAGAGAATACTCTGGTGCCGCTGATGCTTTAGATGGGTTCGCACTGTGCGGTGGTGGAGCAGAGTGCCCTCTTAACGATTGCATATGGGATTTATCGCCGTCGACGGATTCCAACTATCCATCATTTACTGCAAAGTCCAAGAAAGTTCAAAATGATCACCGACAAATCACAAATAGTTACGCGATCGGAATTCAATTGTTACCACTGTAAATTTCTTACTAAATAGATTTCCTTATATATCGTTAGTTGATAAGGAGAAACTCAACTCATATTTCATTATAAGGAACATTTTTAATAGTACTGAATAGGAAATTTCAAACAACGTCAAAAATATAATTAGATTCATATTTTCTTGTCATAAGGAGTAATAGGGTCCACTTAATGAAAATTTTTTGTCAGCCTACGATGTGATTTGGAATAAGTAACAAACATATGTTACTAGTATGAGGAACAATATATTAACGGATCTGAAAAAGTGGTTAGTTTTCAAGGAAAATAAACTTAATATTTTCAACACGACACGTGATGAAACAATCAGATTTATGAAAAGATAGTAATTGCAGGATTTGAAAGCAGCCGCTGCATTGTTAAGGGTTCGAACGAATTGAGCTCAATGTAATATGGCATGTAATGTAGCATTAATTTTCTTGGCTAATTAGATAAGTAATTGGTAGTAAATTATCTAATAAGAACGAATAAAAATTCAGAATCGGCTACCAAAAAGGTTTTATATTTTGAAGAGTATAGGTGCTCACGAAATCTAAAATAGACGATCTTGAGAAATTTTACGAACTTAGCATTCTTCTAACAAAAAAGAGCTTAATGTCGAATACAATATTCGTCATCGAGTTTGGGCTGAATAGAGGCATGTGGAATGAATGCTTCTTTTTCAGTTATCTTCTTTTGGTAACTTTCACGAACTTCGAGAATTATAGTTCAACAATCCTACGACTAGTAAGAGGCGAGAATAAATGACTGGCCCCATCATTATCGAAGTCAAAGTTACACCTGTCCTTCGAGCCTTCGGGCCTGCTGATAACTTAAGCGGAAAAACCAAATTAAGCGTTCGTAGCAAAAACGCGCCCAGTGGCGCTCAATTGCGGTGGAGCGTTCCTTCGTCGGAAGCTGGGAGATTCACAATTACGCAGCACATGGTCGCTGATGTTAGTGAGGTTGAAATATCTGGCATTAGACCAGGACACTCTAATATTGATGTCGAACTAATTAACGGTGGAGTAAAGCTCGCTAGTGTAAGATATCAATTATCCATTCCTCAATTCGTAACAGTTGATGACAATAACGCCGAATTTCAAAAATTTATTACGACAAACAATTTTCAGGCAATCGCAGAATCAATTCTAGACGAGACACGTGATGTAATTAATCACCTACTCTCAGAAGCGAACGTACGATTGTTGTGGGCATCAAAGGGACAGGTAAAACCAGCGCATGTTCCCCAAAGTTTCATCACAACGCTTAGTATAGACAATAGACCTCCATTAGGCGACCTCAATTATGGATCGTCCGATCCAGGACCTGCATCAGGTGGAAATGTTGGTGATACTGCTTTTGGTGAAATAGTAACAATCTGGCCTGCCTCATATCTAGACACTCGCTCAGGTGGCGATATAGATGAGAATACTAATCAACTCGTTATTGCTATTAATAGTATTCAGGCGTCAAACCCCGATTTTGAACAGTGGGCAATCAAGATTTTTGGTAGGCTTATCGGTGAAACGATATCTCATGAGTTGTTCCACACTCTTTTACCAGTAGCTTTTAATCACAACGTTGATGCGCATGGAGTTGAGATCAACACAGGGGAAATCATGGATGCAGGTAGATTTCGTACTTTCCAAGAACGTACTGGAATTGAACCTTTAACTGCGACTTTTCTTCCCAGTACGATCCTCCAAAATTTGGTTGACCACGGGATAGGAACAATAGATAGACTTGGTGTTAATCACAGACATGATCTCGAAAAAAACTTCCCAACTCCAACAGCTCCTCTATTCACTGGAAAGTTTGATGAAGGTAGCCCAGAGCCAGAGCCAGAGCCAGAGCCAGAGCCAGAGCCAGAGCCAGAGCCAGAGCCAGAGCCAGAGCCAGAGCCAGAGCCAGAGCCAGAGCCAGAGCCAGAGCCAGAGCCAGAGCCAGAGCCA
>Ga0111539_10007667_pt1 | contig 13792 bp, 9 predicted proteins | sample RhiMethybrSRZTD1_FD_79667 | JGI IMG/M metagenome (GOLD analysis project Ga0111539, IMG submission 79667) | Populus rhizosphere microbial communities from Tennessee, USA - Rhizosphere MetaG P. TD hybrid SRZTD1 (version 2) (version 2) | ecosystem: Host-associated > Plants > Roots > Rhizosphere >...
CGGCAGCACTTCGCTCCGCGAGGCGCTGCCTTGGAGCCGATCCGCAAGCGGATCGGCGCCCCTGAGCCGATGGGTGACCTCGCTGCGCTCGGTCACCGCGCCAGCACCCGGCTCATGTCGCGGATCGCGCGGGCGGTGCCGCGCACGGTCCCGGTGACCTTCGAGCGGGTGCCGGCCGCGCGCGGGTGGTACGCGACGTCGACCTCCATCACCGGCCAACCGGCCCGACCGACCGCCACCAGCAGTTCCAGCGGGTACCCGAAGCGCCTGTCGCGCAGGTTCAGCGCGAGCAGGTCGGCGCGGAACGCAGCGCGCATCGGGCCGATGTCGTGCACCGGCAGGCCGGTGGTGCGCCGCAGCCGCCACGCCAGCACGGCGTTCGCCAGCCGGGCGTGCGCCGGCCATCCGGCTCCGCGGGTCGGGCGCCGGCGGCCGACGGCGAGCATCGCCGCGCCGCCGCGCACCGGATCCGCCACGCGGGGCAGTTCGGCCGGGTCGAACGAGCCGTCGGCGTCCATCACGCAGACGACGCCGTCGGCCGGGTCGGCGGCCAGGATCCCGGCGTGCACGGCCGCGCCGTACCCGGGTTCCGGCACCGCCACGACGCTCGCGCCGTGCGCGCGGGCGACCTCTGCCGAGCCGTCGGTCGAGCCGTTGTCGGCGACGATGACCCGGTAGCCGGCCGGCATCCGGGCCAGCAGGGCGGGCAGCGCCGGTGCCTCGTCGCGGCAGGGCAGCACCACATCGGTCATGGGGCGAAAGCTATGCGCCCGCCGGCCGCGCAGCCCTTACGAGCCGGAGACAAGGTATTACCGAACGGTGACGTGCCTCGTCCACGGGCGGTGCGCGTGCCTACGGTCGGAGCCGTGACCCGCGTACTCCTCACCGGCGGCGCCGGCTTCATCGGCTCGGCGATCGCCGAGGCGCTGTCGGGATCGGATGTGTCCATTGTGGATGCCGGCCACCCGGCGGCACACCGTCGACCGTTACCGTCCACAGTGGCCGGTCACCCGGTGCGCGCCGCCGACCTGCGCGACCCGGACGCCGTCGCCGACGCGGTTCGCGGCGTCGACGTGGTGGTGCACCAGGCGGCGCTGGTCGGCCTCGGCACCGACCTCGAGGACCTGCCGGAGTACGTCGGCTGCAACGACCTCGGCACGGCGGTGCTGCTGGCCGCGATGGCCCGCCACGGCGTGCGTCGGCTGGTGCTGGCGAGTTCCATGGTGGTCTACGGGGAGGGTGTGTACGCGTGCGACCGGCACGGCGCGGTGCGGCCCGCCGCCCGGGCCGAGACCGACCTGTGCGCCGGCCGCTTCGAGCCGGGCTGCCCGCTGTGCGGCGCGCCGCTGGCACCGTCCCTTGTGGACGAGTCGGCGCCGGTGGACCCGCGCAGCGTCTACGCGGCGACCAAGGTCGCCCAGGAGCACCTGAGCGCCGCCTGGGCCCGGCAGACCGGCGGGTCGGTGGTGGCGCTGCGGTACCACAACGTCTACGGCCCGGGCATGCCGGCCGACACGCCGTACAGCGGCGTCGCGGCGATGTTCCGCTCGGCCCTGGCCGCCGGCCGGGCGCCGCGCGTGTTCGAGGACGGCGGCCAGCGGCGCGACTTCGTCCACGTCCGCGACGTCGCGGCGGCCAACCTCGCCGCGATCGACGCGACGGCGCGGGCACCGGGGTGGCGGGCGTACAACGTCGCGTCCGGCGCACCGGCCACGGTGCTCGAGATGGCCGGCGCGCTGGCCCGGGCGATGGACGGCCCGGCCCCGGTGGTCACCGGCGAGTTCCGCCTCGGCGACGTGCGGCACGTCGTCGCGTCACCGGCCCGCGCCGCCGCCGAACTCGGCTACCGCGCCCGGATCCCGTTCGCGGCCGGCGTCGCGGAGTTCGCCAGTGCGCCCCTGCGCGTCTGAAGTCCTCGCTTCGACGGGTGCCGGCCGGCGGGCCGACGTGTCCGCGGCGCTGGTGCCGGTGGGGCTGTTCGTGGTCGCCGCGGTCACCGGTGCGGCGCTGGGGTTGACCGGGCGTCCGGTCGGCGCCGGCGCGGCACCCGTCTTCGCGAACTGGCTGCCGCACGTGGGCCCGGGCACGCCGGTGGCACTGGCCGTCGCGGCGGCCGTCGTCTGGCAGGGGCCGCGCCTCGCGGCCGCCCTGCGCTGGCGGACCCTGCTCGCGGCCGGCTACGCCACGGCCGTCGCGTGGACGCTCGGCCTGGCGCTCGTCGACGGCTGGCAGCGCGGTCTCGCCGGGCGGCTGACCACCCGGCACGAGTACCTCAGCGAGGTGGCCGGCGTCACCGATGTGCGGGCCGTGCTGCGCGGGTTCGCCGGCCGCATCCTCGACCTGCAGCCCGACTCGTGGACCACGCACGTCGCCGGGCACCCGCCGGGAGCCCTGCTCGTGTTCGTCGCGCTGGACCGGATCGGGCTGGGCGGCGGCGGGTGGGCGGCGTCGGCCTGCGTGCTCGTCGGGGCGTCGATCGCGGTCAGCGTGCCGGCGACGGTACGGCTGCTGTGCGACGAGGCGGCGGCGCGGGCCGTCGTCCCGTTCGCCGTGCTGTTCCCGGGCGCGGTGTGGATCGGCGCGTCGGCCGACGGCCTGTTCGCGGGCGTGACGGCGGCCGGGGCCGCGCTGGTGGCGGTGGCCGCGCGCCGCGGAGCCACGGCGGCCGGCCTGATGGGCGGGGCGCTGCTCGGGTTCGGCGCGTACCTCTCGTACGGCCTGGTGCTGATGCTGCCCATCGCGCTCGTTGTGGCGGGACGGCACGTGCGGGCCCTGCTGTACGCCGCGCTCGGGGCGGCCGCCGTGGCAGCCTCCTTCACCGTCGCGGGGTTCTGGTGGCCCGACGGGTACCACCTGGTGGTCCAGCGCTACTACCAGGGGATCGCGAGCGACCGTCCGTACGGCTACTGGGTCTGGGCGAACCTGGCGTTGATCGGCGTCTGTGCCGGTCCGGCCGCCGCGGTGATCGTGCGACGCGCGGCCACCGCCCGCCTCCTCCTGCCCCTGGCCGCGCTGGCGGCGATGCTCGCGGCCGACGCCTCCGGCCTGAGCAAGGCAGAGGTGGAGCGCATCTGGCTGCCGTTCGCGGTGTGGCTCGTCGCGGGCGCGTCGTTGATCCCCGTGCGGGACCGCCGCCCCTGGCTGGCCGTCCAGGCGGCCACGGCACTCCTGATCAACCACCTGCTCCTGACAACCTGGTGAGCCCCGCTCAGCTTGCCCGGATCGCGGCCGATGGGACACGTGTGAACCGCGACGCGAGGCTCACCGTCCCCGGTCGGGACGGGGTGCCCACGGCACGCGCGGCGACCCCGGTCGACACCGGCACCACGATCGCCGGCTACCAGGTCCTCGAGGAGTTGGGCCACGGCGCCGCGGCCACCGTCTACCGGGTCCGGCCGCCCGGTGCCGGCGCGGCCGAGTACGCCCTCAAGATCCTCGACGAGAGCGGTGCCGCGGAGGCCGGCTCGCCGCTCGTGGCGTTCCGACGCGAGGCGGCGCTGCTGGCCGGCGTCAACCATCCGGGCCTGCCACGCATCCACGAGGTCGGCAACCTCGACGGCCGGGCCTACCTCGTCATGGACCTGGTCGACGGTGAGCCGCTCGGCGACGTCCTGCACCGCGGTCGGCTCGCGCCGGAGCGCGTCGTCCGGCTGGCGATCGACGTCGTCGAGCCGCTGGCGGCCGTGCACCGGATCGGCGTCGTCCACCGCGACGTCAAGCCCGACAACATCATGGTGTTGCCGAGCGGGACGGCACGGCTCATCGACTTCGGGCTGGCCGCCCGACAGTCCACCCAGCGGGCGGACGCCGCCGTCGGCACCCTCGCCTACTGCCCGCCCGAGCAGGCCGGCACGCTCAAGCGGCCGGTGTGCAACCGGTCCGACCTGTACTCCGTAGGCGCGGTGCTGTTCGAGTGCCTCGCCGGCCGGCCGCCGTTCCCTACGCAGGACGTCACCGAACTGCTGCGGATGCACGCGCTCGCCCCGGTTCCCGACCTGCGGGCGCTGGCTCCCGGCGTCCCGGACGCGCTCGCCGACCTTGTCGCGACCCTGCTGGCCAAGGACCCCGACGACCGCTACCAGAACGGCGAGGAGCTGCTGGCCGACCTGCGCCGGCTGGCCGAGGCGCCGGAGCGCCCCTTCACGATCAGGTCCGGTTCCGACGCGGCGGCCCGCGACCCGCACCAGCCGCTCGCCGGCCGGGCCGCCGAACTGGCCCGCCTGAGCGCGCCGTGGGAGGCAGCCCGCGGCGGCAGCGGCGGCGTCGTCGTGATCCGCGGCGGCGCGGGCGCCGGCAAGAGCCGGCTCGCCGCCGAGGTCGCCCGCACCGCGCGCGCCGACGGCGCGCTCGTGCTGTGGGGCAAGAGCTCGGTCGACGACGCGGTGCCGCTGGCCCCGCTGCGCGACGCGATCGACGGGTACCTGCGCGACGTCGAGCGGCTGCCGCCCGCGCGGCGCGGCGACATCCGCGCGCAGCTCGCGGCCTGCGCCGGCGACGCGGCACCGCTGCTCGGGACGCTGTCTCCCGCGCTGGCCGAGGCGCTCGGGTCGAGCCGGGCCGCCGACGCGGACGCCGACCGCCAGGACCAGTTCACGCTCGCCCTCGCCGGCTTCCTCACCGCGCTCGCCCGCCGGTTCGGCGCGCTGCTGCTCGTGCTCGACGACGTGCAGTGGCTCGATCCGGGCACCAGCCGGGTGCTCGCCCGCCTCTCCGACGACCTGCGCGGCGCGCCGTTGCTCGTGCTCGCCACGGCGCGCGACGACGAGGACAGCGCCGCGGCCACGAACGCCGTCGTGGCCGCGCTGAGCGGCACCCCGGCTGTGGACCTGACGCTCGGTCCGCTCACCGACGGTGGCATCGCCGAGCTCGTGGGCGCGCTGCTGCCCGGCATCGACGTGGACGCCCGGCTGGTGCGGCTGCTCGGCTCGCGCGGCAAGGGCAGCCCGTTCGTCGTCCAGGAGTACCTGCGCGCGATCGTCGACGCCGGCCTGCTGCGGCCGAACTGGGGCACCTGGCTGCTCGACGACGACGGCCTGGCCGCCCTCGAACTGCCCAGCGACGCGCTGGGCCTGGTGCTCGCCCGGGTCGGCGGGCTCGGCCCGGGGGTGCGCACGCTGCTGGCGACGGCGGCCGTCGCCGGCACCCGGTTCCGGCCGGACCTGATCGCGGCGGTCCACGGCGTCGAGCTGGCCGACGTGCTGGCGGCGCTGCTGGACGCGGCCGCGCACGGGCTGATCGAGGCCCGCTCGGCCGGCGAGTACGCGTTCCTGCACGACCGCATCCGCGAGGCGCTGCTGGAAGACGCCGACGCGCAGCGGTTGCACGCCCGGATCGCCGCCGGCCTCGAGGCCCTGCCCTCGGCCGGCAACCCGGCCGAGCACGTCTACGAGGTGGCCCACCACTACATGTCCGCCGGCCCGCTCGCCCCGCCGGATCGCGCGCTGGAGGCGTGCCTCACCGCTGGCGAGCTTGCGCTGCGCGACTACGCACCGGCCAAGGCCGTGACGCTGCTCGACCACGCGATGACCCGCACCGGCACCCCGGACGCCCGCCTGCTCGGCCTGCTGGGCACCGCGCTCAAGCAGACCGGCGCGTTCGACCGGGCCGCCGAGGTCCTCGAGCGGGCGCTGCGGGCGGAGCCCGACCGCTTCGCCCGGGCCCGGATGTTCGTGCTGCTGGCCGACGTCCACCGGGCCGTCTGGCGCACTGACGCGGCCCGCGACGCGGTGCGCCGCGGTCTCATCGAGATGAAGGCCAGGCTGCCCCGCAACCCGGCGGTCCTGACCGTGACCACGGCGCTGATGTTCGTGGCGGCGGTGCTGATCCGCTGGACCGGGCTCGGCCTCACCGCGGAGAAGCAGCGCCGCCGCTGCGAGATGATCGCGGCGCTGCACGAGGCGGGCTCGTACGTCGGGGTGCTCAGCCTGCGGCAGGACCTCGTCGTCATGCACAACATGCACGCGCTGTACTGGGGCAACCGACTCGGCGAGGGCGAGCAGTACGCGCGCAGCGTCGGCGCCTTCGCGTTCCTGTGCGGAATCCTCGGCCTGCGGCGCGTCTCGGCCGCCCACTTCGCCCGCGCCGAGGCCGACCGGTCGACGAGCGACCCGGTGGTGCGCGCCGTCCTCGCCCACTACGGCGCCGCCGCGAAGTACCTGGGCTACCAGGACGACGGCGAGGCGTGGCAGCGCGCGGTCGCGGAGCACGGCCGGTGGATGGAGGTGGGCGCGTACTCCGACGCGCTCACCGGCCTGTTCGTCGACGCGCTGGCCCACGGCCGCACGCGGGAGGCGGCGCGCTGGTGGGAACTCGGCCGCCGGCGCCTGTCGCTCAACGCGTCCAGCTCCACCTCGCTGATGGTCTCCGCACCGTTGCTGCGCTCGATGAGCGGCCGGCACGCCGAGGCCGCCGCCGCGCTGCGGCGGGTGCGCACCGAGCACATCACCGAGCCCGGGTTCGGCATGATCGTGCAGCTGCACCTCGCCGAGATCTCGATGCTCATCGAGCAGAACGAGACCGGACCGGCGCTCGACCGCCTGCTCAAGCGGTTCGCCGCGCTGCGGCTCAAGCAGGCCCTGATGCTCCGCCCCCATCGCACGGTCCACTTCAAGATTGCGATGGGCCGGCTCGCGCAGGTGCGCGCCGCGTCGGACGCCGACCGGCCGGAGCGGCTGCGCCAGGCCCGTGCCGCCGTCGCCACGCTGCGCCGCTTCCGCCGGCACCCGACCCACGTTGCGCGGGAACGGATCGCGCGCGCCGACCTGCTGGTGCTCGAGGGCCGGCCGGGCCGGGCGATGCGGCTGCTGGAGCGCAACCGCACCGGCTTTCGCCCGGACGCGCCGTTGTTCGCCTACGAGACCGCCCGCATCCGGGCCCGCGCGCTGGTCGCGCTCGGCCACGCCGACGAGGCCAACCGCCAGGCGCTGTTCGCGCTGTCGATCGCTGAGCAGGAGGGCTGGGCGCACCGCGGCAGCTGGATTCTGACGGAGTTTCCGGACCTGCGCCGGCGGGCACGCGCGTCGCGGACCTCGCTGTCGCTCGGCGCCGCGCGCGGCGACAGCCTGGCGACGCGCGACGTGCAGCGCCAGCGGCTGCGCGCGCTCGAAGAGGTGGGCGTGGCGGCGTCGCGCGTGCTCGACCCGGACGAACTGGCCCGCATCGCGCTCGACGAGACCATCCGGATCCTGCGCGCCGACCGGGCCTACCTGTTCCTCACCACGGAGGACGGCGACCGCCTGGTGCCGCACCTCGGCCGCGACGCCGCCGGCCACGACGTCGGCGAGCTGACCGGCTACAGCGCGAGCCTCGTCGAACGCGTCCGCGAGACGCGCGAGCCGTTGGTGGTGACCGGCACCGAGGAGGGCGCCGCCCTCGGCGCGCAGAGCGCGGTGCTGCACGGCCTGCGCTCCATCATGGTCGCGCCGCTGCGCCTCGAGGACAGGTTGCTCGGCGTCGTGTACCTGGACAGCCAGGTGGCCAAGGGCATCTTCACCGCCGACGACGCGGGCATCCTGATCGCGTTGACCAACCACGTCGCCACGTCGCTGGAGACGGCGCGCGCCGCGCAGTTGCAGATCTCCGTGCAGACGGTGCGGCGCCAGCGCGACCTCGCCGAGCAGTTGCGGGCCGCGTTCAAGACGATGAGCGACACCCTCGAACCGGACAAGGTGCTGATCCGGCTGATGCGGGAGGCCCGGACCCTGCTCGACACCGACCGCGCGTGGCTGCTGACCTCCGACGAGCACGGCGCGCCCACGCTGACCGAATCCGGCTTCTACGGGGAATCGGCGCGTCCCGTCGTCGCGGACCATGCCACGACGGCGCTGCTGGCGCGCAGCGATCCGCTCGCGGGCGCGGACATCGCGATCCCGAAGGCGATCGCCGACCGGCTGCCGGGCGCGCGGGCCTGGCTGGTGCTGCCGCTGCGGTCGCGGACCGCGGCGATCGGCGCGCTGATCCTCGCGTCCACCGACGCCGACGGCCTGGCGGGGCAGAGCGAGGTGGCCGCGGCGCTCGTGGAGCAGGGCCTCACCGCGTACGACAACGCCAGCCTGTTCGCCCGGGTGCAGAACATGGCCGTCGTCGACGAGTTGACAGGCATCGCGAACCGCCGGCGCTTCCTGGAGATGGCCGAGCGCGACGTCGACGCGGCGGCCCGGCACGGGCGTCCACTCGCCGCGATGATGGTCGACATCGATCACTTCAAGAGCATCAACGACACCTACGGGCACCCGACCGGCGACGACGTGATCCGCACCGTGGCCGCACGGCTCGCCGCCCAGGCGCGCCGCACCGACCTGCTCGGCCGCTACGGCGGCGAGGAGTTCGTCCTGCTGCTGCCCGAAACGGCGACGCGTACCTGCCGCGACCTCGCCGAGCGGTTGCGGGCCGGCGTCGCCGACGTCCCGGTGGAGACCCGGGCCGGGCCGTTGACGGTGACCGTCAGCGTGGGCATCGCGTCGCGGCAGCCGACCGACCCGGACCTGGCCGCGCTGCTCTCCCGCGCCGACGAGGCGCTCTACGAGGCGAAGAAGGCGGGCCGCAACCGGGTCTGCCAAGCTTGACCCATGCCCCGGTTCGTCCTGCACGAGCACCGCAAGCCACGGCACCACTTCGACCTGCGGCTCGAGGAGGACGGCGTGCTGCGCTCGTGGGCGGTACCACGCGGCATGCCGCAGACCCCGGCCGGCAACCGGCTGGCGGTCGCGGTGCCCGGCACGGCCGCGCCGGTTCACGGCGTTACGCGCTGATCCGAACCGACTCCGACTGGCTGCTGCACATGACGAAGGAGCAGCCGCGCCCGGCCGGCTCAGCGGTTGGCCATACGCCCTGAGCACCGCTCGTAGTGGGTGGCCAGCTCGGTGTCGATGGCGGCCGATGCATCCGGATCGAGCACGACGGCCGGTGGCACCGGCGCCCGCCCTTCCAGCAACCGGGCCCGGAACCCGCTCGGCGGGTGCGAGGCCAGCAGCGAGACCTCCGTGCGCGCGGTGAGCTGCCGACGCGACGGCATCGTGGTGGCCGCCTCCGCGAGGAGCTTGGCCGCCGCGGGCTGCCACGCCACCACCGGGTCGCCGCGCCGGGCCGCCCGCTCCACCGAGAGCAGGATCTCCTCACCCATCGCCAGACCGTCCAACATGGACACGGCCGCGGCCGAGCCGCCGGTCCGCGCGGCGAGGGCGTCGGCGTCGTACTCGGCGCGCTGGCCGTCGCGCTCGGCGAGCCACCGCAGCGCCAGTTCGGCGGCGAACACCACGGCCCGCAGGCCGGCGGCGATCACCCGGAAGATGGCGGTGCCGATCCACGCGGCGATCCCGCCGCCGCCCGCGCCGTGCGAGGGCGTCAGCAGCAGCCGCACGGTCGGCAGCGTGCGGTAGACCGGCTGGGTGAACAGACCGCGCCGCACGTCGCCGTTGACGAAGTGGCCGAGTTCGTGGCCCAGCAACGCCACCCGCTCCTGCGGCCCGAGCGTGCCCCACAGCGGCAGGCCGACAACGAGCACCCGGCGCCGCCGGATGCCGACCGACGTGGCGTACGCGTTGTAGTCGCCGTCGACCCCGACGACGTGCGGTACCGGCGCGCCGACCGCGGCGGCCACCCGGTGCACCAGGTCGTGCAGCGCGGGCGCGTCGCGCCGGCGCAGGACCGTGACGTTCGACGGCAGGCGCCAGAAGCGCGGCCGCAGCAGGATCGCGACGAGCACGAGCGGGATTCCTGCGATCAGCGTCCGGCTGGGGAAGTCGTGGACGCACAGCCACACACCGACGACGAGGCACGCCAGCACGGTCAGGTGCAGCGCGACGGCCACCGCCGTCACGGCGATCCGCGTGCCGGTCGCCGCACCTGGTGGCGCGCCGGCCTGCTGGCGCGCGAACTCACTGTTCGTCATGCGGAAGGCGAGCGCGTAGAGCCGACGGTCGAGCCACTCCCACCCGACGACGCCGTGCCGCTCGCCGTCGAAGCGCTCCAGGCCCCACTGGCAGTTCGGGCACCACTCCGGTTGGTGGAACAGACCCGTCATCGGCGTCGCGCACCGCTGGCATGCGGTAGCCGCGGCGAACTCGGGGATCGCGGACACGGCGACGGACTTTACCGGCGCCGACCCGCTGCGTACGTCCCCCGTTCAGCCGACGCGAGCTAACGTTCGCGACACGGGGAGGGTGCGCTGCACGGTTCGTGGCTGGACGCCACCGATCCGGTGCCGTTCGGTCAGGTGCACGGCCACTCGTCGATCGTCGACTTCCGTCGCGGCCAATGGGTGTGCCCGGAACGCATCCGCTACAGGTCCACGGTCGACTGGGACGCCCGGCACACCACGACGCGGGTACACGGCGCGCGCTTCGTCCGTTGAGCCGAGCCACTTCTTCGGCGACAGGCGGTTTCGAGATCTTGGAGTCTCGTGGTCGTTATAGGGGCCACGGGACTCCAAGATCTCGGCGGGTTGGCTGCAGTTCCCGAACGGCATCGCAATCACCCCGGACAACGCGACCCTGATCGTCGCCGACAGCTACGCCAACCGGCTCACCGCGTTCGACATCGCCCCCGATGGCGGCCTGTCCGGCCGTCGGGTCTGGGCCGACCTGCCCGGCGCCTTCCCGGATGGCGTCTGCCTCGACGCCGACGACGCCGCCTGGTACGCCGCCGGCGGCCGGCGCCGGCCGGCCGCAAGCCGGCCCCCACCGGCCGGCCGCAAGCCGGCCCCCGCCGGCCGGCCGTGACACACCCGTGACCCGATGCCCTACCGGCTCGTTTGATACGTCAAGAGCCGTCGGATCAGGGACTGCGTTGGCCGGCGCAATCCCGGACGATAGAAGGCTCGGCATCGACGTATATCAACACCGCGAGGGGCCGATGCGCGGTATACTCGTACACATGTTCGAGGAAGTGGCCACGTTCGGGTGGGCCGTGCGGCGCAACTGGGCGGGTGGCGGGCACGAGTTCGTCGCCCTGCGGCCCACGCCCCGCGCGGCGCTGCGCGCGCTCGCGCGCGACCGGGCGTACTGGGTCCGCGGCCCGCTCAAGCCGCGCTCCTGGGACGTCGTGCTGATCAGCCGCAACGACTTCGATCTGCACCAGGGTCGCGGCCTCGACCGCGGCCGGGGCGCCTGCCACGCGCCCGACTGCCCCGCCGCCGCCGACGATCAGATCCGCACGCTCCAGTTCCGCCGCTAGCCCGCTAGCCCGCTAGCCCGCTAGCCCGACGAGAGATCTTGGAAAGCCATGCACCGAAATCGGTGCGTAGCTTTCCAAGATCGCGGTAGCGGGTGCTCAGAGCGTCAGACCGGGATCGAGCGCCAGTTCACGCGCCTGCGTCTTGGTCAACGGCGGCGTCGGGGAGCTGCTCCAGTCGTCGTGGGCATGCCCCAGCCCGGTGTTCCGCAGGAAGATCATCACGCCCACGCCGTCCGGCTTGGTCACGAACACTTCGTAGGTGATCTTCTGGTTGCCCCGGACCTCGTTCGTGACCACCGTCTCGCCGTGCGGGCCGGTGCTCGGCTGGCACTGGAAGCCTTGCGCATCGAGCGGACCCTCGTCGGCACACTCGGTCGACACGGTGAACAGGCCGGTGCCGAGGCGCCCGACCAGCACTTCGATGCTCCCGGTCCCGATGCTCCCGGCCCCGTCCGGCTGCTTCACGTCGGCCGTTGCGAAGAAGTAGTCCTCGCCGCTGCGATCCGGCGTGGGCAACCGGAACCGGTGGTTGAACACCAGAGCCGCCACCTCCTCGGGCGGCCTGGTCCGGTTGGTCACGAACTCGGCCTGCGGCAGTCGCGCGGCCATCGCCTGCTTCAGCGCCGCGGTCAACCGCACGGCGGCCGGCTCGTCGATCAGGGGCGGGCCGTCCTCGCTGTCGGTCATGCCGGGCGACGGGGCGGCGGCCGAACCTGGCGACGAAGCCGGCGTCGGGTCAAGCGGCGCACCGTAGCGCGGCGGCCCGGCCGGGCCCGGGCGCAGGGCGACCGCCGCGAGCAGCCCGACCACGACGAGCGCCGAGGCCACCCCGCCGGCGCGCCGGTAACGGCGGATCCGGCGGCGCCGGCGGATCGTCCGCTCGACGTCCACAGTGGACGGTGGCGCCACGCCGATCTCGGCGTCCAGCAGTTCCCGGTACGTGTTCACCCGTTCCTCCGTGTGGCCCGGTCGCCGATGCACTCGCGGAGGTCGGCCAGGCCGCGCGAGGTCAGGCTCTTCACCGTCCCCTCGCTGCAGCCCAGCACCTCGGCCGTCTCCTCGACGCTCAGTTCGCTGTAGAACCGCAGCACGATGGCCGCTCGGCGGCGCGGTGTGAGCGTGCGCAGCAAGGCGAGCAGCGGGCGGCCGTCGTCGTCGGCCGGCTGCGAGGCGGCGTCGGCCCGGTCCGGCAACCTGTCGGTGACGACCTCGCGCCGCCACGGCCGCCGCCGCTCGTCCAGCCAGACGTTGACGAGGATCCGGTGCACGTAGCCGTCGACATTGCTGGCCGCCCGGGCCCGCCGCCAGTGCCGGTAGAGCTTGTCGACGGCGACCGCGACCAGGTCGTCGGCCGTGTGCCAGTCGTGGCTCATCAGGTACGCGGTGCGCCGCAGGCGGTCCATGCGGGCCGTCACGTACTCGCGGTACGCGTCCTCGTCGGCTGGTGTCACGTCGCCTCCCCTCCACCTTGATGACGGATCCGGCCGCCACCCGGTTGCCGAAGCGGTGTGACCCACGTCACATATCAACGATTGGCGGCACTTTGTCGTGGGACGCCCGCGTACCTCCCCGGTGATGGGCGCCCTGACCGCATCCGCCGTCGGCCACCGGCTCCCGCGCCCCCGGGACGGAGGTGAACGGCCCCCGGATCCGCGGTCACGCGCGGCCGCCGAGTGGCGGCGGATCTGTCTTGACCGGCAGCTGCCCCGGCCCCGCTTCCCGGCCGGCGTGGCGACGCCGGCGCTCGTCAGCTTCTGGTGCCTGGCGCTGGTGTCCGGCCTCGCCGTGGCGATCTTCAGCGGCGGGCTCGGCGGCGGGTCGGGCCGGGCGGTGCCGGGCGCCGTCGTCGACTCCCAGAAACAGCTGGTGGGCCGCCTCGCCCGCACCCAGCGGGGGGTCCTCGCGACCGCGGTCAAGAACCTCCAGGCCAACGCCGACCGGTACGCCGAGACCGTCGCCGCGAACCCGGATCCGCTGCTGGCGGCCGTCGTGGTCCCGGAGTCGCGCTGGCGCGGCGCCGCGATCATCGAAACCGCGGGCGACGCGCGGAAGGCCGTTGCCTTCCGCGGCGAGTCCCTGCCCGCCGACGCCGTCAAGCTCGCCGTTGCCGGCGACGCCGTCCCGGTGCCGGGAGCCGGCACTGGTCCCGGCGACGCCGTCGCGGCGCCGGGCTCCGGTGCCGGCGCGACGCTCGTCGTCGCCGCCAGCCTGCCCGGTGGGCGGCTGCTCGTCGCCCTCACCGGCCTGGAACTGCGCGCGCTGCGGCTCAACACCGAGGCGCAGCAGACCGTGTTCATCGCCGGACCCGGCGGTGCTGCGTACTCGCCGCAGGGCGCGGCGTTGCCGGCCGAGGGACAGCCGCAGGCGAAGCTCGTGCGTCGCGCGCTGGCCGCGGCCGACGACGGTGCCGCCGGGCTGACCTCGTCGGTCGTCACGATCACCGACCCGCAGACCGGGCGGACGCGGCGCCTGGCACCCGTCGTGGCCGCCGCGCCGATCGGCGACACCGGGCTTTCGGTGGTCTCGGTGACGCACGCGGCCCGGGTCACCACAAGGCCGCCGGAGCACGGCCTGGAGGCCGCGCTGGCGCTCGCCGCCGCGGCCCTGCTCGTGCTCGGGC
>Ga0111539_10007668_pt1 | contig 13790 bp, 11 predicted proteins | sample RhiMethybrSRZTD1_FD_79667 | JGI IMG/M metagenome (GOLD analysis project Ga0111539, IMG submission 79667) | Populus rhizosphere microbial communities from Tennessee, USA - Rhizosphere MetaG P. TD hybrid SRZTD1 (version 2) (version 2) | ecosystem: Host-associated > Plants > Roots > Rhizosphere >...
AGCTTGCGAACGCAGAGAATCTGCGAGTCGTTCGCTTCATATTGCGCCGCGCACGTCCAACGCGCGCCGTCGGTGGAGAAGATCGTTGAAGGCGTGAAGTAGTTGCCGGGTCCGGCGACGAGCAGCGGCGCGCTCCATCCCGTCGAATCGTGCTCGGCGTAAAACAATTCGTCGTAGCCGAGGCTTCCAATCGGATCGGGCATTGTGGCGATCCAAGTGAGCGCTGGCCGGCCCGCGGGATTCAAGCTGAGCGAAGGCGAATGATCCTCGCGCCCGGCAACGAAGAGCGTGTCGGTTTGCGCGGCGCAGGGGAGCGCGAAGGAGAAGGAGGCGAAGGCGACGGCAACAGCGGAGGTGATTCGCATGGAGGGGTGGCGCTCTCAGCGCAGAAGCGTGACTTTGCCGACCGGTGATGCCTCCCCTTCCACCTCGATACGCACCCAATACACGCCCGCACCGGCCTTGGCACCGGCCATGTCGCGGCCGTCCCACGCAAAGCGCTGCATCCCGCGCTGCACCGGACCCAACTCCATCACGCGAACGCGCCGGCCGGAGAGATTCCAGATCTCGGCGTGCGCCCGTCCCTCGCGTGCTGCTTGGAATTCGATCTGCGTCTCGCTGTCGAAGGGATTGGGATAGGCGCGCGGAACAAACGAAATGTTCGCCGCGGCAGGTTCCGGAGCTGCCGTCTCGCTCTCATACGGCGGGATCGTGATCTCCTGCGACCACGCGCTCTCTTGCCAACTTGCATTGTAGGCCGTCATTACCGCGTACGTGTTGATCGACGGATTCAATCCATGGATCCACGCCGCGCCATTTCCCGCTCCATCCACCGGGTAACCCACGTCGGTCGCGAAGGTCTCCAGGTAATCGAGCACTTCATCGAAGCGCGCAATCCACACCTGCGGATCGGACGCGATCGTATCGATCGTCCATTCCAAGTGCTGCGCGTCGACCTCACCTTCGTTGTGCGCCATGAGCACGGTCCACTCGTGGTTCGCTTTCCACGTGGCGATGCGCGAAAGGAAGGTGGAGCGCGTCGTCCCCTCGCTCCACGCATTCGAAGGCCGCGGATAGGAGTGCGGCACCTCGTATGTGGACGTGAAATGCATTTGGTATGTGGCCGTCGAGAAGAACGGCAGCACCCCCACCGGACCGGAGCGCGCACCCAAATAGCCCAGCGCATTCAGCATCGACATGGCCCATTGCGTGTGCCCGTGATTCGGGTAGGCCAGCGTGCGACAACGATAGTTCGGATCGATCGGCAGCAAGTGATTCTCGAGCTCCTGCTGCGCATTCAGGATCTCGGCGATCATTTCGCCATCGTCGTGCACGCCGCGCATCGTGGTCAGCGTTTCCGCCGCAGCACCCGCGCCGATTTGTTTGCCGCTGATCGGATCGAGCCATTGCGAGCGCGTCGCGTAGATCGTGTCCGGCGCAAACAAGTTCGCCGCGGAGTAATTCGGCAGGTCATCGATATACGCCGAGAGTGTCGACATGAAGGCCACGTCCGGATTCGTCAACAAGATGTCGAGATCCGGCGTACCATCGACCCAGGTGCGAAGGCGCGACGACGCAATCGCCAAGGAGCACGCCTCGGCGCCGGTGTAGCGAATCGCAATCGAGCGATCGTCGATCAGCGTGACGTGATTCTGGGTGTGATTCGCGATTTCATGCCCGGCCTGGTGTAGCGCCTGCACTTGGGTCCAAGTGAGCTTGTCGTTCGTGTCGAGCGTCTCGAGCGTCGAGGGATTCACGAAGATTGTGAACTCGAGACCGCGCGAAGAGAAGACCGGCTCGTAGAGCATGTTGTCTTCGTAGCCGTCGTCCGTGCACCACGTGAAGGCGGCGAGCTTGCCTCCCGGGAATACCGTCGCGTCGGGATGGACTCCTTGAAGCACGCTCTTGCGAATCTTGAATGCTTTGGTAGCCCCCGCGCCGGGCGTCCAGCGAATGAGAGCGCTATTGGGGAGGCGCGCCAAAACTTGCAAATTCGTCGGCGGAGCAGGCGGAGCGGCCACGGCGGAGGAGCCGAACGCGACGAGAGCCGCAAAGATGGTCCAAACCCAACGCTGCATGTCGCGATGTCTCATTTGAGAAGGACGACCGACGTGTTGCGGTTCTGTCTGCCGGACGAAACCACCCCGTAATAGATTCCAGCTGCGACTTGTCTTCCCGAAGCGTCGCGGCGATCCCAAGGGATCCGCGTGTGACTCGACCCCGGTGGAATGATGATCTTGCGCACGAGCCGCCCTCCGACATCGTGAACCCGAAGAACTCCGCCCGGGCTGGCCAGGCCGTCGACTTCGAACGCGACATCCGTGGCGCTAGGATTCGGAAACGCCTGCAGCGAGAGTGGCATGGAGCTCGCTGCCACGACGGGAGAATCCGTTTCGATCGGCGACAAGAACGTCACCCAAATCGGGCTCGTCCACACCACGTTATTTCCGTTGTCGCGAACTCGCAAATAATACGTGCTGGAGGAACCCGGAACAGCGTCCTCGAAGTCGACCACCGTGAACGCGGTGTCCGATCCCGCGCACGAGGCCACGAACCAGGACGGATTGCCGTCCTTGTTGATCTCGATGAACGGTAGCGGCGCCGTGTGATCGATGGTCACCGAGAGCGTAGGATGCGGATAGGCCTCGACTTCGCTGCCCTCCATCTTCCCTTCGATGCGGAAGTCGACATTCATTTTCGTCGCCTTCGAGGTGCCGAAGCAGCGGCGGTCGTAGAGCCCTTGGAAGATCGCGTCGCGGTTGCACTCCGGCGCGTACACGCCGGTGAAGCACGCGCGCACGGTGTGATCGCTCGACGCGCACAGGCCCAGCTTCATTCCTATCGCCAGCGCCACGTTCACCCAACCCTGCGTAGGGCCGACCGTGCACTCCCAGGATTCGAGCGGACAGTCCGGATATTCGTAGCTCTCACGCAGCGATTGATACACCTCGACCAAGCGCAACGGTGGCGGCAATGAATCCACATTGCCGTTGGCCAGCGCCGGCCAGTTCGTGACGACACCGCACTGCGCGGTCGTGTGCGGAATGCTCAGCACATCGATGCCGGCCTGCGCGTTGTACATCGTGTGCCAGTTGTTCACGACCGGGAACGCGGCGGTGGCCGCGACGTAGTCCTGCGGATCGCGATACACCACGTTTTGATGGCCGCCCGCGGCGCCCTGCATGGAGCGCTCGTAGCCCGGGAACACGCAGAATCTTCCCGGGATGTTCATGATCTGCGTCCACTTGCGCATCAAGGCCCACGCGCCCGGCGAATAGCGCTCGGAGTGATCGGCCGGCATGATGAAGTCGTCGCCCAGAAAATCAAGCGCGTACATGAGCGTCTGCTGGATCGGCGGATCGATGTCGGCATCCCACGAGAAGTCCAAGCTGTGGCGGTGCAAGTCGCCCCAATAGAGATTGCGCGTTGTGTCGCCGTCTTGCGTGGAAAACGACGGATGCGCGATGTCAGGCCCGACTCCGGCGGGTGCCGTGGCGAGACCGATCGGCACGAGCACGGGCGGCAGGATCGCCGCCGCCTGCTTGGGCTGCGAAGTCACGCGAATATTGAGATTGTCGCCGAAGAGATTGATGAAGTTCGGGAAGACCGGACCGGTGCGATCATCGGCTGACCACGCGACCCACAGCGAATCGGAAGTTTGGCAGATGGCCGGCGATTCCCACGCGAGCGAGGTGCGACGCTCCACGAATTGCGTCGGCGAAGACCAAGCCGCCGTGTCGTAATTCAATCCCACGACGCCCCAATAGCGATTGGGCGCGCCCAGCTCGGTGATGGTCCCGATCTGTTTGTAGAAGCACCACATTCTTCCGCCCGGCTCGACCAAGAGCGAAAGTCCGGGGCCATAGCGATCGAGCATCGGCCGCGTGCCGCCGTCATACATGAAGCGCTCGAAGCCCAGGTTCTCCATCGGAACGAGCGGAAATTGTTTGTTCGCGTTCAAGCCGGTGGGCTCGAAGACGGTGAGGCCGTCAAACACGCGAATGCGCGGCGTCCCCACATCGTAGAGGCCGGGGAATTCGTTGTTGTTGAATCCCGACCAGCCTTGATTGACCCAGATCGACGTGACCCACAAGAGATCGTGATCTTCGTCGAACGCGAGCTTCGGATGGAGATTGCGCGCGCGATACGACGTGGTGAGTTGCACCGCAGGAGTGAGTGTGGTGCCGTCGAACGTTCTGCAAAGAAGGTTGTACGGCTCGCCGCGATAGCTCGACCACACGATCCACGCCTTGTTGTTTCCCCAAACGACTTCGGGATCGCGATCGGAGCGCGGATATCCGGAGATGATTTGCGGCTGTGAGAATCCCGCGGGCGTGCCCACGCTCATCAAGATCTCGTAATTGTCGGTGCGCCAGCCTTGCCAGACCACGATGACGGTATCCGCATGCGCTGCGCAGATCGACGGCTCGAGATCGGGTGCGAACCCGTCTCCCAACGTGAACGTTTGCGTCGAGTCGGCGTGGTCCCAGCGAATGCGGATTTGCGAATCGTTGCCAGCGAGGTCCGCCCAACAAATCCATCGCGCGCCGTCGGCGGTAAAGACGGCGCTCGGCGTGAAGTAATTCCCCGGGCCGGCGAGGACGACCGGCGCCAACCAGCCGGTGGCATCGTGTTCGGCCAGGATCAGTTCATCGAACACGCCGGCCACATTCGTATCCGGCGCAGTGGCCACCCAAAGTAGAAGTGGCTGATTCGCCGGCGTGGTGGTGATGAACGGCGAATGATCTTCGCGCTCGGGCACGGAGAGCGCGATCGAAGGCACGTCCGCCTTCGCGTCAGAGAAACCAACCAATGGAGAAAGAATGCAGCAGAGAGCGAGGAGACGCAGCAGTCTCATGGGCGGAGGTAGGGCCTCGTTGATATGTCAGGAAGAGTCGGGGGTCTTGGACAAGATTCTACAGGTCCGGGGGGTCCGGCTTCCAGTGGGATTCTGGCCTCACCCCCACTCAACTGCCCTTTCCACCGAGAACCAAGCCCAGGAAACCGGAAGGACTCACGATCCGGATTCCTTCATAAGTCTTTGGGAAGTGCCGGTGGTTCCCGGTGACGAGGAATGAAGCTTCTCCACCGACCGCCAGGCCTAGCACATGTTCATCATCCGGGTCATTTACGGTGCCCGGAAGTACTTGCACTGGATTTGCGAATACGGCCGCGTTCCGCAAGGCCTCCACAAGGCCCCGAACTTGGTCTTGCGGAAGGGCGAAGCGAGGCCGGAGGAGTACTCCCGTGTACTCGGCGAGAAGCTCCTCGGAAACGATAGGAGTCACGTCGCCGGCGAAGGCGAGGGCAATGCAAAGTGAAGGAGGGCTCTGGGACGATCGCCGTGAATGGATATTGAGTGCGCTCGAAACAACAACGTTCGTGTCGAATACGACACGAACCGGCTTCATCCTCGCTTGGAGCGCTTCTCCGCTCGAAAGGAGGAGATTTCCGCATTGATGTCATCGAACGAAAGAAGGTCGAGTTTCCGCTTTCTCGACTCTTCCTGAAGTCTCGCCAGAGCGGCTGGGGTGCCCAATCCGCTGGCGAGATAGTCTTCGATCGCCATGATTACGATTGCGGGCCGGCCATTCTTTTCAACAACAAAGCGCGCACGCTCCTTCATTGCGATTTCCATGATCTGCCCAAGTTGAGTACGCGCCGTCAATGCCGAGATGGCCTTCATCTTCGCCGAGTTTCTTGCCATGAGTCAGTCCCCGGGTGGACTTTAATTAATCAATCGATGAACTACAGTACCATCGTGGGGCAAAATCGACAAGTCCGGGGCCAATGCGACGGCCCTCTACGCCGGATTTTTCCAATAGAGATGCGCTGCCCGCGTCATCACTTCCAGCCCCAAGGCCAGGCCCCGCTCGTCGATATTGAAGCGTGGGCTGTGGTGAGGCTCCGGCGTTTTGCTGGGCGCGGCGCCGACGAAGAAGAAACATCCCGGAACGCCGGCCAGAAACGACGCGAAGTCTTCTCCGCCCATGGTGCGCTGGTCGTCCAAAATGTTCTCCTCCCCCACCACTTCGGCCGCAGCGCGCCGCACGATCTCGCACATCCGCGCGTCGTTCACGAGAACGCGCGTCTTCTTCACGATGTGGAGCTTGCCCTTGTCGCCGACGATCTCTTTCATCTTCGCGTGCACGTGATCGCGCACTTTCTCCGAAAACGTACGCACGGTTCCCGCCAGCTGCGCAGTTTCCGGAATGATGTTGAAAGCCGAACCGGCGTGGAACTTCGTGACGCTCACCACCGCAGATTCGAGCGGGCTGACCGTGCGGCTCACGATAGCCTGGAAATCCTGAACGAGGCGCGAGCCCAAGACGATTGGATCGATGCCTTCGTGCGGCATCGCGGCATGGCAGCCGCGCCCGCACACTTCGAGCGTGAACTCATCGACGGAAGCCATCGTCGGGCCGACGGTGATGCCCACCTTGCCGACCGGAAGATCACTCCACAAGTGCAAGCCGATTGCCGCATCGACGTCATCGAGGGCGCCCTCCTCGATCATCCGGTCCGCACCCTGTCCCCCTTCTTCCGCCGGCTGAAATGCGAATCGCACTCGGCCCGGAAACGAGGCGCCGGCCAATCGCGCGGCCGTCATCAATCCGATTGCGGTGTGGCCGTCATGGCCGCAGGCATGCATGACCCCGTCGTTCGTGCTGCGGTACTCCACGTTGTTCTCTTCCAGAATGGGAAGCGCATCCATGTCTGCGCGGAGGAGCAGCATGCGACCATCGCGGCCGCGCTGCGCCAACACGCCGGTCTTGCCCACACCGCGGCGCACGTCATAGCCCAGCTGGGTCATTCGCTCGGCGACGATTCCCGAAGTGCGCACCTCTTGGTATCCAAGCTCGGGATGCATGTGAAAATCCCGGCGCATGCGCACCAGCTCTTGCACTTCCTCCTTGGATACGAATCCCAATGCTTCCTCGAGAGTCGGGGCTACGTGGGCCAACGGGGATCTCCTTCCGGATTCAGCGTGAGCACCTTGGCATCGCGATGGCGGCCGCCGCCGGCGACGATCACGTTCGTACCCGGCGCATCGAAGCCTGTCTCCACATAACCCAACGCATAGCAGCCATTCAAGCCCGATGCGGAGGACGTGATCCAGCCGATCTTCTTCTCTCCATCCAGGATGTCGGAATGCGGCGCCGGTTCCACTTCCCCTTCGATTTCGAATCGGCAGAGAAGGCGCTTCAATCGATCGCGATGGTGCACGCGGGCGATGATCTCTTGCCCCACGTAACAGCCCTTCGTGAAGCTGATCGCATCGACGAGCCTGGCCTCCAAAGGAAGCGTGCGCTCGTCCAGCTCGGAACCCCACGTGGGAAGGCCCGCTTTGACGCGCAGCTTGGCCAGCATTTCCGTCGTGGCGTGCGCAATGGGCCCGATTCGTTCGAGAACGGCGGCGTTGCGGGGACCGATCAAGAGGTACGCTGGGCTTTCGTGATCTTCGACGCGCACGATGGTCGTTTCATGCGGAGTGCCGGCGTCGACGACCACGCTCTCGTAACGCTGCAGTGTCGACGCCGCGCCAGCGAACGCCGCATCCAACACCCCTGCGGAGCGCGGGCCGACCAGAAGATGCGCCGAGGTTTCTGTGGAAGCATCGCGCACTTTGGAATCTTCCAAGATGGTGAATTTCTCGATCCAGTCGCGGACGATGTCGCCGCGTCCGGGATTTCCCAAGAGAAGAAGGTCGTCGCCGCGATCCACGACCAAAAGGCGATCGATGAGCCGCCCGTTGCGCTCCAAGAGAAGCGTTGCCGTCGCGCGGCCTGGCTTCAAGGCAAGAATATCGTTCGTGGAGAGACGATGCAGCAGATCCTTGCGATCCTTCCCGCTCATCACGAAGCGCGAGGAGTTGGAGAGATCGAAGAGGACTGCGGTTTCGATCGTGGCTTCAATCACCGGCGTACTCCACGTGATTGCGCGGCGTCTCCAAGAGCTTCAATCGAGAGAGTTTCACACCCTGGGGGAGCTTTCCGGCGAAACCCTGCATCAATCGATCCCAAGCGATGCGGATGATTCCTTCCGCCGTGGGATTCACGTCGGCGAATTCGGGAACGTCGGCGTTCAAGTTCTTGTGGTCCCATCGATCGACGACTTGCTCGCGCACGACGGAATCGACGGTTTCCGGCGGCGCCAACGTTCCATCATCTCCCGGCCGTCCCTCCAGCGTCACTTCCAGAATGTAATTGTGGCCATGTCCGTACGGATTGTTGCACTTGCCGAAGATCGTGCGGTTTTGGTCGTCGGAAAGCTTCGGGCTGTGCAGGCGATGCGAAGCACTGAAATCGTAGATTCGGGTCACATCCATCGGAGCATCCTCTCCCCGGCATTCCACGGTGAGCTCACCCGCGGAAGCCAATCGAATCCGCGCGAGCACTGCATCTTGGATGGCGCCATGCATCTTGCTCCACACGAGCCGCGCCAACTCTTCCGGCGTGCGCGCGAGAGGGCGCCCATCCATCCCATCGAAGAACGTTCCATCCCAAGGGTGAACGATCTTTTCCCGCGCCTTTGTCTTCAACGAGACGAGATTCACCACCATTCCGCTCGACGGGTCGATCGGCCCGTCGACGGAGATCTCCACATCGAAGCGGAAGATTCGATCGCGGCCCGGAGCCGCATTGAGAAGCCCTTTCAACTTCTCTATGCGCGTGACGATCACGATGTCCTCATGCGCAGGTCACCACGCGCCGTCACGACGAATGACCACGCACATACGGCTTGCCCAGCGATGCCGGAGGGCGCGAGCTCGCGCTCGACGTAATGGCGAGAACGAGCAGCGTGAGAGCGTACGGCAGCATTTGAAAAAAGTGATACGGAATCTCGACGCCGAGCATCTCTTGTCCTTGCCACCGCGCTTGCAATGCCATGGCCGTTCCGAAAAGGAGTGCGCCGATCCATCCCCCGATTGCGTTCCAGCGCGCGAACACCACGATCGCCAAGGCGACGAACCCGCGCCCCGCAGTCATGTTCTCGACGAACGTGTCGGAATATCCGATAGCAAGATACACACCGGCAAGCCCCGCAAGGAGGCCGCCGAAGAGAATCGCCGCGGCGCGGACTTTGCGCACATCGATGCCGGCCGTATCCACCGACTCCGGATTCTCGCCGCAGGCGCGCACGATCAAGCCCGGGGTGGTGCGAGTGAGAAACCACGCGACCAGAACGGCGAAGGCGATCGCGGCATAGCCGAGCAGGTTGTGCTCGAAGAAGAGCGGCCCTGCGATTGGAATCTGCGAGAGGAACGGCAGCGGCATGAGGGGAAGCGTGGCGACGCGCACGTGCTCCGTGCCGCCGGAAGTCATGGCGCGGCTCAAGACTCCGGTGATCCCCAGCGCCAAGATGTTCACGGCGATGCCGGCGATGATCGCATCTTGATGGCCGTGCACGACGAGCGCAGCAAAGAGCGCGGCGAAGAGAAGCGCGGCGAGCGTGCCCATGAAAATCCCAGCGCCGGCCGATCCGGTGAGCGCGGCGCCGGCGAATCCCCCGAATGCGCCCGCCAACATCATTCCCTCAAGGCCGATGTTCAAGACCCCGGCGCGCTCCACGACAATCTCGCCGATCACCGCGAGCACGAGAGGGATCGAGATCCGGACCGCCGCGAGAAGAAATCCGTCGAGGGTCTCCATCAAACTTCCTCGCGCTTCACGAGGAGCGCACCCGACGCCGCCGATGCCAGAATGACGACGCCTTGGATCACGAGCACGAGCACACCGGACACGCCCGCCTCTTGCTGCATGCGCGAGGATCCGGCATCGAGCGCGCCGAACAAAAACGCCGAAGGAATGAGCGCCAAGGGCTCCAGGCGCGCCAGCAATGCGACCGCGATGGCCGTGAAGCCGTAGCCCGGCGAGACGTGATCGAACAGACGCCCCAACACTCCCAAGATCTCCGCGACGCCGGCCAACCCCGCAATTCCGCCCGAGAGAATGGCGGCGGTCGCAATGCGCCGGCGCACGGGAATTCCCGCCCATGCACACGCGATTGGATTTGCACCGATCGCGCGCAAATGGAATCCCGTTGCGGTGCGGCGAAAGAAGTGATGTCCGAGAAACGCCGCCGCCAACGCGAGAAAGATCCCGGCGTGCAGCGTCGATCCGGCGCCACCGACACGCGGCAAGCGAAGGTACTGCGCGATGGGATCGCCGATCGGCTGCGCGCGCGACTCCTGCATGAGCCAGCCGTGCACGAGCCAGGCGAGCAAATAGGCGGCGATGAAATTCAAGAGAATCGTGGAGATCACTTCCGATGCGCCCCGGCGAAAGCGAAGCCACGCCGCAGCCAGGCACCACAAGGCACCGGCCGCGAACCCGGCGGCCGCAACCAGCAGATAGTGAAGCGGCGCCGGAATTCCGCTCATCACGCCGACCGCACCCGCGGCAATCGCGCCGACAATGAATTGCCCCTCGGCCCCGATGTTCCAGAAGCCGGAGCGAAATGCGATCGCCACCGCCAGTCCCGTCAAGAGAAGCGGACAGGTCCTCGTCCACACATTCAGGAACGCGTACCACGTTCCGAACGCGCCGGAGGCGAGCGCGCTCCAGGCGGCGAACGGATTCTTCCCGGCAATGAGCACGAGCGCACCGGAGACGACGATTGCGCCGGCCAAGAGTGCCAATTGGATGAGTGCCACGCGAAGCGCACGCTTCATCGTGCGAGAGTCTCCGTGGTGAGCATCGCAGCGCCGACCGCTTCGTGATTGCGATCGTGCATTTCGCGAAGGCGCCCGCCGACCAACACGCCAATGCGATCGCCGATCTCGAGCACTTCGTCGAGGTCGGTGGAGATCCAGAGAATTCCGGCGCCGGCATCGCGCAATTGGAGGACGCGGCGCACGACGTCGACTGATGCGCCGATGTCGAGTCCGCGCGTGGCGTGCAGCGCAACCAATACGCGTGGACCGCGGCCGATTTCCCGCGCCAGCAAGACCTTTTGTTGGTTTCCGCCGGAGAGCGAGCGCGCCCTTGCATCGAGACCGGGGCCGCGCACGTCGAACGCTTCCAGAAGATGCGCGGCGCTGCGTCGATGCGTCTCGAGATCGATCCACAATCCGCCGACCCGCCGCGCCTCCTTCGCACCGTAGCGTCGCAGCGCCAGGTTTTCCCAGATCGCGAGATCCAACACGAGACCTTGGCGCGCGCGATCGCCGGGAAGAATTCCCAATCCCAATTCGTGACGCTCGAGTGCATTCTTCGCGGTGACATCTTCTTCGCCCAACAGGATCGATCCCGAATCCAGCGCCGTCACGCCGGCCAAGATCGACGTCCATTCTTCTTGTCCGTTCCCGTCGACGCCGGCGACCGCGAAGATTTCTCCTTCATGCAATTCCAATTCGATGCTTTGAATCGCCGTTCCATTGGGGAAGCGCGCACTCACGCCGCGCAAGCTCAGCGCCGCGTTTTTCGTCGTGCGGCTGCTCGGTTTGGGATGCACCGGCGTGGAGCGCCGCTCCACCCCCACTCCCAAAACCGCAGCGGCGAGCGTTGCCGCCGTCGCTTCTCCGCGCGCAAAGGATCCCGCCATACATCCGCGCCGCAGCACCGTGATTCGATCCGAGATCTCCAACACTTCATCCATCTTGTGGCTGATGAAAACGACGGCCGCATCACGCTCACGCAGCTCACGCAGGAAGCGAAAGAGATCGCGCGCTTCCTGCGGGGTCAAAACGGCGGTCGGCTCGTCCAAGATGAGGAGCTCGGCCTGATGCGCAATCGCCTTGGCGATCTCGACGCGCTGGCGCGCACCCACCGGCAGCGTTTCGACGCGCGCATCGGGATCGAGGGCGAGGCCGTGGCGCTGCGAGATCTCGAGAACGCGCCGGCGCGCCTCCGCTCGATTCAAAAGGAAGTGCGTGCGATCCGGATGCGCCAGCAGCACGTTCTCGGCGACGGTCAACGCCGGAGCCAGCATGAAGTGCTGGTGCACCATTCCGATGCCCCGGCGCCGCGCATCCGCCGGGGAATCGATGTGCGCGTCCGCGCCTTTCCAAAGAATCGTTCCCGCGTCGGGATGGTGAATCCCGAAGAGAAGATTCATGAGCGTGGTTTTGCCGGCCCCGTTCTCGCCCAAGATGGAATGGATCTCGCCCGGCTGGATGTCGAGATCGACGCCGTCGAGCGCGGCGAACGAGCCGAATCGCTTCGTGAGGCCGCGAGTCTGGAGTAAAGGCGTGCGCGCTTCGCGAGATGCGATCACGACGGCTGCGGCAATGCCATGATCTCGCCGGTTTCGATCTTCTTGCGCAAATCTTCAACAAACGCGTTGATCTCGGGCGGCAGCGCAGACATGAGCGTGCGATTCACTGTGACCGTGACCACGCCCTCCTTCGTTCCCATGGTTTCCGCTTTGGGAACGTACTCGCCGGCCTTCACCGCCTTGGCGAGACGCACGAATGCGGCCGGCACGTCGATCACCGCACTCGCCAACACCACCTCGGGCACGACGCCGTTTTGATCTTTGTTCGAGCCAAAGGCATAGACGCCGGGATGTGCGGCCGCCGCTTGGAACACACCGAGCCCCGCTTTGTCCGCATTCTGGAAGATTGCGTCCGCACCCTGCGCAATCAAAGCTTCGGCAAGCTCGCGTGCCGTGCCGACGTCGTTCCAGTTGCCGACATACTTCGTGATCACTTCGTAATTCGGATTGATGCTCTTCGCACCGGCAATGAATCCGTCGAAGCCCGGCTTCAACGATGGAATCTCCTCTCCGCCGACCAAGCCGCCGCGTCCTGACTTCGACATCTTCGCCGCCAAGGCCCCCAAGACATACGTCGCGTCTTCCAGACGGAAGTGCACCGAGCCCACGTTCGCCGAGCTGGAATTCCCGGCGACGATGAGAAACGTGGTCTTCGGAAATTCCGGCCCGACTTGCAGCGCGGCATCTTGAAACTCATAGGCATGTCCTAAGATCAGGTTGTATCCCTGCCCCGCGAATTGGCGGAAGTTTTCCTCGAACTTGCTCTTGTCCAAGCTCTCGACGATGGCGGTCTGCGCGCCGACTTCGCGCTCGATCGCGAGCAATCCTTCCTGCGCGCTCGCATTCCAGCCGTCGTCGGAAACCGGTCCGGTCAGAAGCAGCGCGACGCGAAAGGGATTCGTGGCCGAGGTGGCAGATTTCTGATTGGGACGGGTCCGATCTTGCCCGCACGATGCACACCAAAGAAGCATGAAGCCCAAGAGAGCGCACGCAAACCACCGCGACATCATCATCGTTCTCACGAGAGCTCCTTTCCGAGCGGGAGATGAAGGCCCAATCGAAGCACCGACCGAGACGTGGGTCAACTGCCGCCGAGCTCCGCCATCTGAGCCGTCAGGCTCTCTCGGCGAATGGCGCTCCTCGGAAGCTCGCCGCCATCCGAGCCGTCAGGCCGTCCCGGCGAATGGCGCTCCTCGGCGCTCAAGAAATCTTTTCTGGAAGTATCGGCGGTTCAGTGAACCGCCGAGGAAATTGTTCGCGCCTGCGGTGCACTGATTTCGCCGAGAGGCCTGATCGGCTCTTGGGGGCGGGCATCGAATGTACGCCTCGAGTTGCGGACACCGAAGTGCGGCGATTCGGACTTCAACTCAAGGCCATCGGACGGATGAGGCTCGAAGAAGCTTTCATGTTTCCTTCGCCGGTTCGCCGCAGGAGCAAGCCGGTGCCTTTCGGCGAAATGAGTACCGAAGGCGCCGCAGCGGTCGCCGCGCAGATTCCGGTGCCTCGAGGCGAACTGTGTACCGCAGCGCGCCGGTAATGGATGCGCGCGAGGACCTGCAGTGGAGACGAGA